>OBLW0100000358.1_pt1 | contig 39077 bp, 32 predicted proteins | sample 1520161 | NCBI WGS metagenome assembly OBLW01 (sample SAMEA3539309, study PRJEB22396) | soil metagenome | biome: tundra; feature: field; material: soil | place: USA | collected 2010-05 | depth 0.15 m
CTGTCGGGAGCCCTTTTCACGGCAGGCAGCAAGGTTTACCAAACGGCTGCCACCACGTCCGCGGGCGAAGCTACCGGTTCGGTCTACCTATGGGAAGCCGTCGGTTCGTCGGGCGGCGGCGTGGTGGCGGGATTGATGCTGATCCGGTATTTGAGTTCGCTCGACATCGCCTGGTTGTTGGCCGTGCTGAATCTGATGGCTGCATGCGGCCTTGCCATCACTAGCCGGCCGCTGCGGCGCGCGGTAATCGGCGGCCTGGTTGGCATTGCCGCCGTACTGGCGTTTTCCGGCTGGCCACAAAGGTTGGACGCCATCTCCCAGGCGCACTTCTGGCGCGGCCTGCACCTGGTCGCGACGCGCAACTCGGTTTACGGCAGCCTGGCCGTCGTCGGGACGGAAGGGAGCCGGAGCGTCTACGAAAACGGCGTGGTTCTGTTCAACGTGCCCGATCCGCCAGCGGCCGAGGAAGCCGTCCACTACGCGCTGCTGGAGCATCCGTCACCGCGCAGTCTCCTGCTCATCGGTGGCGGGCTCAACGGGAGCATCGCCCAGGCTCTGCGGCACCCCACGTTGCAACGGGTGGATTACGTGGAGCTCGACCCCGCCATTCTGGAGCTCGCGCGAGAGTATTTTCCGAACCATTGGCTCGCCCTGCGCGCCGACCCTCGCGTGCACGTGCATGTGACCGATGGCCGGCTATTTTTGAAAACTACGCAGTCCACCTTCGATGTCGTGATTGTCAATCTGCCGGAGCCGCAGAACGCCCAATTGAACCGGTTCTATACGGTCGAGTTCTTTCGCGAGGCGTCGCAAAAGCTCACACCGACCGGTCTCCTTTCCTTCCAATTGAGGTCATCGGAGGACTACATCAGCCCGGAGCTCGGGCAATTCCTGCGCTCCATCCATAAGAGCCTGCTGGCGGTGTTCCCGGCGGTCACTGCCATTCCAGGTGAGACGGTCCACTTCTTCGCGGCACGGCAGGCGGGCGTGCTGGCCTCGGGCTCAGACGAGCTGCTGGCGCGCCTGCACGCGCGCCATCTCGAAACCAGCTATGTCAGCGAATATTTCATCCCGTTTCGCATGACGGCGGACCGCATGGCCGACCTGGACACCCAGATCCGGCCGCTGACATCGACACCTCTCAACCGCGATTTTGCGCCGGTAGCTTATTATTTCGACGTGGCATTGTGGAGCAGCCAATTCAATCAGGGCTATCGCCGGCTTTTTCGTGCGATGGCCGAAGTCAATTTCGGAACCGTGCTTGCCACGGTCGCAATTGCGCTGGCGCTGCTGGTGGTGGGCGGGCGCTTTGCGACCAGAAGACGTGTCCGCATGAGTGCGGACACGGCACGCAAGAGTGCGTGCGCCACATCGCAATTCGCGACTGGCTTCTGCACGGGTTCGACTGGGTTCACCATGATCGGCCTCGAGATGCTGCTGCTATTGGCGTTCCAGGCGGTGTACGGCTACGTGTACCAGCAACTCGCCGTGCTAATCGCGGCGTTCATGGCGGGAATGGCGTTGGGGAGTTGGCTCGAGTTGCGGCGTGCGACGCATGGCGGCATGCGCGTGCTGGCCATGACGCAGTTGCTGGCTGCGGCGGCGCCGCTCGTTCTGCTGGGGCTATTCGTGGCAATCGGGCAAGCCAGCAGCTCGCTACTAACCCTGGTCGCGAGCCAGCTTGCATTCCCTGCCCTAGCGCTCGTTTCCGGTATGTTAGGCGGATACGAATTCGCGCTTGCCAGCCGGATCTTCTTCGGCGGAACACACACAAACAATTCCGTGTCCCATCGTCCCGGTACGCTCTATGCGCTCGACCTGGCCGGCTCGTGCCTGGGCGCGGTCTTGTTTAGCGCCTGGTTGGTTCCCGTATTCGGCTTTCTTAAAACGGCGCTGCTGTCGGTGCTGGTGAGCCTGGCTGCGGGGGCGATGGCCATGCTTGCGGATGCCGGAAAAGATCCAGCGGAATGAGCGCCGTAACCGGCTTGCTCTCGCCGAACACCAGGGCGGTAAAACGGAAGAGATCGGCGTCGGCATCCTGCCACGCGCGCCCCGGCAGGCCGGCCTTGTGACAAGTCTCCTGCAATAAAGTCGCTCGATCCCATTTCTGTTCGCTGGCGACCTGCGGCAGCAACAAGCCCTCATGGCCGCGCGCGCGGATCAGCAAGCCGTGATGTCCAACGCGGATCTCCTGAATGTCCATCACGCGGCGCAGCGGGGATAATACCGAAATCTCGTACTGTAGGTCTCTCAGTTCGCTCGCGGTGACCGGAAGAAAGCGAGTGTCTCTCAGCGCCGCCAGAGCCGCCACCTCACGCACGGTGAGGTACAGGGCTTTGACCGGCGCTACCGATCCGATGCAGCCACGCAGCTCTCCGTTCTTAGTCAAAGTTACGAACGCTCCGCGCTCCTGCGCCAGCGCCTCCAGCCCGCCCGTCGAGCATTCGTAAGTCTTGCCATCGCGCACCGCGGTCTCGACTGACTTGCGCGCGATCTTGAGCAGCGCATCCCTCTCCGGCCAGGTGAGCGAAAACGGCGCATCGTCGGTCTTGGCCGCGCCCGCAGCCTTCACCAGCGCGACCGCGCCGTAGCCGACCACGCGGCTGTGGTCGCCGGTGACATCACCCGTATTCGCGTAATGGAGTACCTTGGCCTGGTTCGCTCCCAGTCGCTCAGCAGCGATCATGGTAGCCACGATCGGCCCTCCGCCGCATGCCTCCCAAACCCGCAGCTCTAAGTTGCGCGATAGGTCGAAGTAATCGTACTCTCCGATGGCCTTCAGTGTCTTATGGTCGATTCTTACCGCTTCGTCGTAAGTATGATAGTGCGAGAGGTCGGAGCTAGCCACAATGAGAGTATTGGTTCCCTGGACCAGCTTTGCCAGCGCCACGCCGAGTGCGCGGCAGGCATCGTAACTTTGATCTCCCATAATTACCGGGACCAGTTCGAACTGCCCAATCACCCGTTGCAGAAACGGCAGTTGGTCCTCGATCGCATGCTCCGGGCGGTCCGGTGAGGGTGTGTGACCCGCCGAGGAAAGTCTAATCGATGGGCTCATCTTGGCCAATTTTGCGGCGAAAGCCTGGTCTACCGGAACCTGGCCAAACGGAGTCGCGTAGGCAGCGCCGTCATACACGGATGAGTAATCGAAAGCTTCGTAATGCGAGGGTGCAATCACCACCACGCGGTCGAATTTGCGGCCCTTCAACAATGCATATGAGTACGCGGCCACCGGACCCGAATATTGATAGCCCGCGTGCGGCGCCACCAGCGCCACCACATTTTCGAGCGGCGGCGGTGTGGCTTTCGCCAGGAAGTCGTCGATCATCTTCGCGAGTTCTTTCGGGTCGGCGGGATAGAATGTCCCCGCCACCGCCGGTTGCCTGACTTTGAGCGCTTGTCCGCCGCTGCTGGAAGCTCCTTCCACCAGAAGGAGCCCGGCCAACAGAAACAACGCGATGACGCCGAAAGAGAGAGTTTTCATATGCGGTGTGCTCCGTCCCAAATCCCCGGGATGGCTTGCTGGCAGAACCGGCACTTACCCCCGTTCAGATGAATCGCTTTGACGGTGAAGCCGGCGCGCTCTACCACGGCGCGGCGGCATTTCGGGCACCAGGTACTCTCGGCCGGATGGCCGGGAACATTGCCGATATATACGTAATGCAGACCCTCGGCGTCGCAGATCGCTTTGGCGCGTTCGAGCGTTGGCAAGGGTGTCGGCGGAAGGTCCTTCAAGAGGTACTCGGGATGGAAGCGCGAGAAGTGCAGGGGGACATCCGGGCCGAGCTCCGCTTTGATCCAGCGGGCTAGCCCGCGGAACTCCTCGTCGGTATCGTTCAAAGTCGGAATAACCAAGTAGACCACTTCGCTCCAAGTGCCTTGCTTGCGGATCGTCACCAGTGTGTTCAGCACCGGTTTCAGTTCGCCGTTCACGACCTCTTTGTAAAACTTCTCGGAGAAGGCCTTGAGATCGATCTTGATCGCGTCCACGCGAGCGCACAACTGTTTCAGTGGCTCCTCCTGAATATAGCCGCCGCTGATGACCACGCTCTTCACGCCCGCCGCACGGCCGGCCGCCGCCGAATCCAGGACGTATTCGGAAAAGATCACCGGCTCGCTGTAGGTGTAGGCGATGGAAGGGCACTGATTCTGGCGGCATAGCGCTGCCAGGTCCTTAGGCGGGATGTAAGTGCTGTTCACCTGCTCCGGACGGCTCTGAGAGATGTCCCAGTTCTGGCACATCTTGCAATTGACGTTGCAGCCCGCCGTGGCTATCGAAAATGCCATGCTGCCTGGCAGGAAATGAAATAGCGGCTTCTTCTCGATGGGATCGACGTGCGCCGCGCACACGCGCGCATATACCAGTGAGTAATAAGTGCCGCCGCGGTTTTCGCGCACCCCGCAATAGCCGCGCTCGCGGTCGTCGATCACGCACTCGCGCGGGCAAAGCTTGCACTTGATTTTCTTGTATGGCAGCTTCTCGTAGAAGCGCGCCTCGGTGGTGAACCGTGCGTCGGACTCCGCCGCGCGCGCCGCCACAGCCGGCAGCGCCAGCAACTGAACGAAAGCCCTGCGATCCATCGAGTTACACCTCCACCACGCCGATCAGGTTCGGATCGTTCGTCCCGAGCCTGTGGCGGGCATCCGCCGCGGTCGCAATGTAAAGCGGCTCGCGATGCAACTCTCGCAGCGGCTTCATCCCCTTTTCAGCCCGCTTGCGTTCGAGGATCTGCCAGCCCGTGTAATCCAGCGCCACCGGGTCGCGCGCCACGATTAGCCCGTTATACGGCCACGACCATTGCGGCATATAGGAAGGTCCGCCTTCATATTGCGCCGTCAGTGCGTCGCAGATGGTCAACCGCACTTTTTGCCGGATCGCCGGGAACATATTGACGTCCGCGACATACGGGTCACCCGCATTCGTATGGTACTTATTCGGATTGTGAATCGCGCCGAATAAGTTCTTGAGCGCCATCGTCACCCCGGCGATCCCGTGGTCCTTAAGCACGGGCAGATTGATGACGGCGTCGCAGGTGTGTGCCAGCGTATTCGAGAGCAGGCTGCCCGCGCTTCCATGGATCGTCAGTTCGTCGTCGTAGCCCGCGGTGTCATTGCCAATGCAGCGGATTCGATCTTTGCGGGAGGCCACGCGGTAGCCGGCGCTCTCCAGGTCGGAGTTCAGCCGGTCCCAGATCACGATGTCCTTTTGCGGAATTCCGGCTTGCTGCAAGCGCTCGCAGATGGCTTCCACCAGGACGGTGTTGGTGGCGGCGCCCCTGCCGGAGAGGCAGTTCACCTTCAGCCCGACCACTTCGCCGGGCCGCGCCACTCTCTTCCAGGCGTCGATCGGGGAATCGCCGCCGTAGAACGACTGCATGGCCCGATCCAGCGTCTTCAAAACCCGGCTGGAATCGACAGAGCCTCCGCCGCCGCGCAGAGCCGCATCGCGCGCAATCACAACTTTGGACTTTTCGGCCGCGGCAACTCTGCCCGCGAAGGCCCCCGCCAGGCTGCCTCGCAGAAGCCCCCTGCGAGTGATGCCGTGTTGTGGCCCGACGCGCATTGGCTGTTGCCCCCGGAGCCCCGCTGTTTCAGGTATTCCGCTTCCTTTATAGCACTGGGCGCGGAGAGGAGCCAGGGGGCCGGAGCAAGGTGTACACTTGTACACAGATGCAGTGGGAATGGGACCCAGGCAAGGCGCGGCTGAATATGCGCAAACACGGAATTGCGTTTGCCGACGCTGTGGCCGCGCTCGAAGACGAGTCCGCATTGACAATGCGGGACGATTCTTCCGATCGGGAGGAACGCTTGGTTACCCTCGGCCTGGATGCATTTGGCCGCCTGCTCGTTGTGGTCTACACTTGGCGCGGCGAGCGCGTGCGCTTGATCTCAGCGCGCAAAGCGACCGCCCGAGAGAGACGGCGCTATGAGGAAAACGATGAAGCGTGAATACGATTTTTCGAAAGCCAAACGTGGACCGGCGATCCCGGTTCCGAAGGGAAAGACCAGAATTACGATCCGCCTGGACGAAAACGTAGTTACCTGGTTCCGCGACCAAGTCGACAAGGCCGCGGGCGGCAACTATCAGAGCTTAATTAACGACGCTCTCCGCCAGTACATCGCGCGTACGCGAGAGCCCTTGGAGGAAACGCTACGGCGGGTAGTTCGCGAAGAAATCCGGCGAGCCAGCTAGGCGACGGGCGCACCCCGGACGGGAACGTTCCGTCTCCGACCTCAACCTCCCAGCGGTCGCGTCTTCACCCTCACCCACGGTGTGGTGGCTGCGCTATCATAACGACCTGCAACAGTTCGACCGCATTACTATGGATCCTGAGGTCATGGGCGGCAAGCCGTGCATTCGCGGCATGCGCGTGACCGTCGGCATGATCGTCGAGGCGATGTCAGCCGGCCGCACCATCGAACAATTGCTTGCCGATTTTCCGTATGTCGAAGAGCCGGATATTCGCGAGTCTCTAGCCTTCGCCGCGCGTTGCAGGCCAGTCTCCTAAGTGCAGGCCAGGCGCCCCTACCGCCCCAGCCTTCTCTCAATCGCCTGCCCCAGGCTCACCAGCGCGCTCTCCGTCTGCGGCGTGTCCTGGTAGGCCACCAGGCGAATGAAGAACGGGCCTCGGCGAAAAGTCAGTGACTGTCCATAACTCCTGCCCGCATCGCCGAGCGCCACCGGCCGGCTGCCGGCGGACGGCTCAGATTCGAAAATCATCGCGGCGCCCGACGGCGCGTTCATCAGGTGTATGTCCGCGACGGCCTCCACGGTCTCCCCATAACGGTAACTTGCCGTGAGAGTGCGGCGGACGCCCGCTCGCAGATACCGCTCTGCATCGCCATCCACATATTTCCAGAGATCGGCGGCTTCAAATAGACGCGTTTCGCCCACCTTCATCCATCCCGGCGCTTCGCCACTCTCCGGGAGCCATGACATAGGTTTGGGCGCTTGTCTCAGCAGGATCTGGTTGGTCTTCGACCGGCTCTCGCCGGCGCTGGTCACATAAACCGCCGGGCGATCTCTCACAGGGCATACATACTCACACGCCCCGCAACCAACGCATCGCGCGGGATCGATGTACGGCTGCCGGACCTGCTTTGTGTTCCCAGTCGAATCGGTCACCTCGGCCGACTGCAGGTAGACGGCCTTGGGCGAGGTCGGACACCACTCCTCGCATACAATGCAGTCGGTGGCCATCGCCCACGGCAGACATCGGCCACGGTCGTAGAAAGCCGTACCAAGACGGATCGGCCGGTTGTCTGCCGAAGCCCCCGCCCAGCCTTTCTCCTGTGAAGTAAACTCCCCAATCGCGCCGGTGGGGCATACCTGGCCGCAGAGTGTGCAACTGGGCTCGCAGTATCCGACGCGCGGCACCAGCACAGGAGTCCAGATCCCCTCCCAGCCCGCTTCGCTGAATGCGGGATGCAAGGCGTTGTTCGGGCACACCTTCATGCACTCGCCGCACCGGATACAGCGCGCCAGGAACTGCATCTCGTCGAGCGCCGCTGGAGGCCGGATCAGCCGCTCGTGCGGTTCGGCGCTCAGGCCGGTATTGGCGCGCAACAGTGGAATCGCCACCGCCCCGGCTGCGAGGCCAGTCAGCACCTTCCGCCGCCTCAGATCCGCGCCCTCAATGGTTCCGGAACCGGCAGCCGGCGGAAAAAAGCGGAATTGGATCCCGCTTTCCGGGCAATCGGCTACGCAGTTCATGCACAAATGGCATTCGGCTTTGCGCCACCGCGCTCCGGGAATTGGATCGTCGCCGCCCTGGCAATGCAGCAGGCATCGGTTGCAATCCTCGCAATGGGCCGGCTGTTTTACCAGTCCCAGAATGGACCAGCGCGAGGCGAGGCCCAACAGCGCACCCAGCGGACACACCGCGCGGCACCAGAAGCGGGTGATGCGCAGGTTCAGCGCCAGGATCGCTATGAAAATCACTCCGAGCAGAAAACCCTGGCGGAAATGCGCTTGCTTGAAGCTGAGGAAGGCAGCCGGCAACAAGGTATGACCGTGGCCCGATAATGCGTTCAGCGCGTAGTTACCTGCCGGCAAAATCGAAAGCGCGAAAGATCGCACGGCGAGCGCGACCGGATCGAGAATCCCCACCAGCGCTCCACCCAGAAAAGCCGCCGCCAGCAAAGCGAAAAGCAGATAGTATTTGAAGCCTTGCCACGGTTTGTAACGGTTGGAAGCGATGCGTTGCCGGCCCGATTTTCTCTCTGATCGGATATCGCTGACCAGATGGTTCAGTGTCCCCAGCGGGCAGATCCAGCCACAGAAGAATCGTCCCAGGAACAGCGTTGGGATGAGGATCGCCAGACTCCAAAGCAGTCCGCGATAGAGCGCGCGCGTGGCCAGCGCATTCGTGATGGCGACTAACGGGTCAGTCTCCAGAAAGGCGCGCACTGCGGGCGGCAGTCGGAACTCGACCGCGCCTGGCTGGAAGGAGCCGCGCAGTTCGGTTTTCCAGAGAAGGACCAGGAACAGTCCGAGAAAGAGGGTCTGCGACAGCCGGCGCAGCCTGGGCAGGGTCAACCAACTCCGAACAATCGAGCGGTTGCGTGCGGGTTGTAAACTACGATACCCGCCAAACAAAGCTTTCAAATTAAGTATACACTTTGTCCGCGAGCCGCTCGGCCGGTAGGACAGGCAATCGGTATTGCCGCCGAAAAACTCCGGTAGCGCCGGCGGTCTTGCCGCCGGTGATTCACCGGGATTCCCGGAACTTCGGGGCGGTTTCTCGACCCTGTCTTCCGGATGAGTCGCCTGTCTTCTGGATTAAGCGCTCACTTGCTTGGCGGCTTCCGCCCGCTTCGCAGCCCAACGCTTCTTAGTAGCGGCGATGATCGCCCGTCTGCCAGCCGCCGAGAGTTTCCGTTTCGGCTTCGGCGCTTCCGGCGCAGCTTGCTGCTTCTTGGATTCAGCCCATCTCTTCCGCTGTGCCGCGGCGATTGCCGCCCTGCCAGCCTTGCTTATCTTTCGCCGCCCACGCGAGGGCGGTTCGGAAGCGGCGGCGGCTGGCTTCGGGCCACCGTCAAGCATTTGCCGGATCTCGGCGATTTGGGCATCGATCCGTTTCTTTTGGATCTCTAACCCGTCAATTGCAGCAGTGAGAATTTCGGTCGTAAGTTTTGTCGGCATGGATAACTCGATTGACAGCCTATGTCACACCTATTGTACATCGGAAAAGACTCTAAGCGGTACCCGGGTGCCAATTGGTGGCGACAATCCTATCTTAGACAGGCGCCCATACGGATCAGCGGGCGGGACCGAATGGCTGTCAGTTCGCACCGGCGGGATCGCCTGCCATCCGCTTGAGCAGACATTCACCGCCGGAATCGCAAAGCCGCGGCGCATTAAGTCCCTCTATGGTCACTTCCTGAATCGCCGTCAGGAATTCCTGGCTTCGAACCATACCAAGGGGGAACTCGAAGGTGACTTTCCGGCCGTCTTCCGCGAGCCAGGAATCTCCCACCAGGCTGAACAGCGCCGGATCCTCCGCGCCCCGAATTGCTACTCTCAAGTCCGGACCGGCAAGCGCCAGGATCAAACCCTCTTGACTCACACCATCCGCATAAAATATGTGCATTTCGTGTTCTCCTCTCCTGAATTCAGCAGATGGGGACATGCTCCCATGCCCACGTAAGTGCTGGCAAGTCCCAACAGCCAAAAACGGTACTGCCAGTCCCCCTCGTCTAGTACTTTTGTTATGGTGCGTGGTTCTCGGAAGTCAGCGCTTTGCAAGGCGACTGGATAGGAAGCTATAGCTCCGTTTGGTCACGGCTCTGAACCGAGCCGCGATCAGAGGGAGCGGTCCAACGCATCACGCGCCACATCACATGGTCGGAGACTAGCGCTCGTGCTTCTTCCAATGAAGCATGTGGTGGTCGTCCACCGCGATCTTGGCGGGCAGGGTCAAACCGCAGGTCTTGCAAATGATGACATCCCGGCCGATTTCCCAATGAGTGCAATCCTTACATTTGCAAATCAAAAGGTCGATCTCTTTTTTCGTACCCATTTAGAGTCTCCTGAATTCCTCTTTGACTTCACGAACGAAGTCGGTGAATGGCGCTGTGGTTATAATACCAGGCTGCCAGCACAGATCCCGCTCGATCAAGTTGTACTCCTTAACGATGCGAGAGCCGGGAAGCTTGTTTCCACTGCTATCCGAATCGCGGCCCATCAGCCAGAGGTGGTCGGCGACCGAGCATGCGGCTGTGACATCGTGGGTAACCACAATGATCGTGTTCAAATCGTCCATATCGGCGACCTTGGTGATCAACTCGCAGGTCTTCTCCAGCATGAGCAGGTCAAGGCCGGAAAACGGCTCGTCCATCAGCAGGAAGTGTTCGCTGCACAGAATCTGCTGGATAATGGCGCACCTTTGGCGCTGGCCGCCCGATAGTTGAGCGGGGTACAGATTGTACTTGTCTTCCAGTCCGAACTCCTTCAGCAGCGCCATCACCTTGTCATGGGCAACCTTGGAGTCCTTTTCCTTCTGCCTGGCCCCTAACATCAGGTTTCCGAACACAGTGCGATGTTCGAAAAGGGGGTAGCTTTGTGAGACCACGCCAACTTCACCGGCCCTGACCGGGCGATCGAAGCCGTTGACGGTTACCCGGCCCGATGTAGGCTGGTCCAACCCCGCGATAATCCGGAACAGGCTGGTCTTGCCGCAGCCCGAAGGACCGAGGAATCCCACCACCTGCCCCTGCACCCTGCCCGGTACGATGATGTCGCGCACCTCACCGTTGACGTTCTTGAGCACCGGACGGCCGTCATATTCCAGACAGACGTTTTCGATCTTCAACAGCGTTTGGCCGAGGCTGTACGAGGTGTTTGCCATTATTTCCGCTCCAGCGTCAGGGCCGCGTACGGACAGAACATGTTCTTCATCAAGCCGATCCCGTAATCCTGGAGCAAGCCGAGCATCAGAATCGTCAACTGAATGGCGAAGACCGCGGCCAGCCGGAAGTGGTGGTTCTGGTCGAGCAGGATGGTTCCCACGCCGCCCTCGGACCGCACAATGCCTTCCACCATGGTCAGCATCATCCAACCGATCGCCGCATTCTGGCGGAGGACGTCGAAAACCTGGTCCACCTGGCCCAGCACGATCACTTCCCAAACCACGCGCCATTCGCCCATGCGCAGCGTGCGCGCCAGGTCGAACTTCTCTTTCGGGATGCTATTGATCACATCGGCCATTCCGGTAACGAAGAACACCGAAACCGAAAACACCAGCAGCGACAGTTTCAGTTGATGGCCGCTCTTCGCCATCAACGTAAAAAAGAAAGTCAATCCCACCAGCGACAGAAAACGAAGCTTGCTGAGCAAGGCCACGATGGGGCGGAAGAAGGGCATCACCGTCGCATAAGCCAGCAGCAGCGAAACCACCGTGGCCAGTGCGATCGCTTCCAGGTTCAGATAGAAGCTGGTGATCAGCTCCCCTCCAAGCCCCTGGTCCCACATGTCTCCCAGCGCGCGCAATACTTCGCCCGGTTTGGGGAACAGCACGAGCGGACTGATGATCCACAACAGGAGCACCACCGCAACCTGCACCGCGACCAGGATCCGGACGGTGTTCTTGCTCAGAACCGCATTAGGGGAGAATACCGCTGCAGCATGATTCATGGTTTAGACGCGGGCGAAAAGGCCCGGGGAGGTTGGCCCTCCCCGTCCCCGCCGGACTACTGGCCGATCTGACTGATCTCCACGCGGCGGTTCAGCGCCTTGCCTCCCGCCGTCGCGTTCGAGGCCAGCGGGTTCTGCGAACCGTGGCCCGCCACGGCCGTGAAGCGCGAATCCGGGAAACTCAACGGAGCCACCTGCTGGAAGTACCGTTTCACCGCCTGTGCGCGCTTCTCGCTCAACGGGAGGTTTACCGTGTCGCTGCCGGCGTTGTCGGTGTAGCCGTCAATCTGGAGCGCCAACTGCGAGTTGATGGCCAGCGCATCCTTGAGTTCGTTCAGCGTGGGCAGGCTGTTCGGCAAGGGCTGGTCGGAACCAGTCGCGAAGTTGATGTACACCGCCTTGTGGCCGACCACGTTGCCGCTGGCGGCTTCCTTGGCGTAATCCACCGTCTCCGCGCTGGCGCCTTGCACGCCGCTCGTGTTCAGCAGCGCCTGCGCGCCAAAAATGAATGAAGTGTCCACCGCTTCCTTGTACGGCGGAATGGGATTGTCCTTGAACAGTTGCGGGTAGTTCAGCGTGGCAATCTTACCAAACGTCTCGTAACTGGCGCGCATGTTGTTGTTGTGCTTGCCATCCAATCCGAAGTAGTTGACATTGTCCTCGAGATTGAACACCGCCGAGCCGCCCAGCGGCTGGCCTGACTTCGGATCGCGCAGGCCCATGTAGTAGGTGTACCAGTAGTCGCCGGTCTGGTCGTTGTAGATCTTGGCGGAGATGTCGCCGGCCTTGCGGCGGGCAGCGTCGAAGGCTTTCAACTGGTCGGCAGCCTGGAAACTCGCTGCCAGCAGGCCGCTCACTTCGTCGCGATTGTCGTTGAAGAACTTCTTGATGCCCACAATGACGGCCGGCATTTGCGAAGCGTACTCGTGCGAGGACACAATCTTCGTCGTGCCCGGACGGCCATGCACCGCCTGTTCGTCGCCGGGAGTCCAGGTCACTACGCCATCCGGACAAACCTTGACGGTCTCACCGGTCGGGCGGCCGTCTTTCACCACTTTGCGGTCTTCGCAACGATTAGGAACGTACACCTCGGTCACGGCCTTGATGTAGTCCTCGTCCGGCGCCGAAATCCAGTTGACCGCATCCGGGTCATAGGTGTTCAGATCGGGGTTGTTCTTGAGACCGTTCGAGCCCATGTAGTTCAGGGCGATGTTCCAGTCGCCATCGCGAATCACGCCGACCACCGTCTTGCCCTTCATGCTCTGCGGATTCGATTTCCACTCAGCCGGGCCGAGCAGCGCATCCTCTCCGTTGGACCGGCCCACCGAGCCGATGATCACGGCCTGGTATTCCGGCCCCAGTTTCTTTAATTGCGGATTCAGATCGGCCAGCCACTGGCCGCCTCCGTCGCCCATCACCACCAGGGCCGCGGCGCCCGACGAGCAGGTCTTCTCTCCATCGTGGAGTTGCTTGGCGCAGGTCAGCAGGTCGGCCTTCATCTGCGAGTTCGAGTCCTCGCGGTGCAAAGCCAGGTTCACGCCGTACTTCTCCATCAACGAACCCTTAGCGGTATCCTTGCCGCCGTTGGCATAGAGCAGGGCGAACATGGCGTTCCATTCCCAGATGTCGATCGGTATGCGCGTCGCCGAAACGTTAGCCGCGAGGGTGGATGGGTACGGCAAAGCCTGCACGTTGGCCACTTGCGCCTCCGTCTGCGGCGGCAGGTCCACGCGAGTGGCGACAATCGACTTTATGATGCCCGGGGTCGGAATCAGACCGTGCTGCATGGCGGAGCGCAGTCCGTAAACCACTCCCACTGCAACCACCACAATCAGGAAAACTTTCGCTTGCGGCTTCAAACGCGCCATTTGCTTCTTCCTCTCAAGAATTGCCTACTTAAACATGTTGTCGTAATCGCTGCCCGTGCCCTGCGGCCCGGCCGCGGGCCGGGGCATCCTGAGCGGCTCCGGCGCGGCGATGCCGGGAATCTCGATCATGTCGGCGCCCGCCGGCTGGTTGCCGTCCGTAAGGAGTTTCTGGCTGAACTCTGCGAACTTGCCGGCCGCTTCGTCCGCCGCTGCGCCGGATTCGATTTGGTCGTCCGTCAGCAGTTTGTCGGTGTAGCGGGAGAACTCGCGGATCTCGCCCAAGGTGCGGGACGTGTCTTCCTCGAGATAGTCCAGCGCCATATCGACCATCTTCAATTGCTCCGGATTGCCGCGCAGCAGCCGCTGGCCAACTCCCAAAGTCGCCTTGGCATCCAGAATCATCTTGCGCTGCTCGGCCAGGAAGCCGACCTTGTTCTCCGTCCGCTGAATCTTGCTGTCGGCGATTTGCGACCAATGCTGGAACGTATGCAGCATCTTCGAAGTCTGATCTTCCAGAGCCTGCAACTGCTTCACGCCTTGCATCAGCATCCCAGCCTTTTCGAGGAAGGTCTGGCGTTCCAGCATCAGGCGTTCCTTCTCCATCGGGTCGGTGGCGGCGCCAGCCATTTGCTCCGCCTTGGCGGCCTTATGACCCAGCCCCGTAATCTCGTCGTTCTTCGCGGCGATGCTGCGCTGCAGCCTTTCGTCGCTGCCGGCGAACCGCTGCAACGTCTGGTCCAGGTCGGACTTCGCCTTCTTCATGTCATCCAGGTTGTTGCGCAGGATTCCGATCGGATCGGTCTCCACCACCCACGAGGCGAACCACCGCACCATGTATTGAAATAAGTTCCTGACCGCCGCGCGAAAGGTTGGATTGAACGCCAGCCAAAGTACCGCAATCAGCACCGCGGCCAGCGCGCCGGCATACAGCGTGTTCGTCAACAGCGTGATCAGGAACGGCAGGATGACGTACAGGCCGACGCCTGCGCCCACGATCAGCGCCACCAGCACCACCATCCCGAACGGGCCCTCGGGTCGTTTCCAGAACGATTTCGGCGTGTAGTTCTGCAGGTTCTGCGTGAAGTTGGGAAGCGGTACCAGACTCATGACTTGTCTCTTATCCTTTCAGCAGTGCGGCGTATTGTGCCTTCTGCTGTTCGATTTCACCGCCGCGGCGTTGCGCGGCCGCCGCAAACTGGCTTTGCACATGCGCGCTCTTACCCTGCGCCTCTACCAGCTCGCCGGACAATTGAGCTAGTTGCTGTTGAAGCTGGGTAATTTGCGCCGTGATCTGGCTGATGTGGTCCTGCCGGCCGGTAATCTCGCGAGCCACAAACTGCTGCGCTTTCGCGTTGAACGCGTCTTCTTCCTGCTGCAGCCTGGCTTTCAGCGTGTCGAAGACCGCCAGAATGCCGTCTTGCGTCAATCCGGCTTGTGCCTGAGCCTGCAGAACAGCCGTTTTGAACTTGATGTTGGGGGGCATCGCGGTGTCCGGGATAGCCTTGAGCGGTTCCAGGAACTTGTGTATGGTCGCCGCCACATCGGTGCCTTCGAAATCCGTCTTAGACAGAAGCTTCCGGTAGGCTTCGTCATTGTCCGGCACCACTCCCGTGTCGATCGGCATCTGATAGCCAACCGGCGGCGCACTGGTCTCCGTTGGCGCAAACGCCTCGGCCGGGGCGGCCGGTGCATACGCATGAGCGGCGGTCCCAAATGTCTGCGCAGCGGCCGGCGTACTAATTGACTCCGGCTTCTCCGCTTTCTCCGGCTCGTCTTCAAAGGCCATGTGCTTGATGCTGTCGAACAAACCGTGCTTATTAGTGGGCATAGTCCTCCCCGAGCAAGCCAGGATTCCCGTTCCGGCCTCCTGGTCACTTGCGATTATACTTCCAACCGCCTCATATTGGAGCAGTTTGTCTCATTTTTCGCGTCCGGGCGGCGATCGCGGCCAGATCGCCATCCTCTGCCGCCGAGAACCCGGAAACGCTTCATTTCAAGCGGCTTTGCATGCGCCTACGGTCTCCAAGCGTTGTAACATGACCGTCACATGGCGAACAGCGTCGTCCCGAGCGCCGATCCCCTGCATCATCCGGATGTACGCTTGGCTGATCGTTTCAGTTCCCCGAAATGCACGGTCTCGGGGCAGCGCCGGCGGTCTTGCCGCCGGTGATTCGCCGGGATTCCCGGAGCTTCGAGGCGGTTTTTCGACCCTGCTATCGCGCCAGCGCGGGAACGCCGGTTGCCAGGTCCTCGGACCCGTCGCTGGCGGGTTTGATGGCCCGGCGTTGCGCCGCCACCTGGCAGGCGGGTGCCAGCGCGAAAACAGCCGCGGTGGGGAACCGGATGAGCGACGCGATCATGTCGAGCGGCCACGTGTGCCAGTAGTGGGGAATCACCCACAGCGCCAGTTCGCCGGCTCCCATCAAAAAGATGCCGCACATAAACGCCACCCAGCATCTGGAAATCAACCCATTGCCCATATGGACAACCGATTGCCGGAGCAGCATGGCTTCCAGAAACAGCACGCACAGAACGGGGAGCCCGGCCAGGGAGATCCAATCCTCGACGCCGATCGGTCTGCCCGCCAGCGAGGCCGCGCCGGCCTCGCCGAACCGGAAGAGAGTGAGCACGTAGATGATGCCGCACACCGCCCAATCGGCTGCGCTCGGCCGCACCCAGAAGCCAAATTTCCGCAGCACCCGCAGCGCCGCCAGCATGCCCGCCGCCAGCAGTGCCAACTGGACCGGGCCACCGGCGATCAACGCACCGCGCCGGATCTGCTCGATCAATCCGGTTCTCGCATGGCCGCCCCACATCAGCGGGTTCAGCAGCCAGTTGGATCCCAGCAGTTGCGCCAGTCCGCCCGACACGGCTTGTGCCGCCGCCGCAAAAGTAATCAGCATCCATGCGCGTCGCAGCGGTGCACCGGCCGGAAAACTCCGCAATACCAGCACACAGAGCCATAATTCCACCGCTGCCATGGCGGTCACCGATAGCGCCGAGGTGCCGCCCGAGGTTCCTTGCACCGGGAACGCCTGTCCCACCATGTTCCAAAGGTAAAGCGCAAGCAGATGGACGATCAAATACGCGCCCAGGAACACCACGATCCATCGGGGCGCCGACTCGATCCCATCCAAGCTGCTCTTTCGCGTCATCGGCATATCTCTCCGGCCGGCTCGGCCCAGTCCAATCCGCGGAAGACGTCGTCTCGCAACGCCTCCGCCGCCTCGGGCCCCAAAAAGACCTCTAGCATCTCGCTCGCCTTCCCGAACATTTCCTCCGCCGGAATACCGGGGCCTTCCACCGCCAGGGCCGCCGGGGAGCCGAAATACGTCCCCATTTGCCACCGCAGCCGGGCCCTCAATTCGGACGCCGCCGCGCCGTTCCGGCCTTCCTGCCAGGCGGCGATCGCCGCGAGCACTGCAGCCAGCCCTGGCCGGCTGTCGCTTGCCGGTGCGGCCGCCCGCGCCGATAGCTCGTCCCTCTCGCGTTCAATGCGCCCCAGTCGGTTGCGGCACTTCTCGCATTTCGCCAGATGCCTGGCGATTCGCCGGCTGCGGCTCGCGCCGGCTTCCGCATCGCAGAAGGCAATTAAAGTGGCGATCCTAGGATGCATAGCGTTCTTCTCCCGCTGCCGTCGGGGCAAGGTCGCGGCCCTTGCGGCCGCCCACCGCTTTGCGGATCTTGCCGTGCGCCCTGGCCAGCAACGCGCCGACCGTGCCCGCACTCAGCCCCAGCACGCCGGCGATTTCCTCGTAACGCAAGTCTTCCATCCGTAGCCGCACGCATTCCATCTCCCGCGGCGAGAGGCCGATTTGCCGCAGTCCTTGCAGCAGCTCGGAGGCCCGCCCATCGGCTTCCGTTGGCTCGGCCGGCCCAGCCACGTTGCGCAGCGACTCCATCCCGACTTCGTTCCGCGAGCCCGCCTTCTTCTGATCCAGTATATAATTGCGCGTCACGCGAAACAGCCAGCCCTTCGGTGATCGGATCTGTTGCCCCGCCGAACGGCACAGGAAGAAGCGGAAAAACGCCTCTTGCAGCGCATCGTGGGCCGTCTCCCGATTGGCCGCCAGCGCCTTGGCATAACGGAGCAGGCCGCCGCCTTCCTTCTCGTAAAGGCCGGCGACTTCCTGCTCGATTCCCGCGGTCAGCGGGCTGCCCGGACTGCGCTCCATCGGACTCGATCTTACTCCCGGGCAGTCCCGCCATATAGATGGCCATTGGGTAGTACTCCACCTGCCAACTTTAATTAACCAAGACGTTGGTAGGGCATGCTTTAGCTTGCCAGTTTGTACTGGTACGGCATGACTAGCTTGCCCTGTGTATGCGTAAAGAATACTCGCCCGCCAATCGTCTTCCCTGCATGCGGGCAAATCGCACTTTGCCGGCAGCGGTTGAAGCGGCACCCACGGAGAATTGCCGGGGGACGATCGGCAACCCGGAGCCACTCATGCAGAGCAACCAAAAGAACCGGTTCGGTTTACGCAAGGTGAAGCAGCGCGGCTCGGAGATGATTGAGTTCACGCTGGTGCTGCTCCCCTTCCTCGGGTTTACCTTCCTCATCCTGAACATCGCATACGCGGTGTATCAGCGGTCGACTATCCAGCACGCCGTGGCGCAGGGCGTGCGCTATGCCGTGACCAGCGCGACGTCGACTGGCCTGGGAGCAAGGAGTTCGATACAGAAAGTGGTTCAGAGCAATGCTTTCGGGTCGATGAGTAGCTGCGGCTCTCCTCCTACTGCCACCACGAACCCTTGGTGCAACATCTCTGTGGACTGGTATCTTGTCGATCAGGATACCGGCGCGCTGGTGAGTCAAGACGGCACTCTAGGCGGCAACTGCATGACGAACGACGGGCAACTCCCGCTGGTCGAGGTGTCCGTGCAACCCCACCCAGGAAAGTTCCTGGTGCCTTTTGTCAAAACGCCCGGAATGGGCACGCTCAGTGCAATCTCAATCGGCGCCGTAGCCTGGGACCGTATGGAAGCGCCTGCGGAGTGTACTACCTGCGTTCCTGCGGGCTATGTATGTCCGTCGCAATAGGGAAAAATACGATGCGCAATCGAAAACCAAACAATTGGGGCGGCTCCATGGTGGAATTCACCATGCTGATTCCGATCTGGCTTCCGCTGCTGATCGGCACCCAGTGGATTGGATCCTCCATGGTTCGGGGACAACAAGTCACGCAGATGGCGCGGGATTTGGCCAGCATGTACAGCCGCGGTGTCAATTTCTCGACCACTGGCAGCACGGCCTCGAACGCTACTCTCGACCAGATCACCCAGCAGCTCGGCACACTGACTCCAACCGGAACCGGAGTGGTCATCTTTTCGACCATTACCTACGCGGGAAACAGCTTCTGCTTCGGGGCTGGCAGCCCCACCTATGGCTCTTTGTCCGGCACTACGTACTCGCACACTGGGTCCTGCAGCAATTACGGGGATTTTGTGTTCACCCAACAATACACGCAAGGCAATACAAGCTTGCTGGCCAGCAATTTCGGCAAACCCCTTAGCGCGGATATGGACGCTAATTTCGACATTTCCGCGGTCTCTTCCGTGACCCACTCGGGAGACAAGTCCAGCTTCAACCTGATTTCCCCGGTGCCGCAAGAAAACGGCCAGGACGGTTACCAATCCGGCCAACCGATCTATGTGGTGGAAGTTTTCTTTCAAAGCACGGGGCTGGCGGGATATACCAAAGGAGGCGATTATGCGTATGCGGTATTCTAATCCGCCCGATACCAGATTGCGGTTGACATCCGATCCGCGCAGGCGCAGGCGCCAGGGCGGCAACATTATGATCATGTTTACCATGATGCTGCCGTTCGTTCTGATTCCCCTGGTGGGACTCGCCATCGATGCGACGATGTTGTATACCGTTAAGGCGAAGCTGCAAACGGCCGTGGATGGAGCCTCCCTCGCCGCCGCCGAATCCCTCAGCGCAGGACTCTCCACCAGCGCGCAGCAGGCGGCGGCCACCTTGGCGGCGGACCAGTTCATCCGAGCCAACATGACTGCCGGCGGGAACGGCCGTTTCTGGGGAGCCTTCAATCTTAACGACGAAAACTGTACTGTGGCTGGCGGGCTGGCAACGCCGTCAGGCACGGGAACGCAAATCACCTATACCAACCTGGGCAATTGTATTTATGTCACCCAGGACAACACCAACAAGCTGCGAAGCGTGTCGCTGGTCGCCAGCGTGCAAGTTCCTCTGCTATTCATGCGGCTGCTCGGTCTTTCCACCGGCACGGTAGCCTCCTCGGCCACGGCTTCCCGGAGAGATGTGGTGATGGTTCTGGTGATCGACCGGTCGGGCTCCATGGTCGCTGAGTTGCCACCCTTACAAAGTGGCGCGGAATACTTCGTCGACCAGTTTTCATCGGGTCGCGACAAGCTGGGTCTTGTGCTGATTGGGGGAAGCTCCTTGGTCGCGTATCCGCCGACGGATTGGGGCAAAAATCCGCCGACCGGCGCGACCGGCCCCGACGTTCACTTCAAGGACGAGACGGTCACTCCTAGCGTGATCGATTCGCTTGCGGCCATGAAGTCAGGCAGCAACACCGGCACGGCCGAAGGGCTGATGCTGGCCTGGAAGGAACTGCAGGCGGTAAATGAGCCGGGAGCCCTCAATATCATTGTCCTATGGACGGATGGCGCGCCCAACGGCATTACAGCCGACTTCAACGCTGGCGCCCTGGGCAGCGCCACCAACTCCCTCAAGAACTCGGGACCCACGCACTACACCAACCAAAGCGGGTGCACGAACACCAACGATGGAACCAACGGACAATATCCAAACGCAGTTGCGGCTAATTCGTTGCTGGGCTGGATAGCGCAGGGGGGCGGCTATGTCGCGACAGGCGTAAACGCCAAACTAACCAATGGAGTTCGCGAACGGATGCAAACCAGCACCGCCGGCGAGACAGTGTCCGCCTGGGTGAGCAACTCCGGGACTGAACCCTTACTGACTACTGCGGGAGCCAGTGGTTGCAACTGGACTGACGGAAGCACGGTTGTAAACACCATCAACATACCCAGCGTGGACTACTATGGAAATGCGACCCAAGGGGTGAATGCCGCTGTCCCCGGTACGTCTGGTGACAGCTACACACAAAGCGACTACAAACAGGGTAATATCTGGACTGCCTCGGGTAACTGCAACGCGGGCGCGGGCGGCACCGGCGGCGTTCCCCTGCAGCTCACCGGGACCCTCACAGGGGGGCTGGCGCCGTCCGGCAACGCCTGCCAGATCGGACTGGCTTCCTGGAATGCCGCGGATATGGCGGGCAGGCAAATTCATGGCGATACCACTCTCACGCCGATAATCTACACCATGGGTTACGCAGGCAGCGTCTCAGGCTCCGGGGGCGTGGACCCGGTGCTTCTGTCGCGCCTGTCGAACGTCAACGGCACTGCCATCAACCCCACAACTAATAAGGTGTATAACACGGTGTATAATTCCACTATTCCATCGGGATTGTATATACAGATTCAGACCGTGGATGACGTTACGCCAGCGTTTCAAATTCTCCTTTCGCAGATTCTGCGCCTATCGATGTAGCCCGGTCCGACTCTGGCCGAAAGGTGGGGCATGCTTTAGCTTGCCAACCTGAGGCTTGCCCACAGGCAAGCCTCAGGAGTAGCCATCGCCGTCGCTTTCGATGATTCGGGTGCCATTCGATGGTTTGTGGGCAAGCCAAAGCATGCCCTACCATCGCTCTCAAATCCAGTCCGCCGCCAATCCTGCTAATGTGGAACGTTCGGGCGCCAAACAGGGAAACAGGGGGAATAGCGTGCAGATAGTTGCCGGAATCGATCTTGGCGGTACCGCCATCAACTACACCTTGGTGAACGGGCAAGAGCAGTTCCTTATCGAGGGACTGTGCGAGCATCCCGCGCTGGCCAGGCAGGGGCCGGAAATCTGCCTCCAGCAGATTGAGGACGGCCTCAAAATAGCCGTCGCAAAGGCGGCCGTGGCGCTGGCGGACGTGGTCGCCGCCGGGCTGGACACGCCCGGTCCGGCCAATGCCGAGGGCGTGCTCAGCGCGCGCGGTTCCACCAATTTCGTGCATGCGGATTGGGCCGGGTTTGATATCCGCGCCGGCCTGGAAAAAAAGCTCGGCATCCCGGTGACCTATTTGAACGACGGCAATGCCGGGGCTCTGTGGGGGCACTTCAACATCTTCGGCGCCAGCACGCGCGAGACCTCGCTGACGGTGGTGATCGGGACCGGCCTGGGCGGCGGCGTCATCATCGAGGGTAATGTCCTGAAAGGCCGCGTCGGATTCGGCGGAGAACTCGGCCACGTGCTGCTTCCCTACCAGAGCATCGCCGCCATCGCAGGACTGCAGCCAGGATGCAATTGCGGACGCACCGGATGCCTGGAATCGGTGTGCTCGCTCTCGGCCATCGAAAGGTCCTTCCTGCCGTTTTTCCTGCCGAAGTATCCCGGCCACCAACTGGGCGCCATGGGTAACCTGCACAATGCGGCCAAACTGGTGCGCGGCCTCGCCGAAAACGGCGACCCTATGTGCCAGGAGATTTTCGGCGTGCAGGCCCACGGCTTGGGGCTCTTCTTCGACGAAATGGTGAATACCTTCGACCCGGAGGCTTTCATCGTGGGCGGAGGCGCCCTGGAAACCCGCGAGGAATTCCAGCGCTGGTTCATTCAGGAAATCCGCGCCGGCATGCCGCCGCAGCGGGAAGAGCAGGCCGGCATTCCGATTTACATCATGCCCAACGGCGACACCGCCGGCGCCCGCGGCGTAGCCATCGAAGCCCTCAAGCGCCTCAGGGCCTGACGCGCAAACGTGGCGCACGCACTCCTGCGTGCCGCGTCGGCAATCCTGCCGACGCCTGGCACCGGTCGAAGACGCATCGAGAAGAGTCTCGACGCTGCACGCAAAGTGCGTGCGCCACGCTAGCCCCTCCGCTCGGTTGTATCATATTGACTTCCGAGCCGCCGCTCGCTCATTTCCCGCGGAACTCGTCCGCCGAAAGCCGCGTAACCATTCGAGTGGGCCCGCCCGCCGCGGGGCGCACTCGTCTGCCCAAAATGCCACGCCGCCCGATAGGAGAAACGAAATGCCACGTCGCCATCGAAACCTCTTCGTCCTCGCGTTTCTGAGTCTTACTCTTCTCTTCGCGTTTCACGCGTCGAGCCAGCCGGCAACCACCGCGCAGCCCGCGCCCAAGTATCGCGACCCCAAGCTCACCATCGATGAGCGCGTGGCGGACTTGCTCGGTCGCATGACTCTCGAGGAAAAGGTCGCCGAAATCTGCGGCGGCGATCCCGCGAACGCTTCCCTGATCGATACCACCGGCACTTACAAACCCGATCAGGCCAACCTGGCTTTCCACGGCCTCTATGACGACGACTCGACCTACACGCCGCGCCAGGCCGCCATCCTGCGCAATGCCGTGCAGCGCTATTTCCGCGAGAAAACCCGCCTCGGCATTCCCTGGCTGTTCATGAGCGAAGCGCTGCACGGTTTCATGGCCAACGGCAGCACCAGCTTCCCGCAGGTCCTCGGGCTGGCCAGCACTTTCGATCCCGCCCTGGTCCGCCGCGTCTTCACCGCCGCCGGCGACGAGGCTCGCTCCGCCGGCGTCGCTCAGGTCTTCACTCCGGTTCTCGATATCGCCCGCGATCCGCGCTGGGGCCGCACCGAAGAGACCTACGGCGAAGACCCATACCTGGTCTCGCGCATGGCCGTGGCCGCCATCACCGGCCTGCAAGGCGACGATTTCCATATCGACAACCACCACGTGATGGCCACCGCCAAGCACTTCGCCGTACACGGCCAGCCCGAGGGCGGCACCAACGCCGCGCCCGGCAATTACTCCGAACGCATCATCCGCGAAAACTTCCTGGTGCCATTTCAAGCCGCCGTCCAGGAGGCCCACGTGGGAAGCATCATGGCTTCCTACAACGAGATCGACGGTATCCCGTCGCACATCAACCACTGGCTGCTCGGCCGCGTCTTGCGCCAGGAGTGGGGCTTCGGCGGTTATATCACTTCCGATGGTGACGGGCTCCAGATGCTGGTCGAGACCCACCACGTGGCGGCCAACATGTCCGAAGCCGCGCGCCTGGCGCTGGCCACGGGAGTCGATTTCGATCTCTCCGACGGTAGCGTCTATCGCACCTTGATCGACCAGGTCAAGGACGGCGCTGTCCCGGAAAGCCTGGTGGATCGCGCCGCGGGCCGCCTGCTCGCCGCCAAGTTCCGCCTCGGCCTGTTCGAAGATCCCTATACCGATCCCGGCTACACCGAGAAGATCACCAGCGGCCCGGAGCATCGCAAGCTGGCCGTCGAGGCGGCGCAAAAGGCCGTCGTCCTGCTGAAGAACACTGGCAACCTGCTGCCGCTCGATCTCGGCAAGCTCAAAACCATCGCCGTCATCGGCCCTAACGCCGCCGACGTCCACATTGGCGGATACGCGCGCGAACCAGGACACGGCGTCAGCATTCTGGATGGCATTCGCGAACGCGTCGGCTCCTCGGCCAAGGTGGTTTATGCCGAGGGCTGCCAGATCACCACCGCCAAGCAGGGCTGGCGCGGATGGCTGGCGAACAACGTCAAGCTGGCCGATCCGCAGGCGCAGGCGGAAAAAGTCGCCGCCGCCACCGAGCTGGCGCGCAAGGCCGACGTCGCCATCCTGGTGGTCGGCGAAAACGAAAGCACCAACCGCGAAGCCTGGGGCGAATACCATCTGGGCGATCGCGATTCGCTCGATCTGCTCGGCGCCCAGAACGATCTGGTCAAGTCGGTCGTCGAAACCGGCACTCCCACCGTCGTCCTCCTGATCAACGGCCGGCCGCTCTCCATTAACTACATCGCCGAACACGTGCCGGCTATCTTAGAGGGCTGGTATCTCGGACAGGAAGGCGGCACCGCGGCGGCCAACGTCTTATTCGGCGACGTCAACCCGGGCGGCAAATTGCCCATCACCTTCCCCCACACGGTCGGCGCCCTGCCCGATTTCTACAATCACAAACCGACCGACGACCGCACTTACGCATTCAGCACCAGGAAGCCGCTCTACCCGTTCGGCTACGGCCTGAGTTATACCACCTTCAAGTTCGAAAACCTGCGCGTCGAGCCGGCGCAAATCGAGATCGGCGGCGTCGCCAAGGCCCGCGTGGATGTCACCAACACCGGCTCGCGCGAAGGCGATGAAGTTCCGCAGCTTTACCTGCATCAGCGCGTGGCATCGGTCACGCAGCCGGTCATGCAGTTGAAGGGCTTCGAGCGCATCACCCTCAAGCCGGGAGAAAAGCGCACCGTCGAATTCACCATTAACTCCGGAATGCTTTCCATCTTGAACACCGACATGCATCGCGTGGTCGAGCCGGGAATCTTCGACGTGATGGTCGGCCCCAGCTCGGCCGACACCAAGAAAGTCGCGCTCAAGGTGGTGGACCTGAACGGCCAGGCCGGCACGCCAGCTACGCTGAAGCCCAAGGGATCGGAATCCGGCGTGGTCAGCACTTTCGACGATCTCAAAATCGCCGCGAATTTCGGTAAGTGGACCGTGATGACTGACTCCATGATGGGCGGCAAATCCACCGCGACCATGGACGCCGTTGCTGGCGGCGCCAACGGGACCAAGGGAGCCATGCGCGTGGCCGGCGAGAACGTCAAAGGCGCCGGCTTCATTTTTGGCGGAGCCGTTTACTCTCCCGGCCCCGGCATGATGCAGGGCGCCGATCTCTCCGACAAAAAGAACATCACCTTCTGGGCCAAAGGCGATGGCAAAACCTGCCGCCTCCTGATCTTCACCGACACCAAAGGCCAAAACCCGACCTTCCGCAGCTTCGTCGCTGCTCCCGAGTGGAAGCAGTACACGTTCTCGCTAGCCAGCCTCTCGACCGATGGCCACGACCTCTCCGGCCTGGCATTCCTAAGTCCCCCCGGCGAAGGAAAATTCGAGTTCTTCCTCGATGAGGTGGAGATTAAGTAGGCGGAGCAAAAGGAGCAAAAGGGAGCAAAACGGGTCAGACGGGTCAGACGCATTTCCGCAACACGCGCCGGGCCAACTACGCCCTCTTTGCTTCACGCCTTATGCCCTCGGCAATCCACATCCGAAGTTGCGTCTGGTAGCCTACCGACTTCTCAGCCGCGATGTGCTTCGCCGCGGCGATCTGCTCCGGGGCCAGGCGAATGGAAATCGGCGACTTTGCGCGGGCGTGGCGGTCGCGGATCTTCTTCGCCAGTGCCGACGACAGTTTGACCCGTTCGGCCGCGGGCAACTTATCCCACACACTAGCAACCGAGTGCCTCTCGAAATATTCCGCGGCCTCCCGGTCGGATTGAAACTTCGGAAGTGGCGATTTCGCAGGAGAAAGCTTTTTCTTCATTCGACTCTTGCCTATTTGCGGCGAAACAGCCGCCGCTCACTTGCCTCCATGTCCCGAGCCGTGATCACTCTGACTAGGCCTCCGGACAATCGGCGAAACACGACGAAAGCGAGCCGGCCGTCCAGCGTTTCCCCTAACGCGATATATCGCTTCTGGCGCGCTCGCCTGACCTTGTGGCTACCGGCGAAGACTTCCTCCACCTCTTCCGGGGTGTACTCGTGCCGCTCGATATGGAACGTGTTGTCATCATCCCACTCAAAACCGGAAATAACCACACTGCCATCGTATCAGATTGTATATACGAAACGCTACAGGGCCGAAAGGAGGAGCAACGAGCAAAAGGGGTCAGACGCGTCAGACGCATTTTCCGTAACGCTTGGCGCCCTGGCTGACTTACAGATCTTCCTTTGCAATCTCAGCAAGAATGACTGGCCCCAATTCTCCTTTGTCGTGGTAGGCGAAGCGGTACTGCAGCCAACCTTCACGTCGCAACGTCCGATGGGAACCTGAGGTGCGGAACGATGCGCCACCCGACCCGCTGCAACGCTCCAAGCACGCGCCAGGCCTTGGTGGCGGGCCATGCGCTCATGCAGCTACGGAAAACTGCAACGTGTCGGCTCCCGGCGGCATTTCCCCGTGCTCAATTTCTTCAGCGATTACGCGGAGAGCGAGCGCCTTAGCCTTCAGAGTGGCTTCTTCGGACGTTGCGCCGTATACCGTCACGCCTGGCAGTTCGGAAATGCCGGCAATCCAGCGGCCATCCGTTTCGCGGAGCAACCGGATCGTGAGCTGCATATGCCCCATTCTACTATGTGGTATGCAGGAGAAACGGCTGCCTGCTCACCCCGGCAGCACGTCCGCGAACACGAATCCGTCGCGTTCGACGACTTCTCCCGAGCGGACTTCGATGGGACTCGAGAACGGCGGTGCATCGTGCACAAACGTGTGAAACTCTCCGTTCTCGCCGCACGGATCGATTCCAGGCGGCAAATCCTCCAGGAAACTCCGGTCGAAATCGCGGCCGGCAAAAGTTTGGGCAAGCTTGGCCGGATCCACGCAAGTGACTTTCGCTTTCACGCCCGCGGCAATCATCTCCAGAGCCAGATCTTTCGTTGGAACCAGCCACAGGGGAAACAGTGGTTCGAGACCCGTGCCTTGTAATTGCCGGATGCGATAGTCGCGAATGTCTTGCAGAAAGAGGTCGCCGAATGCCACCGCCGTGATTCCCTCCGCGACCGCGCGTTGGCACACCACGCGCATCCGGTCTTCGTACTCCGCGTTCGAGCACGGCGCAGGCAGTTCCACCGCCCATAGCGGGAGGCCCGTGCGCTCCGCCTGGGCCTCCACCAGCGCGCGCCGGACGGCATGCATCGCCACGCGGTTGGCCTCCGAGTTGAAGCTGGTGACCAGCGCGGCCACGTGCAGGTCCGCATTCCGCCGCAGGAGATGCAGCGTCCAGGCGCTGTCTTTCCCGCTGCTCCACGATAAGAGAACTTTTTTCATTGGGACAGGCTGCCAAACTCCCAATTGTAGCTGAGCGGCAAAACCGCCCGCACTGCATCTATGATGAACGGTTAGGGGGCGCATTGCGTGCTTCGTTACTACATCACCGATCGGCATTCCGCGGGCGGCGTCGAGCCGCTGTTGGGATTCGTCGAGCGCGCGCTGGCGAGCGGTGTGGAACGCATCCAGATTCGCGAAAAAGATCTGCCCGCGCGAGAGATGTGCGCGCTAGCGCGGCGCGTGCTCGAGTTACCGAACCCGCATGGATCGCGCATTCTGGTGAATGGGCGCGCCGATGTGGCGCTGGCTGCCGGAGCGCACGGCGTGCATCTGCCCTCCGGGTCCATCGCGCCCGCGATGCTGCGCGCTATCGTGCCGGCGGGCTTCCTGATCGGAGTCTCGACGCACTCGCTGGCCGAGGTGCGCGCGGCCGAGGCCGAAGGCGCGGACCTGGCGGTTTTCGGACCGGTTTTCTTTACTCCCTCGAAAGCTGCCTACGGAGCGCCGCTGGGTCTCGAAGCGCTGCGGGAAGCCAGCCGCGCCGTCTCCATCCCGGTGTTCGCGCTGGGCGGCATCACTCCGCAAAAGGCCCCGCTCTGCATGGCCGCCGGCGCGGCAGGCATCGCCGGCATCTCCTTCTTTCAAAGCTGACTACGCCATCTCGCAATTACGATGGCGTTTTATCGCGCAGACGCGAGGGCGAGGCGTGCCTGGGGCATGCCCGGCCCGACCCCGTCCGAACAACCAGTCACAAGCGCCCCTTAAAGGCATGCCGGGTCCCCTCTGGGTTCGTAAGCGAAGCCCCGCCGCCCGCAACGCACTCTTCTTCTTAGCTTGCACAAAGCACGCCCCACCGTGCGCCGTGTTCCAATAATGAGGGGGAAAATTTGCGATGTCCTTCCGCGGCGTGGATTACTTTCTGGTGGATTCGCTGTTCAGCGAAGAAGAACGGCTGGTGCGGCAGACCGCGCGCCGCTTCGCCGACGAGCGCATCCTGCCGCTGATCCGCGACTGCTACCGCGACGCCCGTTTCCCTTCCGAGCTTATCCCCGAATTGGGCGAGCTCGGCTTTCTCGGCGCCAACCTCGAAGGCTACGGCTGCGCGGGCATGAGCAACGTCGAGTACGGGCTCGTCATGCAGGAGTTGGAGCGCGCCGATTCCGGCATCCGCAGCTTCGTCTCCGTGCAGGGCGCGCTGGTCATGTACCCCATCCTCACCTTCGGCTCCGAGGAGCAGAAGCGCCGCTGGCTGCCGCGCCTCCAAAACGGATCCGCCATCGGATGTTTCGGACTGACCGAGCCGGATTTCGGCTCGAACCCCGCCGGCATGCGCACCACCGCGAGCCGCGATGGCGCCGGCTGGGTGCTCAACGGCGAGAAAACCTGGATCACCAACGGCGGCGTGGCCGACGTCTCCGTGGTGTGGGCGCGCACGGCCGAAGGCATCGCCGGCTTTTTGGTCGAGCGCGGCACACCGGGCTTTTCGACCAGCGATATCCACGGTAAGTGGTCGATGCGGGCCTCGGTAACCTCCAGCCTGTCGATGGCGGATTGCCGCGTCGACGATAGCGATCGGCTGCCCGAAGCCCGGGGACTCAAGGCCGCGCTCGCCTGCCTGACCCAGGCGCGCTACGGCATCGGCTGGGGCGTTATCGGCGCCGCCATGGACTGCTACGAAACCGCCCGCCAGTATGCCATCCTGCGCAAGCAGTTCGACAACCGGCCGATCGCTTCCCATCAACTGGTGCAGGAAAAACTGGCCTGGATGATCACCGAAATCACCAAGGCGCAATTGCTGGCCTGCCACGCCGGCCGGCTCAAGGACCAAGGCACGCTGGAGCCCGCCCATGTCTCCATGCTGAAGCGCAATAACACAGCCATGGCGCTCGAATGCGCGCGCCTGAGCCGCGATCTGCTGGGCGCCAACGGCATCACCGACGAGTACCCCGTCATGCGCCACCTCTGCAACCTGGAAACGGTGAAGACCTACGAGGGCACCGATCACATCCACGCTCTGGTAATCGGCGAGCGAGTCACCGGCATCGCGGCGTATCGGTAAAAGCCGGCCACGTGGTTGCTGGGCGGGATTGGAGCCGGGGCCCTCGTGATTCACGGCCGTTGGTCGACTGTGTTAGCCATCACGGCTCAAGCACTACCCGTCGCCACGGGCCTGGCTTTGGAGTAGAATCAAAACCAAGATGAGAAGATCCGTTTTGCTGTTCCCCTCAAGTGCAATCTTGCTTCTTGCCGGTCTCGCTGCTGCGCAGACCACCCCTCCTGCGACCGGACCGGACGCCACCATTCGCACCACTTCGACCGAGGTGTTGCTGGACGTAGCGGTGACCGATAAACACGGGAAAAACGTGAAGAACCTGAAGCAGGGCGACGTCGAAGTATACGAAGACGGCGTCAAACAGGCGGTCACGAGTTTCCGCCTGGCTGGCCGCGATTCGCAGACCCAGCAGCCAGAGGCAGCGGCCGGAACAGCGGCAGGTACCTCACAGACCCCGCGCCCGTTGCGGGCTGTCAACCTGATTTGTATTGTCTTTCACAACATCGACCCGATCGCGCGGAAGAACGCAACTCAGGCCGTGCGGGAGTTTCTGAAAGACGGCCTGCCGGCGGGCGCCTACGTCGGGATGTTCCTGTTGTCCGACCGGTTGACCCCAATTATGGCCTTCACGGCGGACCGCGACAAGGCCAACCAGGCGGCGGAGCAGGCGTTCAACCTGACCCCGCTCAGTTTCACCAACGCGTCGGTGGGGATGCTGACCGCAAACCCGAACATGTATACGATCACCACTGTGATGACGGGCGGTGGTGGACCCGGCACGACCGTGACCTCGACGGGAACGGTGACCGGCGGCGAGATTTCCAACACCGTGTTTGCCGGGGCGGATGTCAGCAACGGCGCCGGAGCCAACGCGCTGCGCGGGGACGAGGTGGGCGCGAGCCGCGACTTCGCCAACCTGACCGGGGGACGCGCGGAGGATGCCATCAACAACCTGATCAAAGCGTTGGGCACGTTGCCCGGGCGCAAGACGATTCTGATGCTTACGCAGGGTCTGCTGACTACGGGCGATCCCGACGCGCTGCATGCCATGCTTACCAAGGCGATTGCCAACGGCATAACGTTCTATCCTGTCGACATCACGGGTTTGACCGAGACCTCGACGGTACAGGCCGCCAACCTCACGTTGGGCTCGGTGGCGAAAACCAGCGCGACCCAAAGCTCCAGTAGTAATGCCGGCGCCTCCACGAGAACGGCCGGCACGAGCTCGGGCGGCGCCACCACTACCACCGTGCAGCCCAACATGGAAGCGATGAAGCAACAGAGCCAGCAGGGCGACACCATGATGCAGGGCGTGCGCGCTTCCAATACCCAGGCCAGCCTGCGCGCGCTCGCCGAGGGCACTGGCGGCTTCATGATCGCCAACTCGCAAGATTACGCGAAGCCGTTTTCGAAAATTCTCGACAATGTGGCTGCGCACTATGAAGTGAGTTATCGCCCCACCGAGGATAAGTACGATGGCCGGCTGCGCAAGGTCGAGGTGAAGCTGCTGGGACACGCCGACGCCCACGCGGAGAGCCGGACGAGCTATTTTGCGATGCCGGACCTGAAGGGATCGGCGCCGTTGCAGCCGTTCGAAGTGATGGGGCTGAGGGTGCTGGGCGCGACTCCGCCGCCGCACGGCTTCGACTTCCACACGGTCGCATTCCATTTTCAGAATGAAGGCGCGAATTCGCACGGGATGCTCTATTTTGAGGTGCCCGGCCAGACGCTGTCGGCTGCGCCGGGAGCCAACCAGACCCACGAAGTGCATCCGTCGCTGATGGCGTTGGTAAAAGATTCGGCCGGGCAGGTGGTGGATAAGTACAGCTATGACCAAACCTATCGTCTTGCGGACGACAAGTGGAAGGCCGCGCTGGCGGCGCCAGTCGTCTATACCCATCCATTGAGTCTGCCGGCCGGACATTACACCGTGGAGACGGCGGTTATCGATCGCGAAGCAGAACGGGCGAGCACGAACGTGACGCAGTTCGACAACCCGGAGATGAGGGGCCTCGGCATGAGCAGCCTGATGGCGATACAGAGCGTCGAAAACGCCGACAAGCTGGATGCGGCCGATCCCATGCAGTTCCAGGGCAAGGTGCTGGTGCCGATGCTGAGTAAGACGGCGCATGAGGGCACTCCCTACCTGCTGTACTTCACCGTCTATCCGGAGCCCTCCAATTCCGAAAAGCCCGTGGCACAGGTCGAGGTTTCCGCGGACGGCAAGGTCCTGATACCGGCAGCGGCGTTGAAACTCACGGCGGAAGGCGGCGTGCTCAGAGGGTTGATGAGGGGCCCGGCAGTTGCGGGCAATCTCCAGGCGAAGGTCACCGTCTCGCAAGGTAACTTGCCGCCGGTCACTCAAACGCTCGACTATACGGTTGTGAAGTAACCGGCGGCAAGCCGGCCACGGAACCAGCGGGAACCAGGGACAGCACCAAATTACAGATTACGTCCCGTCCGTCCCCCGGTTCTCCCCCGTCCCCCGGTTCTCCCCCCGGTTCTCCGGGGATGCATGCCGATTGCGACCGAACGAGCCGAACGCGAATATCAGTTTTTGATGACCCACACCCGTCTCACCGCGCATTAAAATTCATTGCCGTGCCAGTTTTCACTCCGGAATTGCGCTTTTAGGGATGAGCGGTAGACGTTAAGTTCATTCGTAAGGAGCAATCAGATGGCAATCCAACAACAACAAATCGACTCCTATGTCGGTCCGGAAACGTTTAAGACGTGGGCGCTGCTGGAGCGCAGGTCCAGCACCGAACGAATTCGCTTCGAACAGTCAAAGCGTTTTTTAATGTCCGACGCGATGTCCGTTCTGAGACTCCAGGCGCTCGATGACGTGGATCTGGTGATGACAGTTGGGCGTGATTGTCGGAGAGGCCTGGACCTTGTCGGCATGAACCAGAAGATTGACAAAGATACGGCGCTCGATCTGCTCGAACTTTATGGGGCGGCGGTGGACGTGTTGGCTCAAGAAAACGAAATGTTCAGGGGTATGTTTGCGATTGGCATCTTCACCCAGTTGGTCACGTTTCCATTTGCGATCCTGACAACTCGAGCGGAAGGCATGCTCAAGAACCTCAAACTCCTGAAGGAAGAACTCAGCCGAACGGAGATCCAGACCAGAAAGGCCCAAGTAAAGCTCGCCCTGCATGGTGCGCTTACGGTATGTGAGGTTTTGACTCCGGAATTAACGATGCTTGCGCGCGCTGAGGTCTGCATCACGGATGAGCTGATCGAGTACTTTCTTGGCCCAGACGCACCCACGCTAACGGAACGCGTCAAGACTGTCTCCATACCTGTAACCAAATTGCTCTCCGAAGCTGTTGAGGAAGTGAAGAACTTTGGTGCCGTGGCTCATAACGTCGCGAAACAGACGGGTAGACTCGCCACCGCGGCAACCATTTACTACGACGTGCAAGAGATCGCCGAGGAAGCAGAGCGTGCGAGCCAGATCAAAGAGCGGCTGGAGGATCTAAGGACGGCACACGCCGATCTTAAAGAGTTCTTGACCCAGTATACCTACAAGCTAAGACAATTCGAGCACCAGCTTGCCAGGTGGGAGCTCAACATGACCGCTGCAGGGGCTGTATTGGCGGATGCACGCGACACGCTTGACGAAGATATAAAGCATTTACGCTACAACACCAGCGGCCAAATGGCATGGCCTCTGCGACCTTGAGGTATGACAACGATTCGCCGGAAAGTGGGCCATTTCTATCCCTCCGCCGCTGAACGCGCTCGGAGGCTGAACTCGTAGGCCGGTCTCGGCGGTTTCCGGTTCATGTTCAGGACGTAGTCCCCAAATCGATTGATATGTTCTGTCAGGTATGGGCTAACGCGGGCCAGCGCCGCCTCCGGAATGTCATCTCCTTCATCCTGAAGCTGGCCGATTACTTGGGTCAATGAGCAGACGTTATGGAAGATCAAGCAGTTGGCAACCAGATGGTTGTACTGGATGACTTTCCGCTGCTCATCCCGGCTGTTCTCCGTAATAACGCCCTCACCGCCAAAGAACACCCACTTCAGGAATTGATTCAACCGCTCGCTCTTATTCGTTGCCGCTTGGATCGTCAGAAGGCGAAACAGGGACGGCCTGAATTGCGTAGTGCATACTGAAGCCTCCGCCGCCGCCCCTCACCGCCCTTCCCTTATCGCCGCCAACACCGCACTTACCCTCTCTGCCGAGCCGGTGAAAATCCCGACCGGCATCTGGCGGAAGCTCAGCATCCGCCGATAGATGACATCTTCCAGCAGCGAATTGACGCCCCAGCCGCCCAGGTATTGCAGGCGAAGATCGCGATCGCGGTTCAGCTCCGCGCCCGCGGTCCAGCGGCCCAGATCCGATCTTTGTCCGGCGTAAGTGCCGAACAAGTCGGCCGCGGAATAGACACCGACCCCGCCGAGCGATTCAACCACCGGCCGATAGTCATCGCGCTTTAAGCGCGCTTCTACTTGATCGACGTCGATCGAGAGCGGGCCGGCCTGGCCCAGAAACACCATGTCGTAACCGCGCCCGTCCACCGTGTTGGCCCACACTGTCCCGTAAGGGAACGACGCGAAGAAGGTGGCTAACTCGCTCCGCACCGTCCGCTCGTCGCTTTCATAGAGCGGCACGTAGAGCGAGAAAAAGCCGCCTGGGTTGAGACGCTCTCTTATCGCATCGAAATACTCTTTGGTATAGAGCGCGGCGGTGCCTTTGACGAACACGTCCAGCGGATCCGACGCGATGATGTCGAACTTATCCGGTGCGGTCAGCACGTAGTGGCGCGCATCGTCGAATATGATGCGCGTGCGCGGGTTGTGCAGCACGTCGTAATCCTGCTTGGCGAAGTAGCGCGTGGAAGTGGGCGGAATCACCGGCTCGATCTCGCACACGGTGATCTTTTCGATGCTCGGATAGCGGGTGAAAGTTCCGGCCGAAACTCCGGCGCCGAAGCCGATTCCCAGGACAGTGCGCGGATTCGCGTGCAGCAGCGCGGGTAAGTGGCCGACCATGCGCTGGAGCTTCATGTCATAGGGCTCGGTGGTAGCTTCGACATGGCCGTTGACGTCGACCTCGATGTTGCCGTCGTTCCAGCGCGTGATGGCGACCGACGAATTGATGCCTTCAGCCGTGTAGAGCAGCGTGGCGGATTTCAGATTCACCGCTGTGCGGCGGCCATAAGCGATCACTTTTCCGGGCAGCGGATCGATGGTCGCGGCCAGCCAGAGTGCCACCACCAGCGACACCGCCAGCGCAGCGGCGAGCGCGAACGAGCGGCTCCGGCGCACGCATGGCGCCAGCGCGAAGACCGCCGCAAATGCGGAAATCGCCAGCAAGACGCGCTCGGTCTGCTGCGTGCCGATGGCGGGCACCAGCACCAGGCTCACCAGCAGCGCGCCGACGATCGCGCCGAGCGTATTGGCGGCGTAGACACCGCCCACCACGCGGCCCGAATCTTCACCCGTTTCCGCCACCGCCGCGCAGGCCAGCGGAAAACTCGCGCCCCACAGCAGAGTCGGCGGCAGAATCGCCCACAGGCAGCGCGCCATATCCAATTGAAAGGTGAGCCAGGGACTGGACGCCAGCAACGGGTCGATGGGCCAGTATGGCAGCGAATCGGCGATCATGTAGGCGGTCCATGCGATGCCGCCGGCCAGCAGCACCTGGCACCAGCCCAGCGCCAGTTGCGGCCGCACGCTGCGCACCAGCGCAGAACCCACGCCGCTGCCGATGGCGAGGCCGATCAAAAACACCGCCAGGATGATGGAGAAGACGTAGACCGTGGAGCCGAGCAGCATCGCTACCAGGCGCGTCCACACCACTTCGGCGCCCAAGGCGGCGGCGCCCGAAAGCGCGATGGTGACATACACGGGCCAGTGCCGCGACCACAAGCCGGGTTGCCGCGGCGCGGTTGGCGCGGCGTCGCTCCGAATCGGCATGGGCATGCGTTTCGAAAGCGCGTAGCTGACCGCCGCAACCGCCAGATTGACCGCGACCGCGAACCACGTGGCGATGGCGGTGTTGTAAAGCCGCAGCAGATAGAAGCCAGCCAACAGGCAGCCCAGCACGGCACCGGCGGTGTTGGCCGCATAAAGCGCGCCCCACCAGGACGCCGCGCGCGGCGTGGCTTCCACCCAGCGCGCCAGCGCCGGCAGCGACGCGCCCATCAGCATGGTGGGCGGCAGCAGACACGCCCCCGCAACTGCCGCGCGCAGCAGAAAGCCCGGCATGCCGTGCTCCGCGCCGGCGATGTAGATGCGGTCCACCAGCGGAATGCCGGCCAGCGCCAGCGCGGCGAACGCGGCGATGCCCAGCTCCAGCGCCGCGTAAATGCGCAGCGGATGCCAGTTCGGCGACACGCGCGGCAACGCCAGGCTGCCGGCGCACAGGCCGCCCATGTAAGCCGCCAGCAGGAACCCGAGCGAGATGGCCGTCGATCCGATGGCAAGTTGCAGCAGTTGATACCAGACGATTTCGTAGATCAACGCCGAACAGCCGCTGGCGGCAAACAACGCCAGCAGCAACGGCAAACTCCGCGAGGCGTGCGACGGTTGAGGCTCATCTTGCATGGAACGTCAATCATACTTCAGCGCGCCGCCGCGCCGCGGGAACTCGCGGCAATGATCCGTGCGAACACTTCGTGATACATTCGAAATGGCGCGCCCCTCGGGCCCTTAGCTCAGCTGGTTAGAGCAGCGGACTCATAATCCGTTGGTCGAAGGTTCAAATCCTTCAGGGCCCACCACCGGCCGTTCCACCCGTGATACGCTCGGCTTTGTGAATATGCGCGCTTTGCCCATTGCCTGCCTGCTCTTTGCGCCGCTCCTCGCCGCGCAGGATCGGCCGCTCGCTTCCCTGCCCTACACGCCGAGCCTCGAGCTGAAGTTCCTCGATCGCACGGCTGACCCCTGCGTGGATTTCTACCGCTTCTCCTGCGGCAGTTGGAACAAACTGAATCCGATTCCGCCCGACCAGGCGCGCTGGAACGTCTACAGCAAACTTTCCAGCGAGAATATGCAGTACCTGTGGGGAATGCTCGAAGAGTACGCCAAGCCGGCGCCGGGCCGCACGCCCAACCAGCAGAAGATCGGCGACTATTTCGCCGCCTGCATGGATGAGGCAGCCATCGAAAAGGCCGGCACGCGCCCGCTGGAGACGAGCCTGAACGAAATCGCGGCTCTGAAGAGCGCCGCCGATCTGGCGCCGCTCGTGGCGCGGCTGCACCTGGTTTCCGGCTCGGCTCTTTTCGGCTTCGGCTCCAACCAGGATTTTGCCGATTCCGAGCAGGTGATCGGTTTCGCCGCCGCCGGCGGGCTGGGCTTGCCCGATCGCGATTACTACGTCAAGACCGACGACAAATCGAAAGAGACGCGCGCGCGCTATCTCGACCACGTGACTCGCATGTTGGGCCTGCTGGGCGATGCGCCGGCGACCGCGCGCGCGGAAGCCACTACCGTGATGGCGATCGAAACCGAGCTAGCCAAAGCGTCGCTTACCCGCGTCGAGCTGCGCGATCCGTATAACCTGTTTCACAAGTTATCACCGGCCGATCTCGAGAAGCTGACGCCGCATTTCGCCTGGCCGCAATACTGGCAGACCGTCGGCCTCGCCGCGCCCGCGGTGATCAACGTCACCGAACCCAAGTTCTTCGGTGAAGTCGAGAAGCTGATCGAATCGCGCCCTACGGCCGATTGGAAGACTTACTTGCGCTGGCACCTGGTGAATGATCGTGCGCGCTATCTGAGTAAGGCGTTTGTCACCGCGGATTTCGATTTCTACAGCAAGTACCTGCGCGACGTGAAAGAGATGGAGCCGCGCTGGAAGCGCTGTGTGAAACGCGTAGATCGGGACCTCGGCGAGGCTCTTGGCCAGGTGTTCGTGGAAAAGACATTTACCCCCGAGACCAAAGCCAGCGCGGTCGCCATGACGCGCGAGATCGAAAAGACCATGGAAGCCGACATCAAGCAGCTCTCCTGGATGGGCGGCGCGACCAAACAGAAGGCGCTCGATAAACTCCATGGCGTGGTGAATAAGATCGGTTACCCGAACCAATGGCGCGACTACAGTTCCGTCGTCATCGCGCCTGACGACTATGCGGGCGACGCCGCGCGTTGCGATCTCTTCGAAAACCGCCGCCAGCTCGCCAAGATCGGCAAGCCGGTGGACCGCGGCGAGTGGGGGATGACGCCGCCCACGGTCAACGCCTACTACGACCCGCAGATGAACGACATCAATTTTCCGGCCGGCGTGCTGGAGCCGCCGCTCTACGATCCGAAGATGGACGACGCGCCCAACTACGGCAACACCGGCGCCACCATCGGCCACGAGTTGACGCACGGCTTCGACGACGAGGGCCGCCAGTTCGACGCCAAGGGCAACCTCAAGGATTGGTGGACCAAGCAGGATGCCGATGCTTTCGTCGCGCGCGCCGCCTGCGTTTCCACGCAGTATTCGCAATACACCGCGATCGACGACATCAAGATCAACGGCAAGCTGACGCTGGGCGAAGACGTGGCCGACCTGGGCGGCACGATGCTGGCCTACATGGCGTGGAAAGACGCGACCAAAGACCAGAAGCTCGAGCCCATCGATGGATTCACTCCCGACCAGCGCTACTTCATCGGCATGGCACAGTGGGCCTGCGGCGACGAGCGCCCCGCCAGCAAACGCCTGCATGCGCTCACCGATCCGCATTCGCCCGAGGAATACCGCATCAACGGCGTAGTCTCCAACATGCCGGAGTTCGCCAAGGCTTTCGCCTGCAAATCAGACCAGCCGATGGTTCGCGCCAACGCCTGCCGCGTGTGGTGAGACGGTGGGGCAGGTTTCAACCTGCCAACGCCCGTTTGCGGGTGCGTTTTGAGGTGCGTTGTGTCGCTACGACACACTTGCCTGCGATGAGTGGCGATTTCAGAGCTGTTGTTCCCGGCATTCGACGTGCTCATTACGAATATCATGCGCGTGCAGCGTTAGTGTGTCTGACGTTATTGAGCGCGAGCTACATCGCCAGGCCGGTCAGCGCGATCGCGATACCCGCCACGCCGGCGATCACACCAATCACCGGGAACATCATCTTGCGCGCGATGAAGTAAATCGAGCTCAGCACCAGCGCGATCTCGAGCAGCCCTTCGCCCACGTCATAACGTAATGCGCGGTGTTCGGCGGCTTGCGAAGCTTCCTCATGGCCCTCGGCTTCCTTCTGGATGTCTTTGCCCTGTTTATCGTACTTCTTCAACTGCGCTTCGTTATCGGCTTTCATTTTTCCCGCGGCTTCGCCCTTGGCGCCAAGCACCACGAGCAGGTTCAGTCCCAGTTCGACGTTGTGAGTTTTGATGCGGGATGCCTGGTAGTGCGACCAGGCGTCATTGGCCTCGGACTTGGTAATGATGGCCTCCGTGTGCGTGCGGTGCGACATGATGGAGACGATCGCGAGCGCAACCGCCAGCACGGCCGCCAGAATACCGACCATTTGGCCGGCGCCATCGGACTCATGTCCTTCGTGGTGAATTTCGAGTTCTGCCATATTGGTCTTCGTATTATATGCCAGAACGCGGGAGTTTTTGGACGCACTGCGGCCGAGAGGAGTGGAGCGAAAAAAAGAGGAGCGTTGTGGGTGGCCGGGCTTCGCGGACTTAGCGCCGTGCGTATCGGCCACCCGA
>OBLW0100000359.1_pt1 | contig 39077 bp, 24 predicted proteins | sample 1520161 | NCBI WGS metagenome assembly OBLW01 (sample SAMEA3539309, study PRJEB22396) | soil metagenome | biome: tundra; feature: field; material: soil | place: USA | collected 2010-05 | depth 0.15 m
AGCTTCTGGCCCGCATCGAGGCGGTCGACGGGCACGAGCCGATCGAGCGAACGACCGAGCTCGTGCCGATGCGGCCCGCGTCGCAGGCGGCCGCGATCCCGACGATGCCGCTCCCGGCGGCGACGCCGCTCGCAACGCTCGCCAGCAGCCCGCTCGAGCCGACGTTGCCTCCGACGCTCGTCCGGCCGCCGCGCCGCGCGCCGCTCCCGCCTGCGGCCGTCGTGGCCCTCGTGATCGGCGGCCTCGGGATTGCGCTCCTGACCGCCGTCGTCGCCATTCGCATCGCGGATCGCAGGCGCGTCGCCAGGAGCGAAAACGACGGCGAAAGCAAGGCCGGCGCGGCCTCGCCCGCGTCGAATAGCGACGGCGCCGCCGCGGACGCGTCGCGCGTCGCGCCGCCTCCGACTCCCCTCGTGGCCGACAGCATCGACGTCACGGCTCCGAGCGTGCCCTCGGCCGAACCGCTGGCGCCTCTCGAGCCCGGGCCCGATTCGCATCGGCCCCCGCATCGCAAGAAGAAGCAGTAGGATGAGCCGGATGCCGCGCGCTGTCCGCGAAGCCTGGAGCAGCGAGTGCTTCCTCCTGGCCATCGCGGTCTCGCTCGGGGGCGCCGGTTGCAAGAGCACCAAGCACGCGCGCATCACGTCGTTCGTGCCTCCCCCCTTGCCCGCGGGCTTCGTGCCGCAGAGCGGCATCCGGTGGCGCGTCGCCGTTCCGTCGACGTGGCGCGACGCGGTCCAGAAAGGCAGCGCCGCGTGGGCGGTCGCCGATCCGCAAGCGGTAGACGACTTTCAGGCGAGCGTGAACGTCTTGACCGAGCTGTTCCCCGGCGAGTCGTACGACTACGCGAAGGCGAGCGAAGCCGCCCTTCGCACCGATGCACACACGACGGTCGAATCCGCGCGCGACGACGTGGTCGACGGCGATCCGACGCTGGTCATCGAGGCTCGCTGGGCGCCGGCGCCGCCTTCGAGCGCGCCGTACCGCACGATGCAGACGGCGCTGGCCTCGCGCGGCACGGGCTACGTCGTGACGTGCGCGGCATCGGCCGGCGCGTTCGAGCGGTATCGCTCGACGTGCGAGTCCATCGTCCGGTCGTTCGCGGTGGAGCGTTGACTCCTCGAAAGCGGGCCTAGGAACCGTCGGCCTCGAAAGCGGGCCTCGAAACCGTCGGCCTCGAAAGCGGGCCTCGAAACCGTCGGCCTCGAAACAGGGTAGAATAGCGACCGTGAAAATCGTGTCCCGCCTCACCTTCCCGCTGATGTCCCGCCTGCGGTCGTGGCTCTTGTCGTGCGCCGCCGGCGTCACGTTGCTCTCGGGAGCCGGCTGCGCCGGTCTGCAGCTCACGACGATCAAGGCCACCCAGCAGCGGCCGAGCAACGTCGCGGTCTACTTCAAGGTGCAAGACGCCGCGGGCGAACCGCTGGCCGGGCTGACCGCCGATCGCTTCCGGATCTACGAAGACGACCAGCTCGTGTCCCAGTACGAGAGCAAGCAGACGATCTTGAACCCCGAGGTGGCGGCGGTTCACTATACGCTGCTCCTCGTCGACATGAGCGGCAGCGTCAGCGAGAGCGGCACCGGCGACGCGCTCGTGGAGGCGGTGGGCACCTTCACCGATCGGGTCGAGAAGCAGCAGCGGGTCGGCATCTACGCCTTCGACGGCAGCCCGGATCTCACGCCCATCGTGCCGTTCACCGATCAGGCTGGGAGCGCCAAGGCGGGCGTGCAGCATCTGGCGACGTTCAAGCCGAAGGACCCGAGCACGAACCTCAACGGCGCCGTGGTCCGCGCGCTCGACGAGCTCGACACGGCCCTCGGAAAGGCGACGCAACCCCTGAAGTTCGGCACCCTGGTCGTGTTCACCGACGGCACCGACCGCGCCAACCGCGTGCCCGCCGGCGACATGCAGCAGCACATCAAAGAGAAGCCGTTCGACGTCTTCGCGATCGGCCTCGGCGCCGAGATCCAGCAGGACCAGCTCGCGAAGATCGGCAAGAGCGGCACCGCCATGGCCGCCGACAAGAACGCGATCACCAAGGCCTTCGACGACGTGGGCACGAAGGTCGACGCGCGAACGAAGAGCTACTACCTGCTCTCGTATTGCTCGCCTTCTCGCGCCGGCAAGCACGAGGTGCGCATCGAGGCCGTGGTGAAGAACGCCCCGAACGACAGCGAGCGGACCGGCAGCCTCACCGACGCTTTCGACGCTACCGGCTTCATGCCCGGCTGCGACCCGAACATTCCGCCGAGCTTCGACGTCACCCGCGGCGACGCCCTCGCGCCGCCGCCGCCGCCGACGGACAAGGACAAGGACAAGAAGCTCGACGTGAAGGCCCACGTCACCGTGAAGGCCGCGTCGCCCCCGCCGCCGCACTTGCCCCCGCCGCCCGCGCCCGCACCCACACCCAAGCCCGCCCCGGCACCTCCCCCGGCCCAGGACTTCACGCCGTAGCCGCGCCGAACGGGAGGGAGAGGGAGATTGGCCGCAGAGGCGTCTTCTAGAGTTGGCCGAGGATCGCCGTGGCGACCGTGTCGGCGGTCAGCTTCGACAAGAGGATGCCGTTACGGTGGTGGCCCGTGGCCAGGAACAGGCCGGGGAGCTCGGAGGCGCCGACGAGGGGAGCGTGGCCGTCGACGTGGGGGCGAAAGTTGCTCCACGCCGAGGAGAACTGAGCGGCTCCGAGCGATGGAACGCACGCGACCGCTCCGCCGAGGATCGCGCTGAGGCCGGCCGCGGTGACCTCTTTGCGGAAGCCGGCGTGCTCCATCGTGGAGCCGCAGACGACGCGGCCGTCGCCGCGCGGAACGACGTAGGTGCCTGCGCCGAAGACGATCGAGCGCACCCGCGGCGGTCGCTCGTCGAGCATGACGAGCTGACCTCGAACCGGCCGCACCGGGGGGAGCGACGCGGGCAACCCGGGCACGAGGGACGACCAGCTCCCCGCGGCGAGCACGGTGGCGTCGGCGCGGAGCTCGCCGTCGTCGAGGCGCACTCCGATGCAGCGACCGGACTCCACGAGCAGGCCTTGCACGGTCGCGCCGGAGCGGATGGTGACCCGCGGACTGCGCGCGGCGGCGGCGACCAGAGCACGGAGGAGCACCGGCGGGTCGACCTGCGCGTCGTCCGGGAAGAAGGCGGCGGCGACAGCGGCCGGAGTGAGCTCGGGCTCGATCTCGCGCGCGGACCGCGCGTCGAGCAGCGAGGCGCGGAGGCCCAGCGACTGCTGCCACGACACGTCGCGCGCGAGCTCGTCTCGGTCCGCTTCGCCGAGCGCCAGGCGAAGGACTCCCGACACGCGATACCCGACGTCGATTCCGGTCGCGTCGCGCAGCTCGCGCGCCCAGGGCGCCCACGCGGCGCGGGCCCTCGCGAAGAGGCGCGCGTCACCGTCGTCGCGTCGCCCGTGCAGCTCGGCCTGCGCGCCGAGGATGCCTGCCGCGGCGCTCGACGCTTCGGCCCCCGGCACCGCCCGCTCGAGGACGATCGCGTCGGCGTCGCGCCCGGCCAGGGCGAGCGCCGTCGCGCAGCCCATGACGCCCCCGCCGACGATCGCGATCCTCACGGCGATGTCACCTAAATCGGCCGAGCGTGATCTTCGATCACGCTCGCCCGATTTATTCGCCCAGGTTTGACTAAATCAGCGCTCACATTCGTGAGCGCCGATTTAGCACGCGGGCGGAGGCGTCCGGTGATCGGTTCTGGACCGGAAACCAAAGATGTGTTGAATGAGCGCCATCATGGCCAATCCGTTCCGTCGCGGCGCGGTCTTGGGGCTCGCCGCGTCTTCGCTCGCGCCGATCTTTGGGTCGGTTTCAGCTGAAGCGCAAGATGCACCGACCGGCGCGCCCCCTCCCGACGCGACCGCCCTCGTCGCCGCGCCGAAGGACTCGACGACTGTTCCCGTGATCGACAAGCCGCTCGACGGAACGAACGCCACGGTCTCGGCGGGCGGCCAGCTCGCCACGGGCAACTCGCGCGTCCTGGCGCTGACCGTCAATGGACTCTTCGAGTCGCGTTGGGGCATGAACGGCATCGGCGCGTCGGTCATCGGCAACTACGGCCAGGGGGCGCCGCCGGGCGCCGAGGTGGTCGAGACCACCGAGAACGTCCAGGGACGCGTCCGCTACGACCGTTACGTCATCGACCAGGCGTCGCTCTTCCTCATCAACACCGTGAGGCGAGACCGCTTTCAGGGTCTCGACGTTCGCTACAACCTCGACCCCGGCTTCAAGTACCTGTTTCTCGCCGCCTCCGTGACCACGCTCTGGGCCGAGGCCGGCTACGACTTCCAGCACGACGTGCGCCGCGACGACGCGCGAATCCAGCTCGACTCGTCGAACGCTCCGATCCCGGGCGCGCCGCTGCTCGACAAGACGTCGACCAACCATTCGCTTCGAGGCTTCGTCGGCTTCAAGCACGCCTTCAACGAAGAGGTCACCCTCTCGACCGGTGTGGAGTACATCGAGAGCATCACAGAGACGCACCGGTGGCTCAACGGCGACGTTCTCTTTGCCGCGAAGGTCGGCGCCGGGCTCGCGGTCGGCGTCGGGGTCAGCGTCCGTTACGACAGCGACCCGCTCCCCTCCAAGAAGAACGTCGACACGGCGACCACGCTGAGCCTCATCTACGCGTTCAGCGACGCGGCCCCGCCCAAGGCCGCCGCCGCGGTGCCGTGCGAGCCGCCGGTTCCCCCGCCGACGCCCCCGCCGCCGTCGCCCGCGGCCAACCCGCCCCCGCCGCCGGTCACGACGGACACGACACCGCCCGCTCCGGTCACGACGCCGCCGCCCGCGTCGCCGCCGCCGCAGCGCTGAAGCCCGAGCGGACGTCGACGCCTGATCGCGTCAGGGCGGCGTCGCGGCCCTCGCTACGCGGGGACCTTGCGAAGGATCCGCGCGATCGCCACGGCGTTCCAGGCGGCGAAGCCGAGGAACATGGCGCCGAGGAGGATCGACCACCGGGCGTCGGCCGGCTCTTCGCCGTCGACCAGGAGCCAGGCTCCGTCGCGAACGTGCTGGTGAGTCGCCTGCTCGATCGCCTCTTTGAGTCCCCGATGGCGTGGTCCGGACGCGTCGAGCCGCACGAGGCGCCCCGCGAACGTACGCGGCGGCTCCCATCGACCGCTCTCTTGCCCCGCGGGCACGCGGACCTCGACCCACATCTCGTCAGTGCCGGACGCTTTCGGGCGGCCCACGACCGGCAGCGCGCGGAACGAGTCGTCGACGAACGGGCGCTCGTAGCGAATGCCGCCCGCGGCTCCGAGCATCGCGTCGGCGCGCACGGGGTGGTTCTCGCTTTCGGCGAGCGACGCATCGGATGCGACACGCAAGTCGCCCAGGCTCGCCGAGCGGTCGCCGGCAAGCGCATAGGCCACCTCGCGCCGGAAGCCGAACGCGATCAAGAGCGCGGCCACCGCGCCGAACGCCAAGACGAGCACCGTGAGCGTGCGCGCCCGCCGCGGCGGCGCCGGCAAGGCCACGAGCTCGGGATCGGGCGGATCGGCTGAGTCCGCCCCCGCGAGCTGCAGAGCAGAAAGGGATCCCGGCTCTTCCGACACTGCTCCCACAGCATAGCTCGGACAGTCGGCGTGGCGCGTTGTTCCCGCTTGGCGGCTGGCATGGGGGGGCGGTACCCTCGTACGCGATGCCCGCCACGAAGAACGTCCCTTGCCCGTCGTGTGGATTTGAAAAGAACCCGCCGGGCTCGGCCCGGTGTGCGTCGTGCGGGGCGAAGATCGAAGACAGCGCCCGGTCGAAGCGCTCCCGTGACGAGGAGATGAGCCGCCGCTACCAGCAAGAGGGCGTGAGCGTGCAGTGGCTGCTCATCGCATTCGCCGTGCAGGGCGTGCTCACGGCGGCGCTCGTGTTCGGGCTGCCGATGGTGCTGCCGATACTCGACTTCGAAGGCCAGAACGGCATGCTCGTGTGCGTCCCGGTGTGGTTTCTCGGCGGGCTGCTCGTCGGGATGATCTCGCCGGGCCGCACGTTCATCGAGCCCGCCGTCGCCAGCTTGCTCGTCGCCATTCCCTCGACCTTCCTGCTGATCCAGAGCCAGACCGTGCGCACGATGCCGCTCTTTCTCTATCTCATCTTCGCGGGGATCGGCATCTTGCTGACGCTCATCGGCGCGTACATCGGCGAGCGCATCCAGCTCGGGCCGCCTCCAAAGACAGCGGAGTGACGCTCTTCGACGCGGCGGTCATCGGCGGCGGTCCAGCGGGGTCCGTCTGCGCCGCGCGCCTCGCCTCGCTCGGTCGCAGCGTCGTCGTCATCGAGCGCGCGCGCCACCCTCGCTTTCATCTCGGCGAGTCGCTATTGCCCGCGAGCGTCGGCGTCCTCGACGCCATCGGCGTCCTCGACGAGGTGCGCGACACGTTCCTCGTCAAGCGGGGCGCCCGCTTCGTCGAGGGGAGCGGCGGAGAGTCGGCGCGCACGGTGCGCTACGCCTTCGGCGAGGCCTTTCAAGCGCGATGGGACCACGCCTTCCAGGTCCCGCGAGACCGCTTCGACGAGCTCTTGCTCCGCCGCGCCGGCGCGTGCGGCGCCGAGATTCACGAGGGCTGCGAAGCGACGCGCGTCGTCTTCGACCGGGGCCGCGCGGTCGGCGTCGAGGTGCGAGGCGACAGCGGCGCCGGGCAGGCGATCGAGGCCCGGGTCGTGGTCGACGCCAGCGGGCGCGACGCGATCGTGGCGCGGACGACGCGCTCGGTCGAGCGCATCTCGCACCTCGATCGGACCGCGCTCTTCACGCAGGTCCGGGGCGCCTGGCGCGACCAGGGCGAGCGCGAGGGCGACATCCAGATCGTCGTCTTCGGCGAGGGCGAGGAGCGCGGCTGGTTCTGGCTGATCCCCTTTCGCGACGGCCGAACGAGCGTCGGCGCCGTGGTCTCGGGCGCATGGGTGCGCGCACGGCAAGCGCTCGGCGCCGGCGAGGCCCTCTTCGCAGCCGCCGTCGACGAGGCCCCCGCGGTGGCGTCGATGCTCCAGGGCGCGGAGCGACTGTTCGCTCCAGGAGCCACGGCCGACTTCAGCTTCCGGGTCGGCGCGCGCCGCGGCGACGGGTGGGTCGCCATCGGCGACTCGGGCGGCTTCATCGACCCGCTGTTCTCGACGGGGGCGCACCTGGCGATGCACGGCGCGCTCCGCGGCGCCGACGCCATTCACGCCGGCCTCGCCGGTGGCGATCTCAACGCCGAGCAGCTGGAGCCGTGGGAGCGCGAGATCCGCGCTGGCGCGGAGCTCTTCATCGGCGCCGTTCAGGCCTTCTACTCGGGCGACCTCGTTTCGTTCCTCTTCGCCGAGCCGCAGCACCCGTTTCTCCGGAGGGCGATCACGTCGATGCTCTCGGGCGACGTGTTCCAGAGCGATGCGCTGTGGGTGCGCGAGATGCGAACGCGGTTCCCGGCCAGGGCGTAGGTTCGCACACGAATCCGGCCGGGTTCGGCGGCGTTCGCCGTCGCATGGGTATCCGAAGCCACGCGGGTTCGGATGCGAAACCCAGCTGGCTTCGGGGCCGTGCACCCGGGGGCCGCGGTGCGCCCTTCAATTCGCGAAGCTCGGCCATTAAGCGCCGACTGTCCCAATTGGAAAGCGAAGACCGACTGGGCTAGCCTGCCCGGCAACGGTCGCCGAGGAGGTCGGAATCAGGTGGCGCCAACCGATAGAGCCCGCGGCGCTTCGCAGCTGTCGACGCGGAATTCGGAGCCCGAATCCGTGACGGTGCCAACGGTCCATCGGATCGTGCAGTTTCCGACCGATACCGAGCGGTCGTCGGCATCTGGATTCGAGCCGGCCTGCTCCGCCTGGTGCGAGCTGGACATTCCGCGGGGCCCGCTCGACCGGGCTCGGCAGTCACAGCTCCTCGGCGCCATCTTCGCGCTACTCCACAGGTACACGCACCAGGGCACGATTGCGTTGGACGTGCACATCGAGGGGTACGGCCTCTGCCAACTCGACGTCGAGGTCGCGGGCGACGCTCCGATCGCGGCAGTGATCGACGCGTCCTATCGGGCGCTCGAGGACGCGGCAGCGAGCTCGGCACGAGGCGCCATCCGGCCTGCCAACGTTGCGGCCAGCTTCATGGCGTCGGCGGGGCCCGAGGGTACGGTCGACGTGACCGCATACATCGCCGCATGCCACACGAGCTACGATGTCCACTTCATTGTGGCTCAAGCGCAAGACGCCATCGTCTTCGCGCTCGCATACAACGCAAAACTCATCCTTCCGTCGTCTGCGAATCGGTTGATGGCGAGCTTTGGCGCGCTCCTCGACGGCGCGCTTCGCGATCGCACGAGCGCGGTCGAGCGGCTCCCGCTGCTAGGGCCCGAGGAACTCCGCGCGCTCACCGCCGCGCAGGACGCCGGCGCCACGGCCGATCCTCCTTCCCCGGTTCATCGCCTGTTCGAGGTATTCGCGAAGGCGCAACCACACGCCCTCGCCGCGTCGCTCCAGGGGCACAGCCTCACGTACGCGGCGCTCGACATGCGCAGCAGCCAGCTGGCCCGCCACCTGCTGGCGAACGGAGTCGAACCGGGCGTCGCCGTCGGCGTCTGCGTCCGACCTTCCGTTGACGTGCTCGTCGGGATGCTCGCGATCTGGAAGGCCAGGGGCATCTACCTTCCGCTCGATCCGACGCATCCGAAGGCGCTCGTGGAACGCATGCTCGCCGAGGCACGGCCCAGGTTCGTGCTCACGACGTCGGCGCTATCTCCCCTGACCGACGGATTTCCGCAGCTCTTCTTCGATGCGGACGCGGCCCTCCTCGAGGGCCAAGAGGTCACCGCGCCGGCGGTCGAGCCGCTCCTCGACGATCCGGCCTGTCTCTTTTTCACGTCGGGCACGACCGGGAAGGCCAAAGGGGTCCTGACCACCCAGGGCAATCTCGCTCACTATATCAACGCCGCCGCGCGGAACTATGGCTTCTGCGTCGACGACGTCTTCGTGTCGGTCGCTCGCTACACGTTCAGTATCAGCCTGTTCGAGCTCCTTTCGCCGCTCTGCTGCGGCGGCAGCCTGCGGATTCTCGATCGAGACGAGGTGTTGACTCCCGACCGCCTCGGCGGCGCGCTGGAAGAGGTCACGGTGCTTCACGCGGGCCCTAGCCTGCTCGGCAGCCTCTTTCGGTATCTCCGTTCCCCGCAGTCGCCGCGCAACTCGCTGCCGCGGATGCGTCACGCGTCGTCCGGAGGCGACATGGTGCCTCCTGCCGTCATGGAGGAGATGAAGCGAGTCTTCCCGAACGCGGAGCTCTTCGTCATCTACGGGTGCACCGAAGTAAGTTGCATGGGGACGACGTTCCCCGTGGCTCGCCAGACGACCGTGGCCCGAACGCTCGTCGGCAGGCCGTTTCCGGACGTTACCGTCCAGGTGCTGGATGCGAATCGCACGCTCGTCCCGTTCGGAGTGGTCGGTGAGATCTGCATCGCCGGCAAAGGCGTCGCGCGCGGTTACCTCGACCGGCCGGAGCTGACGGCGCAGAGGTTCTGGCACCGTGACGGTCGTCGCTTCTACCAGACCGGCGACGTGGGACGCCTCCACGCCGACGGCAACCTCGAGATACTCGGCCGTCGCGATTTCCAAGTCCAGCTTCGCGGAATTCGCATCGAGCTCGCGGGCATCGAGAAAACGGTGCTCGAGCTCGGTCTCGCCGCGCAGTGCATGGTGGTGGCCAGGACGTTCGACGAGGGAGACCTGCGGCTCGTGGCCTTCGTCGTGAAGCCGAGCGACGCACGCCTCTCGCCCTTCCGGCGTGCGCTCGCGTCGCAGCTACCGGACTACATGGTCCCGAACCACCTGGTGGTCCTCGAGGCGTTCCCCCTCACGGTGAATGGAAAAATCGATCGAAACCAGCTGAAGGAGATGCCTCTCGCTCCGCTTCTCGCGAGCGAGATTGGAGCCCGACCAGCGAACGAGCGCGAAGAGACGATCGCCGGCGTCTTCGCGCAGGTGCTCGGCGTCCGCGAGGTGGGCGTCGAGGACGGTTTCTTCGACCTGGGCGGCGACTCGCTGCGCGGCGTGGTCGCGCTCGAAGAAATCGAGCGGGCCATCGGAGTCGCGATTCCACCGCATGTCCTCTTCGAAAAGGGAACGGCGCGCGCGCTCGCGGAGCACGCCGCGAGCGAAGGGGTGCGTGAGCCGAGGCCGATCTTGCTTGGCGCGACGGCGTCGGGGCCGCCCCTTTTCATGCTGTCGGGGGTCCACATCTATCGGGATCTCGCCCGACGGCTCGATGGGCGATATGCTTCGTATGGGGTCTTCGCCAGCCGCGAGGTCGAGTCGTTCGATGCCGCGAACGCGCGCCACTCGGTCGAGGATCTCGCGCGAGACTACGTACAGATCATCAGGAGACAACAGCCGTCGGGCCCCTATCGGCTACTCGGATTCTCCTTCGCCGGCATCGTGGCATACGAAGTCGCGCAGCAGCTTCGCGCCGCGGGCGACGAAGTCCGTTTCCTGGCGATGCTGGACGCAGCCCTTCCCGAGTGGACTCTGGGCTGGCGGTTCAGGCTCTCGCAGCTGGGTCGGGTCATCTCCGCGTCGCCGCGCGACGTCACGTCGTTCGTCGTCCGGCGGCTCCGCGAGGGGCGCAAGTCGGGTCAGGAAGAATTCGGGCGGTATCGCCTCGACGAAACGCTGGGGCCGCTCGAGGAGCGGAGAGACGCGGTCAACCGCGAGGCCGCCGCGCACTACATGGCACGAATCCGTCCGCTCCCCGGCAACGTGCTCCTGGTCGTCTCGGGCGATCGGCTGCGGAACGATCCGCTCAAGAGCCCGAGCTACGGGTGGGGTTCGTACCTGCCGCAGCTCGACATCCATACCGTCGAGGCCGACCACTTTCGCATGATGAGCGACGATCCGTACGTGACCGAGGTGGCCCGGGCTCTGGCGAATGGAATGGATGAGGCCAAGACGCCGGCCTGACGCGTCTCCACGCCAGGCGCTTACAGGCGGCCTTCGATCTGCTGCTGGCGCTCGATGCTCTCGAAGAGCGCGCGAAAGTTTCCGCCCCCGAAGCCGTCGTCGCCCTTGCGCTGGAGGAGCTCGATGAAGAGCGGTCCAGCCTGCGGATCGTTGAAGAGAGACGCGGCGTCCTTCATGAAGATCTGCAGCATGTAGCTGCGGTCCTTCTGACCGTCGACGAGGATCTCGAGCCGGCGCAGCTGCTCGACGTCTTCTTCGACCTCGTTCACGCCGAGCTCGTTCAGGCGCGCGGGAAGGAGATCGTAGTATCTGCCCGGAGTCGGCATGAACTGCACGCCGCGAGCGCGCAGACCCTCGACGGCGGTCACGAGATTGGATACGGCGAGCGCCACGTGTTGCACGCCCGCGCCGCCGTGATCGAGGTAGAAGAGGTAGATCTGCGATGCCTTGAAGAAGGGCTGCGCGGGCTCGTTGTTCGCGAACTTCAAGCCCGAATGCGGGTCCCACATCACAATCGACTTGAGGCCCGAGCCGCCGACCTGTCCCTTTTTCACGTCCTGCGTGTGAAATTCGATCTCCCAGAAGCGCTCGAAACCCATCACCTGCTCCATCCACGCGAGCGCGGGCTGGAGCGTGAGGAAGTTCGTCGTGATGTGATCGACGTGGGAGACACCGAAGCGGTTGGTCCCTCCGCGTGGGGAGTCGAGTCTCGCCATATTGGGCATGATCGGCGTGCGACCCTCGTGCTGCACGAAGCGAAAGAGCGTGTCGCCCAGGGCGGTCGCGATGTCGAACCAGGTCACCACGCCGCCTTCGACGTTCCGTCGTTCGATGCCCGTCAGCGGCGTGGCCCCACGCTCGGTCAGGAGGGTGAACGCTTTCTCGGCGTCGCCGACGTCGAACACGATGCGTCCAACGCCCTCCGGATGGTGCGCGAGCCACTGGAAGCTCTCGCCTTTCGAGCCGAGCGGTTCGATGAGCATGAAGCGCACCCCGTCCGCTTCGACGGCGCTGGCCCGCGCGCGATGCTCGACCTCGAAGTCCGGGGTCGAAACCGCGACCTCGGTGAAGTCCAGTTTGTTCAGGTAGTGCTCGAGACTACGCTCGAGGTCGCGCACGAAAATGTGGATCGACGCAATACGATGAATGCCCAGCGATTCTTTTCGGGAGCTCATCCTCAATCACCGGTCAAGCTCGCCTCAGAATAGCCGAGCGCCGCTCCAGGAAACAGCGGCGCGCCCTCGTCCGTAGCCGTGCCGAGGAGCGCGCTTATGGACAGTCGAGCTCGTCACCGATTGCGATCATGGGGCGGTCTCGCATGAGCCCGCCTCGAGAGAACGGCGTGCCGACGGGAAATTTCTCGCGCCGCATGTAGAAGTCGGCTCGCGTGCTCCGACTCCTGGGTGACGTCGCGCTTTTGGCGTACGCAAAGTCACCCTCCCTGGAGATCTCCCCATGCCCGACATCACCACCTTTCTCACCTATGACACCCAGGCCGAAGAGGCCGTACAGCTCTACGTCTCGACCTTCGAGGACGCGAAGATCACGAACACGAGTCGCTCCGGCGACGGCGGCCCCAAGGCCTCCGTCTTCTCGCTGACTTTCGAGCTCTTGGGTAAGACTTTCATCGCGCTCAACGGCGGTCCGACCTTCAAGTTCGCGCAGGGAGTCTCGCTCTTCGTGGCTTGCGACACCCAGGCCGAGATCGACCGCTACTGGACCAAGCTGACGGAGAACGGCGGCAAAGAAGTGCAGTGCGGCTGGCTCGTCGACAAGTTCGGCCTCTCCTGGCAGATCGTCCCCCGCGTCCTCGGAAGCATGATCGGCGACAAGGATGCGGTTAAGGCGGGTCGCGCGATGAAGGCGATGATGCAGATGAAGAAGCTCGACATCGCCGCTTTGAAGCGGGCCCACGAAGGCGGCTGATCCATGGGCGAAGGCCGCCGACCCAGCGCGGAGGTACGTGACTTCGTCGAGCGAGACGGCTACCGCGTCTGCCGATACACCCGGACGTACTCGAACGTCGCCGTGAACCCGCTGCCTCCCATCGCCACGAGCCCGGAGACCGGATACCCCGGCGGCGGATTCGAGACCTCCTTCGCGAACTCGGCCTGGCGCGTCTCCCAGATCGAGACGTGGGCCAGCACCCGAGACCCCCGACCCGCGCGCGAGGCGAACGCGGCCGCGAGATCGTCGCGTGTTCCCCCGCCAATCGGCCCCAGGAGTTGCGAGCGGACCGGATTCGCGGCCGACGTGGGCGTCAGCCGCGCACCACCCGCAACTACCGCGTGACGCTGTTGCCGCAGACGCCGGGTTTACCGCCGCCACCGCAGGTCTCCGGGGAGACGCACGCGCCGCACTGGATCAAGTTGCCGCACCCATCGCCCGCGGGCCCGCAGTTGATGCCCTGCGTCTGACAGCTGACCGGAACGCATGCGCCCGGGGGCGTGCCGCACTGGCCGGCGACTCCGCCGCCGCCGCACGTCTGGCCCGAAGGGCAGTTGCCGCACTGGATCAGGTTTCCGCACCCGTCGCCGGTCGGTCCGCAGCTGATGTTCTGCTGGGCGCACGTCACCGGAGCGCACGAGCCGGAGTCGGGCGCGCCGCAATGGCCGGGGACACCGCCGCCGCCGCACGCCTGGCCGCTCGGGCACGTACCGCAGTTGACCTGGTTGCCGCACCCGTCGCCGGTCGGACCGCAGCTGATGTTCTGCTGCGCGCACGTCAGCGGCGCACAGGAGGAGGCATCGGGGTAGCCACACTGGCTCGGGACGCCGCCGCCACCGCAGGTCGCCGGGGGCGTGCACGAGCCGCAGTCGACCTGGTTTCCGCACCCGTCGCCAGCCGGACCGCAGGCGACGTTCTGCGCGGCGCACGTGAGCGGCTTGCACGAACCGGCGTCGGGTCGGCCGCACTGGCCGGGCACGCCGCCACCGCCGCACGTCGCCGGGGCGGTGCACGTGCCGCACGAAAGGAGGTTGCCGCAACCGTCGCCCGCGGGTCCGCAGGTGATCGACTGGGCGGCGCACGACGTGGGGGCGCACGACGCGGCGTCGGGATATCCACATTGACCGGACACTCCGCCGCCGCCGCAGGTCTGCGGCGAGACGCAGGATCCGCAGTTGATCTGGTTGCCGCAGCCGTCACCCGCAGGCCCGCACGAGATGCCCTGCGAGGCGCACGTCTGCGCCTGACACCCGCCGCCGTCGGGGTAACCGCAGTGCCCGAAGACGCCGCCGCCGCCGCAAGTCTGCGGCGAGACGCACGTCCCGCAGTTGAGTTGATTGCCGCATCCGTCGCCGGCCGGCCCGCATGCGATGCCCTCTGAGACGCAAGTCTGCGGCGCGCAGCTCCCGCCGTCGGGATACCCGCACTGGCCCGCGACACCGCCGCCGCCGCAGGTCTGCGGCGAGACGCAGTTCCCGCAGCTGAGCTGCCCGCCGCAGCCGTCGCCCGCGGGCCCGCAGCTGATGTTCTGCTGCCCGCAGGTGAGCGCGGTGCACGAAGGCGGGGTCACGCACGAAGTCAGGTCGAACAGCATGAACTCGAGGAGTTTTTCCTGGGGCGTCATCGCGCCCGCCGTGCACTCCTTCGGGAAGGTCTTTCCCTTCGATTGGTTGTTCGAGGCGTCCTCGACGTGGAAGTCGCTGAAGACGACGCGCCCGCAAGTCCCCGCGCTGCCGCCGGCGGTGAAGGGCGTGTCGAACGTGTAGTGGATGTCCATGTGCGCCAGGCCGTTGTCCGGCGGGTTGGTCGTGTACATCCACTCCTGCGCCGGCGCGGTGGCACTGGTGAAGTCGTTGCGGATGACGTCGACGGGAATCTGCCCGTACGTCCCGCCGTACACGACCGGCTGATGGATCCAGTTGGCGAGCGCCTGCCCGCGCGGGAACGTCGCCTGAGCGTCGATGTTTCCGGTGAACGGGCCTTGCCACGAGCCCTTGTTCAACGCCCAGCTCGCGCTGGCCTCGAAGCCCGTCGTGGCGGTGCCGTTCGTGTTGAGCAAGGTGTAGTTGAAGTGCGTCGCGAAGACGCGCCCGCCGTCGTTCGCGAAGTTGAGCAGGTTGCCCAGCGTATTGGGGAACCCCCGGTTCGACGTATAAGCAGCTTCACCGCCCTGGCACGGGAAGAGGATGACGTCGTACGAGTTCATCACCGACGAGCTCTCGGTGAGCGCCGACTCCTTGGGCGTCGCGTTGTCCACGACGGCGCCGCCCGCGTAGTTGCTGCCCTGATAGAGGTGCACGCGCCCCGCGGCCGTGGGCACCCCCTTCGCGATGGCAGGGTCGACGAACTCCGCGTCGGCGATGCCCATCTTGCGCAGCACGCACTCCATCGTGTCGACGTTGCCCGTGTCGACGGCGAACTGCGGGATGTGGCCCTGAAGGTGCGTGCTCGGCAGCGTCAAGTTCGCCACGAGCTTGTTCGATGTGCACGGCGTGATCGACTCGGTAAACGCGCGCTGCCACTTGCCCAGCTGGACGACGAGCGTGAGGCTCGAGTTGCTCGGCACGTTCAGCGTGAAGCTGCCGTCGATGCTTGTGTAGGCCGAGACGTACGCCGGCGGGGCGGTGCAACCGCAGATCGCCGGGTTGACTCCCGTTTGCGGCGTCTGTACGGCGCCGATGGGAACGTAGACGAGCGCGTTGTAGACGGGCAGGCTGTTGCCCGGGTCGAAGACGAAGCCGTTCACGCTGGTCGTCGCCCCGCCGTCGCACACCGACACGCTGGACGGCCCGCACCGATCGTAGCCGCCGCCGCCGCAGTACTGCGGCGAGGTGCAGGCGCCGCAGTTGATCAAGTTGCCGCAACCATCGCCTGCAGCGCCGCAGGTGTAGTTGAGCTGCGCGCACGTCTTGGGAGTGCACGCGACGCCGCCGTCGGGCGTGAGACCGTTGTTGCCGCCGCACTGGTCGTAGCCGGCGCCGCCGCAGTATTCGGGGTTGGTGCACGCGCCGCAATTGAGGAGCCCGCCGCACCCGTCGGCCGCCTGACCGCAGTTGTAGCCGAGGGCCACGCACGTCGTGGGCGTGCAGGAGACGCCGCCGTCGGGCGTGAGGCCGTTGTTGCCGCCGCACTGGTTGAAGCCACCGCCGCCGCAGTACTGCGGGTTGGCGCAAGAGCCGCAGCTGAGCGAACCGCCGCAGCCGTCGCCGGTGATGCCACAGGTGAAGCCGAGCATCGCGCACGTCTTGGGCGTGCAGGCGACGCTGCCGTCGGGGGTGAGGCCGTTGTTGCCGCCGCACTTGCTGTAGCCGCCGCCGCCGCAGTATCCCGGGTCGGTACATGAGCCGCAGCTGAGCGTGCCCCCGCACCCATCACCGGCGACGCCGCACGTATACCCCAGGCTGGTGCAGGTCTGGGGCGTGCACACGACGCCCCCGTCAGGCGTGAGGCCGTCGTTGCCGCCGCACTTGTCGAAGCCGCCGCCGCCGCAGTACTGCGGGTTGGCGCAGCTGCCGCAACTGACCACGCCGCCGCAGCCGTCGGCCGCGATGCCGCAGGTGTAGCCGAAGGCCGTGCAAGTCGTCGGCGTGCACGGGATGCCGCCGTCGGGCAGCAGGCCGTTGCTGCCGCCGCATTTGTCGAAGCCGCCTCCGCCGCAGAACTGGGGGTTATTGCAGGTGCCGCAACTGAGCACGCCCCCGCAGCCATCTGCGGCGACGCCGCAGGTGTACCCGAGCGCGGCGCACGTCGTCGGTGTGCAAGCGGTGCCGCCGCCGTCGGGGGTGAGGCCATTGTTGCCGCCGCACTTGTTGAAGCCGCCGCCGCCGCAGAACTGCGGACTGGCGCAGCTACCGCAACTGAGCACGCCGCCGCAGCCGTCCCCCGCATAGCCGCAGTCGATGGTGAGGCTCTGACAGGTCTCCTGCGTACAGTTGCTCGTCGGCCCGGCGTCGCCGCCGTCGGGCAGAGAGCCGGTGCTTCCTCCGCATAGGCTGTAGCCGCCGCCGCCGCAGAATTGGCCCACCGGGCACCCGCCGCAGTCGAGCGTGCTGCCGCACCCGTCGCCGTTCATACCGCACGTATACGAGAGCTCCGCGCACGTCTTCGGCACGCACGCCGTCGCCCCGGCATCGTCGCCGCCGAACACACCGCCGCTGCCGTCCGACCGCTGGTCGGAGGCGTCGAATTGCCCCGGTACCGAGACCGTGGCGTCCGAGCCTCCGCACGAGGCGGCGGCGATCGCAGGCACTATTGCGACGACGAGCGTCGAGAGCCACCGCCCACCAAACCGTATACGCATCGATGTCCTCGCGAGAATTGGCGAAGCGGACGTACAGGCCCGCCACACTAGGACCCAATATGGATGAACGCGAGCAAAGTTGCAATGCAACTTCGCGTGGCGAAAGCTCTCGCCTAGCTCGCCTAGCTCGCTCGCTCTCCGGCGAGATTCGCTCACACGCAGCTCGCTGGCGCGATTCGCTCACACGCACTTACCGCGTTCGTCGATATCTGCTTATCTGCGCGCAATCGCCGCTTCGCCTGGGCCGAGCGAGGTCTGACGCCTTCAGGCACGTACGTGACCACCGCTGCGCCAGGCCGCATCGCGATCGATTTCCTCGGCACCTTCGCGGGAAGACGCCGCGCCCGGCTCGTGAGAGTGCAGCCGCGAAGTGCGAGGGCGGCGCGGGTTGTCTCCTCGCGCGCGCGGGAGAGATGCTCCGCGACGGCCAGGGAGTGGCAGAAGGCGAAGACCAGGCGCTCGCGATGTTTCAGCGGGCCTGCGCGAGCGGAGAGCCCAAGGGCTGCACGCTGCAGGCCGCGTCGTAGCGCCGGGACGCCGCGGCCCCTTCCGGCATCGGCTACGGCATCGGCAAGTTCATCGCCGATCCGGCGACGAGGCCGCGTCCGCGAACGCCGTCGTCTTGCTAGCGCGCGCGGATCACGGCGGAAACAGGCACTCGACCCGTATCCGGGCGCTCTCGACTCTCCGCCGGCACACGAAGGCCAATCTCGCGAGGAGAAGATCGCGGTGGCGCATCCGGATGGCAGCGAGCGATCGCCGCCGTGACCAGCTCGGCGATACGCGCCTGGTTCGACTCGCTGAACATGGTCAAGTGCGCCCCCGGAACGGTCGCCACCTCGATGTCACCGCCGACCCACGACTGCCAGCCGTACAGCGGATCGCCCATGCTGTTTCCGATCCAATGTTCGAAGATTCCCGTCTTGATGAGCAGCAGATCCGCGGGATCGCGTTGCTGGGGATGGTAGAGACCCCGGGCGTTCGTCAGCCCCGCGGCCACCTTGCGCAGCCGGAGATCCATGTCGGCGTCGCTGCTGGCGCAGAGAGGCGCCATCGCTTCTTCGGGGCGACCGATGGTCCGGTAGAAGCGGGTTCGCAAGCGATCCATCCGGCGCCGGAGATAGTCGCGACGGCCTTCCACGTCGGCGTCGAGGAACGTTCGCACGTGAGCTCGCACACGCGCCAAGCCTGGCAAGAGCTTGGGGAACCCGGGGGCGAACCCATCGAAGGACACGAGGAGCGGAACGGTTCGGCCTCGCGACCGCAGCTGGCGGGCCAGCTCGAACGCCACGAGGACGCCGAAGCTGTAGCCGCCGAGCACGATCGTCTCCTGCGGGCACGCCTCGAGGATTTGCGGCACGTAAATTTCAGCCATGCGCTCGATCGTGTGGTCGTACCCCTCGCTCGGGTCCTGGCTGCCGATGGCATTGAGCACATGGAGGGGATGCTGTTCGCCGAGACACCGCGCGAGGCCCTGAAACACGAAACCGAAGCCTCCGCTGCCCGACAGCAGCACGAGCGGCGGTTGCGCCCCGGATCGATTCAAGGTCACCAGATGGCGCGGCCGCGCCGTGACCGCGTCGGCTCGCTCGAGCGAAGCGGCGAGCGCTTCGAGCGTGGGATGCTCGAGGACGCTGGCGAGCGGGATCGGGAGCCCGAACTCCGTGGCCACGCGCGAGACCAGCATCACAGCCAGGAGCGAATGGCCGCCGAGAGCGAAGAAGTTGTCGTCGGCGCTTATGTCCTCTTTGCGCAGGAGCTCTCGCCAGATGGCCGCCATGCGCCGTTCCCGCTCGTTACGGGGGGCGATGAATGGCGTACGAGCCGCGCGCGCCGTGACGAGGGGCAGCGCGCTACAATCGACTTTGCCGTTGGAGGAAACGGGCAATGCGGCCAGCGCCGCGATCCGGCCCGGGACCATGAAGGCCGGCAGCGTGGAGGCGAGTTGCGCCTTGATCGCTTCTTCATTGAGTGAAGCGCCGTCGCGCATCACGACGTAAGCCACCAGCGCCTTTTGACCCGACGCGTCGGCGTACGCGGTGCACTTCGCTTCGCGAATCTGTGGCAACGCCGAGAGCGCGATCTCGACCTCACCCAGCTCGACGCGATAGCCCCGGATCTTCACCTGGAAGTCGGCGCGACCCAGGAACTCGAGATTCCCGTCGTCGAAGTACCGTGCGAGATCGCCGGTCTTGTACAGGCGATCGCCCGCGGCCCCGAAGGGGTCGGCGATGAAGCGCTCGCGCGTGAGCTCGGCTCGATGGAGATAGCCCTGAGCCAGGCAAGCGCCCCCGATATAGAGATCCCCGGTCACGCCGGCGGCCACCGGTCGCAGCTTCGCGTCGAGCACGTGGTAACGCGCGTTCTGGATGGGGCGTCCGTAAGGCACGCTCGTCCATCGCGGGTCGATCTGCTCCACGGGAAACGCGTTCGACCAGATGGCAGCCTCGGTGGCTCCTCCCAGACTGTGCACCGCGACCCCGGCGAAAACGTGCTTCAGCGCCCCGGGGAGGCTGATGGGAATCCAGTCGCCGCTGAGCATGACCAAACGCAGCGCCGAGCGTGGCGCGCTGCCGGCGGGCGAAGGAAAGAACGGGACGAGGCGCTGCAGCGCGGCCGGAGCCGAATCCCAGATGGTGATGCCCCGCTCGGTGACCGCGCGCGCGAGCACCGCCGGGTCCTGGAGCCAATCGCTGGTCGCCACGACCACGGTGGCGCCCGCGCCGAGGCTACCGAAGAGATCGTAAACGGAGAGATCGAAGGAGGGCGAGGTGACGAAGAGCAGACGGTCACCCGGCCCCACGCCAAACGTGCGATTCACCCAGTCGAGGGTGTTGACGACGGCGCGATGGGTCAGCACGACCCCCTTCGGTCGCCCCGTGCTGCCCGACGTATAGATCGCATAGCAAGCGTCGGTCGGCTCGGCGGCGTTCGGCGGACGAGTCGGTGGCATCGCGGCGATGTCGGTCATGTCGGCGCCATCGACGACGAGCGCGGGCGCTGCGAAGAGCGCACGGTGCCGCGCATCGACGACGACGAGGAGCGCTTCGGCGTCGGCGAGCATGAACGCGAGACGTTCGGCGGGGTAGTCGGGATCGAGCGGCACGTAAGCCGCCCCAGCCTTGGCGATGGCCAGGAGGGTGACCACGAGGCCGAAGCCCCGGGAAAGGCAAACCCCGATGTACACGCCCGGCCGAGCGCCCCGGGCGATGAGCGCGTGAGCAAGCCGGTTCGCCCGTGCCTCGAGCTCGGCGTACGTCAGCGTCGCGTCCCCGCACTCGACGGCAATGTCCGCGGGCCGAAGCGCGACCTGCTGCTCGAAGGCCTCGTGAATGCAAAGTCCCTCGGGAAACGAACGCACCGTGTCGTTCCATTCGACGAGAATCCGATGGCGTTCGTCCGAGGACAAGATGTCCACCTCGCCGAGGCGCGTGTGCTCGCCGGCCCCGGCGAGGCCATCCATGGCTGCGATCAAGTAGGCGGCGATCCGCTCGACGACCGGTTCGCGAAAGCGCGAGCGAGCGAAGAGCAGGCGAACTTCGAGGGTCTCGCCCTCGAACACGGTGACCGTCAACGGAAGCGAAGGCTGCTCGTGGAGCGTGCAAGAGCGCGATTTCCAGGCCGGATGCGCCTGGCGCAACTCCTGGTTGAGCTCGCGATTCTCGAACATCAGGAGCGTCTCGAAAAGTGGGGCCCCCGGCGGGAGGTCGCTGTGGGCTTGAATCTCCGCGAGCACCGCGTGCTCGTGCGGGCGGAGATCGAGCGCGTGCTGTCGCACCTGATCGAGGAATTCGGCCACGAGACCGTCCTCGCCGAGGCTCACGCGCAGCGGCAAGGTGTTCATCAGCAAACCCACAGTCTGGCGGGCTCGTCCCCCGAGCATTCCGCCGCGGCAAGCGCGCACCGTGCCAAAAAGGACGTCTTGATCTCCGGTGAGCCGTGAAAGCACGAGAGCCCAGGCCGCATGGATGAGCGTTCCCATCGAAATCTGGGGGCGTCGCTGGGTCAAGGCTCGCGCGGCGGCGAGCACCCGCTCGTCGACGACCCGCCGGACCGTGCCCACGCCTTGGTGCGGAAGCGGCCGAGCAGCCGGCTCCGCCAGCGGAAGCGGTGTCGGCGCCGTCTTGCCGCGCAGCCATTCTTCGAAGAAAGACGAGCTGGCCAGATGAGCGCGCCGCCCGAGCCACTCGACGCACTCGCGAAGCGGCGGTCCCGGAGGCCCCAGGCGGCTCGGCTCTCCACCCCGCAGGACCGCGTACGAAGCGAATGCCTCCGCCAGGACGATCGCCATCGAGCGTCCGTCGACCAATATGTGATGAACGGTCCAGACGACCTCACACCGGTCCGTAGCGCACCGAAAAACGGTGACTCGCATGAGGGGAGCGCGCCGCAGGTCGAAGCCTCGGGCCCGGTCGCTCGCGAGAAAGGCCTCTCGTCGCCGTTCGAGCTCCGCCTCGTCGAGCCCGCGCCAGTCCACCGTCTCGACCGGCACGACGACCCCCGACTCGGAGCGCTGTTGCGGTTCCTGAGGCCCCTCCCACCGGAAAGTCGCTGAAAGGGCCGGATGTCGACGAAGAACGAGCGACCAAGCCTTCGCGAACTCGGGCGGACTGATGTTCTCCGCCAGCACGATGTGGATCTGTTCGATGTCGTAGCCGGCGCCCTGCTTCTCGAGTTGGAGCACGCTCTGAAAGAGCATCCCCGTCTGCATGGGGAGGAGTCCATAGGCGACGCTGCGCGCGGCTGAGTCAGCGATGTCGACGATGGCCATGGGTCAATCCCACCTCGGAGCCGGCGCAGCGAGAGCTCCCGAAACCGCGCGCCGAACGGCGAGTTCCTTCGTTCCTGAAGACTACTTCGAGGACGTCAGCCTTGCACCTGCAATTCGAGCTCCATGACCTGCAGGTCGGGTCCGAGGGACCCGGGCGACCCGCGGCAGGCTCTGGTGCGTCGTCGCCGCCCTCGATGACACACACTGGGGCGAAATTGCCGGATTTTAACGAAGCGTTTCGGCAGGACATGCTGCACGAAGCGACGGAGAAATTCGACGCCAGTGACCGTCGCGGTCGCGCCGTTCTTTGTGGCGATCGTGACCGTATTTCCGTCGCACGACAGGATGCGGCGATTCGAGATCCCGACGCGATGCGTGTAGCGACCCAGGTACGCGAGCACGTGCGCAGGCCGGCCAAAAGGGCGTTTCGCGTACACGACCCAACGCTTCTTTGTGAGCTTGGCCATCATGCGGTCGAAGGCCTGTGGGTCGCGAAAACTCGGTCTTCATGGACGCCGTGTGCGTCAGGGTCCGGAGGCCATCGGCTTCGCGGGAGGCATCGGCGATCCGTCGACCCAGCGACGTCGCGTCCTCGGGGTGCTCTGCGAGCGGCTCGAAGAGCTCCGCGAGGATGCGTAGCGAACGAGTCAGCCCTCGGAGCGCGCGGGCCGCGGCTCCGCGCGTGGGGGAGCTCGAAGATCGACCGCGCGCTCAGCCGCGCATCGGTGAAGTCGAGCCATTTCCCGGCGAGGTGATGCCCTGCAAGACGATCGAGCAACCGCCGGAGGGCGCGCCAGTAGCTGATCATGTGAACCAGCGAGACGAGCGTGAGCGCCCAGCCCGTGGACATCGAGCGGAGCACCGTGCGCGTACCTTGTCGTACCTATCTTTTCGCCAGATCGGCCTCGTCGCCGGGCAATACCAGGTGAGACGGGGTAGCGCGCACGAGGTCGTCCGTGCACGGAATGACCATCTGGACCGGGTCGAACGCAACGGTCTGGCGCCGCGTTGAGCACCGGAATGCCGAGCGCCACCATGGCGCGTCGACCGATGAGCAGCGCGCGGGCGCCGCTCTCGGCGATGGCACCGAAAAACCGCTCCTCCGTGAACTCGCCACGCTCCACCGGGACAGCCTAGCGAATCAGACGTCCTTCTGATCGCGGACGCGCGCGGCCTTGCCGGCCAGGTCACGCAAGTAGAAGAGACGCGCGCGCCGGACGACGCCGCGGCTCACCACGTCGACCTTCTCGATACGCGGCGAGTGCGACAGGAAAATGCGCTCGACGCCGACGTTGAAGCTCACCTTGCGCACCGTGAAGGTGCTACGGGCCCCGCCCCGATGCCGCTTGATGACGACGCCCTGGAACACCTGGGTGCGCTCCTTGTCGCCTTCGACGATGCGATAGTGCACGCGCACCGTGTCGCCGACGCGAAACTCGGGGAGGTCCGTGCGAAGTTGCGAGGACTCGATGTCGGCGATCTTGAGCGAGGTGTGCATGAGCGGCCGAAGAAGCGTGGGGTGGGAACGCCATTGCCGTGGCAACCCGACCGGGATGCGCTGGGGAATGCGAGCGCGGGCTTAAAGCATGCGCCAAAGAGACTGTCAAACAGGCCCGTCAACGCGGCTTGACCGGCGTCGGCGCCCAGGTAGAGTGCGCGCCCCCCCAGGTTTAGCCAGATTTAGCCAGTTTCGACAGAGTCGCCTCGACGAGCCGTGGTCCTCCTTGAAGACGAGGCCACCTGTCCCTTTCGCTTCGTGGACAGCGCGCTCCGACGGGCACTTCCCACAGTTACGTAGTTACGTACGCGCGCAAGCGAACAGGAGCGCCCTCATGAATCTTCAGCCCGGTATCATCGGCCGCAAGCTCGGCTCGACTCAGCTCTTCGAGAAAGACGGCACCGTCAGCCGCGTCACCGTCATCGAGGCGGGCCCCGTGGTCGTTCTCGGCAAGCGCACCCCCGAGAAAGACGGCTACATTGCCCTCATCCTCGGCCTCGGCGAGCGCAAGGAGCGGCACACGACCAAGCCCCTCGCCGGCTACTTCAAGAAGGCCAACACGACCCCGAAGCGCGACGTCAAAGAGCTCCGCTGCGACGCCGAGTTCGCCGGCAAGTGGGAGGTCGGCTCGACGCTGAAGCTCGACGAGATCTTCCAGCCCGGCATGCTGATCGACGCGCGGGGCACCACCCGTGGCCGCGGCTTCACCGGCGTCATGCGCCGCTGGAACTTCGCGGGCGCCGGCTCGGACACGCACGGCACCCACGAGTACCGCCGCCACGGCGGGTCGATCGGCACGAACATGACCCCGGGCCGCACGCTGCCGAACGTCAAGATGGGCGGGCAGTACGGCAACGAGACCGTCTCGATCCTCAACATGAAGGTCATCCGGGTCGACGCCGAGAAGCACCAGCTCATGGTCGAGGGCGGCGTCCCGGGCGCGCGCAACGGCTTCGTGCTCGTTCGCCAGGCGGTCAAGACCTCGAAGAGGTCGACGAAACGATAGCGTACGCGCCGGGGCTGGCGCTGGCGCCGCCTTGCCGGCGAAGTCCGTCCACCGGTGCATCCACGCGCCACGTTGGGAAGCCAGGGCGCTTTCCTCTAAGTTGAGCGGGTCCGTATCGGCGGGCGCCGCGCGCAGCCGGGCTTCCCGCCCGGCGAGCACGGCGAGCGCCGAGACGGGCCCGATCAACGACGAGGAAAGTGCCCTGGCCCATGGTCTCGCGGAAGAACCCCTACGCCCGGCCCGACCGCTTCACGCGGGCGGCCAAGGATGCGGGGTTCCCGGCGCGAAGCGTCTTCAAGCTCGAAGAGATCGACCGGCGCGTCCGGCTCCTCCGGGGCGGGATGCGCGTGCTCGACCTCGGCGCGTCGCCCGGGAGCTGGGCGATGTACGCGGCGCAGAAGGTCGGGCCGTCGGGGCATGTGCTCGCGGTCGACCTCGAACCGATCGGGACCGCTCTGCCGCCGCACGCCGTCTTCGTGCAAGGCGACGCGCTGTCGCTCACGAACGACGACCTCGCCCGCTTCGCGCCTTACGACGTGGTGCTCAGCGACATGGCCCCGCGCACGAGCGGGAACCGCGTGTCCGACCAGGCGCGGAGCTTCGACCTCTTCATGCGCGCCCTGGCGGTGGGCGCGGCGCTCGGCGCACCCGGCAGCGCGTTCGTGGGCAAGATCTTCATGAGCGGCGACCTCCCGACCGCGCGCGAAGAGCTCCGCCGGCACTACGAGGCCGAGCGCCTCATTCGACCCGAAGGCACCCGGTCCGTCAGCACCGAGATCTTCGCGGTCGGAGCGAAGAAGCGCGCATGACGGCGCCGCTCACCTCCGAGCCCCTGGCGGGGAGGTTCGTCATCGAGCGCGAGGTCGGTCGCGGCGGCGTCGGCATCGTCTACCGCGCGCGCGATGAAGTGACCGGCGAGCCGGTCGCGCTCAAAGTGATCGCCCTGCCCGGCGTCGACGCCAGCGAAGAGGCGCGGTTCCAGCGCGAGGGTCGCGTGCTCGCGGGGCTCCGGCACCCGGCGATCGTGCAGGTCGTCGCGTTCGGACAGCTCGACGACGGGCAGCCCTACATCGCGATGGAGTGGCTCGAGGGCGAAGACATCGCCCAGCGGCAGCGCCGGTCTCGCCTGCCGCTCATCCAGTGCGTGAACGTGGCGGCCGACGTCGCCGACGCCCTGGCCGCGGCGCACGCGGCGGGCATCGTGCATCGCGACGTCAAGCCGTCCAACGTGTTCCTTGTCGGCAGCGCGAGCACCGGCTCCGTCGCGGGCGACGCGAGCCAGCCGTATGCCGTGAAGCTCGTCGACTTCGGCGTCGCCGCCGCCGAGGACGCGAAGCTGACGCGAACGGGCGCGATCGTCGGGACGCCGGCGTACATGGCCCCGGAGCAGGCGCGCGGCGACGGCGAGGTCGACGCGCGCGCCGATCTCTACGCCCTCGGCGCGACGCTCTTCGAGATGATCACCGGCCGTCCGCCGCATGTCGGCCCCACGCCCATCGCGATCCTCGCGCGCCTCGTGACCACGCCGGCGCCTCGCCTGTCGGAGGTCTTCGCCGACACCCCTCTGCGCCTCGACGCGATCATGGGCCGCATGCTCGCCACGGCGCCCGCGGAGCGGCCGGGCTCGGCCTGGGAGGTCGCGCACGAGCTGCGCGAGATCGCCGAGCAGCTGCGCACCGGCGAGGCCGCGGGGATGACGCACAACGGCGTCCAGCAAACGAGCCCCGCGGCCGGCGCGACGACCGACAAGAGCGGCGGCACCCGCATGGTGACCACCATCGTGGCGACCCGCGTGCCCAAGGGCGCCGTCCGGGCGCGCCTCCTCACGCACCTTCGCGCGCGCGGGGCCGACGCGACGGAGCTCGGAGGCGACGCGATCGTCTGCCACCTCGGGGTGCGCAAGACCGTGGGCGACGAGGCCGTCACCGCGCTCGATCTCGGCATGCGCGTCGCCCGCATCAACGCGACGGTGGGGGTGGCGACCGGCCGCACGCGCATCGACCGGACGAGACCCACGGGAGAAGTGGTCGACCGGGCCGCCGCCCTGGCGCGCGACGCCGCGCGCGGGCAGGTCCTCGCCGACACCACGACCACGGAGCTCACGCGCGGCCGCTACGAGCTCCAGCTCCGGGGCGACGGGAGCGCCGTGGTCGGGACGCCGATCCCCGGCCGCAAGGAGACCGCTGGCGGCGGCGTGCCCTTCGTGGGGCGCGAGGCCGAGCTCGCGCAGATCGTCGCCGCGTTCGAACGCAGCGTCGAAGACAAGACGCCCATCGTCGTCACCGTGACCGGCGCGCCGGGCATGGGCAAGACTCGCCTCCGCCGCGAGGCGCTCTCGCGCATCGCGAGCCACGCGAGCACGCCGCGCGTGCTCTTCGCCCGGAGCGAGTCGTTCTCGAAGAGCCACGCGCTCGGCGTCGTGGCCGACGTGGCCCGCGGGCTGACGGGCGTGGCCAAGGGCGCGCCGCTGCAAGAGGCGCTCGACGCGACCGACGTGCTCATCGCGCTCAGCGACGTGCCTTGCTCGCACGCGTCGCGCGAGCTCATCGCGCGGCTCGTGGCGAACGAGGCTCTGCCCGAGGTCGACGACACGCGCGGCGCGCGCGACGGCCTGTGGCTCGTCTTGACCGAGATGATCCTCGGCATGAGCAAGCACCACCCGCTCGTCATCGTCCTCGAAGACGTGCAGTGGGCCGACGCCGAGAGCCTCTCGTGGATCGATCACCTGCTCGCGCGCTCGACCGGCTCCACGGTGTTCGTGCTCGCGGCCGCGCGGCCCGCCTTCTGGCGCGAGGGGTCGGCGCGCTTCGAGGGGCGCGACCACGTGCGCATCGAGCTGCGGCCCTTGTCGCGCAAGCAGGCGAGGTCGATCGCGACGTCCGTCCTCGGCGAGCGGGCCTTGGGAGAGAAGGGCGAGGCGATCGTCGACTCGATCGCCCAGCAGTCGGCGGGGTTGCCGCTCTTCGCCGAGGAGCTCGCGCGCATCGCCGCCGCGGGCCGCGACGCGGCCGACGCGCCCACGATCGAGGCCGCCATGCAGGTGCACCTCGACGCGCTCGACGACTTCGGGCGCGACGCCGCGTCGAAGCTCTCGGTCTTCGGGCAAACGGGGTGGGACGTGGGCCTCGAGTCCATCGGCGTGCCGCACGCACCGGAGGTCCTTCGTGAGCTCGCGGCCGCCGAGATCCTCGTCGAGCAGGCCCACGCGCGGTTCGCGAGCACGCGCGAGTTCGCGTTCAAGCACGCGCTGATGCGCGAGGTCGCGTACGCCGCGCTCGGCGAGGAGCAGCTCCGCGAGTACCACCACCGCGCCGGCGTGTGGCTGGCCAAGGTGGGCGAAGACGACGCGATCGTCGCCCGTCACCTCGAGCTCGGCGGCGACGAGATCGCGTCGGCGCAGTACCTCGAGAAGGCCGCGCGGCGAGCGCTCGCGGCGCACTCGCTCGCCGCGGCGGTCGCGCTGGCGGAGAAGGCGCTCGCATTCGCCGAAGACAAGCCGACGCAGTTCGCGCGCGCGCTCCTGCTCGACGAGGCCTGGAACCGCCTCGACGCCCGCGCCGCGGAGCGCGACTCGGCGGTGCGGGCGATGCAAGAGGCCGTCTACGACAAGGCGAGCGAGGTCCGCGCGGCCGGCGCGCGCGTTCGTTACGAAGACGCGTGCGGCGGCGGCGCCGACACGAGCACGCGCCTCGACGAGGTCCGGAAGGCCGCGCAAGAAGCGAAGCTCTTCGACGAAGAGGCGCGGTGCGCCGCCGCCCTCGCCGCGCGCTACGCGTATGCAGGCGAGCTCGATGCGGCTCAGAAGGTCGCCGACGCGCTGCTCGAGCTCGCGAAGCGGCACGGCATCGCGGTGGCCGCGGTCGACGCCTGGCAGACGCTGGCCGTCGTGAGGCAGACGCGCGGCGAGGTGGCCTCGGCGCTCGAGGCGCGCCGGAACGCGGCGCAGACGGCCAACGCGGCGTCGCTCAAGACGCGCGAAGCGACCCTGACCATCAACGTGGGCTTCGCGCTGACCACCGTCGGCGCGCGCGTCGAGGCCCGCCAGGCCATCGAGACCGGGATCGCCCTCGGCCAGGCGGTCGGCTCGCCGGGCGTCGAGCGTCACGGCAAGATGATCCTCCTGTGCTGGGCGGCCACGTTCGGCGACGACGCGTCGCTCGAAGGCCCGCTCGGCGACACCCGCGCCTCCGCGGACGCGGCCCTCGCCGGCAGCTGGGTGCCGCACGACCGGGCCGCTCTCGGCGTCCTCTTCTACCGGGGGCTGGAGAAGCTGCGGACCCCCGGACACGAAGAAGACGCGCGGACGCTCCTGCGCCTCGCCACGCAAGGCTATCGGGCCACGAAGATGCTCGACGTCCTGCCGGTGGCGCGCGGCCTCTGGGCCGAGGCGGAGCGGCGCTGCGGCGACGCCGAACGCGCTCGCGAGCTCGCGAGCGAGGCGGCGGCGCTCCTCGACGAGGGCTCCCCGAGCTTGCTCAACGAGGCGCCCGTCTTTCTGGCGCTGCACGACGCGTGCGTCGATCTCGGCAGGCTCGGCGAGGCCAGGCAGGCAATCGCCCGCGGGGTGCCGCGGCTCGTGACCCGCATGCGCGGCCTGGGCGGCACCCCATACGCTCGCACTTTCCTCACGGGGCTGGCGCCCAACGCCGGGCTGCTCGCGGCAGCCGAGGCCTACGGCCTCGTGCCCGACGAGATCACCGCGGCGATCGCCGAGGGGCCTCTGCCTGTCTAGACCTGCGGCTACTCTCGTTCTCGCAAACGCCGCGCTTTGCGAGAACCCGACTGAGACGCGATCGTGCGCCGCAGAGCGGAAACTGCCTGGTAAGCTCGCCGCCCCATGAAGACGGTGACCCTCGCGGCGGTTCTCTCGTTCCCGCTCTTGCCGGCGCTGGCCGCGTTGTCCGGATTGACTGGATTGACGGGCTGCGACGATCCGAAGAGCGACAGCCCGGCGGCGCCCGAGGCCGCGGCTCCCGCGCCCGCGCCGACTCCGACGCCCACGCCCTCGCAAACGGCGGCGCCCGCCCCGACGTTCGTGAAGAAGGCGGCCGCCGACTGCAAGGCGCACCCCGCGGCGGTCGACTTCGGTGAAGACGCGTCGCTCGAGAAAGAAGTGCGGCGCAAGCTCAGCAAAGACAAGGGACCGATCACGCCGTCGGACCTCGCGCAGATCAAATCGATCAACCTGTCGAACACGCCCGTGCACCAGATCGACCCGTGCATCTTCCCGATGTTCACCGGAATGAAAGACCTCTTCCTCGGCACCGGCGAATACGACGACCTCTCGCCCCTGCAGAAGCTCACCAGCCTCGAATCGCTGCGCGCGTCGCTGAGTAAGGTGAAGGACCTTCATCCGCTCGAGGGGCTGAAGCGGCTCGATCGCCTTGACCTCTCGCACACGCTCATCGGCGACGACGACCTCAAGGCGCTCGGCTCGCTCGTCAACGTGACGGAGCTGATGCTCGACGAGGACTCCGTGTCCGACCTCACGCCGATCTCGAACATGAAGAAGCTCGAGCGCCTCAGCATCAAGAAGACACGCGTGCAGAACCTGGCGCCCGTCGCGGGGATCCGCACGCTCAAGTTCCTCTACATCGCCGACTCGGCTGTGTCGGACATCTCGCCGGTGCAGCCGCTCGTCTCGGGCGGCATGAAGCTCGTGCAAAACTAGGAGGATTTCCCAGGACGCGGGCGGCTGCGCCGCCGCTAGAGCGCGCGCCGGCCTCAGACACACTAGCCGGGACACTCTCGTCGCGGTGCTCGCGAGGCGCAGGGCCCCGTCGCGGTCCACGCCGCCTGCGCGCTGAGCGGCGTCTTCGGAGCGGGGCTCAGGGGGGCGATGGGTAGTTGCGCTTCACGAAGCAGAGGCCGTCGCTGTCGAGGTGGCCCTGCGTGCTCTGGTCGTACGTCGTGAAGTCTTCGTAGTCGCATAGACCGGTCGACGGGTCGCTCCCGGTGCAGTGGGGCACGCTCTGCGGATCGAACGCCATCGGCCCGTTGAACTGCGGGTGCACGTCGGTGGGGGGCGCGATGCAGTAGCGCCACTTCAGCTTGTTCCCGAGCGCGTCGGTGTACGACGTGTAGTCGACCCCCCTGGTCAGCGCGACGGTCACGGTCGGCGTCACGGCCGCCGCGTCTATGCCTTGCCCCGCGACGCGCGCGGCGAACTGATCGAAGTGCGCCGGCGAGTCGTGGAGCACGCTGTCCCAGAAGGGATGGTCCGTGTGGATCGTGATTTGCCCGACCACGGATTGACCGCTCTTGAACGCGATCCCCCGCTCGTGCTCTTCGTTCGGGAACGGCGTGGCCGGATCGTTGTCGGGGTTTTGGCAATTCACGTACGTCGCGGGCGAATTGAAGCAGAGCCTGAAATTGACCGTCTTCGGCCAGTTCGCATACTCGGGATCGCTGTTGCAGTCGGTATGGCCCGCGACGGTCCCACCCTTGAAGGTCGCGGAGCCGACGTACAGGACCCCGCAGCCGTCGGCGATCATCGCCTGGTAATCGGCAAGGCCGTCGGCATCGAGGTTCACGTTCGCCGTTCGCCGACCGTCGGCGGTCGCGGCGGCCGCCTGGATCACATCGAAGCCGAACGCGTACCGGGTTCCGTCGGTCGCGAACGCAGGCGTGCCGCCGACCCGGTTCTGGTTCGAGAGGGCCGCGATCGGCGCCGCCTCTTCGCCTGGACCGCCTTTGCCGGCGAGGTAGCTCGGATCGCTGTGGGCCAGATCGATCGCCCAGGGGCCGTCGACCTCCGCGACGACGGCGCCCGTCTGCGACTGATCTCCCGGCGAGAGATCCGCGTTCGCCGAGAGCTTGATCTTGTCGACCGTCACCAGGAGCCGCGTGAAGTGCACGTCCCATCCGTCGACGAACGCGGGATCGCCGTCGTTCACGGGCGGGAACGGATACCCGGTGAGCGCCAGCACTTCGCCCGAAGCCGCGAAGAGAATGCCGCCCGGCCCGGGGTCTGCCTGGGCGGTGAACGATCGGAGGCCGCCGTCCGTCACCGCCGGGCCGTCCATCGCGAGCGCGCCGTCGTTCGTTGTCGGGGCGTCGCTCGCGCCGCCGTCCGCCGAGGCCGTTGCCTTGTCATCGCCGGAGCACGCGCACACGAGCGCCGTGCCCGTTGCGGCGAGCACGCCGCACAGGATCGTCTTCATCATGATTTTCCTCGTCGTCGTTGCGGGTCGTTACGGGGGGAGCGTCCAGGAGAACGTGTAGAGACGGCCGGCCGAGTGCAGGTTTTGATAGAGGTTCAGGCTCGGTTGCGTGTATCCGGCCGAGGTGGGGTCGTCGCTGAAGCCATAGGAATCCGAGAATTTCGCGAGCTGACTGAAGTCGACGTTCACGAAGAACAGCCGCGGATCGACGCGAAGAAGCAGCCCGCCGGTCGAGCCCACGACCACCGAAGTCGGGATGGGCGAGACGATGCGCTGCCTGCAGATCGGGTCGGCGCCCGCGGCCGCGCTGCCCGACGCCTGGCGGTTCGCGCCGATGGTGAGCTTGCCTTCGAAGGGCATGACGATGTCGCCAGTGCTCGCAGTCCCGGCGATCGTGAGGATCGTCGTCGGCGGGCTCGGAGTCGCCGCTACGTCGACGTCGCCGCCCGTGAGCCACACTTGCCCCACGAGGGCCGGCGGCTCGGTCGTACCCGAGCCCTGCCCGGGAAACGGCTGCGGCGCGGGCGACAGGAGGTTCACGTCGAGGCCAGCGGTCACCTGCCCGACGTACGTGCCCGGGAGCACGCAGTTCGTTCCCTGCGAGCCCGACACCGGCATGCTCTGATCGAGGTAGAGCGCGCCGACGTGAAGCGTCGCGGTGCTCAGCACGACAGTCCAGCCGCGGTCGGTCGTGAACCGCAAGGGCTCGCCGGCGATCGCGTCGGCGGGCCCGGCCGCGGCCGCCGGAAACGTCACGAGCTGACCGCCCGTCGTGCCCACGCACGCCGCGCAAGCGCAAGCGATCAGGCTCGCGAGCGCGGCGGCTCGCCGCGCGAGAGGAGCGGCCAGGCCCATCACGCGCCTCCGAAGGTGACCGCGAACGTGACGTAGACGCCCCGCGGAGCGCCCGCCGAGAACATCCGCTCCGGCACGAGCGTCGGCTGCGACTGGCTGTGAAAGTCGGACGGGTAGTTGTACTCGCCGAGCCGGTACTTCGCGTCGAGCAGGTTCGTCGACGTGATCCCGATCTGGTAGCGCGCCCAGGCCAGCGTCGCGGATGCGTCGACGGTGAAGAGTGCGTCGCTGTCCTGGCCGAACGGAAGCGGCCGCGGCCCGACGTAGGTGACGCCGCAGCTCAGCGTGCCTCGCACCGGCGAACCGGCGAGCCGGAGCGGGAGCTCGTGAAAGAAGCTCGTGTCCGAGCGGAGCACGTCGCCCGGGATGTACGCGACGAGGCGATGGGTATCGTCGTAGGTCGCGCGGACCAGCGTGAGGTTCGCCGACTCGTCGAAGAACGGCCCCGTGAGGCGTAGCGCGCCCACCCAGCCCGTCCGGTGCGTGCCGACGCCGAGCACGTTGCGCCCCACCGTCTCGTCGAAGACGAGATCTTTGTCGACGAGCGTCTCGAAGAAGATCGAGCGCACGACGACCGAGACGTCGTCGACCGACCCGGCGTACGAGACCCCCGCGTCGTGGGCGGCGATGCTGGCGAAGGGCGTCTTGACGTCCTGCGTGACGTAGCTCGGGTCGATCGAGCGAACGCCCTTGCCGACGCTGGCCGAGATCACGAGGTGCGCGATCGGGCCCAGGAGCAGCGACGCCCGCGGCAACACCGCGGCGCTCGACGTCGACGTCTGCTGGTTCGGCTCGCGCGGGCGACCGAAGTCTTGCTGCGAGAGGCAGCTCTGGTCGATGGGCGGGTTCGTGGTCGACGGGTGCGCGACGGTCTGGGCCGCGCAGTCGTTCAAGACGTCGTACGTGAGGAGATCGGCCCGCACTCCGCCGCGAACGTTCACCCACGCCAGCGGCCGCAGGTTCGCGTCGGCATAGAGGCCGATGTCGCCGAGCTTGGAGTCGAGGTCCGTGTCCGTCGCGTAGGGAACGCCGGTGCTCGCTTCGAGGCGTTGCTGGGTGCCGGCGACGTCGTCGCCGCGCGCGTAGTAGCCGAACTCGAGCTCCTGGCGTTGCCCGAACGCCGTCGCGTGGAGGCGCGCTGCGCCGCGCGCGCCCACGGTGACCTCGTGCACGTCGAGGTCGATCATGTCGCCTCGCTGCGCGTGGAGGCTCTGGAGCGGCTGCTGCACGTCGAGCAAGAAGCCCGTGAAGTTCTCGAGCAGACGCATGTCGCGCTTGATGACGAAGACCTGCTGGGTCAGCGTCGTGTTTCCCGACGTCGATTCGACGTCGGCCGCCACCGAGAACCGCGACGCATCTCCGCCCTCGGGCACGGCCTCGTGCGCGAACGACGAGACGTCGTAGCTGCCGTAGAAGCCGATCTTGCCCGCCTGGTAGTCGTCTTGCCGGACGAGCCCCGCGGAGTGGTAGTGCGTCGAATACGCCTGCGCCGTCAGCCGGTACGAGCCGCGCGCGCCGAGCTCCCCCTCGTACTGCCCCATCGCCGTCGCGCGCTGCGCGTCACGGTTCTGCCCGAACCCGGCGGTCGAGTAGAGCTCGACGCCCCCGAGGGTGTGGGCGCTCCCGCCCGGCGGCCCCCAGAGGAGGAGCGCCCGCTGCGTACCGAAGCTGCCGCCGGTGTACCTGGCGGTGAGCCCCCGCTGCGCGAGGCCGAGCTGGTAGTCGGCGCTGCCGGCCACGGCATAGTTGCCCTGGCGAGGATCGAACGGGCCTTCGACGACGCGAAGGCGCTCGACGAGCTCGGGGATGATGAAGTGCGCGTCGGCGTAGCCGTTGCCATGCAGGTTCCCGCTCTCGTTGATGGGCACGCCGCCCACCGTGAACTCGATGTCCTGCCCCTCGCGGGCGTCGAAGCCACGGAGGAAGACCTGCTCCGCGTGCCCCTCGCCTCCCTCGTTGCTCAGCATGATGCCGGGGGCGAGCTTCAGCAGCTCGCTGGCGTTCTGGCGCGGCACGTTCGCCAGCGCGCCCACGACGAGGTTGAAGTCCGAAGCGCCAACGTTCGGTGGCGCGGCGCGACCGCGTACGTTCACTTCTTCGGGCACGGGCACGGGCACGGGCACGGGCACGGGCACAGACGCAGGCGCGGGCGCAGGCGCGACCGCGGGCGCAGGCGCAGGCGCGACCACGACTGTGAGCCGCCCAAAGTGAAATGGGATCGTGATGCGGCTGGCGACGGGTGTTCCGTCGCGGGTCGCAGGCACGAAGGTCCACCGGCGCGCGGCCGCAGCCGCCGCCTCGTCGAGATCCGCGCCCCCCGAGTCGGCGACCGCCGTGTCCGAGACATGCCCATCCGCACCGACGGTGACGATGAGAACGACATCGGCCTGCGCGCGGTCGCCGAGGGCCGAGGCTGCGAACACCGCGTCGGCGCGCTCGACGACGACTGGCGGTGTGACCCGCGGCGAGGGCTGCGCGAGCGCCGTCGCCGTCGCGGCGAAGAGGGACGCCACGAGCCCGAAGGTGAAGGCGAGCCGGCATTGCATCGCCGGCGTTAAGTATAACGACGTAACAACCAATGCAAACGGATCGCACATCGCTGCGGATTATTTAGGTTCCGGATGCCAAATACGTCTTACGACGTTCGCACGTTCCCCGCTGCGGACGTGGACGCCGCGTCCACGTCCAATTCCACGCTCGGTCCGCCAATCGAACGGCAGCGGGCCCAGAGCGAGCGGCGGCTAAGTCGAACGGGGCCGGCTCGGCGGTCGCCGCGCGGAAACGCACTTCCTGTGCGTTGAGCACGGCGAGCGCCGAGACGGGCCCGTTCCACGACGCCGCCGCCCGCTCTGGTCAGAGCGTGGCGGAAAGCGAGAGGAAGAGCATGCGCGGGGCCCCCGCCGTGAAGGACCGCTCCGGAGTGAGCGTGGGCGGCGCCTGCGGATTGAAGTCGGAGACGAAAGTGAACTCGCTCAGTCGGTACTTCGTGTCGAACAGGTTCGTGCCGGTGAGACCGAGCTCGAACGCGCGCCAGGTGAGCTTCAGCGCCGCGTCGACGAGCACGTAGGGCACGCTCGATTCGCCGAGCGGAAGCGAGCGCGCGCCCACGTAGGTGACCGACGGGCCGATCGACGCCCGGATGGTATGGCGAGCGAGCCGCCACGGCAGATCGCCGAAGAACGCCGTATCGGAGCGCGCGAGGACGTGCGGCACGTACGGAATGCCTTCGTGGCTGGCGTCGAGGATGCCCCGGACGACGGCCACGTTCGCCGCTTCATCGAAGAACCGACCCGTGAGGCGACCGGCACCGACCCAGCCGGTGCGCTCCGTCGCGCCCGTCTCGACGGTGCGGCCCAGAACGGGGTCGACGACCTCGTCGCGGTCGATCTCCGTGTCGTAGAAGACCGAGCGCAAGGTCAGCTGGCCGGCGCCGGTGGCGCGAGCGTAGGACACGCCCCCTTCGTACGACGAGATCGTCGCCAGCGGCGTGGTGGGGTTCGCGGCGACCTCGTCGATCGCGAGGGAGCGGACCCCGCGACCGTAGCTGCCGACCAGCGTGACGCCGTCGAAGGCGCCCAGGAGGAGCGATACGCGCGGGAGCATCTCGCTGGCGGCGGCGCTCGTGCGAGGGTTGGCGCCGGGCTTCGCGTCGTCGGTGCAGCCGGGCGCGGCGGCGGCGCAGCCGTTCTCGACCGAATACGTGAACAGCTCTTCGCGCACGCCGCCGCGCACGGTGACGAACGACACGGGCTTGAGGCTCGCGTCGGCGTAGAGCGCGAGGTCGCCGAGGAACCCGCCGAGGCTGGCGTTGGTCGCGTAGGGAACCTGCGTCGCGCGATCGACGAGGTGCTGCACGTTGTCGACGGAGTCGCCGCGCGCGAAATACCCGATCTCGAGCTCCTGGGGCTGGCCGAGCGCCTCGACGTGGGTTCGCGCCGCTCCGCGCGCGCCGAAGGAGCGCTCGGTCATCGCCAGATCGAGCATCGTGCCCAGGGGTTCTCGGACCCCTTGGTCGTTCACGTAGCCCGTGAAGTCTTCGCGGATGCGGAGCGACCGGTCGATCGCGAAGAGCTGCTGCGTCAGCGTGGTGTAGCGCGTGGCGCTGCCCGTCCGCGTCTCGAGGTCGGCGGCGAGCGAGAAGCGCGACGAGTCTTGCCCCTGGTTGGGGTCGTACGTGCCGTAGAACCCGATGCGACCCGCGTCGTAGTCGTCTTCGCGAACGACTCCAGCCGCCTGCGACACGACGGAATAGGCCTGGCCGGTGACGCGCCAGGTGCCGCGGTCGCCGAGCTTGCCTTCGTATTGCGCGAGCGCCGAGCCTCGCTGGTACGCGCGGTTCTGGCCGTACCCGTTCGACTCGGCGTACTCGGCCGCGGCGAACGTGTGAGCGCTCTCGCCCTCCGGCCCCCACGCGAGGAGCATCTTCTCGGTGCCGTAGCTGCCCGCGGTCCACTTCGCGGTGAGCCCGCGGCGGGCGAGCCCGAGCTCGTAGTCGGCGCTCCCGGCGACGGCGAAGTTGCCCTGATGCGGATCGAAGGGCCCCTCGAGCACCCGGACCGACTGGACGGCCTCGGGCAGAACGAAGTGGGAGTCGGCGTAGCCGTTACCGTGGAAGTTCCCCGGATCGTTGACCGGTACGCCGCCGACGGTGATCTCCATCGACTCGCCTTCTCCGGCGTCGAAGCCGCGGAGAGTGATGGAGTCGGCGTGCCCTTCGCCGCCCTCGTTGGTCACCAGAACGCCGGGCGCGAGCTTCAAGAAGTCAGCGGCGCTCGCGCGCGGGACCACGGCGAGCTCGCCGACCGGGAGCTCGAAGTCGGCGCCGCCCCGGGCCGGCGCTCGCGCGCGTCCGGTCACGCTCACCTCGCTCACGTCAGCCGGTGCGGCAGTGGACGGCGGCGCGGGCGGGCTCGGGACCGCCTCGTGGACCGGGACTTCACCCGGGGCGGGCGGCGTCTCGACGAGCTCCGGCGGAAGCGCGGGCGGCGCGAAGTGGAACGGCATCTTGATGCGGCTCGCCACCGGCTTGCCGTCGCGAAGGGCGGGCACGAACGTCCACTCGCGGGCGGCGACGATCGCGGCCTCGTCGAGGTCGGCACCGCCGGACTCGACGAGATCGACCTTCGAGACGTGGCCGTCGGCGTCGACCGTCACGGCGAGGACGACGTCGGCGTGTTCGCGCGCGGCCAGGGCCGACGGCGGGTACACGGCGTCGACGTGGTGAATGACGACCGGCGGAACGACCACGGGGGGAACGACGTCGTGACGTGCGTTCGCGACCTGACCCATCACCGGGTTCGCGACGCCGAGGCCGGTAGCCGCGGCTCCGAGCGCGGTCATGAGGGCGAGGCGGCGGCTGGTCTCCCTCATGCGCGGGCGGACGTTACAGCGACTGAGCGCGCGTGTCAGTCGGGCGCGCTCATTCGGCGCGCGCAAGCTCCCTCAGCGTGCTCGAAGAGACCCACGCGTCGGTCGCCCCGAAGCGAACCCGCGTCGCCCCTCCGCGCAGCTCGACGATCTCGACCCTCGCTCCTTCGGGGAGGGGCGTCGCGCCCGGGAGCGCGATGCCTCGCGCGTCGTTCGGTCTCGCACTGGTGGCCACGACCACGGCCTCGCGCAGGGTCAACCGGTCGTGGCGCGCGGCGAGGGTCATCCCGACGGCGACCGCGAGCGCGGGGGCGGCGACCGACGCGACCACCCCGCCCGCGATGCGGACGCGAGGGCGACCGCCCAGCCATCGGGCGAAGAGCCCCGCGGCCAGGGCCATGGAGAACCCGATGGCGAGCGCCGACCAGACCGACTCCGGAAGCAGCCCCGCGAGCGTGCGCGCCAGCGTGCGGCCCGGATCGACCTCGACGGGATCGCCCGCGCTGAGACGCCGCCGCGCAATCTCGCCCCGGACGATGCCGAGCGCGCTCGACGCGTCGTCCGTCAGCTTGGGATCGGTGGAGAGATCGCGCGCTTCTTCGAACCCGTGCGCCGCGCGGCCGAGATCGCCCGGCACCTCGGCTCCGATGCGGACGCGCATCGCGTACGCCAGGCCGCGGTCGTAGCTGGCGGCGGCGTCGACGACGCCCTCGTCGGCGAGCGTCTCGAACGACGCGACGGCGTCCCCGGCGCGCCCCTCGCGAAGCGCCCGGATGGCGCCGTCGAAGAGGGCGCTCGTACCGCTTGCATCGCCGGGGTCATGGTCGGCGTCGGCCCGCGCGACGCCCGCGGGCAGCACGAGCCCCGCAAAGGCCAGCATGACCCCGAGGGCCCACGGGACGACGAACGCCGCGCGGCTCATCCCCTCTTCTCCAGTCCGCGAATCACGCCTTGCGCCCGCGCCCAGCGATCGCGAGCGGCGAGCACGTCGACGTCGTCGGGCGAGAAGCGCGCCGCTTCGCACTCGCGCAGGAGATCGGCCACCGTGAGGGCCGCGTCGTGCTTGACGCCGGCGCGCTCCAGGCGCTCGACGACCTCGCCGCCGACGGCCGCGCGGACGCTCACCCCGGCGTGCACCACCGTGGCCGCCTCGAGGGCCCGCGCGATGGCGGCATCCGCCCGCCGCGCGTCCTTGCCGCCGCAGGCGGTGTGGGACCTGATCATGGACCCCCACAGACTCGGCGAGT
>OBLW0100000362.1_pt1 | contig 38902 bp, 24 predicted proteins | sample 1520161 | NCBI WGS metagenome assembly OBLW01 (sample SAMEA3539309, study PRJEB22396) | soil metagenome | biome: tundra; feature: field; material: soil | place: USA | collected 2010-05 | depth 0.15 m
CCACCGAGATCTACACTCTTTCCCTACACGACGCTCTTCCGATCTAGTGCGCTCTCGGCCTCTGGAAGTTTCCCTAGTCGCAGATTCAACGATCCCAGCAGGAACTGGCCCAGCGCCGAGTCGGGCTGCCGGCGCATCCCCTCGTCGAGATACCACTGGGCATCTCCCAGCTGACCGGAGAGCATGCACACGTTGCTCAGGTTGAAGTAAGCAGCCGAGTCGCTCTGGTTCAGTTCGACGACTCGCTGGAATTCTTCCCGCGCCGCGGCAAATTCAGACTTAGTCAGATAGTCAGACCCGAGATTGTTGTGTGCGAAATAATAATCCGGGGCAATCGCGACCGCTTTTTGGTAGTGACGGATGGCCTCATCCCGTTTGCTCGCGGCGTCGGCTTCCTGTCCTTTCTTGAATTCCTTAACCGCAGATTTGGGGAAGTGCGTGGAGTATTCCCGAACATCCGTTAAATCCGGATTGGCACCGACGGACTTAGCGGGCGACTTTGAATCCCCCTTTCCGGCTGTCTTGGGAGTTAGCGTGATATCAACGAAAGTGGTAGGCGCCAACGATGTCGCCTGGATCTCGGCATCTCTGTGCACAGGTTCATACTGCTGGTCATTCACGTTGACAGAGTAGAGACCCGGAGAAAGACTGTGGAATCCGAACTGTCCCTGCCCATCGGTATAAGCGCTATCCCGAGGCGCGCCCAGATACTCGAGCGTTACCATAATCCGCTGCGGGGGAACATCTCCTCGGTCCATGCGAACCCGGCCAATGATCGAGCCCAAGGTTGTTTGTTGAGCTAAGACCAGAGAAGCGGGTAAGGCGAACCACACGCAGGCAGCCAGCCAAACGTATACGCGGGACTTAGCCATTGCTGACATAAACCGCGCGAATGGAACGAAGGGCCGACCGAAATAACCGGGCGAGCCCTCTCGCAGTGCCGCACTTGCCGTTAGAAGCTCAGCTTGAGGCCGAACTGCAGGTTGCGGGCGTTAAGAGTGGCAGCAGCTTGACCGAACGCCGGATCGTCCAAGCTGTTATGTGCTCCGCCGCCGGTCGCTGCCAGTAAGAAGTTTGCGCGGTTGAAGATGTTGAATGCCTGCGCTTCGAACTTCAAGTTAAAACGCTCAGTCAGCCTGAAGTTCTTTGCCAAGGTCATATCGGTGTACCACTGGCCCGGACCGACGAACTGGTTCCGTGCGAGGTTCCCGGCGCAAGCCAGGCAGGGCGCGGACAGAGCCGGTAAGCCCGCCTGGGCAGTGGTCCCGCTACACGAAGACGACGCGGGAGAAACGCCGTTGAAGAAACTGAAACCAGCACTCGGACACCAGCCCGACGCCCACGTAGAACGATTAGGCTGGAAGTTCGCAACGTTGCTATTCGGCCGGTCGACGCCCGGGGATTGGTTATCCAGAGTCCATTCGCCGCCGGCGTTGATGCAATTGCCATCGCCAATATCGGCTGCAGTGCACGCCACGGCCGCACTCGCCGAAGTGGCACCAGGCTCAATGAGGCTAGCTGACGTGTTGCGGGCATACGGTGACCAATGCGCCCCAGTTTGCATTGCCCAGATCCCATTCAGGTTCCAGCCGCCGGCAACCTCGCCCAGAACTCCCTTCAAATTCTGTCCAGGGAGTTGCAAAACGTAATTAATTATCAGGCGTTGCCGGATGTCGAAAATCGCGTTGCCGCGGTCGAGTCCCGGATGGTTGACGTCCGTGCTGTAGCCGTCGCCACCCGCCGCACCGGCAGCGGTGGTCGCCGCATCGTGCCAGGACGAGCCGTTATCAATGGCATGGCTCCAGGTGTAGTTCACGTTGAATAACACGTTATGGCTCATCTGCTTTTTTAACGACGCCTGCAAGCCGTTGTAGGCGGAGTTGTTCGCATTCTCCCACTGGCGGAGGATGCCGTAGTTAACATTGGGAACACCACCCGGCAGGCCGCATACCTGTCCGTCGACATTATTTACTACGCACGAACCTACCGGCAGCAAGGCGCCATCCTGCCGGTTGATCTGCTGAGCGCGGAACAGCTTGTGCCCGACAGTTCCCACGTAGTCCAATTCGAACACCGTCCTAGGCGCAATTTCACGCTGTACGCTCAAGAAGTCGTTGTAGACATAGGGGTCCTTGATGCCTTGTGGTAGCACAATGCCGGTAAGGAATGCGGTATCAGGATTATTGGAGGCCCACCCAGAAAGGTTCCCTGCCGCTTGTGCACCTACTCCTTGCCCGGGGTTGGTTCCGGGCCCGGTGAAAGATGGCGCCGCGCCGGAGGTAGCGCAGGTGATCGGAGATGGGCAGACGGTTGGACCATAGACAATCTGGTCGCCCACACAGGGGAAAGTAGGAGTGCAAGCGAACGCCAGATTAAAGGAGTAAAACGGCGGATTCCAACGCGAATTCGACAAGGGGTTGTACAACGTTCCTTCGTAGGAAATGCCGAAGCCGCCCCGCAACGAAGTCTTGCCATCCCCGAAGACGTCATAGGCGAAGCCCACGCGAGGACCGAAATCCTTGTACTGGTTGGGGCCAAGGCTGTTGGCGGTGGCGAATCCACCGGGACCGCAGACTCCAGCCAGAATCGCTTCATTGGCAATCGTCGCCCCGGGAGTACCGGGGACAATATTGGGGAAGCAATTCGCGGTGCCAACGGGTGAGTTGGCGGTAGCAACCTGATTCGGAAGGCTGGCGCCCGGACCCAGCTTAAAGGTTGTAACCAGGCCGTCTTCTTCCGTATGGCGCTTGTAGAAGTCCCAACGCAAGCCCAGATTCAGGGTTAAGCGTTTTGTCGTCTTCCAGTCATCTTGAAAGTATGCTCCGACCTCCCAGTTTCGGAAGTGGCGGATGTTGGTTTCGAGCGCGGCTTGCGGGTTCGGGTTTAAGGAGGTGCAGGCAGTGTTGGCACAAAAATCCGGATTTACGCCCGCGGCCTGGCTTCCGGGAGTATCCGCCGCAAAGAACAGCGGGTCACTAAAGCCGTAGGACGGTCGGGCCACGTTGAACTGGCTGTTCTCCAAGTTGCGCTTGAGGTCCCCTCCGATTTTGAAGCTGTGGTTGCCGTGGTTGATTGAAACCATGTCCCCGTAGCTGTAGACGTGATCCTTGAAGAATTGGGGATATCCGTTATAAGAACCAAAGCCGGCGACCCCATCATTGAAGCTGACGTCTGGAACTCCCGGATGATTGGTGTTTATCTGCGTGTTGTTCTGGGTATAGCCCAATTTGAGTTCGTTCAAAATCTTCGGCGAGAAGGTGTGCACGAAGTTGAACTGCCCGTTCGGGAAATAGTCGTTATTCGGATTGGTAAAGCCGCGAGTGCAGTTGTCGTTGCAGTTGTTCCCTCCGAACTTGTCCGTGTTATGGTCCCAGTTGAACTCAATGAACATTCGATTGTTCGTATTCCAGTTGTAGTCTATTTTCGCTTCGCCTTCATTACCGTTGAACAGATTACCCAGCGACTGGGTCTGTGAACCAAAGACGGCAACGCTGCTGTACTGGAACGGCGCGTCTCTATTCATTGTGCCCGTCTGGATGGCAGGAAAGTTTGTGCAGCCGTCACCCGACATAATCGTCCGGTCCGTGGCCGTGAAGCCAAGTATGGGCGCGAGCCTCGCGGCCACAATCGGACCCGCGAACTTACCAGTGGCCGATGGCGTCGCACAAAGATACTGCGAGTAATCCGGAACCCCAGCTGTATTCGCCGTTAATGTGTTCAGCGTTGTGCCGTTCGGCGTTCCAATGACCGAGGGCGGGAAATTGCTGTACAGGAGTGCAGCTGTCGAATTTGGTTGTGCGGCGATTACTGCCTGCCTCCATTGCGGAGACTCCACAGTGATGGTCGCGGGCGTGCCCGAGGTCAAAAACCGGTCACCCTGATACGACCCAAAGAAGAAGAGTTTGTCCTTCATGATTGGGCCGCCAATCGTTCCGCCAAACTGATTGAAGTGCAGGGGCAATCGAGCCACACCGTGCTGGTTCAGGAAGTATGGGTTGGCATCCAAGTCGCTGTTTCGCACATATTCCCAAAGGCTGCCATGCAATGAGTTCGTCCCAGACTTGGTAACGAGGTTATTGATGCTGCCTGCGCTGCTTCCATACTGCGCCGACATGTTCAGTTGCAGTTGCTGGAACTCCTGCACCGTATCTTCAATGGGAACATTGTTCTGTCCGCCGCTGATGTCCTTGTTCGAAACGCCGTTGATAAGGAAGCCGTTGAAATCCTCGCGCACGCCGTTGACGACTGTGTTGTGGCCGGCTTCAAAATCCACGCCCATTACGTTGACTGCGCCGGGCGCTAGTTGCATTAGATCGTAAACATTGCGTCCGTTTAGCGGAAGGTTGCTGATTTGAGTTGAGCCAATCGTCGTGGAAAGTTTGGATTCCTCCGTGTTCACCACGGACGCTTCGCCGGTAACCTCGACGATTTCACGCGCCTGACCCAACTGCATCTTGGCGTCTACGCGTGTCGTGACGCCCGCGTTCAGAGTCACGCCGGAGTCGGCGAAGGATTTGAATCCGGAAGCCTCGACCGTGATCTTATAACTTCCGGGCGGGAGTTCGCTGGCACGGTAAACGCCTGACTGGTTCGTGGTGGTGTTGACCGAGAGGCCAGTCGATTGGTTCGTGATGATGACCTTGGCCCCGACAACCGCCGCGTTCGAGGGATCCGCCACGGTGCCCTCAAACTGGCCGTTCTGAACCTGTGCGATCGCACCCAATGCCAAAATCACGACGGAGAACAAAACCAGGCAAAACCGAGGTCTTGTCATGAGGCTACCCTCCCGAGTTTTGAACTTTGGACACGCCTAGGCGCAATTCAAATCTGGCACAACAACCGCCGACCAATGAACAGCGTCACAGCGTTATGGAATAAGCCGCACACCTTTGTAAAATGCGCGAATTCTGCGCCTTTCTGGCAGTCACTGTCAAGAAATATGTTTTCCAGAACCGACACAGAGTGAATATCCTGCGGCCGAGGTCAGACCTGGTTCTTGCCATGCCCTTGCAAGCTTCAATGTGGCAAAAAGTGACCTTATTCTTTGTTCTTAAAAATCAAGCACCTGCAACCAATTAGCCCGCTTTGTGCTGAGAGGAACGGCTAACTAAGGGGGTGGCGCTGATCCCGCTCGATTTGCAACGAATTAAGCCAGCTTCTCGATAAGGACGATGCAAACTTTGAATTAGAGAGCTGTCACCGCTGTCTTGTCTTTGGATGGGTCACAGGAGTCTTCCCGTTCGGGAGTGTGCCAGGGTTCCTATTCAGCACACCCAGTCCTTCTTGCACCACCAATTCCTGATCCGCTTTCTCTGATTCGATTGTGTCCACTTTGCCCGATGGCCAATGAATGATGACGGAATCCACCAGGGTTACAGCGCCCAAGCCGAAGTGCAGCCGCGGATCGCTCGCCGACTCAAAACTCGAGTTCGCGCGAACCTCTTCATTCTGCGTTAAAGCGCCCGCCTTCACCTGTACGCGCGCGCCAAAGCCGTCGCGATTCGAACTGGTACCTACCACCTTGATGCACAGCCAGTGGCCGCGCTTGGCGGTTTCATTGCGCAGCAGGAGCGGAGAGCCGTCCAAAACGCTGACCAGCACGTCCTCACTGCCCTCATTGAAGAAATCCGCGGTGGCCACGCCGCGAGCCACATAACGGCGAGTCAGAGCCGTACCTGCATTCATGCCAATCTCTTCGAATTTTCCGTTCTTCAGATTACGAAACAGCAATGGCCTCTCAGCGTAGGTCACGCCAAAAGAATGCCCATCAACCTGGGGATTCACATGCCCATTGGCGACGAAAATATCTTTCCACCCGTCGTTGTCGAAATCTAGAAACTTGATACCGAATCCAAGGAAGGGAGTGCTTATCGCCCCAAAGTTCGCGGCTCCGGCTAGATCTGTGAACTCGCCGTTGTGATCGTTGTGAAACAGATTGTTCGTATCATCGGAAAAATTTGCTTTCGTGATGTCGGGCCATCCGTCGTTGTCGTAATCGGCGGAATCGATCCCCATGCCGGCCTGCTCCTGCCCGTCCGCGCTATATGCCACTCCCGCTTGCACGCCCACCTCAGTAAACCCGCCTTTGCAGTCTCCGTGGTACAGCAGGCTGGGAGACGAATCATTGGCGACGTACAGGTCCGGACAGCCGTCCAAGTCATAGTCCAGCCAAAGCACACCTAGTCCGTAGTAGGAGTCAGGATCAATGTTGAGTTTTTCCGTCACGTCGGTGAAAGTACCGTCGCCATTATTGTGATACAGACGATCCCGCCCGCCTTTTAACCCTCGCGGTCCACAGGAAACTGGAATCCCACGATACTGGCAAAAGGGCCCCTGTCCGAATTCCGGCAAGTGATTGAGATCAAGGTCTACGTAGTTCGTAACGTACAGATCGAGATATCCGTGGTTGTCGTAATCGCCGAATGCGGCGCTGGTGCCCCAGCGTCCGGAGTTGCCAACGCCTGCTTTAGCAGTGACATCGGTGAAGGTTCCATCACCATTGTTGTGATAAAGCACCGCGCCATCTAGATATGTAATATAGAGGTCTTCCCATCCGTCATTGTCATAGTCGCCGACGGCAGCGCCAAAACCCCAGTCACAATGAGTAAGACCGGCCTTGACCGTCACATCGGTGAAAGTGCCATCGTGGTTATTGTGGTAAAGCTTGCTGGAATGGCATTTCTTGGCCTGCAAATCCTCGAGCGTCGAACCGTTTACCAGGAAGATGTCCATCCAACCATCGTTGTCATAGTCGAAGACCGCAATCCCGCCGCACATGGATTCCATAATGTAACGTTTTTCCCTACCGCCGCAAGTGAGGTGAAAATCAATGCCGGCGGAGTGAGTTATGTCGACGAAAGATACCGAAGTAGAAGACGAAACTTTCCCCCTATTATTGGCTCCGGGCTGGGGCAGGTGATTCGACTGCTGCGAAGATGTCCGCTGAGAAAATGCAATACCGGCGGAAAAAACGGAAATCATAAGGAACAGAGTAAAAAACATAAATCGCGAAGACGAGAGCTTCGTCATTACTGGATCGGCCCCGTGGCCATGCCTCCTGCTACAGGCTGCGTTTTCTTGAGCACGGAAAAAGTCTGCAGTTCCAGTTGTGCCTCCTCTTTGCGGCCAGTTTTTTCGAGCGCTCGCGCCAACTGGTAGTGCGCGCTGGGGTCGCCGGGCTTCAGCGCAATCGCGCGCCGCAGCGCTGGAACAGCGCCTTCCGCATCACCTTGCAGAAGCAATGCCTTGCCTAAATCGTACGAACCATCCGCATTCTCCGGATCAACTTCAGTCGCTTTCCGCAACTGCGTAACCGCAGATTTCCAATCTCCCGCCGCCAACAAACAATGACCAAGCTGATAAAGAACCGAGAAATCGTTTGGCGATCGCAAGAGTTCGTTCTGGTATTCGGCAATTGCCTCCTGGTTGCGGCCCAAGCTCGCATAGGCGAAGCCGAGATGATAGTGCCCTAGCGGGATCTCTGGTTCCAGCCGTAGGGCAGTCTTGAATTGCTCGACCGCCTGCACGCTGCGATTTGTATTCTGATAAGCGCGCCCCAGAAGCACATGGGGCAACGCCGCTTTCGGGTCCAACTTAGTGGATTTCTCCAACTCATTCGCGGCTACAGGATACTGATTATCTGAGAGCAACACCAGCGCTATGTCAAAGTGAATGTCGGCTTGCGAGTCATTCAGCTTCTCTGCTCGCCTCAACATCTCCAACGCTTTCGCGTTCCGCTGTTGCTTGAAATAAACCAATCCAAGCCAATGCAGTAGTTGGGTATCCTGAGGCCAATGTGCCACGGCGGATTGCCCAAGTCTTTCCGCGTCGTCAAGACGTTTTTCCTGCAGATAACTGAGCAAGAGACCCCGATTGACCTCCATATTCTCCGGGGCAACCCTTCGCGCTTGTTCGAACTCACTTGCGGCGCGGGGAAAATCGCCAGCATCGAGGGCGCTCTGCCCCTCGCGTATTAACGATGTCACGCTTTCGTTTCCAAGCTGTGCAGCGGCACTGCAGGCAAGCGCCAACATCAGGGGAAACGTGACGAGCGCGAAGCTTTGCCATCCTACAAGCCGAACAGAAGAACTCGTGACCATCCGACGGTTTTCCGGGAGCGTACTCCGCTTCGCTAGACCCTGGAAGTGCTGGCCTGCGAAGACGTTATGGGCGCAGTATACACGCGCGATACCACAAAATGGATTGCACGACGAACTGAAAGGGAATACTGTCATCCGCTAAGAGCTCGGAGGTCGACGTGGGGGGTGGATAGCAAGACCAAGATCGTCCACACGGCAGTGGCGACGGCGGCCAACGTGGCTGACTCGGCGGTGCTGGCCGATCTCCTGCATGGCGAAGAAACCCGAGTGTGGGATGATCAGGATTGTCGCGGACAGACCGAAGTGATCCGGGAGTGCGCGCCTCAGGCCCAGGACTGCACCCATCGGCGCTACCGCTACAAGGATCGCATTGATGAAGTGGAACGGGCGAAGAACCGGACCAAAGGCGACGGTCCGCTCCGAGGTGGAGCACGTGTCTGCGGTGATGACGCTGAAGTTCCATTTGTGAAGCTGCGCTATCGCGGACTGAAGAAGAATGCCACTCAACTGTTCGGGGTGTGCGCGCTGGTGAATCTGTACTTGTTGCGGAAAAAACTCCTGCTTCTGGCACCAGCTTCGCCCGGCAGCCTAGATTGCTGATCGCGGGCGAGCCGCCAAAGCGGACCGGTGACCGCTGAACAAGCAAATCCGAACGCTTGCTGTGGCATGGCTAAACAGCTACTGCCCAAAGCACGGCCTTATTCAGAGTTTTCCTGGAACGAAATGGCGCGCTCTTCCGAGTGCACGGATCAGTATGCTCGAAAAGTGCTTGACACCGCCGACATTGTCATCGCGCTGGGAAAGTCTGGAAGAGGAGAACCGAAGATGAAACGGTGAAACTTCTTGATGGAATCTTTACGGAGCCTGAAACCAGAATGGCCTCGGGTCAATACAGAAAAGTGCAATGACGAGAGGCCATTAAGAAAATGCCAACCGGTGGCCAATTCTCCATCGCTTACGGGATCCGAACAGATACCGCCAGGATTTATCCCGGCCGCATCAGTGAAGATGGGCTCCGGGGAAGTCGAACGACGTGAAAACGCCATAGCTCAGCAGAAAAGCGTGTTGACGCCTGCAGTATCGGTGTATAGCCCTACGATGTCGCCTTCGGGGTTACCCGGCTCCAGCAAACGTAAACGTAGCGCCCGGAAAATCAATCGTGGTGAACGTCCCGTGGTACCGTAGGTATCCGTGACCCACTCCACCACTATCCGTACCTCGCGCGAAACAGATTGATCCGCGCGGCGAGTCGTTGGTTGCCTGCGTACCCGATCTCGCTCTCATTGAGAGGTCGTGAGCGGAGCACATCGAGTACGGAGGGCGCACAATCAACGTGATCGTAATGACCAGCGCTCAAAATCTTAGGCCAGCGCAGACAAAAACGAGCCGTGGGAGCGGCGGAACTCGCCCAAACTTCTCACTCTGGTCGCGTGCCTAGGATCGTGACAGGCGGTACTTAATTAGCTGATCACCGTTCCTGGGGTGGTCTAACGTATGGTGGTTCGAGGAACTCAAGAGCAGTTCTTAAGATCAAAACAGGCTGGAAGGTTCTCACCAATTGCCAATGTTGGGCTGTCTCAGGAGAACTAACTCTCGTCAGACAGCCCAACCGCTCTCGTTTGGTTTGGTTTCTGCTGTACGTAAAACTAACGCCCGTGACCTCGGCCGCCGGCAGGATCCCCGTAGATGATGCCGCGTCCGTTCATTCCCAGGTAAACCCGCCCGTAGACGCGCGGGTCGGCTTGGATGATGGTGGGCCCACCGTATTGGTGGGCATCATCGTTAATGCGTACCCAGGAGTTGCCGTTGTCGTCCGAGCGATAAATCGCCATGAGGTTCAGCGGCGAGGCTTGGCCATAAAGGAAGACTGCCTGCCGCTGGGTCCATGGCGAGGCGGCTCCGACGGCGACAGAATTAGCATAGGAGACATTGGCGATATTGGCCCAGGTCACGCCGCCGTCCGTTGAATGATAGAGACCATTGCTGCCGAGGGGGAGCCAGACGTCGCCCGGCTTGCCGAAGTTGACATTGATCACGCCGCAGCCGGAGCCGTAGCAACTGGCACTCGCCGGGAGCACAGTGGCGTTGACCTGAGTAAATTCGGCCGTACCGGTGGTGGGGTTTACCGTGCCGCTGTAGAAGGCGCCCCCTGAACTGCCGCTCGAAAAGGCATAGAACAGCTGCGGTGTCACCTTGTCTGCATATACCGGGACCAAGCCGGGCAGGCCACTGGTTGCGATCCAGGAACTGCCGTTGGTAGTTGAGAACTGCGCTCCATTCGATCCGCTCCCTGGCGTCCACATAATCGTGGTTCCGCTGGCGTCCACGGAGATCGTGCCGCCATTGGAGGAATAGCCCACTCCCTGAGCGCAGCTCAGCAGTGGATTCCAGTCCCTGCCGCCGTCGGTGGAGTAGGCACCGAAGTTGCAGGGACTTGTGGAGTAGGTGGAAGGCGACTGCGCACGGACGATGAAGTTCGGGTTCTGCCCGGCCCAATCAAGGCTGCCGACACTACCTGCTACGGGATTGGTGTACATGCCAGATTGGGGCGAGATATCGAAGTTGAGGTGTTGGAAGCCTCCGATATCGCCAACGCCGCTCAGCAAGTGCGCGCCAGCCCTGGGGCTGATGAGCGCGAGCACCGCGGTCTCTTCGATGCCTTCCGCGTGGACGTGCCAGGTAGGCGCGATCCCCTGATCTGCCGCAGCGACATTTTTGGCGGCGAAGATGGTCGCTCCGGTGCCGTACATCAGGTGATTGGGATTCGTAGGATCAATTAGCAAGGCGGACATCCACCACCCGAATTTCGCCGAGGGATTGGGGGAGTTGGGATAGCTGGTGTCGCCAAAGGTCAAGTAAGGTGAAATAGGAGCGTAGACGTTCGGATTGAAGTAGTAGTTCCCGTAGGGAGGGCCATCATCGCCAGCGCTCGAAGTGATAAGCCCGAGGTTGATCCAGGAGCTGCCGCCGTCGTGTGTGACATATGCGGTATCGACGGGATACCAGCGATCCATGGTGGTAACGGCCAGCGTGCCGGAGCGGGCAGGGTCCTGGGAGATGCCGACGAATCCGCCGTAGTAACCCGACTGAAAAGGAGAATCGATCGGCGGAGTGATGTTCGTCCAAGTTTTGGTGGACGGGTTGTACTTTTCTACGATGCCGTAGTCGATGACATTCGGACCGGGGAGATCATCGAATGTAACGTAAAGGTTGCCATCGGGATTGATCAGGGCGCGCTCCGGAGCGGGCGGTTTGGTTCCGGGGGAGACGGAGAAAGGCCAGGCGATAGGTTGGCCCGGGATGGCAGACCAAGCTGCCCCGCCGTTCGTGCTTACATAGACCGTCGCGGTTGTGTAGGCCCCCACGTATACGATACCCGCGTGGTACGGGTCAAACAGCACCCACTGGACGCCGTAAGTGTCAGTGGAGGACTGAACCGGAAACGTATTTACCTGGCGCCACGTCTGTGCGTAGTCTTCGCTCACCCATAAGCCGTTGAAACGCGTGCCCATGAACAGTTCATTCGGCCGGAACGGATTCACGGCCAGTCGCTCGCCCGCGGCGCGCCCGTTGTAGTTGGAAGCCATCTCGAAAGGTGCTGGGTAAGTTCGAAAGGTTGCGCCCCGGTCCCGCGAAACCAGGAAGGCGCAACAATTCGGATAAGCGTACATCCCGGCTGCGATGTAGAGACGGTCGGGATCGTTCGGATCTAGCGCAATACTTTCTGGCCCATTGAGGTTGTACTCGCTGGGTGAATGGAAATCTGTGAGCGGAATCCACTGTCGATCAAAGGGTTCCCATCGATAGACGCTTCCGATATCGGTGCGGGCGTAAATCAGTCCCGGCTCGGTGGGATGAGCGATCAATCCGGGGACGTAGCCGCCGGCGACAATGCTAACGGGGTTGAACTCATAGCGCTCGGAAGTTCGTTGAGCGAGCAGCCATCCGGCCGCCAGAATCTGAAACACGAGTAGGGTAAGAACGGCAGAGATCTTCCGATGGTAATGCATGGACATTCTCCTCTCTACAGTTGTTGAAACTTAGGGTTGAACGAAAGCGATTTAGAGGCAGTTGCTAGGGCCAGATTGCCGACGGCAGCATGCCGGTTTGGCATTTGAAGCGACCTCCGGTATGGCAATATATCACCGTAATCGTTTACGGAAACGTTTTCTTTCCGATTTGCTAACAATTTTTGGTATTTATTGGACTGCGACAGAGAATAGAGATGAAGCCCACGGGACCAATGCGAGTGCTGATACTAGCGATAGTGCTGCCTGGGGGTTGTCTGGCGCAGGTTTCTGCTGGTCACTCTCCGATTCTTCAATTTGAGGACATTGGGAAGCCTGCGGGCTTGACCGTGCCACACATTTCCTCGCCCGAAAAGAACTACATCATCGAGTCGATGAGCGGTGGGGTCGGATTTATTGATTGTGACAACCATGGAAAACTAGACATCGTCGCGGTTAACGGCTCAACTGTGGATCGTTACCGCCTGGGTGGCGATCCTATGGTGACCCTGTATCATCAGGAAGCCGATGGAAGATTTGCCAACATTACTCAGTCTGCCGGCTTGTCAAGTAAAGGCTGGGGAATGGGTATCGCCGTGGCGGATTTTGACAATGATGGTCGACAAGACCTTTACGTAACTGGCTACGGCCATAATGTTCTCTACCGCAATCTGGGAAACTGTAAGTTCGAGGATGTTACCGAGAAAGCCGGCCTGCGAGCAGGAGGCTTTAGCGTGGGAGCCGCTTGGGGCGACTACGACAGGGACGGTAACGTAGACCTCTTCGTGGCTCGGTACGTCCGGATAGACATCAATGCCTTACCTACAGTCGGAGCCGATCACCATCCTTGCTCGGTTATGGCGGTTAGGGTGCAGTGCGGGCCCAAGGGCTTGCCGGGTGAAACCAATCTGCTATTTCACAATCGCGGAGATGGCACATTTGAAGAAGTCTCCAAGAAAGCCGGAGTAAGTGAGGCTGGAGGCGCGTATGGTATGCAACCAATTTGGTTCGACTACAATAATGACGGATGGCCCGACTTATTTGTGGCGAACGACGTCGGAGCTAACTTCCTCTACCGTAACAAAGGCGACGGTACATTCGAGGACGTCAGCCTTATTTCTGGGTCCGCATTGGACGAGGCGGGTAGAGAGCGCGGATCGATGGGGGTAGATGCCGCGGATTTCGACCATGATGGACAACTGGATCTGTTCGTGACCACTTTCGGCTCACAGCCTGACGCTCTCTACCGCAATCGCGGAGCAGCGGGATTCACCGACGTAGAGTCATCGGCGCATCTGGCATTGCCAACCTACCCATATGTCGGGTGGGGCACAGCCTTCTTTGACGTGGATAACGATGGCTGGCCTGACATCCTGGTAGCCAACGGGTACGTATATCCTCAGGTTGAATCCATCCCCAGAGCCGGACACTATCTGGAGCCGATACAATTGTTCCGGAACAAACACGACGGAACATTTGAGGACGTTTCTGCCGCCTCTGGTGTGGGCGGCCTGCCTTTACGGTCCCGGCGTGGCGCTGCCTTCGGCGACATTAACAATGACGGCAAGATCGATGTCTTGATTTTGAATGTCGACGATCCACCCACCTTGTTGATCAACCGCAGTCGGAACACAAATCATGCAGTGATTTTTTCTCTGGTGGGGAGCAAGAGCAATCGATGCGGTATTGGCGCTCGTGTGACTGTGACCGCTGGAGATCTGAAACAGTTTAACGAAGTGCGCGGCGGATCAAGCTATTTATCGCAGAACGATCTTCGTCTGCATTTTGGTCTCGATAACCGCGGCTTGGTGAATGTAGTTGAAGTTGCCTGGCCAAGCGGCGCGAAAGAAACTTACAGGAACCTCCCAGCCGACTATATCTACACGATTGTGGAGGGATCGGGCGTCGAGCGAAAGATACCTTTTATGCGCGAGACATCGCAAACACCAGCGGCAGCGAACCTTGAATAATACGTTCTGAGTTTGGCGGCTTCCAGGAATGGATATTTGAAATCTAGATCGTTTGCAAGGGCAACAACTTCAGCGAGGAGGAGCAAGCGTGAAAGTTTCTAGTATCCCGTGACCTTCAAGGATCGTGTAGATCGCATCGCCCTGAAGGTTCTTGATCTCCTCCTTCAACCCGCTGGGCCAGTCGATTTCTACCTTCTTGATGTAGCGGTCTGGCCCCATCCCGAAGTGTAGCCGCTGGTCGTTTGACGATAGATAACTCCCGCCGCCGCGCACTTCATCGACCTGGGTCATGCTCGATGTGTATAAGGTCATGCGCGAGCCAATCGCCGCACGGTTGCTCTTGGTTCCGACGAGTCGGAAAAGAACTCGGTGATTGGCAGTTTTCGGCTTGTTAAGGAAAAGTGAAGGTGGCGCGCCAACGTTATACACGACCACGTCCACGTTGCCGTCATTGTTGATATCACCGAAAGCCGTTCCACGGCGAGAATGCAAGGGGCCATCGTTAAGTCCCGCGGCATCGGATATCTCTTCGAAGGTGCCATCTCCCCGATTCCGAAAGAATTGAATTGGTTCACGATATTTAAGTTCGTGTGGAAGCTCGTCAACGACTGGCGATACGTTGCCGTTGGCAACGAAAATATCGACCCAGCCATCGTTATCGAAATCGGCGAAGCCGCCCCCCCATCGAACCGGCATATCTTTGACTTGGCTGACCTGTGAGGCTCGAGTAACATCGCCAAAGCCACGCGATCCGAGGTTCCGATACAAACTCATGGGCTGATAGCCGTAGCGAGTTACCACCAGATCGAGCAGCCCGTCATGATCGACGTCCGCAAAATCGGCGGCCATATTTCCCATCGCTTTGCCCTCGACGCTAAGGGCCGTGCCGGAAAGCATTCCAACATCCTCGAAGGTTCCATCGTGTTTATTGTGATATAGACAATTCGCTCCCATATCATTTGTCACAAAAAGGTCGGGCCATCCGTCATTGTCGTAGTCTCCCCAAGTCACGCCCATGCCCAACCGTTTTTCCGCGTTGTTGACGCCGGCCTTCTCCGCGACTTCTTCAAACGTGCCGTCGCCCCGATTGTGATACAAAAGGCTTCTTTCCCCTTCCATAACTGGCACTTCCATCGCAATTCCTCGATAGTTAAACGATTTGTCACCAGGTTTCGGAAGGTTGTGAACATCGGAGTCCATGTAACGGGAGACGAAGAGATCGAGATGGCCGTCGCGATCGTAGTCCGCCCAAGCGGCTCCGACGCTGAACCCTCCACCGCCCACATGCGCATGCTCGGTGACGTCTGCAAACCTGCAACCGCCAAGATTCCGGTAGAGTACGTTGTGGCCATAGCCGGTAACATAAAGGTCGGGTAGGCCGTCATTGTCGAAGTCCCCAATGGCAATGCCCATGCCCCAGCCGAGAGTTGTGAGTCCAGCGGCTTCGGTGATGTCGGTAAAATGTAGAGGTGAGTCCTGATGGTAAAGCGTAACCATGCGATCGCCCCCATGTAGATAGCGGTCGACGCTGCTATCGACGACGACTACTATGTCGAGTTTCCCATCGTTGTCGCAGTCGAACAAAGCGATACCCCCGGCCATCATCTCTACGATATAGCGCTTTTCGGATGAAACGTGCGGCGTGGTGGTAAGTCCAACTTGTCTGCCGATGTCGCGGAAATATATCGGAGTAACCTTGGAATGCTGCGGCAACACGAGGGACAACATTACAAGCGTGGCTGCGAACTTACTCATTGCCTCACTCTGCTCATTTCGGTCCGGAGGACTCCTCAACGTTGGGTTCGTTTCGAATGGACTCAGAAAGCTTGGTTTCGCGTTCCGCATCTTGCGGTCGCGAGTCTTTCAAATAGGCGACGGCGAGTTCATGGTGAATCACACCGTTGTGAGGGTTAAGCTGGACCGCTGTTTCCAAGTTCGCAACGGCGCTCTTTCCATTCCCGTGCGCCAGTTGCAGTTTGCCCAACTCGTAGTATAGGTTCGAATCCTTGGACCCAGCCTTAGCCAACTCCAGCATGAGGGCTTCCGCCTCTTGCCATCTTTGCAACTCGTTCAAGCTAAGCGCCAGACGGAACTTCACATCCGTATCGGTGGCAATCAAGTGGAGCGCTTCGCGGAATTCCGCTGACGCCTCCTCGAAGCTGCGGTGACTCGCATACGCGTCTCCCAGCGCGATATGAATGGCAGCGACCTGGGCAGCCGTTTTTTCCAGGCTTTGCAACAGCTGTACGCCCTTCGCATAATCTCCAGCTTTCACCATACACACGGCATAAGCGTAGGCGAGCTGAGGGGTGGAGATTAGCTGCTCCTCTACTTCCTGCCACGCCCGCAGGGCTTCTCGATAGTTGTTGAGCGCGTAATAGCTGCTACCAAGGGCTTCGCGAGCCCACTTATCGTCAGGATGCGATGTGAGATGTCGACTTAGCGAGAGTATCGCCTGGTCGTACCGTTTGGCCATAAACGCCGCTTTTCCCCAATTGAAGTCCAACCCTTCCAGTGCGGGATTCCAGACAGAGGCCTTCTCGAACCAGTTTAGTGCCGACGGGAAATCGGTATTCTCTGCGGCGATTGCTCCCATGTTGTTGTAACTGTCGGCGATTACGAGGGCCATCTCTTTCTCCACAGACAGAACGGCTTGCAGCGCCTGCGGATCGGACGTGGTTGGGCTTTGCTTCCTCGAAGCTTGGCGATTTTTCCCGGCGTCGGCGCTCATTTCCATGTTCGATCTGTCCACAGGCTTGCCCTGATTTTCAAGACTTCTCAATCGTTCGAACGTCTGCGCAATCTGTATTTCGTTCTTCGCTTCCTCTTCCCGCCCGGACTGTAGAAGGATGCGCCCCAGAAGATAGTGCGCGCTTTGAATCTGATAGTGGTTGTCGGAATCATCGCTGGTCAGCAGAATCGCCTTCCGAAGTGCGGCGTCGGCCTCCGTCCAGCGTTCCATCTCTGAATACAGTTGACCGAGATACAGATATGAGTCTGGATACGCAGGGTTCAGTGCCACAGCTCGCGTGAGCTGCTTCTCTGCCTCAGCAATGTCATTCTGGTTCTGTGCAATGTGGCCGAGTTCCAGATGGCTCAAGAAATCATCTGGACTGATCCGCAGTTCCTTCTGGAATTCCAATGCCGCTGCGGGGTAGTTAGCCTCGCCCGCGCTCTGCATGTAAGCCGCCCCTAAGGAATAATGGGCACCGCGCAAATGGTTGTCCTTGGCGAGGGCTTTTTGGAACTGCGGAATTGCCTTGTCAGGGGACCCCGCAAGGGCGTAGGCACGGCCAATCTGCAGCCGGATGGCGGCCGTATCCCCAAATCCGGTAAGCATCTCACGAAAGATCTTATCCGCACCCTGGTTGTCATTTAGCGCCAAGTCGACAGTGGCTAATGCGTAACCATTCTCAAAAGTTGGGTCGAGAGCTACCGCGGCTTCGAGTTGAGTCTTAGCGTCCTGGTTCTCTTTAAGGCGTAGTAATATCTCGCCTAACAAAAAGTGAGCTTTCGCGTTTCTCGGGGCGCCATCCACCGCCAGATGGGCAAGCTCCTTTGCCTTTGGCACGTCGCCGGAGGCAAGCGACGCTCCCGCATAGTCCAGGCACAACGTTGCATCGTGGGGCGCCAGCCGCAACGCTTCTTCAAACCAGACGAATGCCTGCGCGAAATCCTTTGCATTCGCGCGGCCCTTGGCCAAGTGATGAAGAGCATCCGCCAGAAACAATTCGTATTCAAAGTTGGCGCGTTGCAGATTACCCGCGGTCTGAGCGTCCTGGGCTATCTCATAATGCTCCAGAAGTGATTTGGGGGCCGCGTGTTCGCTGTTGGACTGCGCGAAAGCTGCAAGCATGCAGCCATGTGATAGGGGAAAGACGATCGCCAAGAAACAGACGACGGCAAAGCGGAGTGTACAGGCTCCAACGCTGTGACTCTGCCGCCGGCTTGTCTCCGCCGGTGTATCTCTGGAAAATCCGCGGGCCATCGAGACACATTATACGAGGCACCTGGAAAGTCAGATGCTGTGTAGAGTTCGCCGAACGCGGCCGAACTTGGATCCTAACACTAGAAAGAATACTTCAACGACAACTCCATTATGCGCTGGTTCGGCGCTCCGTTCTTACTATCCATAAAACCCCACGGTACGGTCAGCTGGTTGATTGCGGGATTCAAGCTGATTGCATGGGTATTCGGATCCAGGTTGTATTTCAGTTGTACCTGGCTCGAACCGCTAAATTGCGGCAAAGGATGATTTAGGAAGTTAAATGCCGAGGCACGGAATTGAATACTCTGTTTTTCGCCAATGTGAAAGGTCTTGTAAACCGACACGTCACCGTCCCAATAGGCCGGACCGTAAACATCGTAATTTCTGGGTCCAAACGATGCAAGAGCTCGGTCGGTGGGAGACACAGGCACAGGCAGTGCTGGAAGCGAAAAACATGCTAATTTGCCTCTCTGGTTTGACGCGAGATTAGATCCGGGGTCACAAGGAGTAGTTGGCTGGACGGATTCCGCAGCACTTGTGCCGTAATACGAAGCGGCGCTGAGCGGGGTGCTGTCGCTATATTCGAGACTTAAGTTGAAATTCTGGCTTGTCATTTGTTGCAGCGGGAGACCGGATTGGTAAGTTGTGATACCGGAAATCGACCATCCATTTGCTACACCGGACACGAATTTGAAATTGCCTTTATAGAAATTCTGCAAATTGTAAGCATAAGAAGCGTTGAAGACGTATGGCCGGTCGATGAGTGCCGGCCCGTAATTGCCATGCAGGGAAAAAGGATCGATGTTGAGGACCGTACCCAGCGTTTTAGACCAGGTGAAGTTAAAGTTGAAAGTAAGTCGGTTCGCCCGCTTGTTCCAACCTAGTTGCAGAGCATTGTAGTTGGAATAACCAACATGGGTTGGTACGGCGATTTGGTTTGTGCCATAGACTGCACCAAACGGGGCATAATCGGCCACTTTATTCGACGGGCTTCCGGGACCGCCAATGTTTTCTGGATCCGGGGCGATAACTCCAGTGACTGGATCCGGCTTGAAGAATGCGCCCAGCGGTACCTTGTTCTGGTCAACGAAACTGCCGGCGCTCGTACTGCTGGTGCCCGCGTCACTGCCGCCACCCTCCAGCACGTTACTGGTCGAGCTGCCTACGTAGGCGATCTCAAACAAACTATTCCACTGTACCTGCTGCGAAACGGTGAGATTGTAGCTGTGCGTCACCGAGATCTGGTCGTCGTTGGGATTGAAGGCTGTGACCCCGCCAATGCCCTGCGCTCCGGGCGTTAAAAATGGTATCTCAGAAAGCAGGACATTTGCCTGATTGGGCAAGTTATAACTCTTGATGTTGTCTGCGTCGACCAATGCGTTTGCGAAGTCGTTGTACTGATCATTCCAACGATAGGCGCCCCAGCCACCGCGAACCACTGTCCGGCCAGTTCCAAAAACATCCCAAGCCAGACCAAATCGCGGCTGCACGAAAAGGACGCGATTGGGCTCTCCTGACGTAGCGATTCTGTGATCGATGCCATGCCAATAGAGTCCAGGTTGTGCTTTTCCTGAAGCGAAGTCCGACGCAACCAGAGTGGGAATAAATACAGGAACCCCGTTCTGCGCACGGTCATACCAATGGCTGATATGTTCGAACCTAAATCCCAGCTCCACCGTGAGCCTCCGGGTTGCCTTCCAGGAATCATCTACATAGGCGGCAATATCCTTAGCCGCCAAATCCTCCGCTGGTCCCGCGCTGTTTTCACTATAGCTGTTGGCTATTCCAAGCATGAAATTGGCCACGGGATTATTGGCGGAGCCGATCGGTTTACCCGTGAGCACGTCATTATGCAGGCCACCAAAGCCATTAAGCGAACCGTTTGGGGATTCAAACGAACCTTGTTCGTTGTCGGCGGTTTCTGTATACGCGCCCACTTTAACGGTGTGAGTGCCCCAAACTTTCACCAGATTGTCCGCGAAAGACGGCTGCTCCTTTTTTGTCAGGTAGATGCCATGACCAGCTTCGAAAATATCCTGTTCCGAGAAGTCGGGAAAGGTCATCGCTCCAGCCGAGGAGTAAGAAGGTATCAGCAGCGCACCGGTGTTAAACACCGTCCCGTAGCTGGAAGGGTATCCCAGAGTCGTGCGAAAGGCCGCACTGGCGTTTGGTGGCGCCACCGGATTATTAGCCCATCCCCAGGTGGCAAGGATTTCGTTGGTTAAAGTTGGGCTAAAAACATGCACGAAATGGCCGGACAGTACTTTGGACGTGGATGTGCTTTGCAGGCCCCCGCCGGGGTAAGGGATCGAGTAAGACGGAGTCCAATAGATATGGGCACCATTCCCTTGAGTAAGTTGCGCATCGTTGCCATACTGGAAGGAGGCATAGAACTTGTCGTTCTTAGTGATGTTGTAGTCCACCCGCGCCCGATAGACATAGCCGTTATGAATGGCAGGGATAGCTGCCACATAGTTGTAGCCACCTGGAGTAGTAATCGGATTGGCATTCGCTTTAGGCCAGATCGCTGCGAGCGCCGCCGCACCCGGATCTGCCGCACCCAATTGCCCATTGGTGACTGTCGAGCCATTGGGAAGAATGGTGCCGTTCACGCTTCCACACCAATTGCCGGAGACGGGGGTCGAACTGTTGCCAATGGCGTCGATGTTCGGGCAGACTGCTGCAATCAAGGGATCGGAAGAAGTAAAATTGCCCGCCAACATTCCTGCGTCCGGGACGTAGGACTGGAGAATGCCACTGTTACCCAAATTCTGTAAGAAGTGTTCGTAACCAAACCAAAAGAAAAGCTTCTTTTGAGTAAACGGAACCGGACCCCCAAAATTTCCTCCGGGATAGTAATAGTGCTCCCCATTTCTGGGAAGGTTGACGTGATTCGACTGCCAGTCATTCGCATCCAGTTGCCAATTCCTCGCGTACACATATGCGGAGCCGTGATACTGAGTCGTGCCTGACTTGCTGATGCTGTTGACGACTGTTGGCCCCTTGGGGGAGTCGGCGCCGAAGTTAGACATCTGCACCGTCACTTCCTGCGTCATCTCTGGATTGATGGCTGCGATTGAGTAGCAATTGCACCCTGGGTCGTTGATGTCCACGCCGTCCGCTAGCTGAGCCGTACCGCCGCGCTCAGCGGCGCCATTGAGAGCAAGTCCATTACCGACGGAACTGCCCTCTGCACCTTGATTGAAAAAGTTCGGGACCGTATTCGAGAGCCCGCCCAGCGGAGTATTGGTTGCTCCAGTCAGTGTCTTCAGTAATTCCTCGACATTGCGGCCGGTGAGCGCAAGCTGATCGATATCTACAGACGAAAGAACGTCTTTTCTCTCTCCACTGTCGACGGGGACTAGATCCTGGTCAGCCTCAACGACCACCGACTCAGTCGTGGACCCGATCTGCAAAACGATGTTGGATAGATTGCGTTGGTCAGCGGCGTCGACGCCAATGCCCGGCTGTTCCCAACTCTTGAACCCCTTGCTTTCGACTTTGATTTTGTAAGATCCGGGAAGAACCGCCGGGAATGCGAAGTACCCCTCGCCATTGCTGACAAGACTGCGCGCGTCATTGGTGGCTTCGTTGGTCAGGGTCACCTTGGCGGCGGCGACAGCAGCTCCAGACGAGTCATGGACAGTTCCGCGGATGGTTGCCGTGGTTTGGGCATGGGAGACCGCCAGGAGGATCAGGGCTGCGGCCAATATCGAGACTGGCTTTGCCCCTCGCTGCAGCGGCGGGATAACGTTTACTGAGGACTGCATTGTCGAGCACCGCCGAAATAGATTCATCGCGCCTCCTCAGGGGTTCTGCGAACAGCCCTCAATACCCGAACGGCTTGATCGCACCGTAATCGTTTACGGTGCAAACGGGCCGAATGTTATTCTGTCTTGATTGGCACTGTCAAGGATTATCTTGCAAAATTCTGATCGGCCACATCTGTTTCCCAGAGCCCACCCGTCGGAGGGCGTCCTCAACCCCGGCTGACTTGCGCCCACTGGTAACGCTCCTGGAGGCTAAATTGCTGGTTTTCTATGTCGAATCCCAGGGACCCGCTGAAGACTTGACCCTGCCTTTTCGGGACGTGAGGTCCCCGTTCCACAGCGACACTCCTGTACCCGACCGGCTCATGGTTACGCCCCCAATTACGGAAAAGTCCATCGTTTTGAGCCAGAAGGCACCGTGCTCGATTACGCTAGCTAAGCAAAGAAGCGCGACCCCGAATCGACCTGCTCGGATCAGATGCGAAGATCGGGTGGCGTCAGGGCGAAGATGGTCTGCGCGTGCAACTTCCCACGCAGCCGCCCGGCAACTACGCTTATGTCTTGCGACTGCCCGCTTCGTCGGGAAATGCAAGACGATAGCGAGCTCTGTTGAACAGAGCCGAGTACAGGCGTACGTTACTCTGAGCTGATGCTAACGGCTTGTTGCAGCTTGATGTCTGCCGAAGAAGTCCCCACCATGACGTTAACCTGATCCGGTTCCACTTCAAAGGCGCCCTTGGCGGAGTTCCAATATGCCAGGGCGCTGGCTTTCAGCGGCAAAGTGACGGTCTTTGTCTCACCAGGCTCTAGCGCAATGCGCTTGAATCCCTTCAGTTCTTCGATCGGCCTTTCCACCTTTGAGCGCAGGTGTGCGACATACATCTGCACAACTTCATCTCCTGCGCGCGACCCGGTATTCCGGACATCGAGGCTCACCGTGATCTCGCCATCGCGTTTGAGTTGCTCAGCGCTCGTTCGCAGATTGGAATAGCTAAACGTTGTATAGCTCAGACCATAACCGAATGGATAGAGCGGCTTCTGGCGAAAATACATGTAGGTGCGACCATGCCGGATGTCATAGTCCATTATGGGCGGCAGCTGGTCGAGCGCCATCGGCCACGTCACCACTAATCGCCCGGCGGGATTGTAGTGGCCAAACAGTACGTCTGCCAGAGCGTTTCCTTCCTCCTGGCTGTTGTGCGCCATGTGGACAATCGCCGGTACATGCTCTACGGTCCACTGGATGGCAAACGGAAAACTTGAAATCATCACGACTACCGTGCGCGGGTTCACCGCCAGGACCTGCTTTACCAGTTCTTCCTGCTCCAGCGTGATGGTTTTGCGGTCGATGGCTTCTTTCCCATCGCTGGGCAGCGGACACATGGCCCATCCCGCGTTGCAGGTGGGATGATTGCCGACGACTACGATCGCGACATCAGCCGCACGCGCACTCTTTACGGCCTCACTCGACGAATTATCGTGCGCGAAGTTTACCTTGACCCTGCTACCCAGCTTGTTCTTGATTCCATCGAGCGGGCTCACGGCATACGGCGGCGTGCCACTGTACCAGTCGAGCGCGACCTGATCGGCGTAGGGCCCAATCACCGCCACTGACTTGAGTTTGGTCCCATCGAGCGGCAATAACCGCTGCGAATTCTTGAGGACGTCATTCTTTAGCAACACGATCGATTCCTGTGTGATCTTACGGGCGAGGGCTCTGTGCTCTTCGTTGTCCCAGGCGGGAGTCATTCCCCTGATCTTGGAATAGGGGACAACGTCCGGTGGATCGAGCAAACCAAGCCGGATCATTACACGATACACTCCGCGCAGGTTTTCATCGATCTCTGAGAGATTCACAAATTTCTTCTCGACCGCTGCGCTCGCCCCGTCGCGATACCGGTCGAGAAATTGATTGATGCCCGCATGGATGGCGCCGGCTGTGGCTTGGTTGATCTCCGGAAAATATTTGTGCTGCGTGACCATGTTGGTGAGCGCGCCGGCATCGGTGCAAATGATTCCGTCGAATCCCCATTCCTCGATTGTTATGTCGCGCAAGACGGGCTGCGCGGCCATGGGAATTCCGTTGTAGGCATTGTAGGCGGTCATGTAGGCTCGCGAACCGCCGTCCATTACCCCCATGCGAAATGGCACTGAGTAGTATTCGCGGAGCAAGCGTTCGTCAAAGTCCGACGAGGAACCGCCGCGGCCGTCTTCATTGCTATTGGCCAGGAAGTGCTTCATGAGCGACGCGGTCAGCCAATAATGCGGGTCGTCACCTTGCAGGCCGCGGACGAATGCGACTGTCATCGTTCCGGTAAGATAAGGATCTTCTCCGTACGATTCTTCGCTGCGCCCCCAGCGCGGATCGCGCGCCAGGTCCGCGTTGGGAGCGCGGACGACGATGCCCTCCCGGCGATGTTGTTCTCCTCTGGAATTTGTGGTGCGCAAATCCTCGCTCTGAAAAATATAGCGGGCTTCATAGCCTTCGATGGCCGCGGCCTTCTGCAGCAGATCGGGATCCCAGGTTTCACCGAGTCCTACGGACTGCGGAAACTGCGTGGTCGGCAACGGCTTGAGGCCGCGCCCTTCCCACCCGCCCGGGCCGCCGTAGGCAACACCGTGCAGACCTTCGATGTGTCCCGAGCCGCGAATTCCCAAGCGCGGTACATCAGGAGTCGTGCTGAGCGCGCTGATCTTTTCTTCCGCGCTCATCAGCAAGAGGATGTTATCGACGCGGGCTTCAATGGGCAGGCTTGGATCCTGAAACGGGTACTGATACTGCTGAGTCCAGGCCAGGCTTGCGATCAGCGGAACGAAAGCAAAGACCAGTCGGTTCACATTCATCGATCCTCCTCTCGTCAACGGTCAGCGGTTATCGAGGGCCACGGCGACCCCGTACGGCGGCAGATCGACCGCGTCTGCTTGCTTGCCATCGAGCACTAGCTGCATGGAATGAGGCAGCGTCACTCGGCGGCTTTCCGGCGCGTAGTTGATCAGAACGAATATCTGCTTGCCCGGACCGACCCGGCGGCTGACCTCTACGCCTTCGGGCACTGCTCCGAACACTGGCGTGACATCAGATTTTTGCGTCATCCATTCGGCGGCTGTCGCCATCAGCTTGTCGTCCAGCACAGCGCCGATGTAGGTGATCCGGCCCTTCCCGTAGGCGCGAGTGATGATGGCAGGCTGGTCGTCGAGCCATCCGTTGCTCCTGCCATACTGCAAAAGAACTTCGTCCCCGCGAGCCTGACTCTTCAGTTGCTCAGCCCAGATGCTGGCTTCTCCGCTCCCCAAGGCACCGGAAACAGGGACATCTTTTTCGAGCGCGTAGTATTGCTCCACGCGCGCGCCCAGGGCGTCGACGAGGAATCCCGGCTGTCGCTGCGGCAGCAGGGCGTTGAATTCATCTTTCATGCCGGAGCGCGGGCCTAGAACTAAATGTCCGCCCTGGCGCACATATTCCAGCAGGTGATCCGCGAGATCTTTGGGGAGCACGTTCAGGCTCGGTGCGACCACGAGTTTGTAGCTATCAAGTGGAGCGTAGGCACCGACCAGATCGACGGATTGGGAAATCTGCCGCAGCACGCGGTAATAGCTCTTCAGCAGCTCGACGTCGTCATACTTTTGGGTGTGCTTCTGAAACTGAAGGGCCCAGTGGCTGTCGTAGGAGAACAGGAGTGCCACTTGCGAGACAGGCGCGGTGTCACGGAAACTGCTCTCAACTCTTGCGAACTCGTGCGCCGTCTGGCTGACCTCGTTGTAGAACGGAACCGGTGTGCCGTCGGGGCCAATGAGAACACCGTGAAGTTCTTCCTGTCCGTTGAGCGCGCTACGCCACTGCCAGTAGTTGACGTCATCGGCGCCGTGGCCGACGGCCTGCCAAGCCATGGCACGTGCCTCGCCGCGATTCAGGAAATTGTTGAGAGCGGACCAATTCACGGCGCCAGGCTGTGTCTCCATCACCCAGAAGTTCTGGCGCTTGAAGCCGCGCGTCAGGTCATGGGCAAGGCCGTTGTACGCGGGGTCGACGTGTCCCGAGCCGACATAGTCATCCCAGGACGCGAAGGTGAGCGGCTCAGTGATCGTGTAGTGATCGAAACCGTCGAAGAAGCCCATAAAGTTGCCGGTGATGAATTGGCGCGGCTCGGCGTGTTTGCGGATCGCGTCAATCTGATTCTGCTGGTAGGACGTCCAGGTATAGGTGACGAAACGTTTCCAATCGAGCATCAGGCCGGGATTGTGTTCGCCGATTGGAATCGGGATTTCTCCCCAGTTGTCGTAGGTTTGGCTCCAGTATGAGGTCGTCCAATGGGTATTCAGGTTGTCGAGCGTTTCGAATTTCGTTTTCAGCCAATCCTGAAATTGCCGGCGGGTGCCGTCGTCGAAGGACATCAATGCATACCCGTATTCGTTGTCGATCTGCCAGCCCACAACGTCGGGATTATGTCCGAAGCGGATTGCCATCTGCTCGGCTATTTGGCGGCAGAATTCCCGATAACGCGGAGAACTGGCCGAGGCGTGCGCGCGGTTGCCATGGGTAACGCGTTGTCCGCTCGGTTCCGCGCGTAGCGTGTCGGGATATTTTTGCGTGAGCCACGCGGGCGGGGTCGCCGTGGGCGTTCCGAGAACGGAAACGATGTGATGCTTGGCCGCCAGATTGATGGCGCGCTCCAGCCAGTCGAAATCATAGTGACCTTCGGAAGGCTCCATGCGGCTCCAGGCAAACTCGGCGATGCGGACGACCTTCAGGTTGGCGGCTTCCATAAGACGCAGGTCTTCTTCCCAGCGCGATTCGGGCCACTGTTCGGGATACCACGCGGCACCCATCAGAATCGCGTTCTGGCTCGGAATTTGCGTGGGGATGGGCGCGTGACGCGGCGCCGGGGATTGGGCCGACGCGGCGCTGGAAAGAATGAGAACAAGACACGAGAGGGCGTGGAGAGGTGAGGGAGACATAGACGGCTCCATTCTTGATCGCTTCTAAAAGGCGTGCCGGATTCTTGCACACCTACGACACGGCTGGCAGTCCACGCCCCTTCAAAACAAAGTCCGAACCCGAATTTGGTATTCGGCCAGCTAGAAAGTTACGACAATTTGCTTCCCAGAGTACTCGACGACTTTATCCGCAGTGTCGTGAGGCGCGATACCAACGCCGTGATTCTCGCGCACGAAAAGGACTCGGAACGTGCGGTTGGCGAGCATTCCGGGATACTCTCCCTGCCGGTCGCCGATGGTCAGAGTCTGCTTCGCGTCGTCCCAGCGGAAAGAAATCGTGGCGTGCACGCCTTTCTCATAGTTGTAGTTGTCGTTCTCGTCCTCGTAGAGCGTGAACTCGCCATCCGCGCCGCGGTAGACGCGCAATTCAATCGGATCGGCAGGTTTCTCGGTCGACCACTCGACATCGGGTCCCATGGGAACAATAGAGCCGGCGCGAATGTAGAGCGGCAATTGATCGAGCGGAGCTTCCGCAGTGATCTCACGCGGGCCATTGGCGGAGGCCCCGTTCCAGAAGTCGTACCATTTTGCGTCGGGGAAATAGACGCGGCGGCTGGTAGCCGCCGGCTCGGTCAGCGGATTTACCAGGAACGCTGGCCCGTACATAAATTCGTCCCATGTGTTCTGGGCGCGCACATCGCTGCGAAAATCCATTACCAGCGGACGCATGGGAGTATAGCTCTCGTTGGTCGTCTTCCATGCGAGAGAGTATGTGTAGGGAAGCAGACGATAACGTAGGCGATCGAAGCTGACGAGAATCTTCTGCGCCTCGGGTCCGTACGACCAGAGTTCGTTTTCGTCGGGGTTGCGCGTGCCGTGCACTCGCAGAATCGGATTGAACGTGCCGTACTGGAACCAGCGCACAAATAGTTCGCGGAAGACTGGATCGGTGGGACTGCCGAAGACAAAGCCACCGATGTCGGTGGTCCAGTAGGGAATGCCCGATAGAGCAAAGTTCAGTCCAGCGGGAATCTGGCGCCGGTAGCTGAACCAGTCGGAATTGATATCGCCCGACCATGCGGTAACGGCGTTACGCTGCGATCCTGCGAAGGCGGAGCGCGAAAGAATATAAACGCGCTTCTTGTCTGACGCTGCGCGCTGGCCCTCGTACACGGCTGCGGTGTCGAGCAGAGGATACGCGTTTACGTATCGATCGCCGCTGCCGATTGCCAGTTCGTGGCCCAGTTGAATGTTTTCTTCCTGGCCCTCGGTTTCCGGCTCGGTCGTATCCATCCACCAAGCATCCACCCCGATATTGAAGAGTCCTTTGTCGACCTGATGCCAATAAAATTTGCGCGCGTCCGCGCTGGTCGCGTCGTACACAGCCATGGCATCGGTGTGGTAGGGCGGCTTGGCGAATTTGAACTTGTCGATGAACCAGCCCTTCTTGTCCATGAGGTCGTAATCAGCCGATCCCGGTTCGAAGAAGGGCCAGATGGAAATCATGAGGTGGAAGTTCTCGCGGTGCAGGTGCTCGACCATCCCTTTGGGATCGGGATAGTTCTTGTTGAAAACGAATTCGCCCTTGCGATTCCACCAGAACCAGTCCTGCACGATATTGTCGGCGGGGATATGCAGTTCCCGATATTTTTGGGCGACGCCCAGAATCTCCTCTTGCGATTTGTAGCGGTTCTTGCATTGCCAGAAGCCGTAGGCCCACTTGCCGAACATTGGCGCCTGTCCGGTGAGTTCGCGGTAGGCGGCGATGACCTTATCGAGATCGGGGCCGTAGAAAAAATAGTAGTCGATGACGTCAGCGACTTCGGAGCTAATGTAGAGATAATTGGCGAAGCGGTTGTTGAAACGACTGCGGGAATCATTGTTCCAGAAAATCCCATAGCCGTTGCTCGACACGAGAAAGGGCACGGCGATGTTGGAGTTGTCCTGAGAGATGTCGACGGATTCGCCGCGATAGTTCCACACGCCGGCCTGATGCTGTCCGAGTCCGTAGAAGGCTTCGCGCGAGCCATAAATGTTCACAAAGGACTCGGCGCGATAGGTATTCTCGCCGTTTACTTTTACCGGCGTCAGGCTCCGGGTTGCTTCCTGCACGAGTCTGGTGCCGGCGAGGTCGCGATAGGTGATGGCACCGTCCTTGCGAGTGACGACAACTTTCAACTGCGTGGTGGTCAGCGTTACTTCGTCGTCGTTGGTTTGCATGGCGAATTTCGTAGCTGGCCAACTTGTCTTGATGACGACGGGATCGGGACGGCTCGGCGGGGAAGAAGAAGTCGGCGAGTAGAGCACATGCATGATCGAGTCCGAGCATACCTGCAGTCGAAGCACCCCGGACTTCATGGTGAAGCTCACACCGTCGGTTTGCGGCTGGATTGCAACCACTGGGTTCATGGGTGTCCATTGCGCGATCGCCGGCGACACGAGCTCCAACACAAAGAGGACTACCAGGAAAACGCGAGGAAACGAGTTTCTGTCTCGCATAATTAAAGACCTTGGGGAGATGAGGTTCGTGGAGCGCGAGCTTGCATCCAACTGGACTCGACGGCAGCGCTGGAAAGATATAGCGGCACTCGCAGCGCGCGCGGAGGGGCTGGCCAGCAATGAACGGAATCGATTCCGATAGAGTCCGACAACATTGTCGCAGCTCACTGTGTCACTTTACGGCCGCCATTGTCAATGGCAGTTGGCGGTTAGACGGAGCCGTTCCCACGGCGTAACTATTTTAGTATTGTGGCATTGCAGCCGATAGAATGGCGTCAATTTGCTTCCTGGTTCAGCTTTTCTCGAGTGAAATGTTTCCCCTGATGGAGTCCGGTTTCGCTTCCTTATTAAGCCGAAAACGATTACGTTAGCGCTCTTTGATCCGGGTCGCGGAGACCGCGCGAAAGGATACTGTTGGCAGCCTCCAAGGAGCGATCGTCCGATCTCTGCCGTCTCACGCAATTGTGAGCTTTGCTCTTACCCGGTGACTGGTCGAGCCACAGACTCCGCGCCAGCACGATTCGAGATCTCGCGGAGTGCCGGATAGATTCGCCGGTAGGTGAGGTAGGCCGCATCGAGAATTGCAGAGCTTTTCGCGTCAGGCTGGATTTTGTGGGCGGTTTGCACTACTGCATCGCAGGCTTCATCAACGCTTTGCCAATGTCGAGCGCCGGTTCCGGCGAGGATAGCAGCTCCGTACGCCGCACCCTCCTCGGCGTGCACGACTTCGACCGTATGTCCGTATACGTCGGCCTGAATCTGGCGCCAAAGGACGGATCGGGCGCCGCCGCCTCCCAGGCGAATGCGATCAACCGGAACTTTCACTTCGCGGAAGATAGTGAAGCTGTCGCGCAGACTGAACGCAACGCCTTCCAGAATGGCGCGGATCACGTGGGCGCGAGTGTGTGAGGTAGAGAGACCGACAAGCGCGGCGCGCGCATTGGGATCGCAATAGGGTGTGCGTTCACCCATCAGGTAGGGCGCCCAAAAGAGGCCGTCGGAGCCAGGTGGCGCGATTGCGGCTTCCTCGCATAGTCGCTCGTAAGGATCGCGCACATCTTCATCGGATGCTACAGGCGCGGCCCTGAAGCGATCGCGGAACCATCGCAGCGAGAGGCCAGCGGCCTGGGTCACGCCCATCACATGCCATCGGCCAGGGATGGCATGGCAGAAGGTATGAATTCTCCCCTGTGGATCGAGCGCCGGCCTGTCGGTAGCTGCGAATACTACGCCGGAAGTGCCGATGGTTGCGCTCACCGTGCCGGGACGAACGATTCCCATCCCAACCGCACCGGCGGCCTGATCGCCAGCTCCCGCCACCACGGGCGTTCCTGCCCGCAGCCCAGTCGCTGCCGCTCCGCGCGAAGAGACCCGGCCACAGATTTCGGTTGACTCCCACAACGAGGGAAGCAGTAGTCGGTCGATTCCACTCCGGCTCAAGACTTCGGACGACCATTGGCGCCGGGCGACATCGAGGAGAAGCGTTCCCGAAGCATCTGCCACATCAGTGGCACGCTCGCCGGTGAGTTGGAAGCGCACGTAATCTTTCGGCAACATGACGTGGCTAACGCGCTCCCAGTTTCTGGGTTCGTTCTCTCGCACCCAAAGCAGCTTGGTGAGAGTGAAATTCGTGAGAGGCGGATTGCAGGTGAGCTCAATGAGGCGTTCTGCAGGAAAGAGATCGGAAAGAACTTTGACTTGGGCCTCAGTCCGCTGATCACACCAGATGAGGGCGGGTCGAACTACTTCATCGCTAGCATCGAGCAAGACTGCGCCATGCATCTGCCCGGAGAATCCGACGCATGCAATTCTATCGGCGCGACCTCCGGCGGCATCGAGAGCACGTCGAACGGCTACCCCACACGCTCGCCACCAATCTTGCGGAAGCTGTTCTGCCCATCCCGGCTGAGGCGATGCAAAGGGCACGTGCTCCTCGGTGCCGGAGGCGACGACTCGCCCGTGTTCATCAATAATGAGAGCACGGGTTCCGCCGGTGCCAACATCGATTCCTACGAACTCGAGACTTTCTCCCAAAGTGCGGCAGATCTTCTTTCATCTCCCGTAGAAATGTGGGTTACTGCGTCTGCGCAGCTCCCCAACTCTACGAGAAGAATCCGAATGCCACTAACACCATGCCGATCTAGCCAAAGTATTCGACCAACTCGGGCGAAACGCTCTGCAGCCGAACCGCCCGATGCGGGCTCGATTCCAGAGACTGTCGCTGCAGGAAAAAGTCGAGGTTGCCGCGCATCACCAGGTGGGGTGCCAGCGTGACTTGGTAAGAGGGACACTCGCCCTCCGCCAGGAATTCATGCAATACCCGAAACGCCATGCGACCCTGCGTCCGCGGTCGCTGATAAATCGTGGCCGCCACGGCTCGTGATCGGATCTCCGGCACCAGCGCCGGAAATAGATCCGTGGTGATGAACGTGATCTTGTCTAGCATCTGTGCGTCACGAGCGGCATTCAGCACGGGAATGGAAGCTTCAGTCGTAACGTAGATGCCAGCAAGGTCGGGGTGCTTTTTGAAGAGTTCGCTGCTTTGCTCATAGGCCTCGGATTCGACGTCGTGATCCTCGATGGTCGACTGCAGCAGCATCTGCGGATATAGGCCGAGCAGGGTGCTGGCGAAGGCCTTTTGCTTCTCGGCATGCTCAGTGATCGCCAGCGAACTCAGAGTTACGGCAACTTTTCCCTTGCCTCCCAGAAAACTGCCCATTAGATCGGCAGCCAGAGATCCGCTGGCCAGGGTATCAATCGAGACAACCGCCAGTCGGCCCGTGTTGGGTGCGTCGGTGGCCACGCAGACGACGGGGATGCTGTTTCGCGATGCTCGCCTCATACAGGAGTGCATACCCTGCGGACGACTAGGAAAGGTAATGATTCCATCTACGCCTGATTTGAGAGCCGATTCGAAGGCTTCTTCCTCGCCTTCGCCGAGGCGGGGGTAGGTTCGATACTCAATAGCCACATTCTCCATCAGGAGCGCCCGCGCTTCTTCGCTGATCCCAGCGCGGACCTCGTCCCAGAAGGAGGTGGTGCCTTGCAGAGTATTAACGGAAACACGTAGGTTTCGCTTCGAGGACAGATAACGGGCTGCCAGATTCGGACGATACCCTAGAGTCTTGGCCATCTGGAGCACTCTGGTTTTGGTCATAGGACTGACGCCAGAATGATTGTGCAGAGCGCGGTGGACGGTGCCGGTCGATACTCCCAGCGCCTCGGCGATGTCCAGCAGCTTGGTTTTTCGGTTCATAGCGGCGCTCGGAGGGTTAGCGGCGCGCCGTCGATTTTGGGCGCCATCATTCCAATTTCCATAAGCGGGTCCGAGTTGGCTGTCCACAGACCGTGAACGTTGACGAAGCTTAAACCGCAAATTCCTTGGCTGTCAATCAGATTTGCTTCCAAATAAAATCATGCGCCTCCCTCGGCCCGAATTATACGATGTCATCGTCTTCCTGTCGGAAAGGACGAACTTGCCATCAAGACTCGGCCCCTAGAACCGGTAACGAAACGCGAACTGAAAGGTCCGTGGCCCGTTGAGTTGGTTATGGATTGGAGCGTCTTGAACCTAAAGCGGGTAACAAGTCACAGGTCGGAGTTGTAGACACATGCGGCGCCTGCGGTGAGCAGTCCGAGGTGGCGGTTCATAGCGTCCTGGTTCAGCGGGATCAGCAAATCCAGGCGGTCGCCCATGTTGGTGACGTTCTCCGGACCGGTGCGAACCGTGAGAAAAGTGTGCCCACCGTGGATGATCGACTGATAAGCGTTGTAAGCATTCAAGTGCAAGCCGCGGCGACTGAAGATTTTTGCGAAGATGTCGCCGGTGTGGCGACGCCTTGACCGGCGGCGCCTCCGATGCCTATGGCGAAGGTCTGCCTCATAGCACTCTCCTACCTGGGATACTCCCCCGTAATGTACCCTTCCAGTTCCTGAATGGTTTGCGCCTGACCGGAGATAACCCACTTCACCAAGTCGCCAATTGAGACCACTCCAACCACCGTGTCATCCTGCACAACCGGCAAATGGCGAAAGCGATGCTTGGTCATAATAGCCATACACTCGTCTATGGGCTGCTGCGGATTCACCGAGACAACGGGACTTGTCATGATTTCGCGGACTAGGGTTTCCTTTGACGAGCGGCCCCTGAGGATTACTTTGCGGGCATAGTCACGCTCCGAGAGGATGCCGACCAGTCTCTGGTTGGAGATGACCAGCAAGGCGCCGATACCATGTTCGGCCATCTTCTCAATCGCTTCATAGACCGACTGATCGGGCGCTACCGATAGGACCCTGTTCTCGTCCTTGCCCTTCAGTAACAATCCAATCGTGTCAGAAAGTTTCATGGGACTTCTCCACGCAGTCACTTGCCGGTGCGCAAATCCCACACCGGTTTGCCTTTGTCGTCCCGGAACAACAGGGTGTCCGTGCCTTTCACGAGCTCTCGGGCAAGGATCACGTCCGACATTTCCTGCTTGACCTTGGAACCGGTCACAGCAATCTCTTCTCCCTTGCTGAAGCTGATGCCCATCTCCTCTTGGAATGGTTTGGGGCACACGTAGATGTGGACCTTGTCGTCTCCGCTCTTAATGATCAGTTCAGTAAAGTCTTTCCTGGTTCCCAAAGGGAGCAGATTTACTTCGTCCACTACTCCTTTGGTTTTCGTCTCTGTATGAAGGTCATACTTGGGTAGGCCACCGTCATCTGATTGCGCCTTTTGCGAGAGCCCCAGGGTCAGACACAAGAGCAGAAACAAAGGAATGCAGAAAAGTCCTTTGATGATTTTAGTTGGCAGGGTGGGAATTTCCCGTCTCAGTGACACGGTCTTCCTCGTTTGCCCACGGAAACCCCAACACGGAGGGCGAGGTGCGCGTGTATCTGCGCCACGGCCCCAAGAAAAATATGTGCATCGGTTCCCGGGCTGCTTGACAGTTTTCGCGAACGATAAGGCCGTTTACTCAGTCGCTTCTAGAAAGACAGGAGAATCCTACACCCTCGGGGCTATCTTAGGCCAGACTTTGGGAGAACATTGGTCGGAGCCCTCAAGTTTCGCTGGGCCGCTGATTGGACATTTTTGCCTTGAAAGAGCTATTTTTCTGTTTAATCTATGTACTACTAGGCGGTGTTTCTATGCCGGCAGGTTCAACCACAAGTGGACGCCATCTGGGCGAGACAATGCGGCGGGATACGTGGTGGCTTGAGTTGTTGCCCGTCATTGTTCTGCTCGGTACATTCGGAATTTATGCCACTCTGCGAGCCTTCGAAGGAACATATTACGAATGGGGGCCGTACCTTTCTCCGTTTTATTCGCCTCTCATTGACCCCCATCATCGCTGGTGGCCGTTTTCTCCGGCGCTACTGATCCTGATTTGGCCTTTGGGATTCCGAGTCACGTGTTACTACTACCGGAAGGCTTACTACCGGGCTTTTTTTCTCGATCCACCCGCCTGCGCCGTCAGCGAACACCGGAAGCATCGTTATCGGGGCGAGACTGCGTTTCCGTTTATTCTGCAAAATCTCCATCGCTACTTTCTGTATGTCGGCTTCATCTTCCTCTTCTTTCTTTGGCGTGACGCGTTCCGAGCGTTCTTTTTTGATGGGCGAATCGGAGTGGGAGTCGGCACTCTCGTCCTGTTGTTCAACGTGGTCCTGCTGACGACTTATGCCCTGTCGTGCCACTCACTCCGCCACATGGTCGGCGGGAAGCTCGACTGCTTTTCCTGTACGGCCTTTGGAGGCCCGCGTCATACCGCGTGGCGGTGGTTGAGCTTTTTGAATGAGCGCCACATGCTTTATGCCTGGATCAGCTTGATTACGGTGGGGCTTACGGACCTTTACGTCCGGCTGGTTGCCAGCGGCGCAATCAGCGACTTGAGACTCTTGTGACGACAGAATATGAAACTCACGAACACGATGTGTTGATCATCGGCGCCGGCGGTGCGGGGCTGCGGGCGGCGCTCGGAGCCCTGGCCCAAGGCGCGAAGGTGGGAGTGGTTTGCAAATCGCTCCTTGGCAAGGCGCATACCGTTATGGCGGAGGGAGGAATCGCCGCGGCGATGGCCAATGTAGACCTCGCCGACGACTGGCGCACTCATTTTCGCGACACCATGCGCGGCGGCAAACTGCTCAACAACTGGCGCATGGCACAGATCCATGCCCAGGAAGCTCCCGAACGCGTGCGCGAACTGGAGCAATGGGGGGCGCTTTTTGATCGCACCGAAGACGGGCAGATCCTGCAGCGCGCCTTCGGCGGCCACACCTTCCGCCGCCTGTGTCATGTGGGGGACCGCACAGGCCTCGAAATGATCCGCACCCTGCAAGATCGCGGCGTGCAGTTGGGAATCGATGTCTACATGGAGTGCACGATCAGCCGCCTGCTCAAAGATGGAGATCGCGTCGCTGGCGCATTCGGCTACTGGCGCGAACAGGGGCGATTCGTGGTGTTTCGAGCCAAGTCGATCGTTATGGCCACCGGCGGCATTGGCAAAGCGTGGAAAATTACCTCCAATTCGTGGGAGTACACCGGTGACGGGATGGCGCTCGCTTACGGCGCCGGGGCTGAGCTGATGGACATGGAATTTGTGCAGTTCCATCCCACAGGGATGGTGTGGCCTCCGGGCGTGCAGGGGATTCTGGTCACCGAGGCGGTTCGCGGCGAAGGCGGGGTTTTGCGCAACCAGTTGGGCCAGCGCTTTATGGAAAAATACGATCCGAAAAAGATGGAGCTTTCGACACGAGACGTGGTGGCGCGTGCGATTTATACGGAAGTACGCGAGGGCCGTGGCACGGAACATGGCGGAGCTTATCTCGATATCTCGCAACAGCCCCCCGATTATGTGAAGAAAAAGCTGCCCAGCATGTACCACCAATTCAAGGAACTCGCCGATGTAGACATCACCAAGGGGCCGATGGAAGTGGGACCAACCTGCCATTACATGATGGGAGGCATTCGCGTGGATGCGGAAACCGCGAAGTCATCCGTGCCGGGACTGTTTGCCGCTGGCGAGGCGGCAGCGGGGCTGCACGGCGCCAACCGGCTGGGCGGCAATTCTCTTTCCGACCTGCTCGTCTTCGGCCGCCGGGCGGGATTGGCAGCCGCCGAGCAAGCGAATCAAATATCGTCCATTAGCATCGACCCGGGGCAGATCGAAGAGGCCGCCCGCCAGATGCTGGCTCCCTTCGAGCGCAACCATGGTGAGAGTCCGTATGCGATTCATCGCGACTTGCAGGAGACCATGCAGAATCTGGTCGGCATCTTTCGTAATAAAGAAGACCTGATTCGTGCATTGGAGGAGCTTGAGAAATTGAAAGAGCGGGCGGGACGTGTCAGCGTCGAAGGCTCGCGATTGTTCAATCCGGGCTGGCATCTGGCGCAGGACTTGACGGCGATGCTGACCGTTTCCGAGGCGGTCGCGCGCAGCGCACTGGCGCGTGAAGAGAGCCGCGGAGCGCACAGCCGGATTGATCATCCTGGCCTCGATGCAACATGGGGAACGAAAAATAACGTAACCGTCCGACAGGGAAGCGCAATGACGCTTCGCCAATCAGCAGTGCCGGAGTTGCCCAACGACTTGAAGCAACTGATTGCGGAAGAGAAATAGCAGAAGAGAAAGAGTGGAGGCGCGATGGCGGAAGCAATCTTTGAGGTGTTCCGGGGAGACCGCCAAGGTGGGCAACCCGTCACGTACCGCGTCCCGATTGCCCCGGGAATGGTCGTGTTGGATGCGCTCCACCATATCCAGGCGCACCAGGCGCCCGACCTGGCGGTGCGCTGGAATTGCAAGGCCGGCAAGTGCGGCTCGTGCTCGGCGGAGGTCAATGGCCGGCCGCGGCTCACTTGCAAAACCCGTATGGACGCGCTTCCCCTGGACAAGCCCATCACGGTTCAACCCATGAAAGCGTTTCCGGTGGTCAAAGACCTGGTCACTGACGTTTCCTGGAATTACCGCGTCAACAAGACAATTCCGCCGTTCGAGCCCCGCCCCGGCGCCGAGTGGAAAATGTACCAGGTAGATGTGGACCGGGTGCAGGAATTTCGCAAATGCATTGAATGCTTCTTGTGCCAGAATGTGTGCCACGTGCTCCGCGAGCACGAGGAAATGGACCATTTCGGGGGACCGCGGTTCTTCGTCCGGGTCGCGGGGCTCGAGATGCATCCTCGCGATTCGAAATCCCGCACGCGCATGCTCAAGGAAGACCTCGGCATCGGTCTGTGCAACATCACCAAGTGCTGTACGGAAGTGTGCCCCGAGGAGATTCACATTACGGATAATGCGATCATTCCGTTGAAGGAGCGTGTTGTCGACGAATTTTACGATCCTGTGCTCATGCTGGTGCGGAAGATTCGAGGGGCAAAATAAAGTATGGTAGCAAGACCAGAATCGGGCTGACGCTAATGGAGGTTCTATGGAGTTCAAGCTGAAGACCATCTCGAAGGCCGGCATTCCGGAAGCCGTCGCAAAAGCGGAGCTCTACCGCTCGCTCAATGAACCGGAAGAGGCGGAGTCGATCTGCCGCGACATCCTCGCGGTCGAGCCCGAACACCAGCTGGCGCTGCGGCTGTTGGGCCTGGCGATCACCGATCAGTTCTGTGGAGACGCATCGGATCGCTCTGGCGAAGTGGAAAAACTTTTCCAGAGACTCGCTGAGCGCTACGAACGCCTCTACTACACAGGCCTGCTGCATGAACGACGGGCGAAAGCACAAATGCGCATAGGGCGCACGCCGCACACGCTTGCTCCACTTTTCGCCGAGGCGATGCACTGCTTCGCGGAAGCCGAAGTGATTCGTCCCACGGGGAACGACGACGCTATTCTTCGCTGGAACCGTTGTGCCCGGCTGCTGCAAAGCCATCCCGGCTTCGTGGAAGAGAAAGAGTCCGAAGCTTTCGACGCTATCGATAGTTCACCAATCTGAAGTTACTTGATGAACCTCCAGCCGCTCGAGAACTGTCGTTCTGTCCTCGCTCGGCTTCACCTTCCTCCTTCAGAACTCGGTACTACGCTCGGATGGACGGAAGTGGGTCTCGCCAGCTGACGGCAAAGTTATGGTCCCGGCCGGACTCTCGTCGACGCTGACCAGGAGCCGGCTTCGAGGAAGTTGAACCTCAATGCATCTGGAGTTAGAGACATTGTCCCAGGCGTGTTCACCCCGGTACTCGCAAAACACTCGAAGTCGTTTTCGCTGATCGATTGCATCTCGGTTGGCGTCGACCGAATGCAGCGGAATTTCAAGCCGATGCGCAAGCAGGAGGCTTGGCAGAAAAGTGAACTCACCGACGTCAGGGCGAAGGTGGTCATCTACGAGGCATTCGTGGAGGGCAAGCTCGAAGCCCCCAAACACCTTGCTCGCAACGTGCATGACCTCTACTTCGAGCCGAAGTACGAGGAATTCCAGCCGCGCACGATCCGGAGTCTCTCGAATGCATTTACCTCAGCATTCAAGGAACTGGATCCCATCCCGCAATTCAGGGCGACTGCCAAGCTGGGCGAATTCCTGGAAGCCCGGTTCTCACAATCGTTCTAGCTTGTGGGCGGTCTCGGCCGTCCTTTCCCGACAATAATCCCTCCTTCAAACGGCCTAGGCGGGGAGGAAAGCAATCGCTACTCTGTCTGTGAGCCGACTATCGCGGATG
>OBLW0100000363.1_pt1 | contig 38876 bp, 29 predicted proteins | sample 1520161 | NCBI WGS metagenome assembly OBLW01 (sample SAMEA3539309, study PRJEB22396) | soil metagenome | biome: tundra; feature: field; material: soil | place: USA | collected 2010-05 | depth 0.15 m
ATCGAGCGGAGTCAGTGGAGCGAACTCGGTTCCATAGCAACATGCTGCGAGCATCAGGAGAGAGCGCATCGAGAAGGCGTTGCTCGAGGGTTGGTCGACCGGTAAAACTCCCCATCTCAAATACGGGAAGAGTCGAGGTAACAGCGACGTGGTGGTGTACGAGGTCAACGATCATATCGTGGAGCGGACCTGACTTGACGTCGAGCTTGGAGATGAGTTCCGGATTCTCCGGCTTGTCCGGACATTCTCCTGACTTTTTCTCCGGAAGAAATTCTGTATCGACCAGCAAACCATGCTCCAGGTCATCGATGCCGATGGCTGCGGCTTCTCGAAAACCAATCGAGCAAAGATGTCCGGTAACCTTTGCGCCTCGCTTGTGGGCCGCGGCCACCGCGGCTGCAAGTTCGGCCGGAGTAATAAACATGTAGGCCTTGAAATTGTCGACCCCCTGATCCAACCAGAAATTGACCGTCCGCGTCGCATCGTCAGGCCCGGTGAGTTGATGCATCTGCAGAGCCCACGAACCCGCGCCCTCCAGGTAAGGTCCGGTTACGTGGATCTTCGGACCAGGCGTTTCGCCTTTATCGATTTGCTTTTTGATTTCGAGATCCGTATAGGGCTCGAGCGAACCCGTAGTTCGAATGGTGGTAACGCCGCCGGCAAGATACAAGCGCGGAAAGCTGAATGCCATTTCGCCGAAGATGCCGTTGCCCATGGGATAGAACATGTGGTCATGCATTCCCACGAGACCCGGGATCACGCTGTAGCCATGAAGGTCGAGCGCCTGCGCATCTTTCGGGACGTTCGCCGATGCGGCGTCAGCGACCGATTCGATCTTTCCATTGCTGAGGATGATGGTTTGATCTTCGCGGGCCGGCGCGCCGGTGCCATCGATTACGCGCACGTGCGTCAGAGCCACAAGTGGCGAGTCGACTTTGACAAAGGTTTTTACCTGCGGCGAGAGAGTTTGCGCCGAACCAGTGACCGCCGTGAGCGCAGCGCAAATAAAAACAAAAGCGGACTTCCGCATTAGGGCCCCCTCAAAAAAGAGAATTCTGGTTGGAGGATTGTAACGGATCACGGGACTATGGACGACGCAGCAAGCGGCCGAACGGGGGAACTCGTCGCCGCCTGCTAAAATCAAAGATTAGCCCTCAATCTCTCAACCTATGGACGCCGCTTTCCTCCGCAATTTTGCCATCATCGCGCACATCGACCACGGCAAATCCACGCTGGCGGACCGCCTGCTGGAGCTGACTGGGTCGCTTACTGCGCGCGAGATGCAGGCACAGGTGCTCGATTCCATGGACCTGGAGCGCGAACGCGGCATTACCATTAAGGCCCATGCCGTCCGTATGATGTACACCGCGAAGGATGGCCAGACTTACCAGCTCAACCTGATCGATACTCCCGGGCACGTGGACTTTTCTTATGAGGTCTCGCGATCGCTGGCTTCGTGCGAAGGCGCCCTGCTCATCGTCGACGCTTCCCAAGGAGTGGAAGCACAAACGCTCGCCAACGCCTACCTGGCGATCAATAACGGACTCGAAATAATTCCTGTCATCAATAAGATCGATCTGCAAAGCGCAGACATTCCGCGAACGAAAGAAATGATCGAAAGCGCCGTCGGACTCGACGCTTCCGATGCCGTGCTCATCAGCGCGAAGACTGGCCAGGGGGTGCCCGACGTGCTGGATGCTATCGTGAAGCGCGTACCTGCGCCCAAGGGCAATCCAGACGGCCGGTTGCAGGCCCTGGTCTTCGACTCCTGGTTCGACGCCTACCGCGGTGTGGTGATACTCACTCGCGTCTTCCAGGGCACGTTGCGCAAAGGCCAGAGAATCCGCCTATGGTCGAATGGGACAACGTTCGACGCCGAGACCCTCGGAGTACTCACGCCCAAGCCGGTGGAAATCAACGAGCTGAAAGCCGGCGAGGTCGGGTTTCTCATCGCGAACATAAAGAACGTGGCCGATACGAAGATCGGCGACACCATTACCGATGACGCCAATCCCGCTTTCGAAGCTCTGCCCGGCTTCGAAGAAATTAAACCCATGGTGTTCGCGGGTCTCTACACGGTGGACGCGCACGAGCATACGCGATTGCGCGAGGCGCTCGAAAAACTACGTCTGAATGATTCGTCATTTTTCTTCGAGCCGGAAAGTTCAGTGGCGCTAGGTTTCGGATTCCGATGCGGGTTTCTCGGCCTGCTGCACATGGAGATCATTCAGGAGCGCCTGGAGCGCGAATTCGCGCTCGAACTCATTACTACTGCACCCGGCGTACGCTACAAAATTACCAAGACCGATGGGACGTTGATTGAAGTGGATAACCCTTCGCGCTGGCCCGATCCGAGCGAGATCGCCAAGATTCAAGAACCCGTAATTCTGGCCACGATTTTGAGCAATGAAGAATATGTCGGCGGCATTCTGAAGCTGGTAGAAGACAAGCGCGGCAAGCAGAAGACGTTCGAATACGTAAGCTCGTCGCGCGTCATGCTGCATTATGAGTTACCGCTGAACGAGATCGTCCTCGATTTTTATGATCGACTGAAATCAGTTTCACGCGGCTACGCTTCGCTCGATTATCACCTGGCGGATTATTGGGAGTCGCCGATGGTCAAGCTCGACATCCTGGTGGCGGGTGAACCGGTGGATGCCCTCTCCATCATTGTGCACCGAGATTTTGCCTACGACCGGGGTAAAGCGCTGGTCGCGAAAATGAGGCAACTCATTCCCCGGCAGATGTTCGAAGTCGCGATTCAAGCCTCGATCGGCGCGAAAATTATCGCCCGCGAAACCGTGTCCGCCATTCGCAAGAATGTAATTGCCAAATGCTACGGCGGCGACATTTCGCGCAAACGCAAGCTCCTCGAAAAACAGAAGGCAGGGAAAAAACGAATGAAACGCATCGGCCGCGTCGATATACCCCAGGAAGCCTTTCTAGCGGTTTTAAAGGTCGGCGAAGACAGTGATTGAATGACCGCTTCCGTAAGACTGTTCAGTTCGGTGGCGCAAAAAGTGAGCTTAAATTGGGGACTTCACCGGGGATTGAAGGGCATTCTTTCGGGCGCCAGTCCAGCGCAGGAGAGAGCACCAAAAGGAACATGCAAAAGCTCCAAATGTGCAAATCTCCTTTTTGGGAATTTGAATGTTGGCGCCGAGATTTGGCCGTGTTAATACGACGTTAATTGTATAACTGGTTACTATTCAGGGCTTTAAGGGGATAAGAAACCCGCCTCAACATTTCCCGCAAAGGGTTTAGCAGATAGGACTTTCTTGGGCCTCCAGCCCTTCCACAAGCTTTTCCACAGCCAACCGTGCTATCTCGCAACTCGAAGCGCCTAAGTTACTTACCCGCAAGACTACAGGAACTACTGTAGTAGCAGGATCACTCTTCTGAAGGGGGACCACCCTCGACCATGGTCTCGAATCTGGTGCAGTTTTTCAGGAACGCCAAAGTGATTCGGCCGATGGGACCATTGCGTTGTTTGGAAATAATAATCTCAGCCTTGCCTTGGAGGTCGGGATCGTCCTGCTGGTAAACTTCCTCGCGAAAGATGAACATCACCAGGTCGGCGTCCTGTTCGATGGAGCCGGACTCGCGCAGGTCGGCGAGTTGCGGACGATGATCGCCTCCACGGCTCTCTGGGGCTCGGCTCAGCTGCGAGAGCGCGATCACAGGCACGCTGAGTTCTTTGGCGAGGCCTTTCAGTCCGCGCGAAATTGCCGACACTTCCTGCGTACGATTTTCGTAGCGCTTGCTGCCGCCTGACATGAGCTGAAGGTAGTCCACAATAATCAAGTCAAGCTTGCCCTGTGACTGCTTTAAGCGGCGTGCCTTGGCGCGCATCTCACTCAATGAAATTCCGGGAGTGTCATCGATGAAAATTGGCGCGTGCGCTAACTGCTCCATGGCGCGTACGACTTTGCGCGTGTCATCCTGCCACAAAGAACCGGTGCGCATTTTGTGCGCGTCCACTTTCGCCTGCGAACAAAGCAAGCGCAACAGCAAAGCTTCGCGAGACATTTCCAGCGAGAAGACTCCGACCACTTGTTTGTCTTCGACCGCGGCGTTCTCAGCAATGTTCATCGCGAATGCGGTTTTGCCCATCGAGGGCCGCGCCGCGATGATGACCAGATCCGAACGTTGAAGTCCGCTGGTCATCTCATCGAGATCAGTGTAGTGCGTCGCCAATCCGGTGATACGCTGGCCGCGTTGCAACAGAGCGTCGACTGAGCCGAACGATTCGCGGACGATCTCCTGTATGCCCATGAAGCCGCGCCCAATGCGCTTCTCCGAGAGTTGGAAGATGGCGGCCTCAGCGTCGCTCAAAACTTCTTCAGCGGCATCGGACTGATCGGCGGCGCGAGCAATCGCGGTATTGGCCGCGTGAATCAAGCCCCGCAACAAAGCTTTGTCGCGAACGATTTTGACGTAGTGCTCAATGCTCGGCCGGTCGGGGACGCCATCCAGCAAGCTCGACACGTAACCCACGTCGCCAATCGCCTGAAGATCTTTGTGGCGATCAAGCTCCTCGATCAGCGTGATCATGTCGATGGGACGCGAGGATTCCGCCAGATCGACCATGCGTCCGTAAATCCGGCGGTGCGAGTCGAGAGAAAAATCTTCGATTCGCAGGTGTTCGGCAGCCTGGTTATAAGCAAAGTTGTCGAGCAGGATCGCGCCCAGAATCGAGCGCTCGGCTTCTACGTTCGCAGGAAGCGTGCTGATGTTGTAGTCAGTAGTGGCCACGGTCTTGATGTTTTCCCCAGCTCTCAAAATGCAAACGGAACACTAACCGGACACGGGTTGTGAAAGCGAGGCGCATCCTTAGGAAAACCAAGGTCAATTCAGAAAAATTTCGCGGACGATCCGCCCTTTCGCGACTGCATGAATGGCGCGCGATAATTCATAGGAGAACAAAAGGAGAACAAGAAGTCAAGCGGCGCAAAACAAATGCGGCCCGGACCAGCCATCCGAGCCGCATCGTTCGTAGACCCCTCTAGGCTGCCTGCCCGCCGCTTTAGGCGCAGCGGGACGACTGTAGCGGTCCGACAGCGCTCCAATTGTCTTAGGAGTGCCACATTTACCGTTACGGTTGCGGAACCGTGATTCGAGAACCACAACTCAGCAACCTCTGCGACGGCCAACGGCCCACCCCAACTCATAGAGCGGGGACATGGAGGAGGCCGCAATGCCCGGGCAACCAGCACCACGCTCACGCGCGTTTCCAATTTCCCCCAGCAATTCACCCTCGAGAATCGCCGGTCTGCCGCTGGCTTCGCCGCAAACATCGTTCGGCAAGCCTTGGAAGGTCCCACGTATTCGGTGACTCCACTCTGCGGCACCACGATGCGAGTCGCAACAGAAAAACATTTCGCGCTTGTGCAGAAACTGTGGACGATCAAACTTCATTGTGGAAGCCTGAGGAAAAATACGCAGAATTAGAAAGCTTAGACGGTGTAAAGGAAATACCGGAAGAAAAATAAGAGGCACGGCCGAAAGCGTGCCTCAATAAATTAATGCAGCTTGTCATAGCGAGCGCAGCGTAGGACTATGCCTTGTGCTTGCACGTGATACGGCAGCCGCAGGCAAACATCAAGATCCCTGGTCTCGCTGACAAAAGACCCGATGACAATCGTGCTCTAGTCCCGCACTCCATCCATAAACGCCCGCAGCTTGCGCGAGCGCGAGGGATGTCGCAGTTTGCGGAGCGCCTTGGCTTCGATCTGGCGGATGCGTTCGCGGGTTACTGCAAACGACTGGCCGACTTCTTCCAAAGTGTGCTCGCTGCCATCTTCGAGGCCAAAGCGCATCTTGATGACTTTTTCCTCGCGCGGGGTCAACGTGCGCAGGACCTGTCCTGTCTGATCCTTGAGATTCACGTTGATCACCGCTTCGGCTGGTGAGACCACGGCGCGGTCCTCGATGAAGTCGCCAAGGTGCGAATCTTCTTCTTCGCCGATCGGCGTTTCGAGAGAGATTGGCTCCTGCGCGATCTTGAGCACCTTGCGGACTTTCGCCACAGGAATATCCATGCGCTTGGCGATTTCTTCCGAAGTAGGTTCGCGTCCCAGTTCCTGCACGAGCTGCCGCGAGGTGCGAATCAGCTTGTTGATGGTTTCGATCATGTGCACCGGGATGCGAATCGTACGCGCTTGATCAGCAATGGCACGAGTAATCGCCTGCCGAATCCACCACGTGGCGTACGTGGAGAATTTGTAGCCTCGGCGGTATTCGAACTTGTCGACGGCTTTCATCAGGCCGATGTTGCCTTCCTGAATCAGGTCGAGGAACTGCAAACCGCGGTTGGTATACTTTTTCGCGATTGAAACTACCAGACGGAGGTTGGCCTCAATCAGTTCACGCTTGGCCTGCTCCGCATCCATGTCGCCCTGGATAATCTCGCGCTGCGTGCGCTTGATCTCCTGAAACAACAAGCCGGCTTCCACTTCCAGCTTCTCAATTTCGCTTCTTACCGCGCGCGATTGCCGGCGGTATTCTTTTTTTTGATCTTCGCTGCGCGTGGCGTCGGCCTTGCGCTCGAGATTCCCAGCTTGCCGGTCGAGTGAACGCATGCTGTCGACGGTCTTGTTGACCCGGTCGATCAGACGCTTGCGTTCGGCATTAGTGAAACCGAGCTTGCGCACCGCGATAGAAACCTTCACGATGGCGCGGGCGAAGTTGCGACGAGCGCGGCGATGATCCTTGGGACGCTTTTTGGAAGACACTGCCGCGTACTTTTCCTGCACCACGGCGACCTTCTTGTAAAGCTTCGCCATGTTGTCGATCTTGCCGGTAAATTCGTTCAGCCGGTTCTGGAGGATTTCGTCGGTGATTTCCTCTTCGTCGAAGGTAACGACTTCCTTGATGGAGCGCACGCCTTTCTTGAGGTCTTCGCCCATCGCCAGCAGTTCATGTATCACGATCGGCGACCGCGACAGCGCCTTGAGCACGCGCAACTGACCACGCTCGATGCGCTTGGCGATTTCCACTTCGCCTTCGCGCGTGAGCAGGGGCACCGTTCCCATCTCGCGTAAATACATGCGGACGGGGTCATTTGTTTTTTCCAGCGCGCCCGGAGTGAGGTCGAGCTCAACGTCCTCGCCCTCTTCGCTTTCGTCGAATTTCTTATCGAGCGCCGCAGAAGGCAGTTTCGGGCCTTCCAGCACGTCAATACCTTGCGTGCCAATCGTAGTGAGCAGGTCGTCCAGGTCTTCGGGACTGTGCACATCGTGCGGGATCAGGTCATTGACCTGGTCGTAGGTGAGATATCCCTTCTCTTTCCCGGCATCGACCAGCTTTTTTATGTCATCGTACTTATCTTCAAGAGCCAAAGGGTGTCCTCAAATTCATCAATTCGCTCTTTGGGGAGCGTATGGTAATGTGTTTACTGGTAGGAATCTGGGGTAACGCGGAGTTGTGCACCTAGCACAAACTTATAGAGTTTAGCACATAAGTGCCGCCCGGTCTATCACTTGCCCCGCTCAATACCCTTCGCCCGCCGCTATCTCTAACTCTGCTAAATACTTAGATGGTTCAAGGTGCTGTTTTGTTTCACGCACTTTTCTGGTTTCTGGGGGGATTTCTTAGCCCGTCCTCTGCCAAGCTTGGATCCCTGAGCGCACGGCTCAACCGATCCTTTTCAAGCAGCAACTCGTTCCGAACTACCTTATCGTCGCCAACTCCGGGCTTGTTCAGTTCGCGCTGCACCTGCTCCTGCCGGCGCCTCAAATGAATGCGCCGAAGCGCACGCACGGCGCCCTCCAATCGCTCAGCGGTGAGTTCTTCTTCCTCTTTCAACAAGATCGAAGCCAGCATGCGGCGTTCGCTATCGGAGCAGGGCACCTCCATTACATCCGCAACTTCCGCTCCGGCATTCAGAAGAATCTCGACTAGCGATTCCGTGGCCAGCCCGTGATGCAGTCCTTCGCTCTGCAAGGCGTATTGCGCCTGCCGCGCCGGATCGAACTCTTCCTCGGCGCCATCACGAGCCGAAGTGTGCTCCCCTGGTTGCATCTGGCGCGCCGAAGCGAGGGCGCGAATGAGAATCCGCTCGGCATCGGTAGCTTGCACCTCCGCCGGAGCTTTCACCGCTGCCGCCGAACGCTCGGAAGCTACGTGTCGCAATTCCTGTCGCAGCACTGCTGAGTCTATGCCGAGCTTCTGCGCGATCTCCTGGCCCAACTCGTCACGCACGATCCGACTCGGCACCCGTTGGATGTGTGGCAGCAGGTAGTTGACCGCCTTCAGTTTACCTTCGGCGCTGCGCACCGGAAAATGAGTTCTCGCCCTATCGATTAGATAGTCGAAATACTTTTGCGAGTTCTTGAGCGCCTGGCCGTAAGCATCCTTGCCCTTGCGCCGGATATACAAATCAGGATCGAAGCCCTGCTCCAGCGTAAGCACCTTTATGCCATCCTGGATCTGGAACTCTTCTTCGACCAGCAGGTTGAGTGTCCGCTCCGCGGCTTTGGCCCCAGCCGTGTCCGGATCAAAGTTGACCACGACCTTCTTGCTGAAGCGCGCGAGCAACTTCACCTGTATCTCAGTAAACGCCGTGCCTGAGCTGGCGATGACATTGTGAAACCCGGCAGCATAGACGGAGATGCAATCCATCTGACCTTCGACCAGGATGGCGTAGTCCAGCTTGCGGATCGCCTCTTTAGCTTTGTCGAGGTTGAATAAAACCCGGCCCTTCGAATAAATCCCCGTCTCCGGCGAATTCAAATACTTCGGACCAGCTTTCTCATCAGTGGCCAGCGTTCGTCCCGTGAATGCAATGATCTTCCCCGCATCGTTAGCAATAGGAAACATCACGCGGTTGCGGAACTTGGAGTACATGGCTTGGAGAGCAGCTGGCTTCCGACCTCCGGCTTCCGATGAACCGCTATTCTCTTCAGCCTCGTCATTCCGAACGGGCGCAAGCCCGCGAGGAACCTGCTGTTCGCCGACAGCGCCACCGCTGTCACCGCCTCCCTGACGCCGGGCGCCGGAAGCCATAGGCCGATCTTCTTGTTTCCACGAAAATAGCCCACTCTCACGCAACACCTCTTCGCCGAACTCTCCAGCCAAGCGGTCGCGCAGCAGGAAACCGGAATCCGGCGCGTAGCCGATGCGAAAGCGCGCTATCGTTTCTTCGTCAACTCCGCGTCCAAGCACGTATTCACGCGCCCGCGCTCCGTCTGGACGCCTCAAGCATTCCTGGAAAAATGCGGCAGCGCGCTCTTGAACGTCGAACAACTGCGCGCGCAGTTTGGCCTCCCGGGCCTCCGCGGGATTGGAAAACGTGGCCTTGGGCAGCGGAATCCCGAGCTTTTGCGCCACCAGACGGACGGCTTCGGGAAAAGTAATATTCTCGACTTTCTGTACGAAGCTGAATACGTCTCCTGAAACCCCGCAACCGAAGCAGTGATAAAACTGCCGCGTGGCGTGCACCGAAAACGACGGAGTCTTCTCCCCGTGAAACGGACAAAGCCCCGAATAGTTCTGCGCCCCAGCCTTCTTCAGCTTGATGTAGTCGCCGACGATGCGGACAATATCTGCCTGCTGCTTCACCGTCTCTTTGAAATCTTCAGTAGGCATGGATGGATTAATAAGCCGTCAGTCGAGACTCTTCTCTCCTTTGGATTGTGAGCGAAAACGCTTCAGCTTGAAATATACGAGAGTTCGATTGCTGTGGAGAAGCTGTGGAAATCAAGTCTTATCAGTTGAAGCTACCGGAAAACCAGACAGCCACAGGGCTTCGCACAAACCCGTGCGTTGCTGGTGCAAGAGAGCGCCGCTAGCTCCCAAGCCCTTTCGCGTGTAATTCCCGATCTCTGTTCAAGCCGCAAGCCGGTGATCATTTTCCTCCATCCCCGAATGAAGAACCATTTCTGATCGATCGTGTTCTGATCTGAGCCATGCACACAACGAGCGTCGCGCTCTTCTCGGTTCATGTTCGAGTATATGCCCGGAGAATCGGCCGCGAAGCTCAGCCGCAAGCCCGCGTGCCACTTGTCGCATGTTGCGCATTTGTAACCGTCAGTCAGGAACCCAGCTCCCTAGACTCCATTATTTCCCCGCCCACTGCGCATCGGGATCAACCGAGCGCCGAATCATGTCCATCACTTGGCGCATTCGGGTGGAAGAGAGCATTCGCCTCTGTGGGTCGAGGAGATTTTTCTTTGGCAGCACCTGGATGAAATGGGCTTTGAGGTAAGAACTTTCCGGCAGTCCGGTCTCGCCCGCCGGCAGTGAAATGGTTGTGGGACCCTCCTGGCCGTAACTGCCGAGGGGCACGATCAAGATCGACGAAGCGTTATTGCTAAGATTCCTATTGTCCAGCGATACAACCACCACCCAATGGCGTTTGGGAGCATCCTCCAAATAAGCTGTCCAGATTTCTCCCCGCCGAGGCTTAGGGCTCACGATCAAAGTCAATCCCCTTCACGCCGCTGGACAAAGCTGCCGCGAGCTGGTTTTCCTCCTCCATTGCTTCGGGAGACAGGCCGTCAAAATACGCAGCCGTGTCGTTAGCCAACCGCTCACGATTTTCATAAACCAAAAGCCTCTGCACGACCGAGTCGATCGCATCAGCCAAGCTCCGGGCTGCGCCCTCCTCAATCAACTGCTCCAGGTACGCGAGAGTGGCGGAAGAAACTGTGGTCGAGATCTTTTCCCGAGTTAAGCGACCTGGACTTGCCATGCAATGATCCTCCGTATGTCATACAGTTTATCACCTGAATAGGAGGATCTGAAGGAGATTATTGTCTGGCGCCAAGATGAATTCTTTTCCAATCCCTTACGGGCCCACTCATATCCGCAGCTCCACCACCGTAGCCCCACCGCCGCCCTCGTTCTGCGGAGGCTCCGCTACCGACTCCACATGCGGATGCTGCTGCAACGCCTGGCGCAGGGCTTTGCGCAGGATGCCCAAGCCGCTGCCGTGGACCACGCGCACGCGCGGCAGGCCAGCGAGAAATGCGCGGTCGACAAACTTTTGCACTTCGCGCGTTGCATCGTCCACGTTATAGCCGATGACGTTGATTTCCGACGGCGCGTTCTGGCCTTCGTTTTCAAGCGATACGGAAATCCCACGTGCCCGGGCTGCCTTTACTGGAGAATCTCCGACGCGCGCGGTAGAAATCACTGCGGCGATATCGTCGCGCCCAATCTTCATCTTCATCGCGCCCATCGCCACTTCAAAGTGCGAATCATCTAATTTGCGCAAGATCGTTGCCACGCGTCCCGTGGATTTCAATTTCACGGTGTCACCTTGAGAGACGTGCTTCACGAGCTGTGGCTCGGCGTCAGGATCGCCTTGGTCGGCTCCGCTGGTGTGTGCCACCAAAGTGGAATCGAACTGTTCGCGAAATTCGCGTCGTAACTTGGCTACGCGACGTTCTGCATCCTTGGAAACTTTTTGGGCCGCCGCGCGATCCTGAATCGCGTTTACCGCCTCGCGCGCGTGATATTCGAAGTCGCGGAGCACACTCTCCAGCTTCTTTTCCATCTCGCGGATTTTGTTCTGTTGTTCTTTTTTCCCCTCGGCCGCCAGTTGTGTTTTCTCTTTTTCTAATTCCTGTTCACGGGACTTTAGGCGTAGTCGCTCGTTGTCGGCTTCACGCAGGTTGGCATGAAGTCTCTCCAGAAATTCGCCAACATCACGAGCTTGCGTACCCAGCCGTGACCGCGCCGCTTCGATGATCGTCGGATTCAATCCCAGCCGCTGCGCGATGTTAATGCCCGCCGACGCTCCCGGCACACCCATTTTCAATTCGTAAGTCGGTTGCAAGGTGGTTTCGTTGAATCCTACCGACGCGTTGACCACCCCCGGTGTATTGGCGCCGTAGACCTTCAACGACGTGTGATGGGTCGAAATCACGGTCATACAGCCAATGCTTCCAAAGAATCCTGCAATCGCTACTGCCAGCGCTGCGCCTTCCTCGGGATCGGTAGCCGAACCCAGCTCGTCGAGCAGAACCAGCGACTGAGCGGTCGCCGTACGTGAAATGAAATCGATGTTGGTGACGTGCGCGGAAAAAGTCGAGAGATTTTGTTCGATCGATTGATAGTCACCAATGTCGGCCAGCACCGAATCGAAGACCGGCATTTCCGCACGATCGGCAGGAACCGGAATTCCGGATTGCGCCATTAGCGCGAGCAGGCCCACGGTTTTTAGGGCTACAGTTTTACCGCCAGTGTTGGGACCTGTGATCACTAACTGCCGGCGCTCGCCTTCGAGTTCTACGCTGATTGGTACTACAGCTGCTCCTTTAAGTTTTAGATTTCGCTCCAGCAGCGGATGCCTGGCGTTGTGCAGCAAAAGCCGAGCTTCGCTCGCGGACAGCCGAGGGCGGCTGTCCCCACATGAACCTTCTGCTATCTCAGAGACGCCGGTCAGTTGCACGGCAACGCAGTTGTAGTCTTCTGCAAATCGCGCTTTGGCGAACTGCAGCTCGAGTTCGCCAAGCACGTCGACCGATGCGAGAATCGACTCCGCCTGCTCGCCGATGCGACGCGTCATCTCAAGCAGGATGCGATGAATCTCCGCCAGCTCCTCATCCAGGAGCCGCACCAGTTCGTTGTTTTGCTCGATCGTCTCCAGCGGCTCCACGAACACGGTTTGTCCGCTGGAGCTGGCGCCATGCACTACACCGTGCACCCGCCGTTTATGTTCAATCTTCACGGGGATGACAAAGCGCTCGCCACGGATCGTTACCAATTCGTCCTGCACCGCGCCGCCCTCGGCGAGCTTGCGCAGATATCCGCGCAGCTCTTCCTGGATGACGCGCCTTTGCTTTTCAATCTCGCGGCGAATCCGCGCCAGGTCGGCTGATGCGCGATCTTCCAGGGTGCCATCGGGCTGAATCTTGTTGCGGAAGAATCGCAGGAATTCCGTGAAGTCGGGAACACTTTCCGAGAGCGTCTGGGTGCGCCGCCACTCCGTTCGCATGCTCGCTGGAGGCTGCAGTGCAATTTCGCGCCACTCCGCGGCACGGTCAACGACCAGCACAACATCTCGGATTTCCGTAGTTTCCAGCACGGCTCCGCGGATTCGAGACTTGTCGATTAATTTGGTAATGTCCAGCAGTCCGGAAAAATCGAAGCGCCCACCCACGCGGCGAAATTCGCGCACTTCCTCCGCTAGTCCGTGCTGCTCCTCAATCCATGCGGAATCGAGCGACGGCGCAAGAGTCCCGATTCTCGCCTGGCCGAGCGGCGATGGTGCGTATCCGCGAAGCAACTCGCGCAGAGCTTCGAACTCCAGCACTCGTTCGGAGTTGTGGATGAGCGGTTGGGACATCGCAATTTATGTTACAGGAAGGGGCGTACGGGGGGAGTCGCGGGTCGTAGAAGCGAAGAAGGCATGGGCAGGAAAAGGCCCTGGTGTGAACAGAGAATACGCCGATCCGCGCGGCTGATGAGCTACGCCTTTGCTCCCGCTGCTTGCGCTACATACCCCATCGCAATAGGCAGACGCAAAACGAAGACCGCGCCACCTTCAGGTTTATTCTGGCAGGTAATCTGCCCATGATGCTCCTGCACTACTCCGTACACCGCGCTCAGTCCCAAGCCTGTGCCTTTGCCGATCGGCTTGGTGGTATAAAAGGGATCGAACACTCGATTCGGCTCTTTTATTCCTGGCCCACCATCGGAAAACTGAACTATCACTTCTTCACCGTCGACTTGAGCGCTGACCCGGAGCAATCCTCCGCCAGCATCTTCCAGCGCGTCCAGCGCGTTCTCAACGATTTGGACGAATGCCTGGAATAATTGATGACCGTCCCCCCAGACTTTCGGCAGGCCAGGCTGCAGCGAAGTTTCGATGCGAATTTTTTGATCGTGGCGTTGCAGTTCACGCATTTGCACACTTCGCTGCAGAAGGGTGCCCAAGTCCACCATCGCCTTCTCTCCGGCACTCTGTTGCGCGAAACTCAGAAGGCTCAATATCAGCTCGCGAGTTCGCTGGGAGTGGTGCACAATTTTGCGGACCAAAGTATCCTGCTCGCCCGTCAAACGGTGATTCGACCACAGCTGCTCAGAATATCCCATGATTGCAGTCAACGGATGCTCGATTTCATGCGCTGCACCGGCAACCAGCTGGCCTAGAGAGGCTAACTTTTCTCTCTGCACCAGATGGCTCTGCAAACGTTGCTCATTTTCGAAGCTTCTTCGCGAATCCTCCAACAGATGAATCAATGCCTGGTCCTGTAGATACTGGCGCATAAACACGAACACGCCCAACCCCAGCATCGCCGTCAGCACCGTAAACGTGCGAAACATCCGCGTCGCGGGTGGCGAGCTGTCCCAACGCAAGGTCCACAGTCCCAATACCGGCAAGGAAAGAATGGCAAGAATTGCCAGACGCAATGTCATGGCGCTCCATTTATCGTTGCCTTTGGGCGGAGTGCATTGCAGCTCCCATGCACGCGCGCTCAGGACGGTGGCCGCCATCCAACTTACTGCTCCAATCAGCGGAATGTCATAGAGGCTTCCCGTGTAATAGAGTCCACTAGTGACCGCGATGTTTACCGCCTGAGAACCCGCGGCATACACGGCGCTCGCGGCCATCAGGTTCAGATACACTTTCCTCCACTGGCCGGTGGCTCCACGAGCAACAATCCCCAGCACCAAGACCAACACACCGCTCTCCACCAAATACAGCGCCCCGAAGTTCCTGTCATATTCCGCAACATTTAGTGATACGTATTGCGCAGGGAACACAAGAAACGCATAGAGGAAAACCCACCAAACCAGGAGAAGAAGGAAGTCTAGCGTCCCGACGCGAGATTTCTGTTCACCGTTGGCCCGATGTGGGCGCAATCCGATCGCCGCGATCATCGGAATCAAGTGAAGAAACAAAAACATGTCGATGGACCACGGATCCGGCACAGGCGCGTGGAGCACCACTTCGTAATACAACCATCCTGCTTCATTGCAGCACCAGAGAATACAGCCAGCTCCCATCAGCGCCCAGAAGCGTCGGCTGGCGCCCTTTGCCGACACGGCATTCGCCAGCATGGCGATGGCGATGGTAACCGTTAAAACCAGATACCCGACATCGGTCATGGCGGTCAATAGCGAGCCTCGCGGCAGCACGACGGACACTACGCCATCGGCAAGCGCGACTCCGCCTGCGAGCACAAACCATCGATGTTTTTGGAACAGACTCATCCGCCCCCATTTTATGGACAAAACGAGTGATTCCCAGATTGCTTTCGGTTTCAAAGAGGTTACTTTCGTCACCCTCCCCTTGGGCCGGCGTGGGACGCATACTCGTGTCTCGAAGACAACGTCCCGCGTCCTGTAACTCCCTGAGACTCATCCTGCTAGAATCATGGAAGTGTCGACGGCTATTCACCCTACACCTGATTTGTAGGGTCGTCACGCTCAGAAATTCCGGTGCCTTATGGCTTTTCCTGTCACCCGTCTTCGCCGGCTTCGCCGAACCGACCAACTCCGCAACCTGGTGCGCGAGACCCGCCTTACTCCCGAAGCTTTCGTCTATCCCATGTTCGTTTGCCCCGGGGAAGGTGTCCGCAAGGAAATTCGCTCTATGCCTGGCGTGTTCAATCTCTCCGTCGATGAGGCAGTGAAGGAAGCTCGCGAGATTCATTCTTTGGGCATCCCCTCTGTGATTCTCTTCGGGCTTCCTGAGAAGAAAGACGACGTCGCCACCGGTGCATGGGCAGACGACGGCATAGTGCAGCAGGCTGCCCGGGCCATGAAACGTGAGGTCCCGGATTTAATCCTGATGGGGGATGTCTGCTTGTGCGAATACATGTCTCACGGACATTGCGGGATCGTGAAGTCTGCATCGACACCGATGTCGTTGGGAGCGGCCGCCAGAGACAGCTTGCATGCGAGGCGGCCAACTGTCGCGGTCAACAACCAGGAGGAAAAGTTAAAGTTTATCGACGAGCTGGCATCGATCGTGGCCAGCGCGGTTGAGTCCAAGTTTGAAATCGACAACGATGCCAGTCTCGAACTGTTGGCGCGCACGTCTGTGTCCCTCACGGGTGCGGGCATCGACATTATCGCTCCTTCCGATATGATGGATGGCCGTGTCGCCGCCATTCGTCGCGCCCTCGACGAGGCGAGCTTCCTTAATACTCCGATTCTCTCCTACGCGGCGAAATTCGCCTCCGGCTTCTACGGGCCCTTTCGCGAGGCCGCCGACTCGGCTCCGCAATTTGGTGATCGGCGCTCGTATCAAATGGATGGAGCCAACCTGCGCGAAGCCATGCGCGAAATCGAACTCGACATCGAAGAAGGCGCGGACATGATCATGGTCAAGCCTGCGATGCCTTATCTCGATGTCATTTCCGCTGCCCGCGACCGCTTCGATCTTCCCTTGGCCGCCTATCAGGTGTCCGGCGAGTACGCGATGATTGAAGCCGCTGCTCGCAACGGCTGGATCGAGCGCGACCGCGTTATGATGGAGTCTTTACTAAGCATCCGCCGCGCTGGAGCCAGTATTATCCTCACCTATTACGCCAAGGATGCGGCCAGACTGTTGGCATGATCGTGCTGCCAATCTCGAACGCGCGACCGATCTGAAGTAAATACTGTAGGTCCCACAAGGCGAGCATTGTAGCTCGTTGCCCATTCCATCGCGTTGTCCTTGGATGATTCTGAAAGGTCGCGCCCAACGACCAGCAACTCTTTCATTGCCTACGCCATCTATAGCTTGGTTTTTTTTGCGCTACCGAGCAAACTATGAAGGGCACTTCGTCTAAAATCTCTGGCCGCTGTGTAACTTTGGCAATCACCCTCGCACTGGTGGGTTGTGGAGGCAAGTCCACCCCTACGCCAACGCCACCAGAAGTCAGTGTCACGCTCAACCAGTCGTCGGTGAGTCTCCCTGTCGGCGGACAGGCGCAATTCACTGCGACCGTGCAGGGAACCTCGAACACCGCGGTGACATGGTCCGTCGATTCGGTTACCGGCGGGAACTCCAGTGTCGGAACCATAGCCGCGGCAGGGTTATATACCGCGCCGTCCCAGGCCGGAAGCCACACGGTGATGGCTACCAGTGTCGCCGACACCACTAAGAGCACGACCTCTGCCATCACCGTCACGAGCACCGCTTCGGTCTCGCCTGGGACGGCATTCGTGGTCGCCGGCGCGACTCAGCAATTTACCGCATCGATTCAGGGAGTCTCCAACGCTGCGGTGACTTGGTCGGTGGATCAGGTCAGTGGCGGAAACGCTACCGTCGGGACGATCACTGCGACCGGTCAATACACCGCTCCAGCTCAAGTGGGAACTCATACGATCACCGCCACCAGCGGCGCCACCCCGTCAATTACCGCCAGAGCCGCAGTCTCAGTGTTCACGCTTTCAGTTGCACCATCGCTGGTCACGCTGGCTGAGGGAGGTACTCAGCAGTTCGCTGCGACGGTTGACGGGCTTTCCAACGCCACCGTCACCTGGTCGGTTGATCAGGTCAGCGGCGGAAGTTCGACGACCGGCACAATCAATCCTGCTGGACTCTACGCCGCTCCGGCACAGGTGGGAACTCATACAATCACCGCCAGCGTCGCCAACTCATCCGCGGCGGCGAATGCCGCGGTCAGCGTCTTCGTCTTTACGATCTCGCCCTCAGCTTCGACCATTGATCCATCCGCTACTGAGCAATTCCAGACCACGATACAAGGATTGAAGAACAATGCGGTCACCTGGTCAGTGGATGGAGTGGCTGGAGGAAGCGCGACCACCGGAACTATTACGTCGGGTGGTTTGTATACCGCTCCCCCCACCACAGGAGCCCACAGCATTGGAGCGACCAGCACGGCAGATCCTTCATCCAGCGTGACCGCATCAATTACCGTCGTCAACGTTGCCCAAGCTGCGGTGCTCACTTATCACAATGACGACGCTCGCGATGGCGCGTACCTCGAAGAGGTTTCCCTAACGCCTTCGAATGTTAATTCAACGCACTTCGGCAAGCTGTTTTCTTATCCCGTGGATGGTCAGGTTTACGCCCAGCCCCTGTATCTGCCGCGAGTCACGATTGGCGCCAACACTTACAGCGTTGTTTTCGTTGCCACACAGAGCGATACCGTCTACGCCTTCGACGCGAGTGGTACGCAGACTGCCGCGTTGTGGCAGAAGAGTCTTGGAAGCTCCGTCCCCAAGAACGATTACTCTGGGGTATCGCCTAACGTCGGCATCCTCTCGACGCCGGTGATCGATTCGACAACCAATACGCTTTACCTGGTCGCCGAGAGCTCAACCGGTCCATTGTTTACGTTGCATGCGCTCGATGTAACCAGCGGCGCGGAAAAATTCGGAGGCCCTGCTACGATAACCGGCACATATCCAGGAACCGGTTTGGATAGCTCCAATGGAATCATTACTCTTACAAACAGCTGCTATCAACGCATGGGGCTTGCCCTAAATCCAGTTTCTAACGCAATCTACATAGCCTTTGGCAGTTGCGATCACGGCTGGGTGTTGGCTTACGACAAGACGAAGCTAACGCAAACCGCAATTTTCAACGACACGCCGGATGGCGCTGGTGGCGGATTGTGGGCGGGCGGAGGCGCCCCGGCAATCGATGACACAACTGGCGATTTGTATCTCATGAGTGGGGTCGACGAGTTGTCGCCCGGCGTAGGTGATCCGGTGACGAACGGTTACAACGATTCGTTCCTGCGGTTAGATCCTAACAATTTGTCGGTGCTGGATTTTTTCACGCCGGATGACAACAGTTGGCTCGCGCAGAATGACGTCGATTTGGGCAGCGGGTCCAACATCCTAATGCCTGACAACGGCTCCAGTACGCCTCATGAAACCATCGGAGGGGGAAAAGACGGCAACATCTTCGTCGTCAACCGCGATAAAATGGGCGGGTATAATCCCCCCTCGACGAACAACGTCATCGAAACCGTTCTTACCGGAACCAAACAATTCGACAACATCTTTTCGACCCCGGTTTACTGGAATGGATTCGTTTACTACCACCCCGATAGTGACGTCCTGCATATCTTCAGTTGGAGCAACGGTTTGCTTTCCACAGCACCAATTTCTTCCGGCGCAACCGCGTACCAGCAGCACGGAGCGACTGCATCGCTTTCGGCCAATGGCTCCGCCAATGGCATCATTTGGGACATCGACAACTCGAACTATAACAACACGGGCGCCGGCAGCGGACCATCAGTACTGCATGCTTATGACGCCACCAACGTCGCCAACGAACTTTACAACAGCTTGCAGGCAGGCTCGCGCGACACCGCCGGACAGGCTTTGAAGTTCACCGTCCCAACCATCGCAGGAGGGAAAGTTTTCGTTCCCACCTCCAACGAGTTGGACGTTTACGGCCTACTTCCCTAGACTAGCAGGCTGCGGAAAAACTCCGGCGTGAGCAGAGTTGGGAAGGGCACGACTTCAGTCGTGCCGACAAGTTATTGGAAATGTGACTGCGCTTCAGCGCCTGACGTAAGCTTATGCACCTTTCACGACTCTTTCAGCAGCCTGCTAGGCAACCAGGTTGAGCCTACTCCCGCCGTCCCTCGTTAGGGCGGGAGTAGGCACTCCATCCCGGCAAACTCTTAGGGTTGATAAATCTGCACGTTGCTGACGGGATTGTGAGAGTTAATCACGAGCTCTCCCCCAAGGCAGTCCCTTGAGCCCTAGTTCACCGTCTGTGTCAACGTTGCTGAACTGGTTGCAAAGCTTGCACTGCCGCCATAGGCCGCGCTGATGCTGTGTGTCCCCTTAGCCAGAGTCGTAGTTGTGTACTTCGCTACGCCGCTACTCAGAGTTACGCTTCCCAGTGTTGTGGTCCCATCCTTGAATGTCACCGTGCCCCCGGGCGTGCCGCTGTACTGCGGTTTGATCGTTGCGGTAAACGTCACAGATTCCCCCACGGTTGACGGGTTCGCCGACGAAGTCAGAGTCGTCGTGGTGGTGGCCTTGTTCACCACCTGGCTCACCGCAATCGAAGTGCTGACGTTGAACGACGCGCTGCCGTTGTAAACCGCCGTGATCGAGTGCGTGCCGACGCCCAACGTCGTCGTGGTGTACTTGGCCACTCCGGCACTGAGGGTTATGCTTCCCAGCGTTGTGGTCCCGTTCTTGAAGGTCACCGTGCCCGACGGAGTGCCGGCGTACTGCGGCTTCACCGTTGCCGTTAAGGTCACAGACTCCCCATAGATTGACGGATGCACCGATGAGACCAGAGCTGTCGTGGTACTGGCCTTGTTCACGGCTTCGCTGAGTGCGGTTGAGGTGCTACTGTTGAACGTCGCGCTTCCACCGTAGGACGCGGTGACCGAATTGGTGCCCACGGCCAAAGTCGCCGTGGTGTACTTGGCCACTCCAGCACTGAGAGCTACGCTTCCCAGCGTCGCCGTCCCATTCTTGAAGGTCACCGTTCCGGTCGGCGTGCCGCTCGACGCCTTGACTGTCGCAGTGAACGTCACTGACTGCCCGTAGATCGACGGATTCAGCGAGGAAGCCAGCGTCGTCGTAGTGGCCGTCTTAACGATCGCAGTCTGGATTTCGAACACTGTCCCGCCCACGTACCCGCTGTTGGCGGGCCCGTGCGCTCCAGCGAATGCAGTCGTGCCGTAAATGTTGCCGGTCGCATCCAGGAACAGGCTCGCCCAGGGATTCGCTCCGTCTGTTGCGGACAGGCTGAAGCTGTGCACCACACTTTCCGTCCAGCCGCCTCCGGTTTGTGCCTTCATCTCGAAGACAGTTCCGTAGCCGTTTGCACCACCAGCCCACGTCGTCCCGTACAGATTGCCTGCCGCGTCAAACACCAGCCCGGCGCGCGGGTTGATGCCGTCTGTTTCGTAGGCTCCGAAACTGTGCAGCACAGTCTCGGACCAGCCCGCGCCGACCGGCGACAATTCGAACAAGGTCCCATCCAGGTCGAATCCGTTCCCACCCGAGTAGGCCGTGCCATAGATATTGCCTGCGGCATCGAGGACCACGCCTCCAATAATCTGGTATCCGTTCGTGGAACCGCCGCCGAAGCTGTACAGCACCTTCTCGGTATAGCCTCCACTTCCAGTGGACGTTAATTCGAAGACCGTTCCGCCGCCCTCCAGGTCCTGTCCGCTGCCGCCGTCGCTGGTGGCGCCATAGAGATTGCCTTTGCTGTCGGAGACCAGCCCAGCCATGGGATAGTAACCGTCCGTTTGGCTGAGGTAGCTAAAGCTGTAGAGAACCTTCTCCGTCCATGTGCCGCCGGTTCCAGGGGACATTTCAAAGACGGTACCGTATCCATTCGAAGCGCCGCCGAAGACCGTGTCGTACGCGCCTCCGGCTTCCGTAGTGCCGTAGAGATTGCCGGCAGAGTCGAAGATGAGGTTGGATTCCGGTACCTCCCCATCCGTCAAAGTGCCGCCGAAGTTATGCAGCACCTTTTCGGTCCAGGAGCCACCGGTTCCCGCCACCAACTCATAAACCGTTCCCAAGCCCCACGTTCCACCCTGGTAAGTTGTGCCGTAGAGATTGCCTTTGGAATCGAAGACCAGGCCCGCGAGCGGATGCGCCGCGTCGGTCGTGGTAGCGCCGAAGTTGTAAAGCACCTTCTCCGTCCAGCCCCCGCCAGTCGCTGGCGACAGTTCGAACACCGTCCCTGCCGGGCTCGTCACCCCGGCGTAGGTGATCGAGTGAGTTCCGCCGTATTCGGTCGTGCCGTAGAGAGTGCCCGATTTGTCGGAGATCAGGTTGGATAAGGGCACCCCTCCGTCCGTAGCGCTGGCGCCGAAGCTGTACAGCACCTTCTCCGTTGGAGGTACCACCGGAGTGATGGTGTAGGTCCCCGAAGCCACCGCGCTGTTGGTATATCCCTTCGCAACTGCGATGGCCTTGATCGTTTCCGTCGCCGTCACGCTGATGGGAACGGTGTACTTGGTGGATGAGGTTGTGGGGGTCGTCCCGTTTGTCGTGTAGTAGATTATCGCGCCCGGAGCCGCGTCGATGATGCTCACGGACTGCGCCAACGTATAGGTGCCCGGGGTGGGCGTGAATTCCGGCGTCGCAGTGGTAGTTCCGATCTGGTAGTTCGCCACCGACATCTGCGACAGCGGAAGTCCAGTTGTTACGGCCACCGCCGCAATGGTTTCCGAAGTCGAAACCGTAATGGGTCCGGTGTACTTGGTGGACGACGCGCCGCCATCGATCGAGTAGTAGATCGTCGCTCTAGGCGTAGCGTCGCTGATCTTGACGCTCTGTGCCGCAATGTAAGCGCCGCCCGCAGGCGAAAACGTCGGACTGGCAGTTACGATATTGGCCAGCTTGAAAATCGTTCCATCCAGCCCAAAGCTGTTCGAACCTCCGGAGCTGGTTGTGCCGTACAGATTACCCGCGGCGTCAAAGATCGGGGTATCATCCGGCACCGAGCCGTCCGAGGCGATATTCGAGAAGGTGTAGATCACCTTCTCATTCCATCCCGAAGCCGATCGCGTCAGCTCAAAAACCGTTCCGACCGCGGGAACTCCGCCACCGCTGGTTGTTCCGTACAAATTGCCGGCCGCGTCGAAGACCAGTCCGCCGACCGGGTAGTCCCCGTCGCCGTTCGTCAGCCCGCCGGTGAAGCTGTGCAGGATCTGTTCGGTCCAAGGCCCTGATGGCGAGGGCGACAACTCATATACGGTTCCCAACTCGAGTCCATTTCCGAACGAGCCACCATGGAGGGTGGTGCCGAACAGGTTGCCTTGGGAATCGAGAATCACGCCGGCAATTGGGTTCGCCCCATCCACCGAGTTGATGTTGAAGGTGTGCAGTAGTTTTTCGGTCCAGGTACCGCCCGCGGCTGGCGACAACTCGTATGCCGTCCCGTAGCCGTATTGTCCGCCTGCGTCGGTCGTGCCATAGAGGTTGCCAGCGGCGTCAAGGACCACGCCGCTCGTGGGATCGCTCCCGTCCAGGTTGCTGGCGCCGAAGCTGTAGATCACTTTCTCGGTCCAAGTCCCACCGGCAGCCGGCGATAATTCGAACACCGCTCCTACGTTGTGCACACCGCCAGTTGCGGTCGTGCCATAGAGATTCCCCTTTGTGTCAAATACCAGGCTGCCGCGTCTCGGGTCGGTCGCGTCCGGCGAAGCGCCGAAGCTGTACAAGATCTTCTCCGTCCAGCTACCGCCTGAGGCCTTTGACAACTCGTAGACCGTGCCGTTACCGGAACTGCCGCCGGTCGACGTCGTGCCGTAGAGATTGCCGGCGTGGTCGAGAACCAGCCCGCCGAGAGGCTGAGTTCCATCACCGGCCGCGTTGCCGAACTGATACACTTCGTTGAAGGTCCAGGTCCCGCCTGCCGCGGGCGACAATTCGAAAACGGTCCCGTAGAGTCCCAGCACGCCCCCCGAAACGGTGGTGCCATAGAAGTTTCCTTTGCTGTCGGAGATCAGGCCAGCATTGGGGTTAGCCCCATTCGAGCCATTAAAACTAAACAGGATTGTTTCCTGCGCGGCGGCCATGGAGACCACAACAGTAATTGCGAGGAGCACCAGCCCTGACTGGCAAAAGTACTTGGCGGGACCGAACTTCATAAGCGATCTCCTTGAATGTCGTATATCCAACAATCCTGATTGACCCCGTTTTGGCCCCAGACTTTCCGCCGTGGACCCACCGAAAGTGGGGGCAGATCGTCGTGAATCGCGCTATACTATCGCGGCCTTGCCTCCCCTAGGCAACAGACAAGTCGGGCCGCATCAGGTCAAAACAGGTCGTTTCCCTTTATGGCAACCCATCGCGACCCGCTCCCGGGCAGGCGTCTGGATTCGTGGAAGGAAATTGCCGCCTTCTTCGGACGAGCCGAGCGCACCGTCAAACGCTGGGAGACCGACCGCGGACTTCCCGTTCATCGAGTGCCGGGAGGCGGACGCAGCGCTGTTTTTGCCTACAGCGACGAACTGGCCGAGTGGCTGAAGGGCCGCGCTCAGGAAATCGATGCCGATGACCCGGCTCCTGGGGAAGTTGAGGATCATAAAGTGGATTCCGCCGTAGCCGCCCTGCTACCGCCCCCGGCTCCTCCCGCACCGATTCCGGACGCCATAAAAAATTGGCCGCCATCCCGGATCGTCGCGTGGATCGTTCCCCTCCTGCTTGTCGCCGGGCTGGTGTACCTCTCTATCGGCCATAGCGGAGTCCGCTTCAAAACTCTCGCCAACCCTCACCCATCGAATGTGGAGGCCAAGGATCTCCACCTCGGCCCCGATTCCATCGCGGTGCTTCCCTTCACCAACAAACGGCGAGACGCCAGCACTGACTATCTCAGCGACGGCATCACCGAATCGTTGATCGGCAACCTCGCCCATGTGCCCCAGCTTAAGGTGAGGTCCCGCGACTCGGTCTTTCGCTATAAAGGGAAGGATGTGGAGGTGCAGACCGTCGGCCGCAGTCTCGGGGTATCGGTCGTGCTGACCGGGCGAGTGATGGTGCAGGGTGACAGCGTTGAAATCAGCGCCGAGCTTACCGATGTTCGGGACAACACCGAAATCTGGGGGCATCGCTACACGGGCAAGAGCGCCAACCTCATCTCGTTGCAGCAGCAAATCGCGGGCGACATTGCCGGAAAGTTGCGCTCCACGCTCAGCCCCGCGGATCAGCAGCAGGTTAGCAATCAGGGCACACGCGATGAGAAAGCCTACTCGTTGTTTTTAAAGGGGCGTTACGCATGGAACAAGCGGACGCGTACAGCCCTGGAGACGGCTATCTCCGACTTCAATCAAGCCATAGCCGATGACCCCGAATACGCTCTGGCCTATTCCGGGCTCGCCGACGCCTATTACGGGATGCCTTTTTTTGGGGCTAATCCCGACGAATATCAAGCCAAATCGAATGCAGCTGCCCGCAAGGCCCTCGCATTGGACCCGACCCTGGCTCATCCCCATGCCGTTCTGGGCACCAACGAGTTTGGGTACGACTGGGATTTTGCCGCAGGGGAGGCTGAGTTCAAGAGGGCAATTGAGCTCGACCCCAACGATGCCACGGCCCACCAGTGGTACGCCGAAAACATTAGTGCTCTCGGGGGCAGGGAGCAGGAGGCCCTGGCGGAAGTCACTCTGGCTCATCAGTTGGATCCGCTGTCCCCCATCATCACCCGGGTGATCGGAAGCGTTCGTGTTTCGGCTCGACAGTACGATGAGGCGATTTCCGTCTGCAAGGAGCTGGAGGTTGAGAACCCGACCTTCCCTACGGCGCACGACTGTCTGGCCTACGCCTATTGGGGGAAGCACATGTACCCGCAGGTTGTTGAGGAGTGGAAGACCTATGGACAAATGACCGGCAATCCAGAGGATGCCGAATTCGGAGATGCGCTGGACCGAGGTTTCCGTTCCGCGGGATGGAAGGGCGCCCTCACCCAGGCCATTGAAACTCTGCAAATCCGGCGCAAGACCAGCTACTATTCCCCCTTGTTGATTGCCCGCTTCTACGCCGATTTGGGAGACAACGAGCACGCTTTCCAGTGGCTTGACATCGCTTATCGGGAGCACGACTGGCTGCTCTATGGCTTGAAGACGATGTTCCAGCTTGATCCTTTGCGTTCTGATCCGCGGTTCGCCGAACTGGAGACCAAAGTAGGATTGCTGAAATAGCGAGCGTTCGAGTCGGCAGATCGGGGTAGGTCCGGTTCGGGAACAACGATTTGTATCGGGGCATCGCTTCCGCGATGCCGTAAACCGCCCGAGAAGCGAACGGCTTTAGCCGCTGAGTTTTGTCTGAGTATCAGCAGGGACGGACGCCATAGTGATGTTTGAAGATGTCCCGGTAAGAGATAATTCGAAGATCGCTGAATGCTCCGAAAAACTAGGGAGCCTTCGGATGTTGACCGAAGACTCCCCTTGTTTCTTTCTAACTAGCTGGCGCGCCGCATCGGCCGGTCCGACTTGGAAAAGTCAGCGCTCGCTTCACCCGAGGAAGAGATGTCCTGGGCACCGGTCCGCTCCAGTATCTCTTTCGCCCGCTTGGTCCACTCGGAGTTATCGGAGTGAACGGAGAGTAGGATGCCGCCATCTTTCACACGGCCTTCATAGCGCTTGGCTTCGTACTCTGGAATTCCCATGCCAATCAAGGCTCCGGTGATACCGCCTACCGCGCCGCCCACTCCGACGCCGGCGAGAGCCGCCATAATCGGACCGGCGGCAATGAAGGGCCCAAGTCCCGGAATAGCCAGCGCACCAATGCCCGCCAGCCAGCCCAATCCGCCTCCAATCACTGCCCCAGTAGTTGCGCCTGCAGCGGTTCCTTCCGGTGCCTTGGTTTCTTTTTTGTGGGCGAAATCCTTCGTGCCCACGTTTTCAGGGAAAAGCACCGAGATATCTGTGTTGCGGAAACCCGCCGCTTGCAATGCATCCACGCCGTTTTCTACGTCTGCGTACTCCGGATATATTCCAAAAACTGCCGTATTTTTTCCTGCCATATAGGATCCTCCTAGGACGCTTGCCGGTTAATGTTTCGGTTGGACATCGATTTCGTTCGTCACCTTATCCGCGCCTGCCACTTCTGCAGCCTTGTCTTCCACCGCCTTCTTTTCTTCCTCGGAACGCACTGGCCCCTTGAGTGTCACCATCCCGTTCTGCGTGATGACTTTCACGTTATGACCATAGGTTGAGAGGGACTTATCGCTAGCGATGGACTTGCGAATCTGCTGAGTTACGTCGCGATCCGATCGGTTTGCTTTTTGTTGATCGGCCGTAGCTTCGTTTGAATTGCGGTCCCGCTGATTCATCTTGGTGTTGTCGGCTTGGGGATCGGTTGTCTGTTGAGCACTGGCGACGGCCCAGCCACTGAGCAGAAGGGGCGCGAACAATGCGATGCGGAACGCCCTTTGCAAAACAAGTTTCATAAATGGATAGTCCTCCGTTGGGATTGAATGGCTCGGCTTGAGCGTGAATGGCCCGGACACAGCAGAGCGTGTGAAGGGCGGATCAAGCGCCTCCGGCTGGGTTCGTTGTTCTAATCTTGTAAGGCCTAGCGGCCTTCGGTTCCCGTTGATGTCCGCGTCGAGAAACGTTCCCGAACCCGATCGCCGATGTCCTGGACCTTATCGCCGATCTGGCTGCGAATTTCCTCACCACTGGCGGGGGCATATAGCATCGCGACGCCTACACCCACTCCCACTCCAGCCACGAAAGTCAGCACGTTGCGGACGGTATGATCGTCCCCTGAGTACATATCTTCAGCTTGCTCGCGCAGGTCTGATACCCGGTCCGACACGCGGTCCGCGCCGTCTGCAACGCGGTCCCGGACGTCACTTGTGAAACTGCTCGTCTGATCCAGAAAGTAGACTGCAGTCTTGAGAATTGATCGAATCAAGTTGTTCATCATAATCCACCTTTCATCGTGTTCGCGAAATTAACCTATCTGATCTGAGTTAGTTGCCGAAAACGAGACCAGGGCTTGCACTTAAGTGAACTATTTGTGCGGAAATCTAAAACAAAGGCTGGAAAGGGGGAAAATTGAAGTTCCGAAGCGCCGAGCCTGCTAGCGACTCACAGCACTCGTTGAACATATTCGCGAGAGAAGGCGTACAAATTCAACTGACGAGGGCCCTTAATCTATGGACTCCAGAGATCAAGGCTAGAGCCACGCAAGTGACACCGGGACAACAAAGCTTTACAAAAATGTTTGCATTACTCGCGTCTTAAATCGTTCTCGTGGTGTACGTCCAATACCAAAAAAATAAACTTACTTAAGGAGGAAACGTATGCCTATGCAACCTCAAGAGCAATCCACCCTAAATGTAAAGCTCGTCCACTTCACGAAGCAAAACTCGCCTGATGATCCGGTACAAGTGGCCTTTGCCGTCACTGATGATCAAGGGAAAGAAGAGATCATCACCGGTGAGGTGCCCTACACCTATGATCTCTTCCATCTTTTTCAGGAAAACAACTGGTTGAACATCCGCCGGGGGGTCGCTTCGATTCGCGAGAACCGAGGACAGCGCCGAGCGATGTCAGCCTAGTTAACCCCAGATAGTCCGTATGGGATGGAACCCCGGAATGTTTTGGGGTTCCATCTTTATTTTCTGCCCTCAGTCCATCGTCGAGATTTGCGCTTACGCCCCCGTTGCGCCCTGAAACTTTACTTCCACCAACCGCCGGTCCGTATCGGACACTTTGAACATCGCCCGCGGTTTCAGGTTCATGAAGCTGGCTACAAACACCTCGGGGATCTGCCCAATCCGTGTGTTGTATGTGTTGACGTCGTCGTTGAAAAACTCGCGACGATCCGCGATGCGTTCCTCCAAATCGCTGATCCGGGTCTGCAACTTTAGAAAATTTTCGTTCGCCTTGAGCTGGGGATAGTTCTCCGCTACCGCGAACAGCCCGCGGAGTGCGCCTGTCATCATTACATCGGCTTGCGCCTTTTGGCCGATGCTCGCCGCATTGATGGATGCAGCCCGCGCTTGCGTGACCGCCACCAGTGTTTGCTGCTCGTGCTGCATGTATCCCTTCACAGTCTCCACTAGATTTGGGATCTCGTCATGACGCTGCTTGAGCAGCACATCGATGTTCGCCCACGCGCGGTCGTTATCGTTGCGCAGTCGAACCAACTCGTTGTATAGGATGACGACGTAGACCAGCACTCCCACGACAAATAAAAGAAACGCCGCCCCTGTGATCACGCTGCTTCCCATGTGTCATTCCCTCCGTGAGACCAGCTTGCAGATCGCCACTAGAATAAGTGAAAGTGAACTAATAGACTCGCACGGCACACGAGAGCGAGTGCCGCCCCGCCCAGAATCATAAGCCCCGCGCGTCTACGAAGATTGCTGTTGAGTTCGGCATCGCTCGCGTCGAGATCACAAAAGTCGGCTCGTGTTGGCCCTTGCCGATCATGCCAAGGTCGGGGGCGCCGGCAGCCGTGGAGTTCTCCCCGCATGTTCCGCTGATTAAGTACTCCTGTCCCGGCACCACCAGATATTCGCGCAGGCGATAGCGGCCCGTAGCCGGTTGCGCCAAAGGCATCTTCATCGCCGGGAGGTTTCCACCCTGGCGCAAGGATTCTACTTCCTGCAGATGCGCCAGGAACATTTGCCGCCGCTGTTCCTTTTCAGGATCGCTCAGCGGACCGCTGGCGGCGGTTAACTTCGCCATGACATCGGTTGACGGTTGGCCGCCTTGGGCCATCGCCGGTAACGCGGCAAAGAGTTCTTTCAGCGCTTCCTGTTTGGCCTCAACTTGAGGATTCGCCGACGCTCCGGTCTTCTCGATCCTCTTGTCAATGAACTGGCCGACTCTCTCTGTGGCCCCTCGTATCTGCGCGTAGCTCACATATCGCAACCGATCGCCGTCGGTGATGCCTCCACTCCCCGTGACTGGCGCCGAAGTAGCCGTCCCCTGGTAAGAATTGACCTCGCGGGTTGAGCCCACGGGAAGGTCGTACTCCGCTGCGTGCGCGTCCATCAGAACCGTCCCAGTCTCGTCGGCCAGATAGAAACGCAAGCCAGCAACAGCGTTGCCACGAATGGGACTTGCCAGAACTGTTCCACTGGTCGATCTCAACTTTGTAAAAACAACACAAACTGGAGAGAACTTGCTCACTCTTCGCCTCGCGTACGCGAACAAACCCATGGGGACACTCCGAACCGCTGTGCGTGGAGTGTCTTCCATATTTTGCATTCGCGCAAGACCCGGAAACCCTTGAAAAACGTCCAGAGTCCGCCGCGATACAGAGGCCGCGATACAGAGAAAGAGAGCCGCCCTTGGATCGGAATTGCTGCGCATACGCCGGGTAAGGTTGGGCGAAATGCTACTTGAAGAAGGACTGGTCCGCAAACCCTGCCGGCCAGTCTACCGGTAGGGCAATTCTAGAACCTTGGGCTGACCGTATGCCCATTAAAAAAGCTGAGCCCGCAGGCTCAGCCGTTAACGCACAAAATAAACTGCTACGGTTTATGCGGAGTCAGGTCGCACGCATGTTTTACTTCGTCCAGGTTCAAACCTTCAGGCGAGAACTCCGCGATCGCATAACCGGTTCGCGTCTTCACCTCCACATTGAACACATGGGCCCCCGTGGCGCCGCGAACCGTGCCCTTGTCCATGGCGAGGAAATGTCCACGCACCCAGTTCCATCCCTTGTGTTCGTGGCTTCCATCGATACGCACCATGACCTCCATTTTAGGCTGACCCCAGAAGCCGGGATAATCGGGCTGTCCCAGCCTTGCGCCAGGATTGAAATCAGCGTACTGGTACTTGCCGTTGGTGCATATCACGTCAACTCGAGGCTTGTAATCCGGGTCCTCCCGAAAATAGTTGTTTGCCAGTAATTCAAAGCGAACTTTTTTCGCGCCAGTCATCTTATCCTCTGAGCGGAATTCGGTCCACTTGCCGCCGGCGCTGACGCCGTCCTGTTCATCCTGATACGGACTCATCCTAGCCTCTTGAGCGAAGGCCACGACGGCCGTCCAGAGCAGACTCACCGCCACGATCGAACCAAAACACTTCTTATTCTGGAGCACGTCCAATCCTTTCAAGGTTTCCCTCCCGACGCGAGAACATCCTTAATATTGAACCCGGAAAGCGGATAAGAGTTGCATCGGGGGTATATTTCGCGCTCGCAGGCAAACAAGAAGCGAATGCTCCATGTTTTTAGTATTCCGCGGATCTAATGTTTGTCGATTCGTAAATCAATGTAAACCTGGGATCGGTCGTCGAACTGGCTGACGGATCGGGTGTCGCTCTTAATATTGTTGTACTGCGCATAGACCTCATAGTCCACCGTGGAGAGTCCCGGAAAACGATATGTACCGTCCTGTCCGACGATGTAGGTCTTCACGGCATGGGTGCGCGTATTTGTGAGATAGACAACGGCGCTCACCACAGGATTATCCTGCCGATCGAGCACTTTGCCGGAAAGTAACCGGCCTGTCGGCTTATCTTTCTTGTCAAGGGCACGACCGGTCACGGGAACTACGAGCACAACCGCGCAAGCAAAGAGCGCTAAGCTCCTGAAAGATGGTCTGGGAATCATCCTGGTCTGGTTCCTTTTTTACTGCCCTACTCGACGTGGAGCTATCGGGCTAGATGTAATCCAATATCCACGCGTTCATCATACTCTACGTGAACCGGAACCTCCTCGACGAGGTGCACGGGATGGCCGTCTTGAGTCTTGACTCCTTTCAGATCCGCTCCCACTATGTAGTCATTCTTGCCGGCGGCCACGCGGAGGGCAAATTCGCCGTGATGATCGGAATGCAGATCCCACTTAGCTTTCTTGTCGGAGGCGCGACGGATCATAACCTTCACGCCGTAGACAGGGTGATCGTCCGGCCCCCAAACCGTGCCAAAAATGAGAGCATAGGGATCCGTTGGTCTCAACTTCTTGGACGACGGACTGGCGCCAGCCACCGACGAAAGCTGCGAGGCTATGACGCAGAAGACAGGCAACAGGAGGAGGAAAACTGAGGACCGGCAGGCGGGGAGACGGAGACGGCAGGCGCTACGCGTCGTCACCGTCTTCAGCCTCGACTTCCTCTTCTTCTTCCACGTAGCCTTCCTCGACAGCCTTCAACTCCAGTGGACTGGTTGTGACCACTTCGAAGTCGGTACCACACTCCGGACAGGAGACAATTTCTCCTTCATCGACTTCTTCTTCTTCCACATTCAGATCAGTTTCGCATTCAGGACAAAGAACCATGATTCCTCCGCTCCCATTCGACATCATTCCTTAGATACACCTGATAATATTTAGATTCTTCCCCCGCCGCAGTGTCAAGGGGGCGGTGCTGTAGAGACAAGATTAAAATTTCGACTGGAACCGCCTCCTTGCTTGACAATTCGCATGCCGGAGACTAGATGATTCCTACGCTGAAGAAGAAATCGTGGTATGTGGTCATCTTGACGTGGTTGAGCCTGAGCGGGATAGCGATGGCGCAAAGCCACGGAACTGCTGCATCCGAAACCAATGCCGCCCAGGGGATGCCTGCGGATTCAAGTATCGCGGCTGCCCTGCAGCAGGTTTCCGCGGAACGGATCCGGGCTAACATCGAAAAGTTAGTGAGCTTTGGAACGCGGTCGACCATATCGGCGCAGGATCCCGCCGCGATCAAAGCTGGAAGCGGCGTGGGTGCCGCTCGGGAGTGGATCAAGTCGGAATTCGAGCGCTACTCGAAGGATTGCGGCGGCTGCCTGGAAGTGAAGACGGACACTTTCACCGAGCCGGCCACAGACCGTATCCCGCAGCCCACGGAAATCACCAACATTTATGCGATTCTGAAGGGCACCGACGTAGAGAACGCGAAGCGCATCGTGCTCGTGACCGGACACTACGATTCGCGCAACAGCGACATTCTCGACGTGAAGGGCGATGCTCCGGGAGCCAACGACGATGGCAGCGGAACCGCCGTCAGCCTGGAGTGCGCCCGCGTTTTGAGCAAGCTGAAGTTTCCCGCGACAATTATCTTCCTGGCTGTGGCGGGCGAAGAGCAAGGACTGAACGGCAGCCATCATTTTGCCAAGCTCGCGAAAGACCAGGGATGGAACATCGAAGCGGTGCTGAATAATGACATCGTCGGCGGAGACAAGAGCGCGGAGCAGGATCATTCCATTGTGCGCGTATTTTCTGAAGGACTACCCGCCGCGGCGACGGAGCAGGAAATCCACCGGATTCGGGGATTAGGAGGTGAGAACGACTCGGCCTCGCGGCAGTTAGCACGCTACATCGCCGATGTTGGCCGCGCCTACACTGTGGGGGTGAAGCCTGTGCTGGTTTTCCGGCTGGACCGATATCTCCGCGGCGGCGACCATTATTCGTTCAACCAACAGGGATTTGCCGCAGTGCGCTTCACGGAATTTCGCGAAGACTTTCATCACCAGCATCAGAACGTACGCACCGAGGGCGGCATCGAATATGGCGACCTTCTGAGGTTTGTGGACTTCGATTATGTCGCGCAGGTAGCGCGGCTGAATGCGGCTACACTGGCGTCACTGGCCTCAGCGCCAGCGCCTCCGGCGAATGTGCACTTGCTGACCAAGGATCTGGAGAATGACTCCACACTCACCTGGGAGAAGTCCCCGGGAGGAGCGGCTTCCGGTTACGAGATTCTCTGGCGTGCAACATCGAGTCCGGAATGGGAACATGTGGAAAAAGTCGGGAACGGGACGCGCACGACTTTGAAACTTTCCAAAGATAATGTCATCTTTGCAGTGAGGGCGGTGGACGCGCAGGGGCATCGGAGTTTGCCGGTTGTGCCGCTCCCGGAGCGGTAGGCTCGGCCGGCAGCGGCTGCGCAAGAACTAAGAAACAAGAAGAAAGTACAGCTGCTCAGGATGGCCCGGCCGATCACGCAACCTGATACCATGATGGATAGAATTCTTTCCCTTGCGGTAGTTGAGGCTCCAGCGTGCCGATGAATCGCGGACGTACGATCTCGTTGAGCCTGCCTCCGTTCACGCGTTGGGTGAAGCGTCTGATCCTGGCGTACGCCGGGATTTACCTGCTCATGGCCGTGATGAGGCTTGCTTCTCCATTCGCTCGTGAGTGGGTAGTTGTCTATCTCGGGCTGATACCAAAGCTGGTTATGCAGGGAATGGTCTGGCAGCTGATCACATATTCCTTTCTGCACCTCGAGTTGCTGCACTTACTTTTTAACGCGCTGGCCCTGTGGATGTTCGGCTCCCAGTTGGAGAGTGATTGGGGATCGAAGCGATTCCTGGAATTTTATTTCTTTTGCACAGTTGCAGCCGGCCTCACCTCGGTGGCGGTGAGTTATATGCATGTTCCGGGGCTGTCTCCCGGGACGCCTACCATCGGGGCTTCCGGCGGTATCTACGGTTTGCTAGTTGCGTTCGGCGTGCTCTACGGCGAGAGCGAAATCATGATGTTCCCGCTGCCCTTCCGTATCAAGGCCAAGTATTTTGTGTGGGGAATCGTGTTCCTGACCCTGGTGGGGGCGATTCAGGAAACCGGCGGCGTAGCGAACTTTGCCCACCTTGGCGGATTGCTGTTCGGTTATCTCTACCTCAGATTCCTGCCGCGTAAGGGTCTAATGTTCGCTACTTCCGAACGCTACTTCAGCATTCGAAATGAGTATTACCGCTGGAAGCGGCGGCGGGCGGCGAAGAAGTTTGAAGTTTACATGAGCAAGCACGATCGCAAAGTTGAATTCGACGAGCATGGCAACTACATTCCACCGGATGACGGGCCGCGCAAGGGCAACGGTGGTTCGAAATCGGGATGGGTGAACTAAAAGTTCAAAGTGTCTTGAAGCCTTGAGACTTGCTTTACGCGTGGATACGCGTTTAAGACGTCTTCCTTTCTACCGACAGCGACCTTTCAAGCAACATCTCTACAGAAGACTTTGAAGCTCCGCTAACACCGTCCCCGGAAGACCTTCTTGCCTCGACTTCCCTTTGAATCCCAGATCGTGTCCTGCGCCGTCCACCGTCAGTAATTTTGTCCTCGCAGGAATCAACTTCAGAGCCTGCTCGATTTCCTCTACGGTGCCGAAAGGATCGCGCGTCCCCTGAACGAAGAGAGCGGGAGTTCGCAGGTCGAAAAAATGCTGAGTGCGCAGTTGCGCAGGTTTGCGAGGTGGGTGCAGGGGATAAGACATCAGTAGCAGGGCGCGAACCGGCACGAGCTTCGCTTCCGTTTGTTCGGCGCAAAGCATGCTTGCTTGCCGGCCGCCGTAGGAGTGGCCTCCTAAGAAAACAGGTCCGCCTGCCAGATTTCTTAATGCCATGACTGCATTCTGCAGTCCGGCACGGTCGCGTTTGCCGTCGTGCGGACTAGGTGGGCCATACGGGCGATCCTGGCGAAACGGCAAATCACAGCGCAGCACCAGGAAACCCGCGCTGGAAAAACTTTCCGCGACCGCGATCAGCAGCGGAGCCTGGCAATTCGATCCCGCGCCGTGAGTCAAAACCAACCCCTGACCGTTGGGTCTTTCCGGACGATGAAGGAAACCGCGTACGAACGGGTCCACCGAGACATCGGTATAAACCTGCGGGCTCGATTCAGCAGACACGTTTATACTCCGATCTCTTGCAGCTTCTCGTAGACCTTCAGAATTTTAATTTCGTTTCCCAGGCGGGCCCAGCAGCGCAGCACTTCGGGATCTTCCTGAGCACTGCTGCGGGCCTGTTCAGAATTCCAGTAGCGCAGCAGTATGTAGTGAGCATCGCTGCTACGATAAAGTAGATCGCGACCGTATTGTTTCCTGGAGACGATGGAATTGAGTTCGCGCATGGTCTCTAGTGAAACTGCCTCCAAGCCGGGCAAAGGCTCCCAGATCGCGATGGACAGATATTCCTGCGACATACTTCGCGATTATAGCTTCTGGAGGCTGCGGCGGCGTTTGCCTTTGGTGTGAGTAGCGGCGCTGACCTCTTCGGACGTGACGGTGTGCAGCCGCATGAAGTTCGTGGAACCCGATGCCTGGCGCGTACCTGCGACCACTCCCAGCACGTCCCCCGGCTTGAGCAACCGGCGGTCTAACAATTCTTTCTCGGCAACGCGAACCATATCTTCGGCCGAAAGCGCCTGCTCGCACTTCATAGGATGCGCGCCCCAGTAGAGGTTGGTGCGCTGGGCCACGGAGTTGTTGTGAGTAAACGCGTAGATGGCGGCCTGCGGCCGGTATTTGGAAATCATACGCGCAGTGTTACCGGTTTCGGTGAAAACCGCGATCGCACCCATGGGTAGGTCTTCGGCAGCGTGAGCGATGGATTCGCATATCGTTTCGGCGACGGAGAGGCCATGACGGTCGCGGCGGCGCCGCTGCGTGAACTCTCCCATGTTGCTCTCCGCCTCGACTACAATGCGTGCCATCATCGCTACCGCCTCGCGAGGATAGCGGCCGCTGGCAGTTTCCGCTGAGAGCATGACCGAATCGCTGCCATCGAAGATGGCGTTGGCTACGTCGCTGGCCTCAGCGCGCGTGGGCCGTGGATTCTCGACCATCGACTCGAGCATTTGCGTCGCCGTGATCACGGGCTTGCGCCACACAGCTGCGCGGCGAATAACATGCTTTTGAATGACGGGAACTTTTTCCGGAGCCATTTCCACCCCAAGGTCGCCACGCGCGACCATCACGCCATCGGAGGCCTCCAGAATTTCTTCAATGTTGTCGATGCCCTGCGGCTTCTCCAACTTGGAGATGAGAGGAGTATCACAGCCCAAGCGGGCTACGATTTGCCTGACCATATTCACGTCGGCAGCAGTGCGAACGAAAGATAGCGCAACCGCGTCTACGCCGTTTTTCAAGCCAAATTCCAGATCCTTGCGATCTTTCTCCGTCAAGGCCGGGATCGACAATGCAGTACCAGGCAAGTTGATGCCCTGATGCTCGCCCAGGGTGCCGCCGTTCAAAACGTCGCAGACCACATCTTTGCCGCGAACGGTGCGCACGCGCAATTCGATGAGTCCATCGCGCAATAGAATGCGGGCGCCCACACCAACTTCGCCGGCAAGATCCTGGAACGTAGTCGAAATGCGGGTGGCTGTTCCGGTGATATCGCGAGGAGTAATCACGAGAGTTGAACCGCTCGTAATCAGCACTGGTTCGTGGTCCTGCAGGCGCCCGGTGCGGATTTTTGGCCCTTGCAGATCCTGCAAGATGCAAATGGTTCGATTTTCTTTTTCGGCAGCGCTGCGCAGGCGTTCGATATTGCGAGCATGGTCTTCATGGGAGCCATGAGAAAAATTCAGGCGAGCGACGTCCATGCCCAATCGCATCAGATCGCGCATGGCCGCTTCGGAGTGGCAGGCAGGACCGATGGTGCAGATAATCTTTGCACGGCGAGTGGCGGCGACGGATCGGGGAGTGACCGAAAAAACACTTTTCTCTATGAAAGAATCTTCCTTCGCGACTTCTGGCTTGCGCTGTTTCATAAGTTCGAGATCAGAATTTGCTCAACCGGGAGAGACTATTGTAACGGGTTGACAGCGCTGTTGTTCGGATGGCCTCAGGGTTCAGGCGCGATGACTATATTCTCGGGCTGCTGATTGCGATCAACTCTTTTCCCAGCATCGCACGGGGGAAGAGCATGGCGTTGAACTCCGCCCCTATGAGAATTACCAGGGAAACCATATACATCCATACGAGAAGAGCAATGGCGGCACCGAGGGATCCGTAAATAACTCCGTAGTCGGCATAGTGCTGCAAGTAGAAACCAAAAAGCAGTGTGGACGAGAACCACAAGCCAGTGGCCAGCGTTGCCCCCGGGATGACGGTATGCCAAGGCTGCGTCCGCGGGACCGCATTGTGATAGATCAGAGCGATGACCGCAATGCTGGTGAGCGTGGCGATCAGCCAGCGAATGCAGGTCCACATCAACAAGATGTAGGCGCTGAATTCATGTGCGGTATAGAAAAGGATGGTAGTTTCAATCTTGCTGCCGAAGGCAACCAGCAGGGTAGAGAACGTCATGGGGATAAGAGCGAATACGACGAGGAGGAATGAGATTAGCCGTTCTTTTACCAAGCCCCAAATCTTGGGTAGTTCGTAGCAGCGACGGAAACCTTCCATCCAAGAAACCATGACGCCGGAGGCGGTCCACAGGGTCAGTAAGGACGCCGTGATCAGCAAACTAACGGGACGCTGGGAGGCGCCCCGCAGAAAATTCATCGCCGTATTGCCGCCCGCCGGCAGAATACGCGATAAGGCATACGAGATTTCCCGCAGGTATGGCGCTCCCTTGCGCGATGTGGCCAGCACCGATCCCACAACCAGCAGCGCGGGAAAGAAAGTAAGAATTGAGGAGTACGCTGAAGCCTTGGCGATAGAAAAAGCGTCGTGCTGGAAAGCACGCCAGAAAGCCAGCCGTAGAAGGCGCAGAAAGCGAAGCATCGCTGGCCCTAGCTTAGGGCTTGAAGCCACCGGACGCAACGAAGGAAGCGCGGCAGGTTCCTCAACTTGCAATCGCTGGGGGTTGGCGTGCATGGTTGTCTAAGGCTGATTATTAGTTGCCAAAAAGGGGTTCGGGGGCGAACTGGTTCGCCCCCGATACTTAGCCTTAATTTGGCCTACTCCGCAGCCAGTTCCTCAGTCTCGCCCTCATGCCGCATCATTTCGAGGGCGCGCTCGGCCTCTTCGTATGCCGCCGAGACCTCCGCCTGTACCTTGGCGGCGGCCTCTTCCATTTCTGGCGAGAGGCGCACGTTGCGGTAGTACTCCATGCCGGTTCCGGCAGGGATGAGCCGGCCGACGATGACATTCTCCTTAAGGCCGCGCAGGTGATCGACCGCTCCCTGAATGGAAGCTTCGGTGAGCACGCGCGTAGTCTCCTGGAAGGACGCCGCCGAGATGAACGAGTCGGTCGAGAGCGACGCTTTCGTGATGCCGAGGAGGAGCGGGCGTCCGGTAGCCGGCTTGCCGCCCTCCTTGATCACGCGTTCGTTCTCTTCGCGGAAGCGGAACTTATCCAGTTGCTGCTCCAGCAGGAACGTGGTGTCGCCCACATCCTCCACCTTCACCCAACGCATCATCTGTCGGACAATCACTTCGATGTGCTTGTCGCTGATGTTGACGCCCTGCAACCGGTAGACTTCCTGGATTTCGTTCACCAGGTAAGACTGCAGTTCCTTTTCTCCGAGCACGGCCAGGATGTCGTGCGGGTTGAGCGGGCCGTCCATCAGCGGTTCGCCCGCCTTGACGCGCTCGCCTTCCTGCACGTTGATGTGAACGCCACGCGGCACCGAGTATTCTTTTTCCGTGCCGTTGTCGGCCTGCACATACAGTTTCCGCTGGCCCTTGGAGACTTCACCGAATTTCACCGTACCATCGATTTCGCTGATGACCGCGGTTTCGTGCGGCTTGCGGGCTTCGAACAATTCGACCACACGCGGTAGACCGCCAGTGATGTCTTTCGTTTTGGTAGTCTCGCGCGGGATCTTGGCCAGCACGTCTCCCGGGAATACTGTGTCGCCGTCCTGCACCATGAGGTGAGCGCGGGAAGGCATGAGGTAGCGCTTGC
>OBLW0100000365.1_pt1 | contig 38830 bp, 29 predicted proteins | sample 1520161 | NCBI WGS metagenome assembly OBLW01 (sample SAMEA3539309, study PRJEB22396) | soil metagenome | biome: tundra; feature: field; material: soil | place: USA | collected 2010-05 | depth 0.15 m
CCGAAACCTCCGGGTAGGTCGCTGATGAGTGTCCGCGGCAACGCGGCGCCTAGAGGAATGACCGCACACGACAGAATTCGGCTTACAGGTCCTTTTGCCGAATGCAAAACGACAGCCCCGGCTGGGAGAACCCCAGCCGGGGCTGGCCATTTTAGGGGCATTTCTCGAAAATCGGATCGTCCCAAAGTCCCGCGCCGTGTCCAGTACGATCAAGACATGCTACGCGTGAGACTGCTGGAAACGGGCGCACGGTTGCCGGTGGTGGCGCATCCTGGCGAAGACCTGGGCTATGACCTGTTTGCTTTGGAAGCGGTGCGACTGGAGCCGCACGCAACTGTGCGTGTGCGCACCGGGATCGCTGTCGAGGCGCGTCATCCGGAGACAGGGGCGCCGCTGGGATTGTTAGTGCGCGACCGCTCGTCGATGGCGGCAAGAGGTATCGCCACTACGGGCGGCGTGATCGATGCAGGCTATCGCGGCGAAATCCTGGTGTTGATGACCAACCTGAGCAAGACAACCGTCGACCTGAACGCTGGCGAAAAGATCGCGCAGATGATTCCAGTTCCCGTACTCACGGGTCTGGTACAGGAAGTCGAAACGCTGGAAGACTCGGCACGCGCGGCAAAAGGATTTGGGAGTTCGGGACGATAGCATTCGTCCCTCTCAGTTCCTTCCCAGCCCGTCGTTCTTGTGGTAATTCGGATAGGACGGAATCGGAATCTCCGGGATCGGATTCGCCTTCAACTCGTCCACCACCGTCTGTACACCGGTTTCAAGCTGCGCATCGTGGCCCGCCGCAACGTCCTTCGGCAATTCTTCCACCATCACATCGGGAGGAATACCGCGGTTCTCCACCTCCCAATCGCCGTGCAGACCGTAGATAGCGTAACGCGGCGCCATCACGAAGCCGCCATCGATCAGCGGCGGATAGCCTCCGATGCCAACCAGGCCACCCCAGGTGCGCGTGCCGATCAGCTTGCCGATCTCGGCTTTGTGGAAGTACCAAGGCATCGCGTCGCCACCCGAACCCGAGTTCTGATTGATGAGCATGACCTTTGGACCGAAGATAGCGCCGACGGGATCGTGAATCGGCTTGCCGTCGCGCTCCTTGGCACCCGAGAGCGGGAAGCGCTTGAGCACGTCGACCACGTAATCCGCGATGAAGCCGCCTTCGTTCCAGCGTTCGTCGAGGACAAGAGCCTGCTTGTCGAGCTGCGCATAGAAGTAGCGGTTGAAGCTGTCGTAGCCCGCGCCGCCAGTGTTCGGCATATAGACATAGGCCACCTTGCCACCCGAGAGCTGGTCAACCTTACGCCGGTTGGATTCGACCCAATCGAGATTACGCAATCCATCCTCGTCGTCGATAGGAACGACAGTGACATCGCGCGCATCTTTGCCTTCGGGGTTGGGGCCGACACGGAGAATCGTCTGCTTGCCTGCTGTTCCGTCGAAGGCTTCATAGAGATTGTCCGAGCCATGCAGATCGCGGCCATTGACGGCGAGAATGTACTCACCTTCCTTGACGTAGACACCAGGCATTGTCAGCGGAGAGGCCAGGCCCGGAGTCCAGTTTTGCCCGCCGAGAATCTTGACGATGCGATAGCGACCGTTTTCGATTCTGTAATCGGCGCCAAGCAGACCAGTCTTCGGCGCATTGTCATGAGAGTCGGGCCCACCGACGAACATGTGACCAATCGTGATTTCACCCAGCATCTCGGTGGAGAGATAGGTGAATTCAGCACGCGAAGCGAGGTTATCGAGATACGGCTTGTACTTCGCCTCGATCTTGGGAAGGCTGAGGCCGTGCGTGTTGGGGTCGTAAAGGAAGTCTCGCTCGATGCGCCAGGTTTCGTGATAAATCTGCCGCCACTCCGCGCGTGGATCGATAGTAGTTTGCATACCACCCATGTTGAGGGGCTTGCCAGGGTTGTCGTTTCCGGGCTTCAGGTCGTCAACCGGTGCAATGGTCCAGCCGCCCTTTCTTCCATAAAGCACCTTGGAGCCGTCGGCTGAGACGATGAAGTTATCGAGCTTGCTGAGAACCACCTCGGGCTCGCGCTTCTCCAGCGTGAACCGCCAGATGGCCTGAATCCCATTGTTCCCATCGCGCTCAGAGGGCCGACCGATGGGCGAACCTTCAAACAGATAAAACACGCCTGCCTTGCCCGCGAGAAAGTTTTCATAGTTGCGCGGCGGAATGGGCAGCGACAGGATGCGGTTGCCGATGCCATCGAGATCGACGGTGACTTTGACCGCCTTGTCTTTGTCCTTCTCTTTGTCGGCGTCCTTATCTTTATCCTTGTCGGCCGATTTGTCCTTGTCGGCAGATTTCGATTCGTCCTTTGCCGCAGACTTGTCATCCTTCGACCCGTTTCCCGACTTATCGGAATCAGGCTTTTTCTCTTCCTTAATTTTTTCGTCGTCGCTCTCGGGCGGAATGGGCGAGGCACCGTCCTTAGCAAGCACAACAACATACGGCGCGTCCGATTGAGCGCGATCAAGCGACGAGAGATCAATGCCGGCGTTCGACGGGCCGTCATTGGTTGAGGCAAGGAAGTAGAGATATTTGCCGTTGCGATCGAATGCAGGGTTGGAGGCGTCGCTCATCCCATCTGTGATCTGCGTAAACTTGTGCGTGTCGAGCGAGTACATAAAGATGGCATTGAGCTGGTTATTGAGGTCGCGCTGGTAGGCGATCCATTTCGAATCAGCGGACCAGACCTGGCTGAAGCCGTGGCCAAAAGTTCCGTAAGTTCCCTGGTCAATCAATACCGGCTTGCCCGCCACGGCAGGTGAGCCCGAAGGCACATCGATAAGCCATAAGCGCTGATGCTTGTCGTCATACGCGATATGTTTTGAATCGGGCGACCAGAGGATGTCGTAAAAATAGCTGGGGTCGGGACCGAGGTCGATGACCGTGGGCGGCTTGAATCCGGTTTGGTCGCGAAAATACAGCTTGTATTCTCCGGAAGCGTCGGAGAAGTACGCAATGGTCTTGCCGTCCGGACTCCATGAAGGATCGCGCTCGGCCACGTCCGAGGTATTAGTCAGGTTGCGCGTGTCGCCTTTCTCCGCGGGAACCGTGAAGATTTCGCCATGCGCTTCAAAGACGGCACGCGCGCCGGTGGGCGAAATATTCGCGTTCCTGATTTCATCAGGCTTGACCGAGGCAAGATGCGGCTGCAGGTTGGGCAGTTCGCCGTGAATCTGGATCGGGACAGCATGATCCGCGTTGCTCGATGTGTCGACGAGGTGGATCGATCCGAACTGCTCATAAACAATCCCGCCGGGACCGGCCTGAAAGGTTTTCAGATCGTATCCGCTGTTGGGCACCACCGGACTTACCTGCTTGGAGTCGATATCGTAGCGGAAGAGCGAGACCGGGCCGTTGCGATCGGAGAGGAAGTAGACAGAGTTGCCTACCCATGCGGGGTTCGAGTCGTTGGAGTTTTCGCGCGGCACCTTCTGAAGATCGAGAGTCTTCAGGTTCACGATCCAGATCGGCGTGGTCTGGCCGCCAACATAACGTTTCCAGGCCGGCTCCCACTTGGTGATCGGGTTGTAGGCAATGGATTGTCCATCGGGTGAAAAAGACCCTTCGGAGCCAGCGGGCAATGGCAGTGGCTCGGGCATGCCGGAGCCGTCTGCATGCACGAGAAACAGCTTGAGGAAATGCCGGTAGCTGAGCGCACTGCTGGTGACGAGCACGTCCTTGCTGTCGTGTGTCCAGCCAACAACCGCGGTTCCTTGCGGGTGCCAGGTGATGCGGCGCGGCACGCCACCGCCCGCGGCAACGATATACACGTCGGTGTTGCCGTCGAGGCGCGCAGAGTACGCAATTTGCGTCCCGTCCGGTGAGAAGGACGGGCCCACTTCCACATGGCCATTAGAAGTGAGGCGCTCAGCTTCACCGCCCTGCCGGCTCACGGTCCAAATGTCATCGGCGTAGAGAAAGGCGATCTTGTCCTGCGAGAGCGAGGGATTGCGAAGCAGCAACGGAGCAGAGGTTTGCGCAGCGACAAACCCGGAGAGCATGACCAAGGATGCAATCACGAGCAATGTGAAGCGGAACGAAGAGCGCATCAGCGAGCCTCCATTTGATACGGGCGGTCCAGTGTCGAGGCCGACGTGGTCGCGGCCTCGGTGTGGGTTGGCGTTTCCATCCAGAACTCGGCAAACCAGAGTCCGGCAATCATGTTTTTCACAGCCTGATTCGTTGAAGTTCGGATCCCGTGGCGGAAGTGGCACCCAACGCGAGGACTGGAGAATGCGCAGAGGGGTTGAAGCGCAGTGCTCTCCGTACCGTGCTGCAAAGCATGGCAAATATCCTACCAGTCCATCCAAGCGTCCCGACTCGTTTTGGCACGAGTGGGGGGTCCGAGCAGGTAATTCCGGACCCGCGGGGAGGAAGGAAATCCGCACCAAAAGAGCATGGCTGAACGAGGCGGTCCATGGGAAACCCGGGCCAGTGCAGTTTCACGCGGATTGACGAGTCGTGATATGGTGCGAATTTACAAAGGAAAATGACGACGAGTCCGTGCGCGACGCGAACGACCCACGCACGGAGGAGAGCTTGTGGCAAGGATGGGCCAGCACGCACGCGGAATAAGGCCGATCGACCTGACGGAAGTCCAGCTTGCGTCAAGTGAGACAGCCCGACGCATCAACCGCGACATCGTACTCGAGTTGATACGGGCAAATCAGCCGATCTCGCGCGCTGATTTATCGCGGCTTTCAGGGTTGCAACGCAGCACGGTTTCGCAGATCGTTGAACAGCTCATCGAAGAGAAATGGGTGTGTGAGGGGGCCGTTGCCTCTCCGCCGCGCGGACGCCGGCCAACGCTTCTGGTGTTGAATGAAGACCTGGTCGTGATCGCGGTGGACGTGCATCCGAAACAGGCTACAGTGGCCACCGTGGATTTGAATGGGCGTCTGCTGGACCGGTCGATCGTTCCCATCACTCCCGAACCCGCCGCATCCACACGATTGATTGCGGATTGCATTGAACGCATGCGCGGAGCCCTTCCACGCAAGTCGATTGAAGGAATCGGAATTGCCCTTCCGGGCCGCGTCGACCCGGCGACCCAGCGCATGATTTTTGCGCCCAACCTCCATTGGCCAGATTACGACCTGAAAGGCGCAATGGAGGCGGCCACGGGGCTTCCCGTCAAGATGGAAAATGCGGCGACAGCCTGTCTGCTCGCGGAAATTACGTTTCGGCGTATGGATGGCGTTCGCGATATTGTGCTGGTCACCGTATCGGAAGGCGTGGGAACCGGTGTGTTTGCGAATGGGCATTTGGTTTCAGGCCATCAGGGCATGGCGGGCGAGTTTGGCCATGTGCCGCTTGATCCATCGGGAATGCGGTGCGGTTGCGGGCGCAAGGGCTGCTGGGAGACATTCGCCTCGTGCAGTGCGGCGCTCCGCTACTATAAGGCGCTTGAACCTAAGGGCAGCGCAACGACATTCAACGAACTGCTCAACATGGCCGAAGGGGGCGATGCGAAGGCTGCAGAGGCTCTCGTAGAGCAGGCGATTTACATCGGACGAGGATTGCGCCTGATTATCGCCGGCCTTTCTCCCGCCGTGATTTTTATTGCGGGAGACATTACTTCAGCGTGGCACCGCTTTGGCCCGCTGATCGAAAAAGAAGTTGCCGAACAGACACTAGTGGGAACGCCTCCGCGCATTCTGCCCACCCACGACGGAGACGTCACTCGGCTCCGCGGAGCTGCTGCCCTCGTGTTTCAGCGGCGAAGCGCGGCCGCGCTGAACAAACCCTCGCATCGGAGCCCTGACGGGCAAAAACGCAACCAGGAAATTCGCGGAGCACTGCGGGCTTAGATTTGATTGCATCGAAATGCAAACCGAAGTCAGATTTCTACAGATTAGTTGGGAAGATAAACAAAACACAAAAGATAACCCTCCAGTGGACGAATCCACGCGCCTTCTCAGGTCGACATGTCGCCAAAATGCTGCATAAATCGCTTTTCCGTCTTGACAAGAGCCTTAAATCGCACCTATAGTTCGTGTCGCGAATTAAAGCACCCGCAATGATCGCACGCCGTGCGGGCAAGTGGCGCAAGCCAGGAACTTCGAATAGTCCGTTCGGCAGATTCTCAGGGCCCGTCGGGTTGCGACAAAGCAGCGCACGCAAAAGATTCATCTTTCCGGAGGCAGGCATGGCACGCAGCACGGCATTCTCTCGTCGGATTTCTATCCAAACCCAAGCTCGTTTCGTGGCCCTTGCGCTCCTAGCACTGCTGCTGGGCAGCGGCGTAGCCAAGGCGCAGGTTCTCTACGGCACGATTGCAGGCACGGTCACCGATCAAACGGGTGCGTTGGTCCCGAACGCGCCAATAACCCTCGCGAATGAGGGCACAGGCGAGTCTCGAAGCACAACGGCGAACGACGTGGGCACGTTTACCTTCCTGGATGTCCTTCCGGGAACGTATACGGTGTCCGTCCACCCCAAGGGGAACTTTGCCTCGTATACCGAAAAAGGCATTCAAGTAGAAATCAACCGCCAGGTGCGAGTGGATATTGCTCTGCAGCCGGGAAGCGTGACGACCCAGATCACGGTGACCGAAGCACTGGCGGAGCTTCAGACTGAATCGGCCGAAGTCAACTCTGAGATCAGCCAGTCGCAGATCAGCGCCCTCCCCATGACGTCGAGCCAAGGCCGCAGCTATCAGGCCCTCTACACGATCATTCCCGGAGCGGCGAGCGTACAGGAGAAGAACTCCACGGCTTCGAACCCATCGCGCTCCATGTCGGTGAACGTGAATGGCGCCTCCTACAACGGCAACACCACGCGCATCGACGGTGCGGTGAACTACTACGGCTGGCTGCCGTATCTGATCGCCTATGTGCCGCCGGCGGACTCGATCGAAAACGTCAGCTTCACCACCAACGCATTCAATGCTGAGCAAGGTCAGGCAGGCGGCGCATCCATCAAGATCACGACCAAGAGCGGCACGAAGGACTTTCACGGAAGTGCCTGGTGGTATTACCAGGACGGGTCGATTAACGCGAAGCCCTACACGACGCCTTCGACATCGGCTGTTCCGAAGAACATCTTCGACCAGTTCGGATTCAACATTGGCGGCCCGGTTTACATTCCGAAGATTCTGACAGGAAAGAAGAAGCTCTTCTTCTTTGAGAACTTCGAGCGCACCACGCGACGCCAGTTGATCAGCGGCGATCTGACGGTACCGGACACCAACATGATCGGGGGCAACTTCTCCGAGGCGGCTCCGTACGCGACGCTTTACGATCCGCAACCGGTCGTTCCAGCCGGCCAATGGATGGGGACGATCAATTCCGCTCTGTGCCCCACTCTGGCCTACACCAACGGATACCTGAACTATTCATGCAGGCCGAGCTTTACCAACGAGTACGGAGAGACAGGAAGCAACGTCAACGCGATTCCGGCGTCGCGTATTGCTTCGGCAGCAGCGACGATGATTGCGAATCTCCAGCCGATCGCAGCGCAGGTGGGCGCAGCCGGCCAACCGGCCGCGTCTTTTTCGAGCGTTCTGGCCAACGATATTTTTGGGACCGGCACGCTGGCTTACAACCGCAACACATCGGACTCGAAGATCACCTACATTCCTTCGGAGAAGACGCAGATCTTCGGCAAATACAGCATCGAACCGTTTTCACTGGACGACCCGCAGGAACTGCAAAATGCGGGCGGCGGAACCTTTGACGGCGGGCAGCCCGGCGCGTCCAAGGGCCGCATTCAGAATGTCGGACTGGGTATGAGCCACATCCTTACCAGCACACTCGTAGTGGATGCCGACTTCGGCTACACTCGCCAGGTGACTGGAGCACAATCCGATGTCGACGTTAAGGTTGGAGACTATGGAACCAACCAACTGGGAATACCGGGGACAAACGGCCCCGGCGCGAACTATGTGGGCCAGCCTGCCTTCGATTTCATCTCAGGTACATTCAACGGCCTCGGAAACACCAATGGCTCCAATCCGTTTCTGTTTCGCGACAACCAGTTTACCGGCGACGTCAACCTGAGCTGGGTCAAGAGCAAACATTCCATGAAGTACGGTTTCACTTACTATCACTTCGACCTGAATCACTTCCAGCCGACCAGCGGCAGCGGAATCAACGTTCCGCGCGGTGGGTTCATGTTTGAAGGCGGCATGACCTGCGGCATTACCCCGGCAGCGACCAAGTCCACATGCGGAGTAGACGGCTACAACTCGCTGGCCGATTTCCTGCTGGGCTTGCCGAACAACGGCACCGGCTCAGGCGTGGCAAAGCCTTCGCAGGTCTTTAACCCGAACTCACTGCGCTGGACAGAACTGGGCTTTTTTGCTCAGGACCAGTGGTCGGTCACACCCAGGCTGACGATTAACTACGGCATCCGTTATGAGCGATATCCCGCGCCCTACCGTGATCGCACCGGTGTATCCGTTCTTGTTCCTACTTTGCCGCAGAGCGCCAATGTCGAGGTCGGCGGCGTGGGCGGAAACCCGGAAGACGCAGGCATCAAGGTGGGTTGGGGAATGATCGTACCGCGTATCGGCTTCGACTTCCGCCTGAACGAGAAGACGGTGCTTCGTACCGGATTCGGGATTACGACCGATCCGGACAGCATGCGCTACCTGCGTGATGCGTTCCCGGAGGATCTCGCACCGGTGTACGTGGGGACGGGCACGGGAACGATCGCCGTAGATCCGGCAAACACGACAAACTATACGTCGGGGCAGCCGATGACATTGACCTACGGCATTCCGGCGCCGGCCATTCCCAACTACTCGACCGGTTTTGCGTCGCTGCCGGTTTCCGGATCGACGAACACGGTGGCGCAAAACTTCCGCCGCGGTTATATCGAAAGCTGGAATTTGTTTATTCAGCGGGATCTCGGGTATCAGTGGAACGCCAATGTGGGCTATGTCGGCAATCGTTTTGTGCGACAGCCTGTTGGCGTGGGCTATTTGAACGCGGCCCCGTTCCCCTCTGCGAGCACTCCCTGCATGGCCAACGGCCAGTACAATCCCTCCACCGGGCTGAAAGGCGGGTGCAGCTTCAACGACAACGAAACCATCAATCAGCAGTTCTGCACGGGAACGTCGAATCTGGCGTGCTACAACACCGGTGGCATCACAATGAACCTTCCGCTGTGGGACTCGTATTATGACGCGCTGCAGTCGCAGTTGACGCGCAACGCCGGCAAAAACGCATCGCTGGGCGTCGTCTACACGTACTCGCATGCGATCGACTTCGAAGACAACGGCGCCGGTTCAGGATCGCAGGGAACGGTGTTCAACTACCCGGGCTTCTACTATCTCAACCGCGGGACCGCCGGATACGACCAGAAGCACAACCTGCAAGTCTGGGGCATCTACAGTCTGCCCTTCGGCTATGGCCAGAGATACGCAAACCACGGAATTCTGGCCGAGGTTGTCGGCGGCTTCCAGTTGAACGGGCAGTTCAGCCACTATAGCGGCACACCGTTCTCAGTCAGCGCGAACAGCAACCTGATCGGCAACCTGGCGCCGGGCTTTGGTTCCACCTATGCCCAACTCGTTGCTCCTTACAAGCAGTTGAGCGGACACAATCGCGTATTCGGCAACACGTCTGTTTCAGGCGGAAAAGCGTGGTTTGACCCCAGCGTGTTTGCCAATCCAAATGAGCCGACGGCCAGCGTTGCCGGGAACCCGAACAACGCACCGCCGATACTGCCCAACACCGGACGCAACGATTTTCGAGGCCCCGGCCAGTCGATCTTCAACACGAGCCTGTTTCGTGCATTCCACATTTATCGCGAGACGGAGTTCCAGATTCGCATTGAGGCGTTCAACGTGTTAAACCACGCGTGGCTGACTAACCCCAATACAACGGTTCCGTCGAACGCAAACATCGCGTCGGGCAACTACGGCACGTTTGGCCTGATCACCAGCTATGGCCTGCCCTACTCTCCAACTGCGGGTGCGCGCTCGCTTCAATTCAGCGGTCGCTTCAACTTCTAGACCGGTTCGAAACTCGTTTGCGCGGCAATGCCACGTGGGGTTGCCGCGCATTTCTGTTTTTGAGGTTGAATGGGTGGGGATCGCATTCTGGACTTTTTTGAGAGCCTGCTGGAATAAAAGTCGATCGGCTCAGTTCTCGTAGGTGCACAACACGTGTACCGCGAGGAGCAACCATGAGCAGTTCGACAGAACGTGACGACGCGTCTTCACCCGTCGTCTTGAATTCCAATCACAACGAAATCAGCCCAGACGGCATCGACCGGCGCGGCTTCTTGAAATGCATGGCCTGGGCAGGAACTTGCCTGGTGTGGACATTTGCCGGAGGCGTGCCGGTGTCGCGCGTCTTCGGCCAGCGGATGCACGGCGCGAAGCAATCGGATTTCAGTTTTGTGCAGATCAGCGACAGCCACATCGGCTTCAACAAAGCCGCGAACGCTGACGTTACGGCAACGCTGCAAGCGGCACTGGACAAGATCGAGGCACTGCCGCACGCTCCCGATTTTCTCATCCACACCGGCGATCTGACGCACTCCTCGAAGCCCACTGAATTTGACACTCTCGATCAGATGCTCGGGAAAAAGCGGCAAGTGTTTTATGTGCCGGGCGAACACGATACATCGGTCGATGACGGCAAGATGTATCTCGATCGCTACGGCAAAGGCTCGCAAGGCAACGGATGGTACAGCTTCGATCAACACGGCGTCCACTTCATCGGCCTCGTGAATGTAGTTCAGTTGGAAGGCATGGGCCGGCTCGGCCAACCACAGTTGGACTGGTTGAAGAAAGACCTGGCCGGCTTGAAAAGCAGCGTGCCCATCGTGCTGTTTGCGCATATTCCGCTGTGGGCGGTGTACCCGACGTGGGGCTGGGGAACGTCGGACAGCGAGCAGGCCTTTGCGATGCTGAAGCGGTTCGGCTCGGTCACTGTGCTCAATGGGCACATTCACCAGGTGATGCAGAAAGTCGAGGGGAATGTCTCATTCCACACAGCGACGTCAACAGCCTTTCCTCAACCGGCTCCAGGCGCTGCTCCTTCTCCTGGCCCGATAAAGGTTCCTGCGGACAAACTGCGCGATGTGCTCGGCATTACGGAGGTGAGCTTCGTAGCGCAGCGGCATGCGCTGGCCATCATCGATGAATCGCTGTCAGGTGCTGCGCTACGGGCAGAGGATGCCACGAAATGAGTCCGACTGCAATCGCGCGAGGAGTCGCCGCCATGTGTGCGCTCAGCGCACCAGCACTCCTGTTCTTCACGTGCTCCGGCATCGTTCATGCGACAAGTGAACAGAGCATGGACATCGAGCGCGGCAGGGCGCTATTTGAAAAGCGCTGCACAGGTTGCCACTCGCTTGACCAGGACAAGGAGGGGCCACGCTTGCGCGGGGTCTATGGGAGAAGAGCCGGGACGATCGCGGGCTTCGAATACTCGGGCGCCCTGAAGAACGCGCACATTGTTTGGGACGACGCGACGCTGGACAAATGGCTCACTGACACCGACGCGCTGATCCCCGGCAATGACATGGCCTTCCACGTACCGAAACCGGAAGAGCGCGCAGAGATCGTCGGGTATCTGCGCGCAATGTCAGAGAAATAGAGCCCTTTCGAAATGAGAACAGAAGCGCCGATTCAGCAGAAAACGGAATGCCTTCACAACACTTCAAGGATTGGCTATCGCGACCAAGGTTAGGGGTTCAGGAACTTCAGGATGGCGCGTTCATCCTCGCGGCTGAGCGAGGCGCGCACACGCATGTGGCGGACGATAGTGCCGGAGATCTGCGGCGGAAAGCTCTCCGGCGCTTGATGACAGCGTGAACAGTTCTGGCGGAAGGCTCGGTCGCCATCGCTCGTGGGTTGAGGCCGCGCAGCTTTGTCTTTCTTATCAGACGATCCAGGCGCCGACGAAGCGGAGAGACTTCGCGGTTGCATTCCGAGTGCAAGAGCTGCGCCGAGGAGGACACATGAGGCTAAGAATCTCGAGATTCGCATTATTTGCCCTTCCATGTTGGAAGAAGAAAGCGATAGACGATGCCGGTTTCCCAGACGTTTCGATCGCCTGTGGAAGAGAACTGGCGCGAATAGCTGGTGTTGATGCGCACCTCGTGCGGGAAGTGGTAGTCGAGCCCAAAGTCGGCGCGCTGCGTATCGCCGGACGGCAGACCATCGGACGGGTCAGGACTGTTGCGAAAAGTCTGTTGCATGCGGAAGATTGGCTCAAGCCGGCCGACTGCGCTGTCGGGTCCGCCGAAATGAGAGAGACGATAATCTGTCTCGACCCAATAGCCCTGGGAGTGCTCTCCATGTGCGTACTCCGAACGAAGCTTGAACGGACTATCCAAAGGTTCCCACCAGACGTGAAATCCAGAAAAGTTTTGGTGCGTTCCCTGAAGCAGGCGCCCATAGGAGGCTCCGATTTCGAGACCCGCATTGGGGAAGAAGATCGATCCCCGCCCTCCGCTGGAGCGCTCCGCATTGAATTGCGGATTGGTGCTGGTCGCGGAGAAATAAGCTGCATAGTCGATCGAAAACTTCTGCGTCGACACGGCGGATCCGCGCAACATGCCGCCGACACTGGAGTCCGTACCCATGGTGCCGAGTGGAAGAATGAGCGGGCCATCGGCAAAGTTGCCAATCCATATAGGAGAGAGGCGCTCGTTGTAGGTCCCGAACGGCGTGAGGAATTCACCGCCGACGATCGTCAAATGCCGGGTAGCCAGATAATCGCCTTGCAGAAACGTGAGGTTCAGAAACGGCGCACTGGTGTAACCGATCTGGCCGCCGCCTTTGGGGAAGAACGATTCGATCAGCGTGGCGCGGCTTTCCACCAGCAGGTGAGACCCGATGGGCGCGGCGAGCAACGGAGAAAGGACGGGGAGATACGTTGTGTTTCCCCCATTTGTGATGGTGATAAAGCCGACTCCGCCAGAGATCAATGGTGTGTCTTGCGCCGTGGCATTGTGCGCAACGAAATATGCGGCTGCAAGAAGCACAACAGTGCAGAATCGGCACCGGATTCGAGAGGGCAGATAACAAGAAGAGTAACCCATGGCTCCATGCTGAAGGAGCCGCTGCCATGGGGTGTCAACGCGCTGTCTTGCGATTGTCAGGTTTTTGTCATTTTGGCGTCGAGCTCACACTCGCGATGGCCGCCGGCTCTTTCCCCGGTCTCGAGCATCGTTTCTTGTTGCGCACGAATACAGGTGACAACAAATCCCTGACAATCTGTTGACACATGCATGACACCCCGCCGCGCGCCGGTGGATAGGTTAAGAACGTCGGCACGGCAAACGAGACTTCGCACGATTCGGAGCACGGCTCGTAAGGTCATGAATTGATCGAGAAAGCAATGTGCACCGCTGCCACCGGAATTCTTTACAAACCTCAAAGGGGATTCATGCATAAGCAACATTTAATACTTGCTCTTCTTTTCGCATTCGCGGGATCACAAGCTCTGACACTGAAGGCGCCTGCCGAGAATGCCCCGCGACACATCGAAGTGACTGCAAAACGCTTTGCTTTCGCACCCGCAGAGATCACGCTGAAGAAAGGTGAACCAGTCGACCTGGTTCTGAAAAGCACAGACGTGCCGCATGGCCTGCGCTTTCGCGAACTGAACGTTGACGTGAAGGTGAAAAAAGGCGGAACCAGCGAAGTCCACTTCACTCCGAACTTGACGGGAACGTTCGTCGGACACTGTTCCGTCTTCTGCGGCTCCGGTCACGGGTCAATGGCGCTGAAGCTGCACGTGGTGGACTGACGATGGACCGCATCGCGTATTTCGCTTTTGCAGCTCTGCTGCTGCCAGCCATCGGCTGCAAGGCAAATCCTCCTGGCCCGATGGAAACGCGCATCCTCTCGAGCGCAAAGCATTCTTTCTTTATCGGCAACAAGAAGCAGAAGAACCCGCTTGCAGCTACGTCGGACTCAATTGCCGACGGGAAAGAAGCCTTTTCGCACTATTGCGTAGCCTGTCATGGAATGGACGGGCAGAACACTGGAGTGCCGTTTGCCGATCGCATGTCTCCGCCAGTGCCGTCGTTGGCGTCGCGCGACGTGCAGGACTACACCGATGGCCAATTGAAGTGGGTCATCGATTACGGAATCTGGCCGTCAGGGATGCCGGGCGCGAAAGGCACGCTCAGCGATGACGAGATCTGGTCGATCGTTGTCTACCTGCGCCACCTGCCGCCCGCAGGCAGCCTGGGAGAACCGGAGATGTACAGCCATTGATCGATATGAGCCCAATGTTCCGATTCGAAACCAAAGCGTCTTCTCGGTCAAGGCGGCTGAAGGAGGCCGTGCTTGCCAGTTTCCGCAGCACTGCTGCCGAGGTGGAAGCGCGCTTCGCCGTCTTTGGCCCGAGCGACTGGCAAAGGATCTTGTATTGGCTTGATATCAGCGGCCTCGCACTTTATCTGCTCGATCGGCTCACCGAACTTGGATTGGAACGGTGCCTGCCCGAACCGATCCTGAATCGCTTCCAACGGAACCTCGTGGAGAATCGCGAGCGAACTGCGGCACTCTTTCAGGAGGCAGCCGCCATCAGTCGCGCCATGAGCCGGCAGCGCATCTCCTTCGCACTGCTGAAAGGAATCACGCTCACTCCGGAATCCGTCCCGGACTGCGCACTGCGTTGGCAGATCGATCTCGATTTTCTGGTTGCAGCCAGCGATGCAACCGCCGCACGCCATGTGCTGATGAACTTCGGCTACGGAATGCATGCCGTATGCGGCAACACAATGGAATTCACCGCGGGCGAATCCGGCGCGCCAGACATCGGTAAGATCTACAGGGTTCATTCGCAGCGCTCCCTCGAACTGCATATTCTCTCGACTACCCCGGCCCGCAATGGTGAAAGAAATGATCGGCTGGCGCGCACCCAGCTTAGAAAGCTTGATGGAGCCGTGATTCCAGCGCTCTCGCCCGCGGACATTCTGGTGCAACAAAGTCTGCATCTGTTCAAGCACCTCTGCGGCGAACACACACGCGCCTCGTGGGTGCATGAGTTCTGGCGCTACGTTCAAGCACGCCGTGAAGACGCAGGATTCTGGCTCGAAGTGGAGCGGATCGCCGGCATCGAACCCCAGGCGGAAGTCGCCATGGCTGCCGTAGTACTGCTTTCGAAACTGACTTTTGGCGGCGCCGCACCGGACGGCCTGGAGCGATGGACGGCTGATCGGCTTCCACACAAAGTGCGCTTGTGGGTGGAGACCTTTGGCATGCGCGTGCTTCTCGCGGATTCGCCGGGAAACAAACTCTATTTGATTCTGCGGCAGGAATTGCGCGACGGCACCGCGAACCGTCCGGCCATTCGCCGCCTCGTCTTTCCGGCACATCTGCCTCCGCCCATTACACGCGGCGTACCCGGAGAACGGCTCATGACGCGGTTGTCGCGGTACAGGACAGAAACTTACTACCTGTTCTTGCGTCTCCAATTTCACGTGATTGAAGGACTCAAGTACGCAATTGAACTCTCGCGCTGGCAAAGGCGGGTGACAGAGACCTCCCCGTGAATCTATCTCTTCCCAATGCGATCATCGCAAGGACGCGCCGAATGGGCTACATCGCGCTCCTCACCGGGTTCTCCTGTTTGCCAGGGCTCGTTGCCATAAGCGCCGCGCAAGTTTCAGGCGCATCCAGTTCTTCTTTCGACACGCAGGCGGGAGGTACGTCAGTTTCGAGTTCGCCGACGAGCGCATCGAGTGATTTGGGTTCGAGCGATTCTTCTGACCGTATTGCAAATGGAAATGCGGCTTCACCGCTGGATACTGGAGGAGCCGGTGTGGCTCTTTCTGCCACCCAGATCCTGACGATTTTGCAGGAACGTCCCGAAGTTGTCGTCGAACTGAAGTCGTATCTGGCGGATATGCTGCAACAACAAGGAACACCCACCCAGCCGGACTCGATCACCGACGAAATGCTCTACAACCAGATTTCGTCGAATCCGCAAGTGCGCGCGGGCATCACCGTCTTTTTACGTTCGCGCGGATTTGTCTCCGATGAGGACTTGCAGCGAGCAGCCCTGACGAGTGGCCAAGATTCACTGCAGTCCGGTGCAAACGCGATCCAGCCGCCGATGACTGGCTCACCATTCGGTAGTCAGATTCAATCGACGGACACGGGATCTCCGCTCTTCGCGAACAATCCGTCGGGGACCAACACTACCCTCCCCATGCGTCCGTCGGCTTCCGTTGGCGTGCCCGGCCCGCAGAATCGAAACGTCAACGGGACACACACGACAACAGACGAGCCACAGGTACTTCGCCAACCGGCGCCGTACAACTTGATGTCGATGCGCGATCTTTACACTCAGATTCCAAGTTCGCCGGAACGATTGAGACGCTTCGGGTCGGAAGTCTTCGTGAATCGGAGCCTGGTGAGCGCAATGAGTGTTGGCTCGGCCTCGAGCACATCGCCGCTCGATGTCCCCATCGGACCAGACTACGTAGTGGGTCCCGGCGACACGCTCAACATTAGCTTGTGGGGCGGCATAACGCAGACGTTCCCCCGCGTGGTCGACCGCGAAGGGCGCATCATGCTGCCGGAGTCGGGTGTGGTCCAAGTCGCTGGACTGACTCTCGGCCGTGCCGAGGGCGTGATTGAGGCTGCGCTGCAGAATCAGTTCAGGAACGCGCATGTCGCCGTCACCGTCGCGCGTCTGCGCACCGTGCGGATTTACGTTGTCGGCGACGTACAGCGTCCCGGCGCTTATGACATCAGTTCACTCGCGTCGCCGTTGAACGCACTCTATGCCGCCGGTGGTCCAACCGCAACGGGTTCGCTGCGCGTGCTGCGCCATCTGCGCAACGACAAGCTGATCGGTGAAATCGATCTCTACGATTTTCTGCTGCACGGCGTGCGCAAAGATGACGACCGCCTGGAGGGTGGCGACACGCTGCTGGTGCCCGCGGCAGGCCCCCAAGTCGCAATCTACGGCGCGGTGAAGCGGCCGGCGATTTATGAGCTTCGCGATGAGAAAAGCCTGGCTGCGGTGCTTGACGAAGCAGGCGGCGTCACAGTAGCGGCGGCGCTGGGACACATCACAGTGGAACGGATCGATGCACATCAACAGCGCGAGACGGTAGGGCTTGACGTTGGCTCGGCCGGAGATACTGAGTCCGCACGCGCCGCGATCGCCGCCTTCGAAGTAAAGGATGGCGACCGCGTCAGGGTGGCGCCGATTCTGCCTTACAGCGAGCGCGTGGTCTACCTCGAAGGTCACGTAGTGCGGCCTGGGCGTGTGGCATTCCACGATGGAATGCGGCTCACCGACGTTCTCCATAGTTATCAGGACCTGCTTCCGGAACCGGCAGTGCAAGGCGAGATCGTGCGCCTCATGCCGCCGGACCTACACGCGGAGACAATTGAATTCAACGTGCCCGACACCCTGATCGGAAATTTCAATCTGGGGCTTCAACCATTCGACACGATTCGTCTCTTCGGCCGATACGAGCAGGACGCGCCCAATGTAACAGTACGCGGTGAGGTGATGCGGCCTGGCTCCTATGCGCTTTCAGAAGGAATGACCGCCGCTCAATTGGTGCGTATGGCAGGCGGCTTCAAGCGCGATGCGCTCCTGACCAAGGCAGATTTAATCAGCTACCAGGTGATGAGTGGCGTCAAGGTTGTGGGAGAGCGGCGCGACCTGCCCATTGGCGATGCTGTGTTGAAAGCCGACAACGGCGCGGATGAGCCGCTGAAGCCAGGCGACGTGTTGACCGTCCATCAAATCACGGGATGGAACGACATTGGCGCATCGATCACGATTGAGGGAGAAGTGGGCCACCCCGGAAGCTACGGCTTCCAGCAAGGCGAGCACCTGAGCGACGTGCTGCGGCGTGCCGGTGGATTCCGCGAAACGGCGTATCCAGAGGGAGCAGTGCTGACGCGTCCTGAAGTGCGTTCACTCGAAGAGAAGAGCCGCGAAGAACTGATTCGCCAGATCGAGACGAGCTCCGCCGCTGCGCGGCTCTCTCCCAATGTTGGCGGCAGCGATCAATCCGCCAATCTGCAACTGATTCAGCAACAGCAGGAGCAGGTGCTCGCACGCCTCCGCAGCCAGCCAGCCAGCGGACGCCTCGTCATTCATGTCAGCCCAAATATCGACAGTTGGGCGGGAACTCCTGCCGATATTGAAGTGAGAGCTGACGATGAGTTGCGCGTGCCAAAGAAGCCTGGATTTGTGCTCATCACAGGTCAGGTCTACAACGCCGCTGCCATCACGTTTGCGCCTGGAAAATCCGCGGATTGGTATTTGCAACGAGCCGGCGGCGCCACGCAGATTGCAAATCGCAAGGAAATTTTCATCATCCGCGCGAATGGTTCGGTGGTAGGGCGACGTTCGGGCGATTGGTACAGGCACGAAGTGTTGTCCACGAGGCTCGAACCCGGCGACGTGATTGTCGTTCCGCAGAAAATCATTGGCGCCTCGCAGGTGTGGCGTAACCTGCTGAGCACCGCGCAAATTGCCGCTTCCATCGCCATTACCACCGCAGTTGCGGGATTTTAGGTGCATATGGCCGTCGAATGCGAACAAGTCGTGCTTGAACCGGAGCTGGAAGATGCGCCGGCGATACGCGTCGACGCCGATCTAACACCGAGCTGGGTGACTAATGTCGGGGTGCTGTGGGATCGACGGCGAGCGCTGTTGCGCGTAGCGGCGGTCGCCCTCGGCCTGAGCCTGATCATTGCGTTCGTCATTCCGAAACGCTACGAATCGACAGCGCGGATCATGCCGCCGGACAACTCCAATTCCGGCACAGCAATGCTTGCGGCGTTGGCGGGCCGCAGTCTCGGTGGGCTCGATGGGCTCGGCTCGCTCGCTGCAAGCTTTCTTGGTGCGCATGGGACCAGCGCATTGTTTGTCGATTTGCTTCGCAGTGGAACCGTGTCTGGTGACCTGATCGATCGCTTTGGCTTACAAAAGGCATATCACCAGCGTTATCGGGTCGACACAGCGAAGTACCTCGCGCGCCACACTTCGATCGCGGATGACAAGAAGAGCGGCGTCATCACTGTGACTGTCACGGACACGGATCCCCGTCGTGCGCGTGACTTGGCGCAAGGCTATCTCGACGAACTGAACAGGCTTGTGAATCGAACCAGCACGTCGTCGGCGCATCGGGAGCGCATCTTTATTGAGCGACGGCTCGATTCTGTCAAAAGCGACCTTGAAAATGCGCAGCAGGCTCTCAGCAATTTCTCGAGCACGCATTCGACCATCGATATTCATGAGCAAACGCGCGCCATGGTGGATGCAGGCGCGAAGATCGAAGGAGAACTGGTCGCCACACAAGGCGAAGTAGATTCTCTGCGGCAGATTTATGGCGACAGCAATATTCGCGTGCGGTCTGCAGAGGCGCGGATCGCCGACCTGAAGCGCGTACTCGCAAAAATGGGCGGCACTTCCGAGCAGCTGTCGCCTGCCGGTGAAACCGCGGAGAGCGGTGATTCGACAACTGGCACCGCCGCGGACGAATTGTATCCCCCACTCAGGCAACTACCGCGGCTGGCGGTCCCCTATGCGGATCTTTATCGAACTGTGAAGGTCCAGGAGGCTGTCTTCGAATTGCTCACCCAGCAATACGAAATTGCACGCATCCAGGAGGCAAAAGACATTCCCGCAGTCAGCGTGATTGACTCACCGGGAATCCCGGAAAAGAAATCCTTCCCCCCTCGATTGCTGCTGGCACTGCTGCTGACGATGTTCACGATCGGCGTTACGGCCGGTGGCATGCTGTTCGAGTACCGATGGATGCGTGTGGATCCGACTGATCCGCGGCGGCAGCTTGCCGACGCGATTTGGTTGGATGCGAGAAACGGATGGGGCCGCATCGCTCGGCAGAGGCGAGGAGCACGATGATGGCGGGTGGCTTGCACAATACGAGAGCAGGGGGAATGCAGGGTCTCGTGGGCGCTCGATGCGCAGAGAGCGAATCGATGCTGCTGGCGCCGGCAGTGGTGGGATTTTACTTTGCGCTTCGGGTGGTCTTCGTCCTGATCAGTGTGCGGATGTTTCTACTCGACCCGCGCACCGGAGTGACCGCGAATCTTGCTCTCAATTTTCTTCTGCTGGTGGCGGTCGCGTTTCAAACCTTTGGTTCTGCGGCGCCGAACGCTGTGCCCCTGCTTGCGCTGCGTCCGTTTCGGTGGGTTCTAGTATTTCTCTGCTTCTCTGGCTTGAGCCTCGTGTGGACAAGTGCCGTATCCGTGGCCGCAGCCGCAGCATATTGGTGCGCAATGGCCGCGGATCTCGCAATGGTAATTCTGTTGATACGCGCAAACCCGCTTCTCGAAACCGCGTCGTCGCTGATGAGGGGATACCTGTGGGGCGCGTGCGCCGTCGCGCTTTCTGCGTGGATGCTACCGCCGCAGTCTGACATGCGGCTCGGTGATGAGGGCCTACTGGGACCGAACCAGATCGGATTTGTGTGTGCGTTCGCATTGTTCCTGGCGCAGTATCTGGTCCGGCGGAAAGAATCTTTCTGGATCGTTCCTTCGCTCTTTCTTGGCATCACTTTGTTGCGCACGCTCAGCAAGACGTCGATTTTTGCGCTGGTTGCGGGACAAGCTTTCATCCTGCTACGCGATCGCTCATTGTCGTTGAAAGCTAAGCTGCTCATGGTAGGTGCAGCCGCGTGTGTACTTGCCGCGTTCTGGGGCTTGATTGAGGCCTACTACGCGGTGTACGCGAATGCGGGCAACCAGGCGGAAACGCTGACGGGCCGGCTCGGCATCTGGGCCTATTTCATCGAAAAGTCGCTCGAACAGCCGTGGATCGGGCACGGGTTCCACTCGGTGTGGAAGGTAGTTCCGCTGTTCAGCGAGGACTTTGAGGCACGGCATGCTCACAACGAGCTGCTGCAGCAGTTCTATGCGTATGGCGCCGCGGGAGTGGTAATCGTGATCGGCCTGTATGGTAGTTTGGGCCGCCAAATCAGAGCGATGGCGCGGGGCCCGTTGAAGGCTTTTGGCGGAGGGCTGCTGCTCTTCATTCTTGTGCGCGGACTGGCCGATACCGAACCATTCGATCTATCGCTGCCCCTTTGGGCCGTCACTCTATTTAGCGCTATTTTCCTTCACAGTTCCACCGGGCGAGATGAAGCTGCACTCGATCTTCACGGTAGAGCGACGCCAACCGCCCATTTTAGGGCAATGGCGACGCGGAGGCCAAAAGTATGAAAGTCGTTGTGGCCGCGGTCTCCGCACCCCAGCATCTGAACGGTGTTTCACGCCATGCAGCCAACGTAGTGCGCGGGCTGCTGACGCGTCCAGAAATCTCAGAGGTGCATCTGCTGGCAGGCGCATGGCAACAGCAAACCTATGCCGAAGCGATTGCGCGGCATGATGCCCGCCTTCATATTCACCCCGTGACGAGTAGCCGAGCAACGGTTCACCGCAACTGCTGGTACTACTCGGAACTTCCCCGAATTGCCGCGCAGCTGGATGCGGATGTTGTGCATCTTGCCTATCCAATGCCAGTTTTCGCAAGGGGTTTCCCTTGCCCGACGGTGGTAAGCCTGCACGATCTGTACGCTTTCGACATTCCCGAGAATTTCGGATTTCTAAAAAGCATTCTCAATCGCCAAGTGGTTCGGCAGTGTCTGAAATCGGTGGACGCAATCGCCTGTGTTTCAGAGAGCACGCGGCAGCAACTCGGCTATTGGCTTGGCAGCAGTTTCACCGACAAAGCGGTCACGATTCTGAATTCTGTCGAGTCTGCAGCGGCGAATTGTGCACGCGGACCGCAGCCGCTTCACAAAGGGCAGCCATTTCTCTTGTGCGTCGCCCAGCATAGGCGCAACAAAAACATCCCGCTTGTGCTGCGAATCTTCGAACAATGCCTGCAGACGGGTGCCCTTCCTTCGGAGACCCAGCTTGCGGTCGTCGGAGTTCCCGGGCCGGAGACGCGCCGGATTCAGAGGCAAATTCGGGCTGCCCGTCTCGATCGAAGGGTGGTCGTCCTCTGCGGAATCAACGATACGGAGCTGCAATGGTGTTATCGCAATTGCGAACTGCTTCTGGCGCCTTCGATCGTGGAGGGCTTTGGTCTACCGGTTGTGGAAGCAATGCTGGCTGGATGCCGAGTGGTGTGCTCCGATATCCCCGCGTTTCGCGAAGTCGGCATGGATGGATGCCACTATGTCCCGCTTGGACCCGGGGAAATCGACGCATTTACCGATGTGATTCGCTTGGCACGCAAAGCGCCGCGCATCTTACCTCTATCCATGCCGCGGCTATCAGCCTCTGTAATTTCGGAGAAGTATATAATGTTGTACCGGCACCTGCAGACCCGCCCTGCTAACAAGGATTGTGGTGCACTAAGGATTTCACATATCGGAAGCCACGATGGCGCGTAACTTTGGAGCCGTTGTCACGATTAGTCCCTTTTCGGTGACTTATAACCGGAAATGTCACCTCTTTGTCATTTCTGATGCTCTCTTTCTTAAGGAAGTTTCGATCCGGGGGAGAATAGATTGATGGTGAAGGAACTGGAGCTTGCCGTGGTTGAACAGGAGGAGAGCGCCTCTGCGCCTCGATTGGGCACGATCCTGATCGTTGAAGATGACCCCCGCATGCAAAAAGTACTCCAGCGTGTATTTGCCGGGGAACACTACGACGTAGTTACCGCCGGGGATGGGCAAACCGGCCTAGACTTATTCCGGACGCAGCGTCCGATTGCGGTGATCCTTGACCTGATTCTGCCCGAGATATCGGGACGCGAGCTTTGCCAAACCATGAAGTCGATATCGAACGATACACCGGTGATCGTACTGAGCGCCGTCGCTGAGGTAGTGGACAAGGTATTGCTTCTGGAGCTTGGCGCCGATGACTACGTAACAAAGCCATTCAGTCCACGTGAGCTGATGGCGCGCGTGCAGGCGGCCATCCGGCGCAGGCGGCGCCCGGCCGCGGCAACGACCTATCGATTCGCGGGCTGCGAACTCGATTTTCAGAAGATGACAGCGCGCCGCGGCGACGTCCCCGTCCCGCTCACATCTCACGAGTTTCGGCTACTCAAGTTTTTTACGGAACATGCAGAACGGGTGCTGAGCCGCGAAGAACTGCTGAACGAGGTATGGGGTTATAACTGCTATCCAACCACACGCACCGTTGATAACCAGATTCTGAAACTGCGGCAGAAGCTCGAACCTGACCCGTCGAACCCGCGTCATCTGCTGACGATTTACGGTGCAGGATACAAATTTGTCCCATGATCCAAACACCGCGGAAGACAGGCCTGCTCGCTCCGGTTCCGTGACGTTCCCAAGGCCGGAGAATCGGGGCCTTCGTACACGTGTGCTGCTGATCGCCTCGATGGCAGTGATCATCGTGACTACTACCTTCGCCAGCCTGTTCACCATTCGTCGTCGGCTCGAGAGCGTGCTGACGGTGAACCTGTCTGCTGACCTGATGCGTTCGATTGCAACCTTTGAGAATTTGCAGGCGCAGCGGATGACCGCCCTCGATCGCGAGAATGCGCTGCTTGCTGATTTGCCCAGCCTCAAGGCCTTGATGACAACCAGCGACGATCGCACCATCGAAGATGGAGCGGTCGAGTTCTGGAAGGTCGGTGGCAATGACCTTTTTGCGCTCGCCGACCGGGATGGGCGGATTGTCGCGGCCTACGCGGGGAATTCTCCGGCAGGCACTAACCTTCGCGCCGACCTGGGGTCGGCACTCGGCCAGTCGCCTCGACCATATGTTGTCAGCGGCGGTAACCTATTCTTCACATCTGTGCGGCCCTTGTTCTTTGGAAGCGAAACAAATGGGACGATTCTGGGTTATGTCATCAGCGGCTTCGCGATCGATCGAACCACGGTTGAGCAGCTGAGCAATGCCACCAGCGTCGATGCATTGTTTGTAAGCCGAAATCGTGCGTTGGCCGGTTCGCTCCCTACGCCGATCGAGTCCAGTCTAGCGGCGCATCCGATCTCTGCATCGAACGAACGGCCCGATGCTGTGACGGTAAAACTTGGAAACGAACGCTACTTGGCGGTCGGTCGCGACTTATCCCCGCGGGCCACCGCTCCGCTCGAATTGATAGAGCTGAAATCGTTGGACGCAGAGGAACGCTCGATCCGCGAGATTGATCGCCTGGTTTTGATTGCTGGCCTGCTCGCACTGGTGATTGGAACTGGATTGATGACTGTACTATCCCGGGCTGTAACGCATCCGCTCGAGCAGCTTGCCACGGGCGTACGTGCATTTGCGGCCGGAGACAGCGCGCACCTCCTGCCTTACCGCGGCACCATGGAAGTGCGCGAGTTGAGCACCGCCTTTGCCGGCATGCGCCAGGAGATACTGACTACGCAGCAGGCACTGCTGGAGTCTGAACGCCTGGCAACAATCGGAAGAATGGCAAGTTCTGTCTCCCATGATTTACGCCATTATCTCGCAGCCGTTTATGCGAATTCGGAATTTCTTGCCTCGGGTCGTCTTACCGACGAGGAACGCACGGAAATCCTGACTGAAATCCGCACTGCTGTCGACGGCACCACGGAGTTGCTGGAGTCGTTGCTTATCTTCAGCAGAAGCGGACCAGAGATTCGGCGCTCGCCTCAGTTGGTTGCCACTCTAATGGATCGCGCCGTTAGTATGGTGCGCGCACATCCCGATGCAGCGAATGTCGAGTTGACAGTTCGAACCCAAAACCCTGCGGAGACGGTGGCCGTTGTGGACGGGAAGCAAATCGAGCGCGCCATTTACAACCTGGTTCTCAATGGATGCCAAACAGTTCACACCAGTGGTGAACCTGCGCGCGTTGCAGTCAGTCTTGACGTACGACCCGCGGAAATCATCCTGGGAGTGTTGGACAATGGAGACGGCGTTCCGGAGAGTATTCGAAACACCCTTTTTGAGCCCTTTGTCAGCGAAGGAAAGCAAAAAGGATCGGGTCTGGGATTGACGCTCGCACAGTGCATCGCCGCGGAGCATGGCGGTGATGTGACCCTGGTCAGCAGTCGTCCAGGAGAAACCATCTTTCGCATGTCGATTGCCCGCGGTCTTGCGGAACAGGCGCCGGCGTCGGAAGAACGAACACGAGTGAAGACTGCATAAGTCGAGGTTCCTTTATGCCCTCTGATCGTTCGTGCTGTTTAACGCGCGGGAAGAGCGCGTTAGTGCCGACGTTATTTTGTGCTCTAACCGTATGCCTCTATCCATGCGTCGCGCACGCGCAGGATGACGTCGCAAAAAGAGTGGAGCAATTGACTGAAGCGATGACTCGAGTTCAGGCGCAGCTTAATGAGTCGCAACGCCAGCTCGAAGATATGCGTCAGCAGCTTGCGGCGCTGAAGGGAGAGACCGGCAAGGCTGCAGATCCGCCCCCCCCTCTGGCAGCGGAATCGGACGCATCAAAGCTGGCGGCAGAAGTCGAGGATCTGAGGGAACGGCAGACGCTGCAAGAAGCTCAGATCGCGACGCAGGAACAGACCAAGGTCGAAAGCGAATCGAGATTTCCAGTAAAGGTGAGCGGCCTCGTTCTCATGAACGGGTTCGTCAACACGCGAGCCGTCGACATAGCAGCAACGCCGACTCTTGCCATTCCAGGAGCAGGCAGCACGGGCGCCTCGGTACGCCAGACAATCATGGGCCTCGACATGCGCGGACCTCATCTTTTCGGAGCGCGGAGTCATGGCGATCTGCGTGTCGATTTTGATGGCAGCGCGCCGGCGATGAACGGGTACGCTGGTGGAGATGGAATAGGTTTGGTGCGACTGCGAACCGCGCACGCGGCTCTCGACTGGCAAAATACAGAAGCATTCTTCTCGATGGACCGGCCGATCGTCAGTCCGAATGTGCCAGACTCGCTCACTGCTGTTGCCGAGCCACCCCTCGCATGGTCGGGCGAATTGTGGAGTTGGACTCCGCAATTCGGCGTGACGCAGGATGTTTCGATTGGTTCTGTGCCCAGGTTGCGCGCGCAGGCGGCCCTCATCGATATCGCAGACGCGCCCTATACATCGAGCCTCGCCGCCGCAAACGGTGTATCTCTCACGCAATCCACCGCGGAGGCAAGCCGTTGGCCCGGAGTGGAAACGCGCATCGCTGTGCTCGGCGGGCAGTCGGAGAGCGGCTTGCAGCTTGGTGTTGGCGGAGTATTCGCGCCGCATCGGAGCATCGGTGGAGGACGGTTCGACACCTGGGCTGGCACACTCGACTATCGACTTCCATTGCCGGCGCGCATGCAGTTGAGTGGAGGTTTCTATCGTGGACAAGCGCTCGGCGGCCTTGGCGGCGGAGAGTATAAGGATTACGTGTTTCGGATGGATGGGGACAACTACTACTTCCGCACGCTCGACGATGTCGGCGGCTGGTTGCAATGGAAACAGAGGTTGAGCCAGAGACTCGAGTTCAACGAGGCTTTCGGTACGGACGACGTTTTCGCCGGTGAGCTGCGTCCATATGCTGGAGCCGCTACAGCGGTGTATCAAAACGCTGCGCGCAATCGGACCGCGACGGGCAATGTCATCTTCAGCCCTAGCGCTTACCTGCTCTTCTCTCTTGAATATCGGCGAATTGAATCTTCTCCTGTGAATGGCCCCATGGCTGCCAGCGATGTTATTGGAGTGGCCGCAGGATACAAGTTTTGACAATGACCGAAAGGCGCAACCATCTGCCGTGCTTGCTGCTTTGCGTAGCTGCGCTCATTCCTGCCCTCGCTCGCGCGCAGATAGACAGCCGCGAATCCACTGTCGACGTGCATGTGGGTATTCAGTTGCCCAAGTTGCAACCGCACGAGCATGCGCCTCCCGCCGTGCTGTGGCTGAAACCGCTACCGGAGACGCCTTCACATGCCTTTCTGCCCAATGGCCGTTACACGTTGCTCCAGAAGAATCGCATGTTCACTCCGCATCTGCTGATTGTGCCCATCGGCAGCGAGGTGCACTTTCCAAACGCCGATCCGTTTTTTCACAACGTCTTTTCCCTATTCAACGGAAAGCGCTTTGATCTTGGGCTCTACGAAGCGAGAAGCGACAAAGAAGTTCTGTTTTCGCGCGAGGGGGTCTCCTATATCTTCTGCAACATTCATCCCGAGATGAGTGCCGTCATTCTTGTCTTGTCGACACCGTTTTACTCAATCGCGAAGCCCGACGGGACTCTTTCGATTCACGACGTGCCCACCGGCGATTATGAGATGCATGTGTGGATCGAAGGCTTGGCGCAGCCGGCGCTGGATCGATTGACGCGTCGCGTGCAGATTTCAGCCAGAGGAGGCGATCTGGGCGTTGTCGATGCTTCGGAAACCCCACTGAAGCCGGCCGGCCATTTGAACAAATTCGGCCAGCCATACGATCGAGACTCGAAACCCACCTACTGATTCCGATTCCTCGAAATGGCTTTGCGCGTCGCTCGTGCGCTTCTGAGAAGAAACTACGGGCCAGACTGGCGTGAGAGCTTCGCTATCGCCCGCCCTACGTCTCCTGCAGAAGCAGTGCGGGCGTGAGAATAAGTGCGCAGGCCCGTCAATTGCAGAGTGATTCGCCAGAGAAAAGCAGGATTGTTGCGGAGGTAGCGCCGCCAGAGGCGCTTCGGATCCTGGATCAGCCGGTGAACCCACTGCAGGCCCGCGCGCTTGACCCATTCTGAACAATCGCGAATGCGTCCGGTGTGAAAATCGAACGCTGCGCCCACGCCAAACATCACATGCGTGTCGAATTCGCGCAGATACCGGCGCATGAATTTGTCCTGCTTCGGCGTTCCGATGCCCACCCAAATCATGTCCGGCTTGCATTCATTGATGCGCGCAATCAACTCGCTCTCTTCTGCCTGCGTGAGAGCGCGAAAGGGCGGCGTATACGTTCCGACAATTCTGGCCCGCGGTGCGAGTCGTGTGAAACGTGCCGCGAGGTCCTCTGCGACACCTTCGTTGCCGCCGTAGAAGAAATGCGTGAAGTGTGCAAATTCTTTATGGAGAAATACTTCACGCATCAGATCGGGTCCGGCGATGCGCTCGATTCCGCGATGCCGTTGGAGCCGGGCAACCCATACCATGGGCATGCCGTCAGGAATGGCAATCGCGGCATCGGCGTAAGCATCTGCCAACTCTCGATCGCGCTGTGCTTCCATGACACCGTAAACATTGATCGCGGAGAGATAACCTTTCCCCCGGCTTCGAAGAATGCGGGCAATCTTCGCCAGTGCGCCGTCCATCGACAGAGCATCAACCCGTACGCCCAAAACATTGACCGAAGGCGAAGTACCATGGGAGGCAAGTTCATTGAAGGACTTACATGCGCACTGCTCCGCAGGCATTGTTTGCGTGGCTGATGCGGAAGATTTCATCGTGAGATCTCCTCGCAGACCGCAACAACGGCGCCGGTGCGGGATGAAATACGTGCCTTGCGGAAGAGCATTGCGGCAAGAGGAATGTAGACGAGCAGTGTAAGCGGCCCGCAGAAGAGTCGCGCCAAAGCCATTCCTTGCATGCCATATTGGGGCAGCAGCCAGCGTGCTACGAGCAGCATAGCCGCGCCCCCAGCGAGATTCAGGAATGTGATCAGGCGGACGCGTCCTAGCGCCAGCATCGTATATGACCCCGTGACGCTGAGTGCCTGCGCTGCCGTGCTCCAAACAAGGAGCGGCAGAACAGAACCTCCTGCGCGGGCTATCGTCGCTCCACCCCAAAGAGTGAGCAATCGCATGCCAAGGGCCAGTAGCATTGCTGTGCAGACGACTACTAGCAGCGAATTTGCTGCAAAGGCAACCAGGACTGTTCGACGCAGTGGTTTGACGGAGCCCTCAGTGACGCGCGCCGAAACGTAAGGAAAGAGAAAGTGCAGTCCTGAGGCCGCGATGCCATAGATCGGTTGAGCCATCTGCGCGCACAGAGCATAGGAGGCAACGGCTGTGGCGCCCAGGTAGACCCCCGTGATGAGCCGGTCAACTTGTCCGAAGAGAATTCCGGAGACCGCTTGAATCCAGGAAAAAAGGCCGAAACCCAGGAGGGCGTGCGTTGCTTCGCGATCAAAGGATGGCCAGAGTGAGTGGGCGCCCAACAATCGCTTGAGTTGAACAAGCTGCATTCCCAGGCTCGCCGTGATAAAAATCGCGGTCGCAATCATCACGCTGACTACTCCCTGTTTGGCCAGCGGCAAAACTGCAGCAGCGGCAAGCGCCAGCAACCGCGCGATCACGCTGAATCGAACTGCGGCGCCATAGCGCTCAAATGCCCTCTGCGTGCTGACACAAACCGTCTCGACGGCGCGAGCGAGGATCAGCAAGCTTGCAATGCGGAGAGACCAGAGGCATTCAATGCGGACTGCAGCATTCGATAAAGCAACGTGAACAGCTGCAGCAGGGGAAAGAGTCCATGTGATCAGAGAGATCGTCACTCCAAGTGCAGTATGAATGCCCATCGCGCTACGCACCGCGTCGAGAAGTCTCACTTTGTTATTCCCACCGCGCGCCATGGAAACGTAGCGAATATTGGCATCGCCGAAGCCGGATGCCATGATCGATCCGACGGACAGGGCTGCATTCGCGATCATCCACACGCCATATTGCGCGGTGCCCAGATTCCGGAGGGCGATCGGTGCGACGACGAGCATCCCCGCGGGATAAGCCACGTAATCAAGCACGCCATAGATGGCGTTAGAAAAATGTGCTCTCATCGCTGGATCCAATGATTTGCCCTGAAGCAAAGGTGCTCCTCGACCGATTTGGAGCAGGAGAGACGGGCCAGGCTTCTAGCGCTGGCCCCGCACAGGAATACTGCGACAAATGTCATCGCTTCTTACGCTAGCGATGCGCGCGAGGACACGTGTCAGTCCGCGGTCAGACGATTGTCATCCATTTGTCATTGTGAGATGCTGGATTCTTGCGGAGGTTTTGTCCGAGGGCGCGATGGCTCCGCAGCCGGAACAGTCAGGTCGCGGAGCCGCTGATCTGCTTTACGGATGGCGCGATGGAGACGGGCATTCTAGTCGCGATCCCGAGAAGCGACACGAAGAGTATCGATGCGAGCAAGGCAGCACCGGCATTGCCGAACAGCACGTTGGCATAGCCGAATCGCACAATGCAACTGCCGGTGACGGCCGCTGTAGCAGCCTGGCAAATTGCTCCCGACATGTTTTGAATTGCGGATGCCGTGCTTCGCTCCTCATCTGGAATATGGTCCATGAGAAAGCTGTAGATGCCGGGGCCGGTCATCCACTGCACGCCGCTGTAGGCGAAATAGTAAGTGACGGCGAGAGGAACACTGCGCGTAAGGCCCATACAGAGGAGAGTTGCGGCAGTCGTGGCCTGGGCAAACCCGATTCCAAGTATTCGTCCGAATCGTCGATACAGCAGCGGCGAAAGTAATACAGCGGTAAATTGCAGCAGTTGGGCAACGGAGAAGACCGCGCCAACATGCTGGAGCGCAATGCCAAGATGTTGCTGCAGGTAGACTGCGGCGAATGGCGGGAACGAGCCGGTAACGATGTTCCAAACTACAAATGGCGGCAGAAACCAAAGCAGAAAGGGATGAAAGACGCGAATGCGCCGGTGCTCCGTACGGTCCGGCGCGCCGAGGCGCAGCTTCAAGATTGGCCAGACTCCCAGGAGCGCGACGATACAAGCAAGCTGGAGCACTATACGGATGTTTGCGACAAGCGAGCCGGGATGCCCTGCGCGGTGCAGGATTTCCGGCAAATACCCGCCAGCGACGCCCGCTAATGTTCCCAGACCGATTCCCGTCGCAAAAGTGATGCTGAATCCTGTGACACGATTCTTCTCATTAGTCAGCCGCGCGATGGCTGGCGAAAAGCAAATGGGCCAACTACTCATCGCAATACCCATGAGAAATGCCAGGCCAATCTGTGCGGGAGTCCATAGGACGAAGGTGCGCACAAGGCAAATGAGAGGCGCTGCGCTGAAGCAAAACAGCAGCAGCTTCTGGAGCCCGAATCGTCTCACCAGAATCGTGATGGGGATGGTCCCAACCACATTGCCGAGAGTCAGCGTCCCAGTCAGAATCCCAAGAATCTTTTCGTTGAAGTGAAGATCAGTCAAATAAAGGTTGAAGAGAAAAAAGAAAAGACCGAATCCAAAATCGAAGAAGAATGCCGCTGCAAAAAAGATCCAGAAGCCTCGGCTGAACCGCCCTGGAAATGAGCACAATTTCGACCACGGGCTTTGCGCTTTCGGTTCAGCCTCCGCGCGTGAATCCTCCATTAGCGACTGCACTGTTGTCCTTCCTTCACGAGGCGGGTAAGTCGCTCAATGGCCCAATTCAGGTCCGTATAGCGCAATTCGAAGACGCCGCGATCGAGCAGACGATTAACTGCGGCTGTTTGCAAATCCGCGATCTCCGGAATGCCGATTCCGCGCTGCAGGATGAACGCCTTGGCCACCTCTTTCGGGAGAGAAACGAGTTCCGCAGGGACCCCCTCGCGGCGATCGAGGAAGACGACATGCTTGACCTGCGAAGAGAACGAAGTGGAAAAATGCGCAAGCGGAGCAGTGTTCCATTCGATGGAGGGTTTGCCGATTTGCGCCCGCTGCAGGATGGGCCGTCCTTGCAACTCAGGAAACAGAGCTTCGGCGGAGGGCCGAAAGCGCACTTGGCGGCTATTCCCGACCACGAGGCCATCGTCGCGTCCATTCACCAGGAAGCTGGCGTCGTCTGTGATGTAGGTCCATCCCGCGCGCGCGCAGCCGTAGGCGAGCGTCGACTTCCCTGCGCCGGAGTCGCCGCAAAATAGGATGCCGTGTCCATCCAACTCGACGCAGGCCGCGTGGATACCAATGGAATGACGCGCCGCCAGATGAAACATTGCGCACGATTCGAGAAGGAAGTAACGGATGTAGTTCCGATGCGCCAAGGTCGATTGCGCCAGCCAGATATTGGAGAAGAACCGTGCGGCATCGGAAATTGCGAAGTTCTCTCCGTCGGCGATTTGCGAACACAAATGTTCTCTAACTCGGCTTATTGGCGCAGGCGGGCACTCCGCCGAACCGCCTTCGGTGACGCCCACGTGGAATCGGATTGGTTCTGTTTCAAAGAGCGGACGAAATCCATGCCAGGATTCCTTCGCCGCGGCTAGCACTTCCTCGGAGTTAGTGAAAACCTGCAAGGGAAAACCAAAAGGGTAGAAGGTCTGTTGCAGGGGCAACTCTGTCCGGGCCATCATCGGGTCGGCGTAGGCAATTGGCTCGTGGCGCGCGTAGGCCGCCTTGATCTGCTCAACTGTCAGGATGTCCAAAGTCTGTACCGCCAGTGCTGGCAAAGTGCTTTCCATCAGAAGTGAATTCTTCCCAAGCGACGAATATGAATCAGAATTGATATTTCAGTGCGAGCTGAATGATCCGCGGATTATTCGACGTTGCCGTGATGATGCCGAACGATGCGCCTGAGCTGAAGGTGTTATTGGGATTCGCGAAGTTCGACGAATTGGTCAGATCGAAAACTTCCGCACGAAAATGCAGGCTCTGCGATTCAACGATGGGAATCGTCCGCTCGAGAGCCATATCGATGTTGCGCTGCCCCGGCCCGCGAACAAGGCCCACCCCGCTGTTGCCGAAATCGGTATCGGCAGACGAGGTGCCATTTGGCGCTTCGGGGGCGGAGGCAAACGCAGCCGCATTCAGGTACGGGTTAATTACACGCGAGTAAAGCGAGCCGGATGTGGAAGGCCGAGCGGTGCCGCTTAATTGCGCGCGATTCTCAAACGGATAGTTGCCGTAGACCGCGCCGGCATTGTCGTCGAGAATTGTGATCGGTGTGCCGGACTGCGCCACGAAAATGCCGGAAGCTTGCCATCCCGCAATCGCATGGCGCACCAGGGTTGGCATGTTAGCGAATGCCGGCGTCGTGTAAGTTAGGTTGAATACCCCGCGATGGGTGCGGTCGAAGTCAGTCAGGCCGTAATCGCCATGCGGATTCCGCTGATCGTTCGTCAACAGCCAAAGCTCGAAGACTTCGCTACCCGACGAACCGCTTGTCTCATCAAAATTGCGCGACCAGGTATAACTGCCGAGGAACTGGAATCCGTGACTCAAGCGCTTTGTCACACTGCTCTGCAGAGAGTCGTAATTCGAGTTGTATTCGCTTGCACACGTGTAGGAACCGGGGGCTACGCCTTGATAAGGCGCACGCTGCACCACGTTGCCGATCGAGTTATCTGTCGCCCCATACACTGGCGCCGTTGGACTGGCGAGCAGCGCTTGGTTGAATTCCGAGCAACCGGCGACGTGCACCGAGCGCGTCCCCACATAGCCCACTTCAAACAGGTAGTCGCGCGCGAGCTGGATCTGCGTGTTTAGGTTGTATTCCTCTGTGTAGGGCTCGGTGAAATGCGTGGACATGCCGACGACCGTTGGGCCTCCGCCAGGAATGCGCGGAATAAAGATGGGGTAACTCGAGTCGCTGGGCAGAAGCGGGCTGAAAGGTGCCTGCAGCATTGCCCCCGCATTCTGCGCGCCTGCGAAGAGCTGCGAGATGGAGAAAGGTGGGTTGCTTAGCAGACTCTCCGCAAGGCCTGCGGAGAGCCGATCAAAGTAGATGCCATAGCCGCCGCGCAGAACAACAGTTGGACTGTTGGTAAGGCGATAGGAGAAACCAAGACGCGGAGAGAAGTCATTGTAGGTGGTGGGCCAAAGGCCGGACCTGGAGGTTTGTGTGACACCGGCAGGCACTGGCCCCTTGAAGTTCGACGAGACGGTGAAGCCGCTGAACGTGCCCGTGGGTGGAGCCGGGAGTGTGGCGGCGGTGGGATCGAAGTCAACGAGCCTGCCGTGAATCTCGGAGGGAGGGCTGAAGATCTCATAGCGCAGGCCCGCGTTTAGAGTGAGGCGGGGCGTGACTTTGATATCGTCTTGAAAGAAAGTTGCGAAGTCGGTGTAGCGCTCGTCTTTGCGAAAATCTCCGGAGCTTCCGCCGCTCATGGTGACGTTGCTGATGCCGTTGGGGCTGCCATTCTGTGCGGCGCTCTGGCCGAGAAGAAAATCGTCGAAGGTGCGAATATCAAGAAGTCCGCTGGTCGAGAACGGCGCGTCCACCATGACTTCGTGCCGCTTCACCTCGGTGCCGGTGCGAATGGATTGTCTGCCTTTAGTCAGAGAAACCGTGTCCTGCCAGATGAAGGAGTTGGTTGTCTGCTTTTGGGAGGGCGTACCTGCGTCACCGATCGTGAAGAGACCGTCCACGGTGATCCCTGTAGCTTCGACTCCCGAACTCGCAACCCCGGTGGGCGATTCGGTGCCAATGTCTGAAGCAAGAACCGGATTCGTCACTGCGGAGATACCCGAAAACCGCATGTAGCCAAAGCGGGCAATGTTCACGAGACTCGGATTCAGTACATGTGTATCCCCGAGCACGAGCATCGCGTTCTGATCCACTTCGTTGGTTCCCCATCCAGGCACGTTTGCGGCATTCGGCGAGAACGGTTCGACAGTGGGCGCGTGCGAGTAAAAGAATCGCCCGGATAACTCATTCTTTGGTGAGACTGCGTGATCGATGTTGGCCGTGAGCTGATCTTCGCGATAGGTCGCAGGCGTGGCATAGGTCGACTCACCGATGGGTACCTGGGTGGGGTCGGAGTTAGCAAGATTGATCTGCGGATTCGGAATGGCATACTGCCCGTTGGGCAATTTGAAGTTCAGTAGCTTCAGCGCGACCGGGTTGATGTTCGACCCATCGCAGGCGAGTTGTGTCCCCCCTGCATACGTCGGGTAAGCGCAAAATGCCGCGCCGAGCGTGGCCGCTGAACGATCGTTGGTCAGTTGCGGCAATGTCGCCGTCACCTCATCGCCTTCCCCATTGCTCGAGCGCAATCCCTGGTATGCCCCAAAGAAGAACGTCTTCCCGCGTAGAATCGGACCGCCCACGGTGACGCCGAACTGATTCTGCTTGAGCACGGGGCGAGGCTGACCGGTAAGTTTGGAAAAGAAATTGTTCGCATTGAAGACGTCGTTACGCAAAAACTCCCATGCGGTGCCGTGAATATGATCCGTTCCCGTGCGGCTGATAACGTCGACGTTGGCGCCCGTTCCGCGGCCGTACGTTGCATCGTAGTTACCGGTCTGCACTTTGAATTCCTGAATGGTGTCCGGCGCAGGCACTGCCACGCCAACTTCCTCGCCGTCTCCTTCGGACGAGTTTTGAGCAAGATTGTTAGCATCGATGCCGTTGAACTGAAGGTTGTTCGCCGTGGTCTTCTGCCCATTCGCGGTTACGTCCTGCGTTCCGCGTCCCAACTCGGAAGCATCGGGCAAGCGAACCACGACGCCGGGTGAGAGCGAGAGAATCTGTGTGTAATTGCGATTGGCCAGGGGGAGGGCCTCAATTGCCTGCTGGTTTACTGCGCGCCCCAGCGCAGAGCTCTGTGTCTGCGCCATCTCCGCGTCCGCCGTAACCTCGACAGTTTCGCCAACTTTGGCGAGAGCGAGATGAACTTCGACAGTGCTTGTTTCACTTACAACCACCGGCACCGCATGCGCGTCCTTCTCTTCGAAACCTTCCACTTTGACGACTAGGGAATAGGAGCCAGGGGCAAGCAGTGGCACAGCGAATGCGCCATTTGCATTCGTCGCGGCGATCCGAGAAAGGTGCGTGGCTTCGTTCTCAATGGCGACGTGGGCCTTGGGCACTGCGCGGCCCGAAGGATCGTAGACCGTGCCCTGAATCGCGCCGGTGCCTGGTGTTTGCGCCAAGACGGATGCGGCGAACAGGAAAAGCGAAGCAGAGAATCTCGAGAGTGGGCGGGGAGAATTGTACGTCATTGCATGCGCCACCTTAGTGGTTATTTGTGACTCGCCGTAAGATTACGAAGAAGGGACTGGACGGCTTGTCACACGCATGTCTTTAGTTTGTCATTTGAGGAAGGGCCGCTGAATTGTGCGCCTGCGGTAGTGGATCGGCGCGGAAAACCAACGCACGCCGCCGCTTCGATTTGAGCTGGGCACCCTGAGTGCAGCGCCGAATCATTCAGGATTCAACCCGATATCCGAGTTCTTCGAGCCGGCTTTTCAATGCCAAGAGCCTTCGGTTGAGTTCTTCCCTGTCCTCTAATTTGAGCACAATTCTGGGCAGGAGCCGAACGACCGTTTGGTAGGCCTCGCGTGCGTTCTCGCGATTTCGCGTCCGGGCATCTTCGATGACAGTAACCTCGGCGACGTTCAGAAACGTTTGCGCTAGATCCAAATCGGCAAGCAGAAACTCCAGCCCGATGCGATTGGATTGCGCAATCAGGCGCTCGGTCGTTTTGTCGATTGTTGCATCCATATTTGCTCCCTCTTACTTAGAACGAATAGATGCTGGAAAACGACTTCTCAAGAATGCTGCGTTCTTCAAATTGCGCTGAAAATGACCGCTCGAGAAGGCGCTTCGGCCAACAAAGAATCGTATATCCTTAGAACCTGAGCGGGTAGGTTACGTATGGCGGGCGACGAATCGCAAAGAGAAAAACTTCCAAACGGCCCGGAGAGCGCACACGATCCATTGGATGACATCACTCCAAATACGGACGGGTCGGCCCTAACTCCCGATCAATCCGACAAGTCTCCGGAGAAAGTTCTCCTGAATTCGGCGCATCAATCGAGGCAGCATCGGAGACAGAGCACCAAGCCCCAGCGCTGCTTTACGCCGTTGTGGCTTTCGGAGCCTCGGCCGGCGGACTTCAGGCATTCCGGGAGATCCTCGAGAATCTCGACCCTAACACCGGGATGGCCTTTGTCCCGGTGACCCATCTGGCGCCGGACCAGAAAAGCTTTCTGTCCGAGATCGTGGAACGATACACGGATATGCCTGTCCTTTCGGTCGAAGGCGGGCAGCGGCCCCTGCCCAATCATCTCTATGTTCTGCTGCCCAACCAGTCCGCCACTTTGCAGGAAGGTGTCTTCCGCGTGGAACAGCGAGCGGCAAACGAGCGCTTTCCCCCGACGATCGACCGGTTCTTTAACTCTCTCGCGGCAGATCAGAAGAATCATGCCATCGGCGTCGTGCTTTCAGGCGCGGATACCGACGCAGCGCTGGGGCTGAAAGCCATCAAAGGCGAGGGTGGAATAGCCCTGGTGCAGAGCCTCGATACCGCAATGCACAGCGACATGCCGCGCAGTTCCATCGCCTCCGACCACGTCGATCTGATTGTTCCACCGGCTGAAATCGCGCTTGAACTAGGAAGGCTGGCGCAGCAGTTGTCGCGGACCGAAGTGCGGTCCCTCGAAGAGGGTGCGATCTCCCATGTCGACGAAGAATCGTTCCAGAGAATCCTGCAAATGCTACGCGGTTTCTCCGGGCTGGACCTGCGGCAATATAAGCCGGATACAATTCGCCGCCGCATTGCCCGCCGCATGCTCCTGCTCCGGATCGAGCACCTGCCTCAATACGCGAAATTCCTGCAATCCCGTACGGATGTACTCCGGAACCTGCAGGAAGATGTCCTGATCAACGTAACCCGCTTCTTCCGCGACCCCCCGTTTTGGGAGTCTTTGCGCGCCAACGTGCTGCCTGTGCTTCTCGAGGACAGGCCGCCGGAGAAGCCAATCCGCATCTGGTGCGCGGGCTGCTCCACCGGAGAGGAAGTATACTCGCTGGCGATCGCGGTGCTCGAGCACCTTTCGCAACGCGGCCTAGATACGCCGCTTCAAGTCTTCGGAACAGACGCCAGCGACCAATCCATCGAGACAGCACGCGCAGCCACCTATCCGGAGACCCTGCTCACCGAGGTCGCACCGGAACGCTTGCGCCGCTTCTTCGTGAAAGTCGACCGAGGCTATCAGGTAGCCAGGCGGGTACGCGATAGCTGCGTCTTTGCGCGGCAAAAACCTCTGCTCGGATCCGCCGTTTCTCCATATCGATATTCTCAGTTGCCGCAACGTCATGATTTACTTCAACCCGGCTTTGCAGCGCCAGATGATCATGACCTTCCACTACGCGCTCGAGCCAGGCGGATACATGCTTCTGGGTATGTCAGAGGGATTGCGCGATTACGGCGATGTCTTCAGCACCGTCGACCGCAAGCACAAAATCTACATGAAAACAGGCGTAAATCTTCCTTTTACGTATGAGTCACCCCGGAATTTCTCCATGAATCAGACCCCAGGCACTGCGTATACTCCGTTGATGGATACGACAACAACGTGTGGCCCGAAGTCGAGCTGCAGAGAGCCGCGGACCGCATCGTGCTGGCGCGGTTTGGACCGCCGGGCCTCATCATCGACGAGCGGATGAATGTGCTCCAGTCACGCGGGGCGACGTCGAGCTTCCTCGATATCACGCCCGGAGCCGTGAGTTGGAATTTGCTGCGCGTGCTCCGCGTTGGGCTGGTCAACGATGTCTCTACGGCGGTACAGCGGGCCATCCACGAAAACGTACCGGCTTCCACTCATGCAGTGCTTCAGGACGCCCAGGCGGGAGAGCGCCACATCCAGGTGGACGTACAGCCGATCACGAGCATGGCGTCGCGGTCGAAATGTTTCCTGATTCTCTTTCAAACCATTGCCGGTGACCCCGACGACAAGGTTTTGGACCAGCTGGTGCAACCGCAGCTCACGGTGGACGAGAAGGACCGGCTGGTTTCTCAGTTGCGCCAGGACCTCTCCACCGTGCGGTTTCATCTGCAATCGCTGGTAGAGGAACGCGACGCGCGCAACCATGAACTGGTTTCTGCCAATGAAGAGATTCCTTTCGATCTCCCTAAAGCATCCGCGCCATATTTGAGCCACTCGTCGGGTATGCAAATAGCGCGTGTTTTAAATCGGTGGCACGCATCCCGGAACGGATGGCCAGCGCGAAGAGATTGATCACCTCGCCGGCCTCGCTCCCGAGAATATGAGCGCCCAGAATGTGGTCCGTGCCTTCTTCCACGAGCACTTTGTAACCGGAATATGTTTCCGCAACGCGCCGAGACGAA
>OBLW0100000368.1_pt1 | contig 38686 bp, 31 predicted proteins | sample 1520161 | NCBI WGS metagenome assembly OBLW01 (sample SAMEA3539309, study PRJEB22396) | soil metagenome | biome: tundra; feature: field; material: soil | place: USA | collected 2010-05 | depth 0.15 m
GATGACAGCATGATTTTTGATGACAGCATGATTCTTGATGACGGCGTGGTTTTTGGTGACGGAATAGTTTTTTTACGGTGAACGATCAGGCTAGAGCATGAGTGGTGTTCTTGAGGGCGCGGAGCTGCTGGAACGGGAGTTGACGCCGGAGCCAATTGCCGGGCCGGCGATGGGTTCCTTTGTGCTGCACGGGGTGCTGATCGCGGGGTTGGTGTTTTACACGGTTCTTGGAGGGCTCTTCCACCACAACCTGTGGGGCAACCAGGGTGCGGGTGGCGCGATGCAGGTGAACCTGGTGAGCAGTGCTATTCCGCTGCCGAACAATCAGCCGATGAATCAAAATGTGCTGGCCACGGAGAAGCCGAGCCCGGCACCGGAAGCGCCCAGTCCGAAGGAACAGAAGACGATTGATCAGACAGCGATTCCGATTCTGGGCAAGCAGGTGAAGCCGCAGGAAAAGACGACACCGAAGACTCAGTTGCACCAGCCTCCGCCAAAGCAGGACAACCTGGCGCGATACGGCGAGCAGAATGGCACGTCGATTCCGCGGGCGACGCAGCCGCAAAGTGCATCTAACGGTCCAACGGCAGTTGGAGACAGTGACTTTGCCAGCATGTTCGGGTGGTATGTAACCCAGATCAATATCAAGATGGCGAACAGCTGGTACAAGCAGGAGGTTGATCCGCGCACGCCGAAGGGCGCACGGGTTTACCTGATTTTTACGATTCACAAGGACGGAAGCCCATCGAATGTGAAGTTGGACAAGTCGAGCGGAAGCCCCACGCTGGACACATCGTGCGCGCGCGCGGTGCAACGCGTGGATACTTTCGGCGGGCTGCCGACGGCATACACCCAGAGCACGCTGATGGTGTCCTATTACTGTGAATATTAACGTTCCAGCAAATTCGGAGTCACGCAACACAGGTTGCGGGCGTGCTCACAAGGCGCCCATTCTTCATCAGGAAGGAAAGTTCATCGCATGAAGGGATATTTACGGCTTCTGCCCCTCTTTCTGGTTTCCCTGGCATATTGGAATGCGCACGAAGTGGCCGCTCAGGACTGGGTACACATCGGCACCAACCTGAGCAACCCGACGATTCGGCTGGCCGCGGCGGACTTCAAGCCGGTGGGGAACGATGCGCAGACAACGGCGCTGAAGGCGACATTCGACGCTACACTTTTCAGCGATCTGGGCAACGCCGGGATTTTCGATTTGGTGTCGAAGAGCCTGGCTCCGCAGGTGATGCCGGGCGCGCCACAGGAGTTTGTGTCGAGCCAGTGGTCGGCGGCGCCGGCAAGTGCTTCGATGGTGGCCTTTGGGGCGCTGTCGACGAGCAGTGGACGTCTGGCGGTGTCTGGGTGGCTCTTTGACACGAGCAGCACCACGACCCCGCAGGTGCTGGGCAAGCAGTACAACGAAGCGGCCACCGAAGACATGGCGCGCACGGTAGCGCATCGATTCGCGGATGAGATTATTGCGCGGCTGGGCGGCGGCATCAACGGGATCGCGGAGACGAAGATCTATTTTGTGAGCACGCGCAGCGGATCAAAAGAGATCTGGGTGATGGATTACGATGGGCAAAACCAGCACCAGGTGACGCATCTGGGCAGCATTTCATTGTCTCCGCGCATCTCCCCTGACAACTCGCGCATTGCATTTTCGTCGCTGGGCCGGGATGGCTGGTCGATTCGCATGTACTCTCTGGAACTGGGCCGGATGGTGAACTTTCCAGGAGGCTCGGCGGGAGGAAGCAACCTGTCGCCGGCATGGTCTTCAGACGGTGCGAAGATTGCGTTTTCGTCGTCGCGATCGGGAGACTCGGAGATTTGGGCGGCGGATGAGAGCGGGGGCAACCTGCACAAAGTCACCTCGCTGCAAGGACCCAACGTAGCGCCGGTGTGGAATCCGCGAAGCAATGCGCAACTGGCCTTTGTTGGCGGGCGCACCAGCGAGCCACAGATTTACACCATGGGCCTGGACGGCTCAAACATGCAGCGCATTACCGACAGCGGCTATGCTGTCTCACCGTCGTGGCACCCCAACGGCGGATTGCTTGCGTTCAGCTGGAATCGCAAGTACGGTCCAGGGGACCCCGGGGGCCAGGATATCTATGTATTCGAGCTCGCGAGCATGCATTGGCTGCAGGTAACGCACGAGTCGGGCAGCAACGATTTTCCGTCGTGGGCGCCGGATGGACGGCACATTGTGTTTCAGCGGACAGTCGGCAGGCATCCACAGATATGGATGATGCTGGCCGATGGCACACATCAGCAGCAATTGACGCGTGCAGGCGACAATTCGATGCCGAACTGGAGCTTGAAATGAGTTCCGGAATATTTTCAGGCGGGGTGCGCGGCATCACAGGTGTAAACGTGGAATCGGGATAGCCGAGTTAAATGGGCTATGATTTTATACGTTAACGATACCTTTCGGCAGTAGCAACTGGAAGGTGCAGGCATTGCGGCACGGCGTACTTGAAGATGCCCGATAGTGTTGGAGTGGGCGAAGAGAAATCGACGGCGTCGCTGAAATAGAGGTTCTGAATTTTGGGAAGGAGCACCAAATTGAAGGTAAGAAATCGAGTTTTTGTCCCGGTTGTTCTGCTTGTCACTTTACTTGCTGTATCAGGATGCAAGAAGAAGCTGCCACCGCCCCCGCCCGCGCAGACGGCGCCGCCGGTAACCGCACCAGCGCCGACCGCACAACTGACAGCCACACCGACAGTGATTTCGGCCGGTGACCAGGTGCAACTGACCTGGCGGACGACCGACGCCACCTCGATTTCGATCGACGGGATTGGCGATGTGCCTTCCGTAGGCGTGAAGACGGTGACCCCAACCGCTTCGACCTCCTACCACCTGGTGGCACGCGGCGAGGGTGGATCGGCCGACGCTTCAGCCAGCGTAACCGTGAACGCGCCGCCTGCGGTGCAGGTGCCTACCAACACGATGAGCGCTGAGGAAGAGTTCAAGGCCAATGTTCAGGACATCTTCTTCGACTACGATACGGATGCAATCCGCACCGACGCAGAGTCAACGCTTTCAAAGGACGCCAGCTACCTAGTAAGCCATGCGGACGTGAAGGTGGTAATCGGCGGGTATTGCGATGAGCGCGGCTCCGACGAGTACAACCTGGCGCTGGGCCAGCGGCGTGCCGACTCGACCAAGAACGCGCTGGTGACGGCGGGAGTGGCAGCAAGCCGGGTTCGCGTGATCAGCTACGGCAAGGAAAAGCCATTCTGCAATGAGTCGAACGAGGCGTGCTGGCAACAAAATCGCCGCGCTGGATTCACGATGGACCGGTAAGAAACTGGGTGGGGAGATATCCCAGGTCTCACTGTTGAGACCTGGGGCACCCGGCTTCTCTTTGGAAGTTGGCTGGTAGAACGGAAAGCGGAAGGCCAACGTTCGTGCTATCCCACCCTTCGCTAGAAGAAGCGAAGGGTGGGGCACCCAGTTCGAGACTCACAATCGAGACTGGGACAGATGAGGCAATGCAACAGCAATTTCAACGGCAGTCCCGCAGGATGGTGAGGTTGCCGCACGCAATTGTTATCATGGGTGAGGTATGCAGATAGCAACTAAACTTCGCAATCGTCTTCTTGCGGCAGCAGTCTTTGCCGTCGTATTTGCCTGGGCACCCGTGCGGGCACACGCGGTTTCAAAGGAGATCATCGAACTGCAGACGCAGGTGCAGCAACTGCTGGACATGGTGCAGCGTCTCCAGTCCACGCTGGACACGCGCTTCGGCGTACTGCAGAACCTGGCGCAGCAAACCGCGGACCAGGCCAAGCAGATGAGTACGTCTGTGAACGACTTGCAGCAAAAGCTGAATGCACAGAACGAAGCAGCGGGTGGCAAGTTGGACACCGTCAGCGGCCAGGTGCAATCGCTGAACGACTCGGTGGACGAGTTGAAGTCGCGCATTGCCAAGCTGGACAAGTCCGTTCAGGATTTACAGACCCAGTTGCAGAACATCCAGACTCCTCCGCAGCCTGCGGTGACGCCGGGCAGTACACCGGGAGGCACATTTCCGGGAGGCGGGCCGGGTGGCCCCTCAGGCAGCATGACTCCGAACGCGCCGGCGGCAAACCAGGCTCCGCCGCTGCAGGAGACCTATCAAAGCGGGTTACGCGACTTCAACGCCGCCAAGTACCAGTTGGCCGCCGCGGAGTTCCAAGACATTATTCACTACTATCCGCTTGACGATCTGGCGGGCACGGCGCAGTTCTACCTGGGCGAGATTGCTTATCAGCAGAAGAACTACCCGGACGCAGTAAATGCGTACAACGCCGTGCTGGAGGGGTTCAGCGGGAATCCCAAGGCTCCGACGGCGCAATTGCACAAGGGACTTGCGTTGATGGCGGAGAATAAACGGGACGCGGGCATTCACGAACTGCGCCTGCTGGTTCAACGCTATCCGCGGACGCCGGAGGCGGCGACAGCGCGGACCAGGCTTAACGGTATGGGCGTGCGGCTTGCGGCGCACTGAGCTTGGTTGGAATTGCGGCAAGGAAAAGCCCCGCTGATGGCGGGGCTTTTCTGTTGGTGGATGGATTAGAGGATTGTTTTCGGTCGTTTGCTGGAAAAAGAAATGAAGGTCCCCGCCAAGGCGGGGAGGCATTCGACTCCGTTCGCTACACGTTGGTCGCTCCGTCGAAAATCGTCTGAGGACCTCGAGCGCCCCTACGGGGCGTGCTGAATCAAATCTGGCAGCATTCCCAGGGCTGCGTCCGCCGCGGCGGACTTTGCCCTGGGCTATTATCCGTTCTCCCTAACGGGAGAATTTGCGCGGCTAATGTTCGGGAAATGGTAGAGCGAATTTTCCTCGCCTGGGTGGGCAGGTTCGTCCATGAACGCGCCGGATAACTGAGTATTCGAATGGAAGTTTCGGCTTTCCACCCTTCGCAAAGAACGGGAAGGATTGGGCACACGGCGCCAGGCCTGGGGATCAGGAATCAGGGGGGTCGGAAAAACCACTGGGTTGAGGGTTGTGCTATCCCACCCTTTCCGCAAAATGCGCGGAAAGGATGGGGCACCCAGGCTCGGTTATTTGGGGTTGCGGCTTCCCACCCATTCGCGATGAGGCTGCGAATGGATGGGCGCCCAGATTCGCGGGACAACCAGATTGGTGAGGGGTCTGGCGATTAGTGACAAAGGCAGCAAGTTAGCCCCCGCTACGCGGGGATAGCGAGTTAGCAAGTCAGCGGGGGCTGCGGGGTTCGGGGATTTGCACCGCTAGCCCATGGCGTGGGGGTCGTTGGCGCCAAGGATTACGCTTTTGTGGTGGCGAACGTCGGCGCCCTGGACCCAGAAGATGATGTCCTCGGCGATGTTGGTGGCGTGATCGGCCACGCGCTCAAGGCCGCGGCTGATCATGAGCGCGTTGAGAGCCTGGGGAGCGAGATGGCTCTGCTCTTCCATCAGCTTGGTGAGGGACTTGTAGGCGGCGCGATTCATGGCATCGACGGCGTCGTCCATGGTGAGCACGACGCGGGCCAGTTCGGCGTCGGCTTCAATGAATGCCTGGAGGCTCTTGCGCACCATTTCAGAGGCTAGCGCGGCCATTCTAGGGATATCGACGGGCAGATCGACTGCGGCCATTTTATCCATGTGGCGCACGCGCTCGCTGATGTTCTTGGCGGTGTCGCCAACGCGCTCGAGGTCGGCGTTGATTTTGATGACGCTGAGAATGAAGCGCAGGTCGATGGCCATGGGCTGCTCCATGGCTAGCAGGTCCAGAGCGGCCTGGTCGATTTCGCGTTCGAGGCGGTTGATGGCGATTTCGCTGCGACTGACGAGGTCGCAAATGGACAGGTCGCGGACCCGGTAGGCCTCAATGGCGCGCTGAATAGCCTGCTCGGCAAGGCCTGCCATGACGAGCAGGTTCTCCTTCAGGTCATCCAGACTTTGTTGAAAGCGAATGCGTGTCATCCGAACCTGCCGGTAATGTAATCTTCAGTGCGCTTGTCACTGGGGTTGGTGAAGATTTTGTGGGTGGCGTCGAACTCGACCATGCGGCCGTTGAGGAAGAAGCCGGTCTTCTCTGCCACGCGAGCTGCCTGCTGCATGTTGTGCGTCACAATCACAATAGTGTACTGCGATTTTAGCTGGAAGATGAGGTCTTCGATTTTGGAGGTGGAGACGGGGTCGAGTGCGGAGGCGGGCTCGTCCATGAGAAGCACCTCGGGATCGACGGCGAGGGCGCGGGCGATGCAGAGGCGCTGCTGCTGTCCGCCGGAGAGGCTGGCGCCGGATTTCTTCTTGAGATCGTCTTTGACTTCGTCCCAGAGAGCCGAGTTTTTGAGCGAGCGTTCTACGATTTCGTCGAGTGCGCGGCGGTTGGAGTAGCCGTTGAGCTTGAGGCCGGCGGCGACGTTGTCGTAGATGGACATGGTGGGAAATGGATTGGGGCGCTGGAAGACCATTCCGACGCGACGACGAATTTGCACGGGCTTGGCGTCCTTGTAGATGTCGAGGTCGCCGATGAGGACGGTGCCGGTGACGCGGCCGATGGGATTGGTTTCGTGCATGCGGTTGATGCAGCGCACAAAGGTGCTTTTGCCGCAGCCGGAAGGGCCGATGAGGGCCGTGGCATGGTTGGCCGGAATGTTCAGGTTGATGTCCTGCAGCGTGTGATTGGTGCCGTACCACGCATTCAGGTTGATGACCTCGATGCCAACTCCCACTTAGCTAGCCCCTTTCAAAACGCCGCGGCTGGTGACGAAGCGTACCAGCGAGACGGCAAGCACAATCAAGATGATCAAAACCAGCGAGCCTGCCCATGCGAGGCGGTGCCAATCGTCGTATGGAGAGAGCGCGTACACGTAGATTTGCAGCGGCAGTGCGGCGATGGGCTCGTTCAGGCTGGTGCTCCAGAACTGATTTCCGAGGGCGGTGAAAATGAGGGGGGCGGTTTCGCCGGCAACGCGCGCAAAGGCCAGCATGCAGCCGGTGATGATACCCGGCGAGGCGGTCTTTACGGTGATGGAAAGGACCCCTCGCCAGTTGGGCACGCCCAGTCCGAGCGCCGCTTCCCGGATCATGTGAGGCACCATCAGCAGCATCTCTTCAGTGGTGCGGCACACCGTGGGTATCATCATGATGGCCAGCGCTACGCCGCCGGAAAAGGCCGAGAAGTGTTTTTGATGACTGACGATGAGCGCGTAGGCAGCGAGTCCCATAACGATGGAGGGGACGCCGTTGAGCACATCGGCGGTGAAGCGGACTGCATTGGCCAGCCTGGTTCCGCGGCCGAACTCGGCGAGATAGATGCCGCCACCGATACCGATGGGAACGCCGATGGCACTGGCGACCCCAAGCAGGATTCCAGAACCGAGGATGGCGTTGGCCATGCCGCCGCCGGTTTCGCCGACAGGCTTGGGAATCTGCGTGAAGAAGGCGAGGTTGAGCGAGCTGGCGCCCTTGTAGATGAGATAGACGAAGATGGCAACGAGTGGAGCGACGACGATGAGCGTGGCGAGGATGGCGAGGCCGGTGATGAGGCCATCTGTCAGCGTGCGCATTCGCGATTTGAATTTAAACGTCTCGCTAATCACCGAGATCTCCTCAATGCGCCTCTGCCGGCGTACCCCTGGTAACCATCCAGATCAAGACCTGGGCAAAGGCATTCACGATGATTGTGACAATGAACAGCGCAAGGCCAATCTCAGTTAATGCGCTTAAATGCATACTGCCCACTGCTTCGGCGTACTCATTGGCGATGACGGTGGCCATTGTGCTTCCATTGGACAGCAGCGAGCGGTGAATCTCAGGCGTGGCGCCGATGACCATGGCGACGGCCATGGTTTCACCGAGAGCGCGGCCGAGGCCGAGGATGACGGCGCCGACGATACCGATGCGGGCGTTGCGCAGAACGCCCATGCGGATCATCTCCCAGCGGGTGGCGCCGATGGCGAGAACCGCCTCACGCTGCGAGTGCGGAACCGCGGTCATGACCTCGCGGGTGAGCGAGGAGATGATGGGCAGAATCATGATGGCTAGAATGACGCCGGCGGAAAAATAGCCGAGGCCGGTGGGGTTGTCGTCGCTGAAGAAACCGGTCCAGCCGAGGGTGTGAATCAGCAGCGGATTGACATGTTCGCGGAGCAGGGGCACGAGCACGAAGACGGCCCAGAGGCCATAGATGACGCTGGGAATGGCGGCCAGCAACTCGGTAAGAAAGGCGAGCGGAGCGCGCAGGGCGCGGGGGCACATTTCCGTGAGAAAGATGGCCAGGCCGATGGCGAGCGGGACGGCCATGAGGAGGGCCAGAAACGAAGAGACCAGGGTGCCGTAAACGAACGGGCGCGCGCTGAACTGTTCATTCACCGGGTCCCAAAAGATGCGCAGGTTGGTGTAGGGATCGGTGAATACCTGATAGAAGAAGGCGAAACCGAACTTGTGCCAGGTGAGTTGGGAACCTTTGACCAGTTCGAGAGCAATGAGCACGACGATGCCGAAGATGCTCAAAGCGCAGAGCAACATCAACAAGGAAAATGCGCGATCGGCGATGGCGGAGTTTCCGCGCGCGAGCAGGAAGCTTCGGATTTCGGAGATACCGGCAGGTTGGGTATCGGCCACCGCCTGCCCGTTGGGGGAGCCGGGTTCCGGCTGAAACTGAGCCTGAGAGATGCGAATTTCCGGCACTTTGGCGATCACCAAAGTCAGGCTACCGGGCAAATGTGAACGGGAGGTTACAAGTGTGCTAAATCAAGCGCATAGAACGAGAAAAATCCGGTTTCGGGCGGGGTTTGGCGGGGCGGGACCGGGAATATGTTCCTGCGTTGGCACCCGATTCCATTAAGCTGTTGAATTGGAAATCGGAAGGCACGAATCATGCGCTCTGTTTTGAAAATTATCGCCATTGCACTCGCCACGGTTGCAGTTCAAACCCAAGCTCAGACAGTAGGCCAGACCGACGGACCGCATCGTGACTGGCAGGCCTCGTGGGGGACTCATCCTACGGCTCCGCTGCGGGAGCCGCTGGTGCTGCACTTCAGGCGGGCGCTGACGCTGGGAGCGGTTCCGGCCAGCTACCCGGTGCGGGTGAGCGCGGATAACCGCTTTGTTTTGTTTGTGAACGGGCAACGCGTTGGCGACGGGCCGGCTCGGGGCGACCTTTCGCACTGGCGCTACGAGCGGTTCGATCTGGCTCCGCTGCTGCACGCGGGAAAGAATCTGATTACGGCTACGGTGTGGAACTGGGGCGTTTTTGCGCCGATTGCGCAGATGAGCGATCGGACAGCGTTTCTGCTGGAGAGCGAGGCGACGGGAGCGGAGGGGATCAGCACGCCGGAGGGATGGGAGGTGGAGATCGAATCGGGCCACAGGGCGTTGGACCGCAGATCAGTGGACTTGAAGACCTATTTTGCTTCCGGGCCAGGGGAAGAAATCAACGCGGCGCTTTATGACTGGAACTGGCAATTGGAAACATATGCCGGCTCGAACTGGGTTGCCGTGGCAACGCCGATGCGGGACAGCGTTCACGGGAGCGTGAACAAGGCGCACTCGGCCGATACGACCGGGGACAATTTTTGGGGGCTGGTGCCGGATGCGCTTCCTCACATGGAGTATGTGCCGACCAGCGCGGGCGAGGCTGCCCGGATCGATGTTGTCAACTCAGGGCGAGACCCCGTCAGCCCGGGGGACCTTCGCCGATTCCCGGCCTCTGCGGTCACCGTTCCCGTCGGCGCCCACGTCCATCTGCTGCTGGATCGGAAGACGCTGACTACGGCTTATCCGATTCTGACGGTTTCAGGTGGGAAGGGTGCGCAGGTTCGGCTTACTTATTCGGAGGCTCTCTACGACAAGGAGATTCACAAGGGAGACCGCGATGAGGTGGGCGACCGCATTGCGCGTGGGCTGAAGGACAGCTTTTTGCCGGATGGAGGAGAGCATCGGGTGTTTGAGCCGCTTTGGTGGCGGACCTGGCGCTATCTGGATCTGGACGTTGAAACGGCGGGCGAACCTTTGACACTGGAGTCGCTGGGGGCGCAGTTCACGGCTTATCCATTTGAGGAGCGGGCGACGTTTCAATCGGACGACCAGGAGTTGAAGAAAATTTGGGAGATCAGTTGGCGGACGGCGCGGCTGGACGCGCATGAGACTTACATGGACACGCCGTACTACGAGCAACTGCAGTACGTGGGCGATACGCGGATACAGGCTCTGATTTCGTATGCGGTGGCGGGAGATGACCGGTTGGCGCGGCAGGCGCTGGAGGCGTTTGACGATTCGCGATTCCCAGATGGGATTACTCGAAGCCGCTATCCGAGCTCGCTGGCGCAGACGATTCCTACGTTTTCGCTGCTGTGGGTGGGGATGGTGCGGGACTACTGGATGTACAGACCCGATCCGGGGCCGGCGAAGGCGTCGATTGCGGGAACGCGCACGGTGATGGATTGGTTTGCCAATTACGAGCAGCCGGATGGTCTGCTGAAGCAGCTTCCGTGGTGGAGCTTCGTAGACTGGGTTCCTTCGGGGACGATTCCTACCTACGATGCGAAGGGTGAGTCGTGCGCAACGACGCTTGAATACCTGGGGGCGCTGGAAGATGCGGCGGCGCTGGAGAAAGGGCTGGGTGATCCGTTGAGGGCGGAGCGCTACCAGGTGCGCGCCGAGCATGTGCGGAGCGGGCTTTACGGGAAGTGCTGGAGCGGCGAACGCGGGCTGCTTGCCGACACGCCGGACAAGAAGAACTTCAGCCAGCAGGCGAATATTCTCGGGGTGCTTTATGACGTTGTGCCGAAGGAGCGCCGGAACGAGGTACTGCGGCAGATGCTGGCTGTGGAGCCGGGAACGACGCCTAACGGCGTTCTGAGCGCTTCGTATTATTTCCGCTACTACCTGGCGCGGGCGCTGGAGCATACGGGCACGGCGGATTTGTACCTGAGCTCGATCGACCCATGGAGGAAGCTGCTGCCGCTGCACTTCAGCACCTGGCCGGAGATACCTGGAGACACGCGCTCGGACTCGCATGCGTGGACGTCGCATCCGATCTACGATCTGCTGACACTGGTGGCGGGGATTGAGCCGGCGAGCCCAGGATTTGCTACGGTGCGGATTGCTCCGCACTTAGGGGCTTTGCCATCACTAACGGCTACTTACCCGCATCCGGAGGGAACGATCCGCGTGAAATACGCGCGCGAGGGAAAGGGATTGAATGCGACGATTACGCTGCCCGGAAAGCTGAGTGGCGGCTTTGTGTTCAATGGCAAGGAGTGGCCGCTCAAGCCGGGAGTGAATACGATTCAGGCGCGGTAGGGGGATTGGCGCGACGGGTGAGGGTTGAGGCTTCCCACCCTTTCGCCAGAAAAAAGGCGAAAGGATGGGGCACGGAAGTTTCTTGGGAGAGTCATAAGCAGAGGGAGACAGAGTACCTTGTGATGGAAAATCGATGTAGTTGCAGAAATGGAGTCGTTTACCGACCGGAGAAAAACGTGTTAAAACTCCTACATGGTAAAGAGTAAGCGGCCGGTGTCTCCGGGACACGTCAACCTGAGAATGCTGGCCGAGCATCTGAATCTTTCGCAGACGACCGTGTCTTTGGTTCTGAACGACTCACCTTCCGCCAAGTCGATTCCGCAGGAGACGCGGAAACGCGTGCAGGAAGCGGCCGCGAAGCTCAACTACCGGCCCAATTATTTTGCGCGTTCGCTGCGGCAGAGCCGCTCAATGAGCGTGGGTGTGCTGGCGCCAGACCTGAGCGAAGGGTATTTCACGCGGGTGATGAGCGGCGTGGTGGAAGAGCTGACGGCGGCCCACTATTTCTACTTCACAGCCTGCCATGACTGGAAGCGGGAGCTGATCGAGAAATACCCGCGGATGCTGGTGGAGCGTGCGGTGGACGGTTTTCTGCTGCTGAATACACCCGCGGATCAGATTGCGGTGCCAGTTCCGGTGGTGGCAATTTCAGCCCACAGCGTGGCGGAGAACGTGACCAACATTGTTCTGGATCATCACCAGGCCGTCGAACAGGCTCTGGTCCACCTGCACGCCTTGGGGCACAGGCGTATCGCATTTATGCGCGGACCGCGCGCAATTCCCGACTCCGAGTTTCGCTGGGAAGCCATTCAACTGGTTGCCAGGGAGATTGGCCTCAAGCTCGATCCGGCGCTTGTGATTCGGATCGACTCGGCAGGATGGTCGATGAAGGCAGGACATCACCCGATGGCGCCGGAGATTGGCTATAAGCCGATGCAGGGGCTGCTGGACCGGACGCGCGACTTCACCGCCATTTTCTGCTTCAACGATATTGCGGCGATCGGCGCGATTCGGGCGCTGAAAGATGCAGGGCTGAGTGTGCCGGGAGATGTTTCAGTGGTTGGATTCGACGATATCCAGTCGGCGGCTTACTCGACGCCCTCGTTGACCACGGTGCGGCAGCCGCTGACGGAGATGGGCAAGCGCGGGGCGCAGGTGCTGCTGGAGCGGATTGCGAACCGCGAGAAGGAATTTCCGGCGGAGATTGTGATGATGCCGGAGTTGGTGGTGCGGGAATCTACGGGGCCGGCTCCGGGCGGGTCGAAGGGATAAGAGTTGATTCCGTGCGTTGAAGCCCCCGGCTCCCTCCAGGTTCGGCAAAATAGAGCCGTTGCATTAGGAGCAGGCGGCCTCAAGCCAGCGGCTGACATAGACCTGGGCATGAGCCTCGCCGCAATAGTGCCGCGCACCGGGCGCGTTGGCGACCTCTTTTGTCCACTTGTAGATTGTCAATTGGGCGCTATTGCAGTTGACGACAAGCCAGCGCACGGGTTTGTCGCTCTCTTCGCCGCAAATTTCACATCGGTAAATTGAACCGATCATTGCACAACCTCCAACCTAATAATCCATTTACAGTACCGGACCAGGGCGCAGACTGCCAATGCCGGAGTCCAGTGTTGAACTGCCTGCGGCTTACTCGAGCATCTGCAGGTCCAGTGGTTCCTGGATGAGGCAATCCATGGTGCGAAAAGCGGCGATGGCGCGCTGCATGGCCGAGGACTTGCACGGCTCTACGGTGACGACGAAGGGCAGCGCGTGCTGGGGATAGCCGGGCTTTTGCACGATGGCGCGGATGTTGATTTTTTCTCTGGCGAGTGCGCCGGTGATCTCGGAGACGATGCCGGGACGGTCGCGGACGGTGAAGCGGATGTAGTGGGGCACCTCGAACTCGGCGCCGAGGCGCGCCGGGACCGAAGGAATTTCGACGCGGCGCGAATCGTGGGCGAGGGCGAGAAGATCGCTGACCACGGCGACTGCTGTTGGTTGGCCGCCGGCGCCGTGCCCGGAGAAAACCACATCGCCGCCGTAGTGGCCGGTGAGGACCACCATGTTTTCGGTGCCGCGCGACCATGCCAGGGGCGAACGCAGATCGACGAGCATGGGGCCAACTGTGGCGGCGACACGGCCCTTGACCTGCTGAGCGCGCGCTACCTGGCGAATAGTGCAGCCGAGGTCGCGGGCATAACTGAAGTCGACGGCTGAAACAGCGGTAATGGATTGGGGAACAATTTCTTCGGGATCGACGACGACGCGGAGCGCCAGGCGCATGAGGATGGCAAGTTTGGAGCGGGCGTCGAATCCGCCGACGTCTTCAGTGGGGTCGGCCTCAGCGTAGCCTTTGGCCTGCGCCTCGGCAAGCACGGCAGAGTACTCGGCGCCCTCGTCCATTTTGCTGAGGATGAAGTTGCAGGTGCCGTTGAGAATGCCTTCCATGCGCTCGATGCGATCACCGGCGAGTCCTTGTTCGAGGCCGGGAATGACGGGGATGCCACCGGCGACGGCGGCGCCGTACTTGAGGTGTCCGCCTTTGTCCGCAGCCAGGCGCTCGAGATCGATGCCGTGATAAGCGATGAGCTTCTTGTTGGCGGTGACGACGCTTTTGCCGGCTTGAAGAGCGCTGCGGACCCAGTTGCCGGCAGGATCGAGGCCGCCGGCGAGTTCTACGATGACATCCACATCCGAGGCGAGCACGGCGTCGGCGTCTTCACTCCACACGACGTTTGCAGGCACCCAGCTGACGTGCTTGCGGGACACAGCGCGGTTGAAGATGTGGGTCAGTTCCAACCCCTGAGGTTTTGACTCGACCAGAATCCGCGCCACCGAACTGCCCACTGTTCCAAAGCCGAAGAGCGCGATGCGCAATGAGCGGCGGGCGGACGGATTGTTAGCAGGAGAGATGGAATGCTCGAGCGGCGATGCTGGAGTTTTTGCTTGAGACACCTGGAATTCCTTTGACCTGAATTGGACGGGATGAAGATACCGAATGAACTGATGATAAATGACCGGACGGCTGCGGTTCCGCGTTGGTTCAGGCGTTGGCTTCAAGAGGGTAGTTCTTCAGAGGGTCAATCCCGCAATGAATTTGGCGGATTCGAGTATGGGCTGGGGTGGCTGCGGGAGTGGGACCGGTATTGATCCAGGCGCTAAGGATGATACCTCAGGGGCTAAAGCCCTTTATTGTTTTGGAAACTCGAGTGTCAGGGCTGAAGCCCTGACCTACCATTCCCGGCCAGTCGCTTGTGTGAGTTCCTTTGCAGACGGCAGAGTTCGTACTACTGAAACTGCACCACTACGCGGCGGCGCTGCGTGCTAAAGCGGGATTCGTGTAGCATCGGAAACAGATGCGGCGGTGTGTGTCAATCTTCCTGGTGCTGTGCTTTGGGCTTGGGCCCCTGACGGGGATGCTCGAGGCGAGCGACGAGTCGCGTCTGCCGGCGTGCTGCCGGCGGCACGGAGCGCATCACTGCGCGATGGCCATGCAGATGGCTGCGATGGTGGCTGGCTCAACGCCAATGCTGACTGCGCCACCGACCTGCCCTTCGTTCCCTGGTTTCGCGGCGGGACCTTGTACGCCAAGACATGCGCTGGCGGCGGTTGTCGCGAGCTTGCCGGTTCTGATGGCGCGGGCGCACTCGGCTACTCAAAGCTGCTGCGATGCGCGGATGACGCCGATTCGTACACACGCTGGGCGCGGACCTCCTGCTTCAATCCTGAACTGAAAATTTCGTTGAATGCCGTTGTCCCGGATTTGCGGGGCGACGGGCTCGGTCCTTTCCCTGGCTGAGCGGACGAGTGCTATGACCGCATGAATTTGTGCTTCGCAGTTGAGGTTCGTGCTGTCCCAGGTCCCAAAATCGGGACGCTGGGGCACCCAGCATTGGTACAAATATGAACGGTCAGAGACCTAATTGCGCCGCTGTTTGCGGGCTGCAATAGTCACTTGAGTTTGAGTTAGCTCTTCCCTTGAGGTCGGTCATGCGTCGTCGTTATTTTTCTGTGGTTGCGGCTTTGCTGCTGGCTGCTTCCCTTCCAGCATGCGCTACGGTGTTTGCCACTGTGCATGGGGTGGTTCACGACCCTGGGCACCGGCCTGTGGTTGGCGCGGAGGTGAGGCTTCAAGCTGCGGATTCGGACTTTGTGCTGCATGCGGTGACGGGGGCCGATGGCGCGTTTGAGATAACGCAGGTGCCCATCGGTGTGTATCGGCTGACCGTTGCGGCTCCGGGATTTGCGACAGTAACGCAGACGTTGTCGGTGGCTTCGGGGACGAATCCGGTGCTGCATATTCCACTCGCTGTTGGCGGGTCTACGCAATCGGTGGTTGTGAACGGGTCGGCGAGCGCAGCCGATACGGTGACGCCTGCAACGCTGATTACGCGCGCGATGATCAACCAGACTCCGGGCGCGAGCCGCACGCTGGGGATGGAGATGATTACCGACTACGTACCCGGCGCGTATATGTCGCACAACATGCTGCACATTCGCGGCGGACACGAGACGAGTTGGCTGATCGATGGCGTAGCGATTCCGAATACCAAGATTGCGTCGAACGTGGGACCGCAGATCGATCCGAAGGATATTGATTCGCTGGAGATGCAGCGGGGCAGCTATGCGGCGGATGTGGGCGACCGCACCGATGGCGTGTTCGACGTGCTGCCGCGCAACGGATTCGAGCGCGACCGCGAGGGCGAACTGCTGGTGTCGGCGGGGAACTTTTTCACGAGCGAGACCGGGCTCTCACTGGGCGACCATACGGAGAAGACGGCGTGGTATGCGAGCGTGAATGGCTCGCGCTCCAACTACGGGCTGGCTACGCCGGTGGCGGCGGTTTATCACGACGCGACGAATTCGCAAAGCGTGTTTGCGTCACTGATTCGCAACCAGACAACGAAGGATCAACTGCGAGTGAATGCGCAGTATCGGCAGGATTATTTTCAGATTCCATACGACCCGGACGCGAACGATTGGGAGCAGGCGAGCCAGTATTACGAGTCGTACGGATTGCGCGACGGGCAGTTGGAGCGGGACTCGTTTGCGATTCTCGATTGGACGCATACGGTCTCAGCGAAGGCGGAGTTTTCAGTGGCGCCGTTCTACCACTTCAACCAGGCGAGCTACGATTCACGCGCAAACGACTTTCCAGTGGCGACTACGTGGCACCAGAGATCGAACTACGTAGGCGGGCAGGCGGATGTGCGCGCGGATGTTGGGGCAAACAACTTCTCCGGCGGGATGTACAGCTTTTACCAGGGCGAAAACGATTTGTTTGGGCTGGCGATCAACGACAAGAGCTTTGCCGCTAACAGCGTTCCCAACACAGAGGCTGCATCGAAGGCCGGACTGGTTGAGTTTCATGTTTCGGATCACTTGTGCGTGGGCGAATACATTACGCTGATGGGCGGGATGCGGTTTTCGATTTATCGAGCGGGATTCAACGAGAGCGCGGCGTATCCGCGGATTGGGGCGACGGTGAGAATTCCGCGATTGAACTGGGTTTTCCGCGGATTTTACGGACACTTTTTTCAGCCGGCGCCGATTCAGACGGTTTCGAATTCTTTTCTGGATTATGTGGTCAGCCAGAAGGGACAGAATGCTTTTGTACCGCTGCCTTCTGAGCGCAGCGAGGAGCACCAGTTCGGGATTGCGATTCCGTACCGGGGATGGATGCTGGATGTGGACACGTTCAAGAGCCGCGTGAACAATTTTCTGGATCACGCAAATGTTGGCGAGTCGAATGTCTATTTCCCGATCGCCGTGGATGGGGCGCTGGTGAGGGCGTGGGAGATGACGCTGCGTTCGCCAAGCCTGGCACGGCTGGGACAGTTTCACCTGACTTACTCGAACCAGATCGCGGAGCAGCGCGGGAACGTGATTGGCGGGTTTGCGTGCAGCGATCCTGCAGACCCGGCATGCAACATGGGGTTCGATTACACGCCCGTGGATCACGATCAACGCAATACGCTGAACGCGGGGTTCACGGCGAATCTGCCGGCACACACGTGGTTTGCTACCAATGTTTACTACGGATCGGGTTTTACGAATGGGCTGGCGGGGTCGGGCGTGGGGCCGTATCAGGGCCGGTATCTGCCGGTGCATACGACGTTTGATGTGTCGGCGGGACATGCGTTGGGCGAGCGATGGAAGCTGTCGGCGTCGGTGTTGAATGTGACCAATCATCGCGTGCTGCTGGATAACTCGATTACGATTGGCGGGTTTCATTGGAACGATCCGCGGATGATTTCGGCGGAGGTTCGGTACCGGTTTCATTTTTGAGTGGGTGGGATTTGTGGGGGTCTTTGAAAGAAATTTCCCTCAGGGGCTAAAGCCCATCGAGATTTTTCTTGACCAATGTACGGGCTGAAGCCCGTACCCATCACTGAAGCCCGTGCCCTTCACTAAAGTCCGCGACATTCAAATGAGTTTGATGTCGAATTTGCCGATTTTATCGGCGGATGGATTAGGATGGAAAACGATGGCGAGCGTATTTGAAAAACTCAATTTGAAGGATCGGCAGGAGATGGTGGTGCTGAATGCGCCGGCGAGCTTTGAGGCGGAGCTTGCGCGGCTGCCGGTGATGACGATTCATCACAGCCTGGCGTCGGCGGCGGAGACGGGATTTGTGCTGGCGTTTGTGACGAAGAAGAGCGAGGTGGATGCGCTGGTAGCAAACGTGGCCAAGTGCGCCAAGGGCGATTCGGTGGTGTGGTTCGCTTATCCGAAGGGGACGTCGAAGAAGTACAAGTGCGATTTCAATCGCGATACGGGTTGGGATGCGCTGAAGGCCGCGGGGTTTGATACGGTGCGGGCTGTGGCGATTGACGAGGACTGGACGGGGTTGCGATTCAGGCGGGTGGAGTTTATCAAGGCGCGGAAATAGCGAGCGCGCGATTGATTCGGCACTCGTGTGCTGCGGCGAGGTGATGTAAAAGCAAATGCAGGTCGTTCGGCTCCGCTCAGCGACTGCCTGTTCTGTCAAGAGAGTGGGTTTGGAGCGCGGGCGGGGACGCCCGCGCGACAGCCGGTCTGGAGACCGGCGCTACAAATACGGTGTATTCAGTGGTCTGAAGCCCGTACCCGTCAACCTACCCTCATTCAAAACATTCTAATCAATGCGATAGGAACGTCTCTGATTCGATTTGGAAGAGGCCGGGGAGGACCTGGCCGGCGTTGCCTTCTACTACCTGGGTGAAGGCGTGTGCGTTGAGGGGTGGCTCGGGGCCGATGTAGACGGTGCGGGCTCCGCCTTGCCGGGCCCAGTGGACGAAGCTGGCGGCGGGGTAGACGGAGCCCGATGTGCCGACGACGAACATCAGCGTAGCTTTGGCGATTTCGCTCTGGATGCGGTCCATTTCGAGGGGGATTTCACCGAAGAAGACGATGTGGGGGCGGAGGCGGCCGCCGCATTCGCAGCGTCCGACTTCGGCAAGGCTGGCATAGATGGCGTGGTCCTCGACGGGGGGCCGGCCGCAGTCGCGCTCGCAGTGGGCTTTGGTGAGTTCGCCGTGCATGTGAACGAGACGGATGGAGCCGGCGCGCTCGTGGAGATCGTCTACGTTTTGCGTGCAAAGAAAGAAGCGGTCGCCGATGCGTGCCTCAAGTTCGGCCAGCGCGTAGTGGGCGGGGTTGGGCTGGGCTTTGGCTCCGTCGGCTCGGCGCCTGGAGTAGAACTGCCAGACGAGTTCGGGATTGCGCTGCCAGGCTTCGGGGGTGCAGACGTCTTGAATGCGATTGCCGGCCCATAGGCCGTCTTCGGCGCGGAAGGTGGGAAGGCCGCTCTCAGCGCTGATGCCGGCGCCGGTCAAGACGAAGACCCGGTCGGTGGGGGCGATGGATATTTTTGCCATGGTTTTCTTTCCTGCGAAGCTCGAGATCGAAGTTCGAGGTATCCCACCCATTTCGCAAAGTGCGCGAAATGGATGGGGCACGGAGACGTATTCCTGAACTCTGACACCCGGCTGCTATGGTTCGAGGAGGATTTTGCCGGTGGTGCTGCGGGACTCGAGATCCGTGTGTGCCTGGCCTGCTTCGGCGAGCGGATAGATGTGCTCGGTACGGAGTTTGAGGACGCCACTGGCGGCCCATCCCAGCACTTCGCCTGCGCGCCACTCCAACTCCGCGCGGGTGGCAACGTAATGCCACAGGGTGGGGCGGGTGACGAACAACGATCCTTTGCCGCTGAGCTGGATGAGGTCGAAGGGCGGGACCGGACCGCTGGAGCCGCCGAAGAGAGCCAACAGGCCACGGGGCCTGAGACAGTTGAGGCTCTGGTCGAACGTGGTTTTGCCGACGGAGTCGTAGACCACATCGACACCTTTGCCATCGGTGATGCGCTTGACCTCGACGTCGAATTCCTGCTCGGTGTAGAGAATTACATCGGAGGCGCCGGCCTCGCGGGAGAGTTCGGCTTTGGCGGGCGTGGAGACGGTGGTGATGACGCGTGCGCCAATGCGCGTGGCCATCTGGGTGAGCAGCAGGCCAACGCCGCCGGCACCGGCATGCACCAGAGCCGTGTCTCCGGCCTTGAGCGGGAAGGTGGAATAGGCGAGGTAATGAGCGGTCATGCCCTGGAGCATGGCCGCGGCGGCCTTTTCAGGAGCCATGCCGACCGGAACCTTGACCAGTTGGGCGGCGGGCACGAGGGCGTACTCAGCATAGCTGCCGAGCACAGAGACCGAGGCGACAAGATCGCCGGTTGTGAATCCAGTTACGCCGGGACCGAGTTCTTCAACAGTTCCCGCGGCCTCGCTGCCGGGAGTGAGGGGAAACGATGCTTTGTACTGGCCCTTGCGGAAGTAGACCTCAATGAAGTTGACGCCAATGGCTTCAATGCGGATCAACACCTGGCCCGGGCCAGGATGGGGAATGGGCAAGTCGGCCAGTTGAAGAACCTCCGGGCCGCCTGTCTCGAGAATCTGGATAGCTTTCATATGAGGGTTAGCATGAACCTTTTGGGTGGGGTGGGGCAAGGGGATTTAGAAAAGGGATCAGGGATCAGGGATCAGGGAAAAACGGCTCGCTGCTGATGACGCCGACGAGTGCTTCAAGAGCCGCCGCAGCCACGAGCGTCAACCGGTGCCTGGTCTATCTGATCCCTGACACCTGATCCCTGATCCCTGCACTTAGAAGTTATCTTCCTTGCTTTCGGACAGGAGGCTCGGCTCGTCGGCGGGGACGAGGCGGACCAGGCGGTCTACGGTGTAGGACGAGGGGTGCTGGCTGGTGTAGTAGTGGCGCACCTGGAGTTCGCCGAGAAGACCGATGGCGAGCATCTGGATGCCGGAGACGATAAGCACCGAACCGATGACAAACATGGGGCCATGGTGATGCATGACGTCCATGCTCGGATTGAGAATCTTCATTCCCAGCAGGATGGCCGCCATACAAGTGCCGCCGATGATGCCCAAGAGGCCGAAGCCGCCGAAGAAGTGGAGCGGACGGCTCATGTACTTGAGCAGGAAGCGGACGGTCATGAGGTCAAAGAAGACGCGGAAGGTGCGGCCGATTCCGTAATGACTCTTGCCGGACTCGCGATTGACGTTGCGGATTGGAATCTCGCAGATGGAGGCGCCATACCAGCTGGCCAGGGCGGGAATGAAGCGGTGCATCTCGCCGTAGAGTGGAATGTTGTGAATGACCTCGCGGCGATAGGCCTTGAAGGTAGTGCCGAAGTCGTGGATGTCGACGCCGGAGAGTTTGGCCATAAGCCAGTTTGCGGAGTTGGAGGGAATGCGGCGCATGATGAAGCTGTCGATGCGGTCTTTGCGCCAGCCGGAGACGACATCGTATCCCTCATCGAGCTTTTCGATGAAGGCGGGAATGTCGTTGGGGTCGTGCTGCAGGTCGCCATCCATGGCCAGGATGAACTCACCGGAGGCATGATCGAAACCAGCGGACAGAGCCGAGGTCTGGCCAAAGTTGCGGCGCAGCTTGACCACGAGGACGCGGCTGTCGACTGCGGCAATTTCTTCGAGGAGCTTGTAGGTACGGTCTTTGGAGCCGTCGTCGACAAGCACCATCTCAAAGCTTTCGCCCACCTGTTCCATCACCTGCTTCAGACGGGCATATAAGACGGTGACGTTCTCCTCTTCATTGTGAAAGGGCACAACAATGGAGTACTTCGCCATGATATTTCCTTAGACGCAGAATAGATTGAAGAAGACTACATTTTGTTTGTTGAACGTTTTGCGAAACTGGCCGGTGTTTTGAGTGTAGCCTTTCGGGCTCCCTGGATGGCGGCGGGAACTTTAGCGCGTTCCGACTGAATTTAAGGAAAGCCGCTGGCGGGGAGCGATTTTTGCCTGGGAAAACTGCCGCATCCAGGGCTTGCCGAAGCTCGTCAATCCGAGGAAATTCCTAGCGGTCGAGCTCGTCTAGCATCTGCTGCATCTCACTGATAGCATGATTGTTACCGGTGCGCTTTCCGGAGGCGATACCGGCCTTCAGTTGCTCGATCGCTTCCGGAATCCGTGCCTCGTTGGCGAGGGTCTGCGCCGCCATGAAGTAGGCGGCGGTGTAATCCGGATCATTGGCGAGCAGGGTGGAAAACTCTGCCAGCGCTGCGTCGGTTTCGCCGCGACCGGCGAGTTCCATCGCTATGCCGTAGCGGGCGAAGCTGTTCTTCGGGTCCAATTCCAGAATTTCTTTCAGTCCTGCAAGCTTATCCATTTCGCTCGAGTCCGGCGGTCACACTCTGAGAACGGCCGCGGTGGGATTTGCGTAATTGGCGGGGATTGCCGAAACTGGAAGTGTGGGTCTGGCCAAATTCCCCAAAGCTGGAACACCCGCCGACAGTTCAATTGTAGCTGGAGGCCGAAGGGGCCGGGGCACTGGGCGAAGCGAACGGGGACGGGAGCGGTTGCAGGATGAGCAAGACAGTGAGCAAGACAATGATCAACACCGGGAGCGAGACAGGGAGCAATCCGATCGTGCGCACGGTGGCCAGCACGCAGTCGGAGATGACCGAAATCATCCTGCCTAACGACACCAATACGCTTGGCAACCTGCTGGGCGGGCGACTGATGCACTTTATTGATTTGACCGGGGCGATGGCCGCCTACCGGCACGCACGGACGCATGTAGTGACGGCGGCGATGGACCATATCGACTTTATCCGGCCGGTGCGACTGGGCGATCTGGTGACGCTGAAGTCGAGTGTGAACCGGGCGTTTACCAGTTCGATGGAAGTGGGCGTAAAGGTTTGGGCGGAGAACACGCGGACCGGCGGAGTGGTGCACGTGGCCAGCGCTTACCTGGTGTTTGTGGCGACTGACGAGCACGGGCGGTTGCAAAAGGTTCCGCAGCTATTGCCGGAAACGCTGGACGAGGTTCGGCGTCATGCGGATGCGCTGCGGCGCAGGGAGCATCGCGAGGCGGAACACACTCGCCGGAAGGAAGAACGGCTGGCTACAGCGGCATTGGAAGATGCGGAAGCAGACAACTTATGAGCGAAGAGAAGCAATTACCGAAAGGCTTCCCTCAGGGGCTAAAGCCCCGGCGTGATTTGGCCATGTGAATGTACGTGCTGAAGCCCGTACCCTTCATTCCGAAGCCAGATTTTCAGATCGATTTGTAGAGTGAAAGTTCTGATCGTTTCCTGAAGCAAGGATCGATCGTTTCCTGAAGCAAGGATTTTGATCGATTCAAAGCGTGGGAGTTTTGATCGATTCGAGTCAACAAGGGTTTCAAGAAAAGGAGCAACGAAAATTATGGCGCATTCCTCTGCCATGCCTTCGCCGGTAGCATTGCCCGGCGTTTCGAAGATCGTCGCTATCGGTTCCGGCAAGGGTGGCGTGGGCAAAACCACAGTCGCGGTGAACCTGGCCATTGCGCTGTCAAAGATGGGACAGCGCGTGGGACTGATCGATGCCGACATCTACGGACCGAATGTTCCGCTGATGATGGGTTCGACGCAACAGCCGCGGGTGGGTGCGGGCAACCAGATACAGCCCAATGACACGCATGGAATTAAAACGATCTCGATCGGCTACATTTCGCCAGGCGACAAGCCGCTGGTGATGCGCGGACCGATGCTGCACCAGATCATCAAGCAGTTTTTGCAGCAGGTGGATTGGGGCGAGCTGGACTACCTGATTGTGGATTTGCCGCCGGGCACGGGCGATGTGGTGATCTCGCTGGTGCAGACGGTGCCGCTGACGGGCGCGGTGGTGGTGTCGACGCCAAGCGACGTGGCCCTGGAAGATGCACGCAAGGCTCTGGAGATGTTTGCGCAGGTGAACGTTGAAGTGCTGGGGATTGTAGAGAACATGAGCCACTTTACGTGTCCGCATTGCCACACGGAGATCGACATTTTCTCAAGAGGCGGGGCGGAGCGGACGGCGAAGCAGTTCAATGTTCCCTTTCTGGGTTCGATTGAGCTGGTGCCTGCGATTCGCGAGGGCGGCGACCGCGGGCTGCCGGTGGCGCTGGCAGGGCCGAAGAGTCCGCAGGCTGCGGAGTTCTATGCAGTGGCGGAGAAGCTGATGGAGCGCGCGGAAGAGGCTGCGGCATCGGCGACGGATGTGATTGAGATCAGCTAGAGCGTCCTAGCGGCGAATACGCCTGGCAGGTTCGAGGCGGGTTTAGGTCAGGTGATTCCCAGGTCTCAAAATCGAGACCTGGGGCACCCTAGTTTTTTCAGTGGAATTCTGATTTACCGCCAGTGGCCTTCGACCAGAACCCAACCATCGTGGTGGTGAACCCAGTGATGGGCAACCCAGTGCGCGCCGGAATGGGGTGGACGATCCCAGCGGCCAGGAACCCAGACGTAATGCCCGCCGTCCCAGCGGTGATAGCCATCAACCCAAACGAATCCCCGCTCCGGTGCAGGCGGCCGGCGCTCAACGATGGGGGCCGGTGGGCCAATGCGAACCACAACCTGCGCAAATGAAGCCGCAGGAGACAAACAAAGTGCAAGCAACAATGCCATAACAATCTTTTTCATCGGGTCCTCCAGTGTTCGTGTTGCCGGAACCGTGCAGTCATTCCGACCTTGTTGTTATCAACTCGCTGGCGCGGAAATAGTTGCGGGCATTCAGAAACGCATTTACTTTTTGCCCGTCAACCTTTGATTCGTCAGGGGGATTGCGGGTTGCCCGGCGGCTTGATTGGACTCGGGGGCTATTCTCGCGATCTGCCTACCGGGAGAATCAGCGTTTTGAAAGCAATCTTCCCTCAGGGGCCAAAGCCCACATTCATTTCGGAGAATTTATGTACGGGCTAACGTCCGTCCCCTTCACCCATTGAGTTCTTCCCGAGGCAGAAATGTCCACGCAGATTTTTATGGATTTATGCAAAGAACTCAAGTGCGTGACATACAAGATCGCTTCATTGAAAGTGGTCCAAACAAAAACAAAGCGAGGCTCGCGCCCCGCTTTGTTTGTTCAAGGTAAAGTTTAGCGCCAGTGACCTTCGACCAACACCCAACCGCCGCGGCGGTGTTCCCAGCGGTGCTGGACCCAGCGTTGATGTTCATGGGGCGGGCGCTCATAGTGACCTGGGTTCCAGGCGTAATGATCGCGATCATAGCGATGATATCCGCCGACCCAAACGGATTCCCGGTCAGGGCGCGGACCACGGTGCTCGTAAACGGCATGGGGCGGCCCAATCTGAACCATTACCTGGGCCATTGAAGCTACAGGGGCCATCGCGATAGCAAGCAAGATTGCAAGTGCAATTTTCTTCACGGTAATCACCTCATAGAGGGTTAGGCGTCACCGGAATACTTTGCGTGCTCCGGCTATTCGCGCACATCAGCGTGGAACGGCGGGCAGAGTTGCGGACTCGCCGAATTCCGCGCATGTCTCCTTGTAGCACCCGGCGATTTCAATGCGATGTACTGCATTGCTCACGCTTGTTGTTGGTGTTGATGGAATTTGCGGAGTTGCCGCTGTGGAAATGGATTCAGTTGCACAAGGAGATATTGCGCGGGGCGTGCTGATGCAAGTTTTGTTCAGGGGCTAAAGCCCCTTCTTGCATTTCGGCGTTTGCGGCGCGACTGAAGTCGTGCCCTGACACTTCGTGCTTCTCCAAAGGCTTTCTTGCGCAAACTCTAAACTTGCGCAAACTCTAAAGTCGTGGCCTGATACAAAGCCGCTATGCGTGATCCGCAGGAAGAGTTTTGCAGCGGTGGGTGAAGTCGCTGCCTGATGCAAAGCTACTTGCTTGCCACACAGCAGAAGTTTTGATGCGGCAGGCGTGGCCTCGCGATTGCAAGACTTCGGCCTGTTCAGATGTCGGCTGGAGATGGAACTGGCGGGTTGTCCGTGGCTCTTCTCATCTTGCCTTGAGCGAAGATGTCTCCCATGCGGCGAATCTGGGCGCCGACGCCGCGGAGTTTTTCTTCGATGCGCTCGTAGCCGCGATCCATGTGATAGACGCGGTCGAGGATGGACTCGCCATCGGCGACCAGAGCAGCCAGCACGAGCGATGCCGATGCGCGCAAGTCAGAACACATGACGGCGGCAGCGGAGAGGCGGGCTGGACCGCGCACGGTGGCAGTGCTGCCGTCCACTTTGATGTTGGCGCCCATGCGCACCAGTTCCTGCACATGCATGAAGCGATTCTCGAAAATATTTTCGCGAATCTGGCTGACGCCCTCAGCTTGGGTGGTCAGCGCCATGTACTGAGCCTGCATGTCTGTGGGATAGCCGGGATATTCTTCGGTGGAGATATCGGCTGCGCGAAGCGGACCGTGGGAGCGCACGCGGACTGTATCGGAACTGAGGATATCCACGAGTAAGCCCGCTTCCTGAAGCTTGGCGATCACGGCGCCGAGGTGATCGGGGTTGCAGTTGGAGACGACGAGATCGCCGCCGGTGATGGCGCCGGCGATGAGAAAGGTTCCCGCCTCGATGCGATCGGGATTGATGCGATAGCGTGCGCCATGAAGGCTGGTTGCGCCCTGGACGCGGATGGCGGAGGTGCCGGCCCCCTCAATTTTTGCGCCCATGGCGGTAAGCAGCGCGGCGAGGTCTGCGACTTCGGGTTCGCGCGCGCAGTTTTCCATGAGGGTTTCTCCCTCGGCGAGGACTGCGGCCATGAGCAGATCTTCAGTTCCGGTGACGGTGATCTTGTCGAAGACTAGATGCGCACCGCGGAGGCGATCGGCGCGGGCTTCAAGGTAGCCGTGCTCCTGGGTGATGGTGGCACCCATTTTTTCAAGGCCCTTGATGTGGAGGTCGATGGGGCGGCCGCCGATGGCGCACCCACCGGGCATGGCGACGCGCGCCATTCCAGTTCGGGCGATGAGCGGGCCAAGCACGAGCGAGCTGGCGCGCATGGTTTTGACAATCTCGTAGCGGGCCACGGGATCGGAGAGGGTGCGGCAACTGATGGTGATGCGATCGTTGGCGCGGCCCTGACGCGGTCCAACTTCGGCGCCCATGGAGGCAAGCAGTTTGCGCTCGGTTTCAATGTCGCGGACCTGGGGAATGTTCTCGAGCGTGACCTCGTCCTCAGTGAGGATGGCGGCGGCCATGCAGGGTAGAGCCGAGTTTTTGGCGCCGGAAACACGGATGGTGCCCACGAGGGGATTGCCGCCGCGAATTACAAATTTATCCATAGAACAAAAAACTCCGTGGAGTGGGCCGGGGATTATTGTTTGCGAATGCGGAAACGGCGGCTTGCAAGTTTATGTGTGGATGCAGGTTGCCACATAAGCATTGAAAAGAATCCATGGCGGCACACTTCCAGCCTTTAAGTGTAAATGTGATGCAGCGGTGAACGGCGGAGGAAGTCGTGGATCAGTTGAAAAGGGGCATTCCCTCTGGAGCTAAAGCCCGCACTAGCTTGCGCGGCTAACGTACGGGCTGAAGCCCGTACCCTTCAAGAACTGCACCACTACCTAGTTTGAGTTGCTCCCCAGCGCCGACGCGGAGTTGCTTTTGATCTGTGAATCAACAGGCCGCTTTTTGAGAGCGCGGCCTGTTGAGAGGTTCACTAGTTGCCGCTGTTGCCGGCGGGGACCAGATAGAGCGGCTCGGTAAGGGAGAACAGCAAAGTTGTGCCCTCTTCAAGGTTGGCCTGGGGATGGCTGATGAGCAGGTGGGCTGTAACGAGACCGGCTCCGACAAGGGTGCCGGCAAGGGCTCCGGCCGGGCCGCCGAGGACTGCTCCCGTGATTGCGCCCGCACCCACTCCGCCGCCGTATTCGATGCTGTTGCGCTTCAGACGGGAGCCTGGGTTGATTGAGCCCTCACTTCCGACACGCGTTTTGGAACCAGGGGTTCCGGTGACTTGCGCGTATAACCGGAAGCGAGCGCCTGCGGGCAGAATGACAGTGTCCGGGACCAGTTGCATGGAACCATGACCGCCGAACGAGCCCGTGGAGACGTTCATGACTTTGCCGTCGATTTCAGCACCGGCGGGGATGAGTATCTCGCCACCCTGCAGAACATCAGAGGCGACGCGGGTGCGGAAAGTATCGCCATTCTGGCTTTCAGACGTGGAGAGGCGCTCAAGCAAGCGGGCGCGAATGGTGGTTCCTTCTCCGAGTTCTCCGGGGCCGAGTGGAGCCGGATGGACGATGTCACCGTCGGGATCGTTTGCGGCGGCGCGCCGGTTCAGGGCGGGCTGGGAAGGCGGGTCGGGAGCGATCTGGACGATGCCGTCATCCGTGCCGTCGGCAGGAGCGCTGAGTGCGGAATTGACGGGGACCGGTTGGTGCGCGACCTGAGTGTCGGGCTGCGGTTGGGCCTGGTATTGGACCGGCGCAGGCTGGATGTAGGCGGGATGTGCGGGCGAGGGCTTAGGCGCCGGTGCTGCCGGCTCCGGAGGCGCGCTGGTGGTGATCGTGTCGTCGGGAGGCGGACTCGAAGTTCCCTGGTAGACATCGGACTGGCCAGCCTGCTGAGCTCCCAGATTAGCCGTGAGCACGGCAGTGGCTGCAACCATCAAAGCGCCTACAAGAATCGACTGCTTCATACGAATCTCCATTTTCGGGGCCTGTATTGCTCAAACGCGGATTTCCCTGACGAATACCACCCTGGTCTGTTAGACCCGGCCGGGGACGAAGTGTTGCACCGGCCTTGCAGGAACGTAGTTTCCGGTACAACTTACCCAAGATAAGGCTAGCGCGCGTCTGGAGCGTCTGCGAGGGCGGCTGCCGGAGAGGTGCCTCTGGGGGCACGAATCAGTGAAGTTACCCCAGATTCTGGTTGTTTCGATTCCCTTCCCCATTTCCAGCCGGAATCCGCACGCGGTTTCCGGAATCGGCCAGTTTGGCCGGTTGTGACCGTCGCCACAAGGGGCGCTGGGGCCGGGCTTGTTAGAATCGGAACGGTATTTAGCCAACCTTTTTCGCAGGACAGAGAGGGGATTCAGGACGTGCAAGAGCTTTTGAATTCGATTCAAAGCGCCGCCGGAGAGGCTCTTGCCGTGGATCGCCGTCCCAAACTGAATGACCGGCTGCAGCATCGCATTATGAGGAGCGACATGACAGAGATTATTGCTATACGTGCCCGCGAAGTTCTTGACTCACGCGGAAACCCGACCGTGGAAGCGGACGTAATTCTGGAAAGCGGTGCGATGGGCCGCGCGATTGTGCCTTCGGGCGCGTCGACCGGCGAACATGAGGCCGTGGAACTTCGCGACGGCGACAAGAGCCACTACATGGGCAAGGGCGTACTGACGGCCGTAGCCAACGTGGAGAGCGTGATTGCACCTGAGCTGGAAGGCATGGACGCGGCGAATCAGCGGCTGATTGACCAGACAATGATTGCGCTGGACGGAACGCCGAACAAGAGCAAGCTGGGCGCGAATGCGATTCTGGCAGTTTCAATGGCAGCATCGCGCGCCGTGGCGCAGACGCTGGAGATTCCGCTGTACCGTTACCTGGGCGGCGTAAATGCCTCAGTGCTGCCGACGCCAATGTTGAATGTGCTGAACGGCGGAGCGCATGCGGACTCGAACGTGGACTTCCAGGAATTCATGATCATGCCGGTGGGCGCGGAGCGCTTTTCAGAAGCGCTGCGCTGGGCGGCAGAGACATTCCACACGCTGAAGGGCGTGCTGAAGAAGAAGGGCTACAACACGGCCGTGGGCGACGAGGGCGGCTTTGCTCCTTCGCTCAAGTCCAACGCCGAAGCGATCGAGCTGATACTCGAAGCCATCGAACTGGCCGGCTACAAGCCGGGCGAGCAGATTGCGATTGCACTGGATCCGGCGTCGAGTGAATTTTATGACAAGGAAAAGAAGAAGTACGTCTTCAAGAAGAGCGACAAGCGCGAGCTGTCGAGCGAAGAGATGGTGAGCTTCTACGACAACTGGGTTCGTCAGTATCCGATCGTATCGCTCGAAGACGGCCTGGCCGAGGACGACTGGGAGGGATGGCGCATCCTGACCGACAAGTTGGGCAGCCGGATTCAGTTGGTTGGCGACGACATCTTTGTGACCAACGTGAAGCGCCTGCAGCGCGGCATTGAAGAGGGCGTGGCCAATTCGATCCTGATCAAGGTGAACCAGATTGGCACGGTGACTGAGACTCTGGAAGCGATCGAACTGGGCCGCCGCTACGGATACACGTCGGTGATGTCGCACCGGTCGGGCGAAAGCGAAGATACGTTCATCGCCGACCTAGCGGTGGCGACGGGAGTGGGCCAGATCAAGACCGGCTCGGTGAGCCGCACGGACCGCATTGCGAAGTACAACCAGTTACTGCGGATTGAAGAGGAACTGGGTTCGGGCGCGGTTTACCTGGGGCTGGAAGGGCTGAACTACAACGACTAGCTGCAGGTTGGTGCTGGTCAAAACGAAACACGGGCGATCCCGGGTCTCACTTCCGAGACCCGGGATCGCACCAGTCTCACCATCAGTCACGCATTCCCCTCTAGCTTCTCAATCAAGAAAGCTCACTACAAAAGGAACCCACTCGTGCCCAAGCATCCCCTGGTACTGACCATTCTCGACGGATGGGGTTATCGCGCTGAAACGGCGAACAACGCTATTGCACTGGCTCGGAAGCCTACCTACGACAAGTTGCTGCGGGAGTATCCGAACACGCTTATCCAGGCTTCGGACCATTTTGTTGGGTTGCCGGACGGGCAGATGGGCAACAGCGAAGTGGGCCACTTGAACCTCGGCGCCGGGCGCATTGTGCAGATGGATATTACGCGCATCGGCGCGCTGATCGCGTCAGGCGAATTCCAAAAGAATGCGGCCATCGTGAAGGCGATGCAACGAGCGCGCGAAGGTGGACGCCAATTGCACCTGTTCGGCTTGTGCTCCGACGGCGGTGTGCACTCGCACCTGGAGCACCTCTACGCCTTGCTTCGCACAGCGCGCGAGTATGGGCTTCAACGTGTTTTTGTGCATTGCTTCATGGACGGGCGCGACACTCCGCCATGCTCCGGGGCGGAATATATTTCGCAGCTTGAGCAGAAGATGCGCGAGTATGGCGTGGGAAAGGTGGCCAGCGTGAACGGCCGCTATTTTGCTATGGACCGCGACAAGCGCTGGGAGCGCGAGCGCAAGGCCTTTGACGCGATGGTCACCGGCAAGGCCGAGGGCGGCGCATATCCAAACGCCGTGGCGCGCATGAACGAGTGCTACAACAACGGCGTTACCGATGAGTTCATCATTCCCTTTGTGGTGGTTGATGGCGCAGGCAAGCCGGTGGCGCAGATTCGCGACGAAGATGTTTGCATCAACTTCAACTTCCGATCGGACCGCGCCCGCGAGATTACCCGCGTGCTGACTCGCGAGAGCGGCTTGAACAAGAAGGGCGGCCGCGATCTGGATGGGTGGGAATCTCTCGATGAAACGATTCCCCGCTCGGAAATCCCCAAGAACCTTTACTACCTGTGCATGACGCAGTACGACAAGCTCTATGACCTGCCGCTCATCATGCCGCCGGAGTCGTTGGATAACATTCTGGCCAATGTGCTGTCTCAGCACAACCTGCGGAATCTGCGCGTGGCGGAGACGGAAAAGTTTGCGCACGTGACGTACTTCTTCAACGGGGGAATCGAGGTTCCCTTCCCCGGCGAGGACCGGGCGCTGATTCCGTCGCTGAAGGTGGCCACGTATGACCTGGCTCCAGAGATGAAGGCGGAAGCGATCGGAGACGCGATTGTGAAGGCCGTGAACGATACAGCGTTCGACTTGGTGGTTGCGAACTTTGCCAATGCGGACATGGTGGGGCACTCGGGCAAACTGGAGCCGACGATCAAGGCCTGCGAGGCTGTGGACGCGCAACTGGGGCGCATCTACAAGGCGATCAAAGAGAAGAACGGGAGCTGGCTGATTACGGCCGATCACGGGAACGCGGAAATGATGGTGGATCCGATTACGGGGGCACCGCACACAGCGCACACAACGAACCCGGTGCCGATGATTTATGTGGCGGAAGATGGCCCGCACTACCGGCTGCGCGCGGATGGTTCGCTGCGCGACATTTCGCCGACACTGCTGAGTCTGCTAAAGCTGGGGCTTCCCAAGGAGATGACGGGCGGGGATTTGCGGGTTCCGATTGTGAAGTAACAGCAGCCGCAGAAGCTCAAAAAAGGCGAGGCCATTGCGGCTTCGCCTTTTTTTGTATCTGACTCATGATCCAGATTTCAAAAAGCTGCGTAAAAGGGCTGGTTTTGAGGGAAGAGCCAGAAGCGCATACCTCAGGGGCTAAAGCCCGCGGTTATTATGTTGGCTTTATGCGTCGGGGTTGAAACCCCGACCTACTAGTCCCGGCCTACCACCGGAGCGAGTTGTTCCGCGGCCTATAAAGACCACGTTGATGTAGGGGCTGAAGCCCGTACCCTTCAGCGGATTGAGTTCGCCGAAAACGGCGTTATCGCGGGCGCAGTGACTTGATCGCGGCGGGGAGGCGCTGCTCGATGAGTTTGGCGCGCTCGGAGGCGATGCCGCCCAGATACGATGGCGCGGGGGTGGCAGTGAGAACGAGCGCCAGCGCGATTACCGAGAAGAGCAGCCCGGCGATGCCGGCTGAAAACAGCATGTGGTAGGTGTCGGCGACGTCGAGTCCGAAGGTTTTGAAGGCTACGTGCTCGAGTGGCTTGATGTGCCTGAGGACCGCGAGGGCGAACAGGAAAAAGAGAGCCGCAAGAGAAGTTAAAACTGCCAGGGTCCCGTCGAGGCTGCGGTGGAACTTTTGACGCGCGCTACAGTGGGCACATTCAACAAAATGAAGCTCGTAGTCCTTGCGCATTTCCGGAGAGATTCCCGAGATGTCGTACCGCCAACTTGCCAGAATGGCGCCCACGACTCGATCGGTACATCTGGTTGTTACCATAGACATAAAGACTCACCTTGCAAAGGATTTGTTAGACCGCTAAATTTTCGCGCGGCTTACATGGCGACAAAGGGCCTCGGAACAAAGGATGCATCACCGCACCTGATGGATTCAGTGACGCCCTGCACTCCTCTGCCTTGCCATGGCGGAACTATCAACGTCATGGCACTGTTCCCCTGCCAAAATCCTGCTACAGAGAGATGCCCGTGTATTACTAGTGTAATGCACCTGAGTTAAAAATAAATAGCCGAAAGTGGTTCATTTTGAGCAGCGAGGAGCAGGCGGTTGGCCAAAAGGCTGGCGCGGCCGTTGAGGGCGCGCTCGGCCGTAACCCGGGCGAGTTCCGGAAGGTTATTGCTTTCAGATAGATGCGCGAGGATCACGTAGGCAGCCTGGCCGTCGTAGCTTTTTTCAAGGAACTCGGCGGCCGCCTCGTTGGATAGGTGACCAACGCGCGAGAGTACCCTTTGTTTAACTGCCCAAGGGTAAGGCCCGTCCCGCAGCATTTCAAGATCGTGGTTGGATTCGAGCAGGAGCAAGTCGACGCCCTGAAGCTGAGCCTTGACGTTGGGCGGGATATAGCCCAGATCGGTGGCAAAGCCCATTCGAACGCCTTCGGCACGAAAGACAAAGCCCACCGGGTCGGCGGCGTCGTGGGGGGTGGTGAAGGGGCTTACGGCAATGTCGCCGATTTCGAAGGGCTGGCCGGCCTGAAAGTACTCGACGCTGGGAAGCCATGTGGGGTCTTCCTTGCGGGAAGGAGGCCAATCTGAAACCGATTGAGGAGCAGGCTCGCCTGCCGTCTCGGGCGAGACGGCGATGGGCTGCGTCTCGGCTTCAAGCTCTTCATGCTCACAGTCTTCGACAGTCGCATCCAATTCCGCCTGGCGCTCGGCTGCCTGCTTGCGGCATTGCTCAATCCACTGGGCATAGGTCATCTGGCGGCGGGGCGTTAGCCAGCGCATCCAGGCGCGATGGGTGGCCTCAGTAAAGTACACGGGAATGCCCAGCTTGCGGGCGGTGACGACCAGGCCGTTGATGTGGTCGGTATGTTCGTGGGTGACGATGACGGCGTCGAGGGTCTCTGGCTCTTCGCCGGCCAGCTTCATGCGCCGGAAGAGCTCGCGGCAACTGAGACCGCAATCGACCAGGATGCGGGTATGGCCGCCGGAGACAACTGTGCAGTTGCCTTTGGAGCCCGAAGCCAGCACCGTGAAGCTCACCATGTGTTGAGCATACAGCGAATACTTGTGCATCCACTATTTTCAAATTCCGAATGGGTTTACTGCTTGTTGACAGGTGATGGTGAATACAGAACGATCCTTCAAAATGTTCGGCACATAAAGCTGCAAAATGGTAGGAAGGAGAAAGCAATGAACATCGTCTGGGATTCGGAGAGGGCAGGATGAAACTAGCAGTCTTTCTGATTTGCAGCGGCGTTGGATACCTGCTGGGACATTATTTGCCTGCCCCGTGGGCAGCCTACGTTTCCATCCTGGTCTCGTATCACCTCTTCCTCGGCTGGCTATTGATTACCGCAGATCACGAGGCAGGATTTTCTTTCCCAATCCTGTCGACCGTCATAACCCACCTGGCCTGCCTGGCACTACTTATTGGCTTGGCGATGGGACAGCGCTATGTTCCAATTCTTGGCTTGGTGCGCATTTTTGTTCCAGGGCTGGCCCCGTTTGAATGCAATTGGCTTTTCAGCGGGGGCAGGAAAAAGAAGGACGCCTCGGAGGCGCCTGTGGGGACCCAAACCGCGGCCGCCGGAACTGCACCTAGTGTGGCCGCAGCACCAGCAACGCCTGAACCCGAATATACATTTGACGACCACGACGAATGGCAGCGCTATTTGTGTCAGCCGAATCGTCCATTCCGAAAGGCCGGACTACCTATCGGAGACGAATTCAAGCTATGGCATGCCGCCCGTGCGCGGGGCAGGGCCACGGCATCCGGAAATCAGAACCGGGGCTGAACCGAATCTAAGTTCATTCGCATGCGAATCGCCTAAGAACTTATCCGTAAATTGAGAAACGAATGTAGCGCCGGTCTCCAGACCGGCTGTACTGACGGCGTTCACGCCGCCAAACGTCGCTTGTGGGTCTGGAGACCCACAGGACAGCCGACCTGGAGGTCGGCGCTACCAATTTACGGATGGGCTCTAAGTCGCATCCGGGATTACGGCAGGAATCTCGATGGAGACGAGGGTGCCGCGGCCGGGGTTGCTGACCACGTTGAAGTGTGCTTGATTGCCGTAGAGGACATCGAGACGCTCCTGCACATTTTTCATGCCGATGCCGGCCCCGACACGGCGTAGAGAGGAGGGCGGACGGTTGCCCATGCCCACTCCATCGTCGGCCACCTCAATGAATACGCGGTCGCCCTCAAGGCGGCTGCGCAAGGTGACGGTGCCACCGTTGATGCGCGGTTCGAGGCCGTGCTTGATGCTGTTTTCGATGAGTGGCTGGAGCAGGATGCTGGGGACGAGGACTCCGAGGGTGCGCGGATCGATTTCCTTTTCCACTTTCAGCTTTTCGGCACCGAACCGGACGACTTCGATGTCGAGGTAGTCGTCGGTGAAGCGAAGTTCGTCGCGAAGGGGGACGTAGGTGTCGTGGTCCTTGAGCAGGGCGCGGAGGATGTTGGCCAGCTTGACGGTCATTTCGCGGGCCAGTTCAGGCTGACTGCGCACCAGTGCGGTGATGGAGTTGAGGGTGTTGAAGAGGAAATGGGGGTTGATCTGGCGCTGCAGAGCGTCGAGCCGGGCCTCGAGCAGGAGGCGTTTCTGCTCCTCGAGCTTGAGCTCGATGCGGAGTGCGTTCCAGACCTTCAGAGCGATGCCGACCACCATGGGCGCGCACAGCCAGACCAGAATCTGCAGGCCCCAGATGTTGGTATCGAGCGCGAACAGGCGGTGGGGATAGAGGCGCGCGAGCCATTCGCGGCAGATTTCCAGAGCGCCAATAAGAACCAGCATCATGATCTGGCGGTCGATGCGGGGCTTGCGCAGGTTGCGGCGCACCCATCGCCACAGGCTCAGGTCGATGAAGGGGGTGAAGGACCAGATCTCGTCCATCTCGACGAATTTGCCGAGCAGGCCGGCGGCCAATCCAAGCGCGGCGTTGAAGAGGGGGGTGAGGTACTCGTGGTGGAGGACAGCGGGGACAGAGAGGACGACGCCGCCGAGCATGGCCCATCCGGGACCGACCAGCAGGCCGAGAAGGATAACGGTTTCAAAGGAGATGTCTGCGGCCAGAAAGTTTGGCACTTTGGTCCGCACCCAGACGCCCAGGGTGAGGGGCACCAGAAAAAAAGCTACCAAGGCGGCGGTCTGGCCCTTGCTGCGACGCTCGGCAAAGAGCAGCCGCTGGAAGGTGCGGGACCGGGCCAGGGCGCTGGCAACTGCCGCAGCCACGCCGAGCTTGACCAGCAGCGTGATGAGAATGAGCGTATCTGTCACCACATCAATGTACAGCATTGAAACAGTGGGCAGTGGGCAGTGAACAGTGGGCAGTGGGCAGGAGCCGGACTTGGGAGGCGTGGACGAAGTAGGGTGTGACGACGGGCGCGGCGAGGCGATTGGTGCGCAAAGTAGAATAGCGGTATGGGATTTGAGAGTGTGAAGAAGGTCGCCGAGGCAGATTTCCCCACACGGTGGGGTGCTTTCCGCATTCTGGGCTTCGAGGGGGTCACGGCGTCGGCACGACCCTGCGACGAAGCTGCGGCAGGCCGCGATAGTAAGGGCGAAGTGGAAGGGCTAGTTGCACTGGTGATGGGCGATATTCACTCTGCGCCGCCGCTGGTGCGGATTCACTCGCAGTGTTTGACGGGGGACGTCTTCGGTTCGCTGCGGTGCGATTGCCGTTTGCAACTGGAGATGGCGCTCAGGCAGATTGGCGAGGCAGGCGCGGGCATTCTGCTGTACGAGCAGCAGGAGGGTCGCGGGATTGGGCTGATGGCAAAGCTGAAAGCCTACGAATTGCAGGATCAGGGTCTGGATACGGTGGAAGCCAACGTGGAGTTGGGCTATGCGGCCGACTGCCGGGGATACGAGTTGCCCGCCGAGGTGCTGAAGCTGCTGGACGTGAAGAGCGTAAAGCTGATGACCAACAATCCCGAGAAGGTGGCGGCGCTGGAGTCGGCCGGAATTGTGGTTGTTGAGCGGGTTTCCGCAGAGGTTGAGCTGCTGGACAGCTTCGCCGGCTATCTGAAGACCAAGCAGGAGAAGATGGGGCACATTGTGGAGATGGTGGTGGCGGAGGATCAGGCGGAGTAGGACAGCTTTCAGCTTTCAGCTTTCAGCTCTCAGTTCTTAGTTCTTAACTTTCAGCTTTCAGCTTAAAAACAACCGCAGATCCTTCGACTCCGCTACGCTTCGTTCAGGATGACAGCATTTGAGGACGTCAGGGCCGCATTGCCTTGAGCACTTTGGCTGTGGTGACTACCTGGCCTGTGTGACGCTGGGTGTGGTCGGCTACGTGGATTAGCGCGCCACCGATGGATGTGGGCAACTGCTTGCGGCCTACGCCGCGGAAGGTGTCAAAGTTGGCGGTGGCAAGGACGCGCACGCGGTCGGCGGCATTGCTGAAGGAGACTTCTACTTCGGCTAAAAGCGCGGCAAGAGACTCTTCTCCGCTTTGCTCGCCTTTGAGAGCTGCCAGCTGCTCTGACGAAAGCTGGTTCCCTTCCGCATAGCTCAAGAGGCGATCGGTTGAGCGGGCGATGTGGCGGAGATGAAAAGCCACCGTGGGCAGGCCGAGTGGCTGCGAGTGAACTTCGGCGTCGGTGAGGCCCTCTGTCCACTTGGTGAGATCGTCGAGGGCGAGGTCGAGGGCGTGGAGAACGGCGCGGCCAACGGCGGGGACATCGGTGTGTGTTCCGCGAAGCCAGGGCTCGACGTAGGGAGCGGACATAGGGGAAGTGCTCATGGGGAAAATCTCCTTTGCAGCATGGAAGACGGTCTTGCTTGCCTGCTTCCTGCGGGAAATTGTTGAATCAAAGAGACGCCGGACCCTCCCTGCTCAGGCAGTTTTCATTTGCTGCTTTGCTGCTTGAGAATCTGCATCAGATCAGTATCCGGGCAATGCCTTCCGACCGTGCTGTCATAGGCGGCAAAGCAATAGTAGAAGTTTACAAAAAGCCAGGAGGAGCCCGATTTCTGCAATTCCGCGATTTCGTCGCCTTGCGGGATACTCGCCTTGCACCGATCCCCGGTTACCGAAACACGACGGATCACGTACATTCCTTGTGCATTCTGGTTACCCCAAAAAGGATCGAAGTCCAGATTGCCGCTTTCGTGAGTCGCCAGTTTCTTCTTCCCCTCATCGGCGAGCAATTGGGTTAGTTCGGGACTCAAAACGGAAGGCTTGCGCTTCAGAACGGTTTCGACATTGGGCAACTGGCGCATGTCAAAGCTTACGGAGTTGGCTTTCTCGGCATAGCGATTCCAATACCAGTCGTAAAAGTTCTGCACGAAGGCCTGGCAGGATTGTTCCTCCGGACTGAGAGGAGGGGCTGGAGCGGTTCCCGGAAGTAATGGAACCACTGATTTGCTTTGTGGCGCCGGGACCGAAGTTTTCTTGTGGCAGGCAGTCAGAGACATGCCAAAGAACAGCAGGCATGGAATCAAGATGCCCGCAGGGAGTTTCCTGCGGGCATCGATTCTACGCAGCGAATTCTGTCCTGAGCGATGGGAAGAACTCATGGGATCTGCTGCCGGGAACGGGTCACTGACCCAGTACTGCGGCCGTGTGGATTTGTACTCTCCCAGGTCCCAGAATCGGGACCTGGGGCACCCAATCGTCATAATCCTTATTACGCAATCACGCGGTCATGGTACTGGTGACTTCGTACTTTGAGATTTGTGCCTTCCCACCCTTTCGCCAGCAAAAAGGCGAAAGGATGGGGCACGGAGATGATGCAAGAACAAGCGGTCAGAGAGTTAGCCGGCGCTTTTTACGCGGACTACGGTAATCTTTTCGAATCCCTCTTCGAAGACCGGGGGCTTAAGTTTTTCAGCCATCTTGCGCATGATGTCTTCGCTTACGGAGCGGTCGCGCTTGCGATTGCGCTCAAGACAAACATCGAGGGGAACGTCGAAGAAGACCGCCTGCACTTCGTATCCGAAGCTCTTGGCCATCTTGATCCACTGGCGGCGCTCGTGGATGGAGAGATTGG
>OBLW0100000369.1_pt1 | contig 38657 bp, 35 predicted proteins | sample 1520161 | NCBI WGS metagenome assembly OBLW01 (sample SAMEA3539309, study PRJEB22396) | soil metagenome | biome: tundra; feature: field; material: soil | place: USA | collected 2010-05 | depth 0.15 m
TGGCTGGAAGAATGATCTCGGTTACATCGTTCGTGTCCACGGTCAGGAGTTCAATGGCTTTCGCCGGAAAACGCGGGGGAAAGGTAAGCGTGTGGTCCGGCCCTGTTGACCAGATGCAGGGGGGTGCATTCTGGGGTTTGCGCAGATCTGCGAAGTGTCCACCTATTTTTAAGTGGACACTTCAAGAGGATGTTAAGAGGGTGCGGCCGTGTCTTCGGCGGCGAGGTTCCAGGGAAGCAGTTCGTCGATCCGGTTGACAGGGTGCTCGGCGATGCGGGTCAGGACCTGGCGAAGATATCGTTCAGGGTCCAGACCGTTGAGTTTGGCGGATCATGCCGCGCTTCCGACTATGCCGAATGGTGGCCCCACGCTGCTGAACAGAGGTCGGAGATATCGGCCAATTGCTGGATGCTGAAGAGCAATCACGCGGCATAGTCAGGAAGAGCTACAACGTGTTGAGGAACGCAAGCAACTGATCTCCAGGTTGGTACCTGGCGGGGATTTTGCCGTTTAACGGTTGGAGTTTTGCCAGAGCTGCTTCCTTGAGTGCCAAGTGTGCGTGCAGATAGACTTGCGTGGTTTCGAGTGATTCGTGTCCGAGCCATAGGGCAATGACGGAGCAATCAACTCCAGCCTGTAGAAGCTCCATGGCAGCGGTATGCCTGAGTACGTGTGGAGAGATGCGTTTTCGCTTAAGGGAGGGATAGTTCCGGCCTGCGGCTGCCAGATATTTGGCAAGCATAGCCTGCACCGCGTCGGAGCTGAGGCGCCCACCATTTGCGTTCGGAAAAAGCACTTGGGAACTGCTCCGGCTTGGTTCCTTGAGCCATGCTTGTATAACGTTGATCGTATGCTCAGTCAGAGGTGTGCATCGCTCCTTTCGGCCCTTGCCAAAACAACGAACGTGCGCGCCCCGGCCCAAGACAACTGAGTCGCGGTCGAGCCCGGTGAGTTCGGATAACCGCAGTCCGGTCTGGACTGCCAGTAATAGCAACGCGTAACCACGACGCCCAATCCAGGTTGTTCTGTCGGGTGCTGCGAGTAGCGCCTCGATCTCGGGCCGCGTCAAGAAATTAACCAGCCTCTTGTCGTGTCTCTTGCTGGGTATCGCGAGCACTCGCTGGATGAGAGCGCTGTACGCGGGCTCTTCGAAAGCGATGAATCGGAAGAAGGAACGAATGGCGGTTAGTCGCAGGTTGCGAGTGCGGACACTGACGGAGCGACGCTTCTCCAAATCATCAAGAAAAGCACAGATCGTCGGAGCAGCGAGATCCTGGAGATCGAGGCTTGAGGGCGGCCTGTGTAGACGTGCGTGCACAAATCCAAGCAGCAAGCGAAAGGTATCCCGATACGAGGCAATCGTGTGAGGGCTGACACGTCGCTGGCGCATCAAGCGTTCCGTGAAGAATCGCTCAATCAGTGTTGGCAGAGTTGAAATATGCTTCATGAGGCGGCTCCCCGGCGCGACTCAAGTCGCCGTGCGGCATGCTCCATGAGTTCGGGGCAAGCCGACAAATACCAGTAAGTATCGCGCACGCACGTGTGTCCCAGGTACGTTGAGAGTACGGGCAACAGAACTTCAATCTTCTGCCCCGATCGATACCATGACAGGAGCGTCTGAACCGCAAATCGATGCCGGAAGTCGTGCAGGCGTGGCCCCGTGTGAGCGGCAGGTTTCCTCAGACCCGTTTCCCGCGAAAGGCGCCAGAAAACCCGATAAACATACTGAAGCAATAAGCGACCGCCTCGTTCTGCCACAAAGAAGAATGGGCTTCGGGGATGAGGAAGGTGGGCATCGCGCTGTCTTGCATACTGTGCCAAGCTGCGGACAGTAGTGGGATGGAGCGGCACCAGACGAGACTTCCCGAACTTCGTAGAACGAATGGTGAGAACACCTCGTGCAAGATCGACATCATCGCAACACAACGAAAGAGCTTCGCTTATCCGAAGGCCCGTGACGGCCAACAGTCCCAACAAGTTGTAATACGTCCAGCGGCGCAATGCATCTCTTGGTGGCAGTGCGAACGCCGCCGCCAATAACCTGCGGACGTCTGCTTCGGTATAGATGTACGGCTTCGAACGCATCGGGCCAGGCAAGGCTCCGGTCGGAGGTATCTCCGCCTTAACGCCGATGCCCTGCAAATATCGGGCGAACCCGCGAATATCTGTGAGGCGCAGAGTCCAGGTTGCATGTCGATCTGCTGGCTGAGTCGCCCACTCGATGGCCAGCTTGTATGTGATCTTCGGAGCGCCCCGCTCCTCCATGAAGGTGACAAACTTCGCTAGTCGCTTTTCCTCGTTCTGAAACTTAAACCCCATATCACGCCGCAGAGTGATGTACTCCCGAAGAGCGGGTCGGAGCAGGTTCATCGGACACCTCCCGGCCACCGCAGGCTAAGCATACGCAGAGAATCGATATCTACCTTCGCATAGATCCGTGTGGTGTCGTGATCCTGATGGCGCAGGACCTGACCAATCTCCGTTAGTGAGGCTCCTGCACGGAGAAGCGCTGTAGCGAGACTGTGTCGGAACAGATGAGATCCCTTGTGCGCAACACCTTGGATGCCAGCGCGCTTCACCGCCGCCGTTGCGATCATAGAAATGCCACATGAAGATGCAAACCCGGCATGCGGCGCCAGGTCACGAAGAAACAATCTGCGACTGTCCGATCGCGGACGTCCGTTCTGTAGATAGTCCGCGACAGCTGAACCTACTTCGTGCGGCAACGGAAGTTGCGCCCTCTGTCTACCCTTGGCTTGTACTGTCAACTGACCTGCCCGCCAATCGACATCGTCCAGAGTTAAAGTCGCAATCTCGTTCGCCCGCAAGCCGAGTCGAGCCAGCATCAACAAGATGGCGTAGTCCCTTCGGCCTATCGCGCTTCGTCTGTCGCAAGCGTTGAGAACCTTCTGGACCTGACTGGGCAATAGGTACTCAGGAAGAGACGCCAACCTCCATCTTCTGATCGTCGGGACGCTCGCCGCGAGGTCTGTTCTGATGTATCCGCGGTAATGCAAATACCGCATAAACTGGCGGAGAGTGCTGCACATGATCTGGGCTGACCGTGGGCTTCGATCTCCCGCGTGATGCTTGATGAATCCAAGAATGTCGGCAGAACTTAATGCTCGAAATCTTCGCGACTCGTCCTCGCATCTCTCCCTGACGAAACGGCGAACAACAAGTTCATGACGGCTAATGGTTCCAGAGGCAAGTCCGCGTTCCTGAGCCAGGTACCGCCGGAACTGTCCAAAGATTAAATCGCCTGGACTGATCACGGCGGGGCGCTTAGGCCGAATGGCGTCTATGCCGCGCAGAACAGTCAGCAAGCGGTCTAGCGCTGGCTTATCGCTCAAAAATGGGCACCGGTTCCGAAGCCGAAACTCTTGGTACCTCTCCACCGTCCGTTCATCAACCTCGCCGAGACCAATCCGCTTGCGTTCAAGCCAATGACTGAAGTCAGAAACGACTCGGAGACAGCGCCATGCGCTCTGTCGGCAATGGCCTTCCTTCAGCAGTCGCGCTGCATACAAATCAATGTGAACCCCAAGCGGACCCCCATGCAGGCGTCGCTGAAGCTTCGGTGTGGTCACATAGGCATTTATGGTCATGTCCTCTCCTCTGCACTGAAGTGCAGAGAAAGGAGACCAGAACTATGCCGCGCAGTCGAGTCGTAAATCGGTATCACGGTAGAACAGCGTGCTCCGCTTCGGCATAGTCGGAAGCGCGGCATGATCCGCCCTATGCCGAACTCGGCATAGGGCGGAGCCGACCAGCAAGTAGATGGCGGCAGCGCGTACGCCGCCAGAGTTGGACCCACAAAAAAGATAGTTCGTCGATCCTGAAAATCTAGTAACTACATTTAGGCAGATCGGCGACCAGCTTGGGTTACTGACCGTGCCAGCGAAGAAGACGCACGGGCTGCAGCACAACCTCGCGGATGGCGTTTTGCGGACCAACGAATTCAGCGACGGCTCGATGCAACGCTGGAATCAGCCGCGCTGCATCTCGGTCCATCCCCCGACAACGACAGCAGCGCCGATTGGTTCGACCTCGCGCAACAACGGATTACAGCCCAACAGAAGCAGCAGGTGCTTGCAAACCAGATCGCCGCGACTCCCCAGGCTTGCACTATTCCGATCTATGAGGCTGCTTTTGACCTCAGGCTTCTATCTCCTGGCGCTACGGGCGCGGACGCTAGAGCTTTACGGACAATGGAAATCAGCTCAGCACGCTGATATGGCTTGCGCAGCAGAGAATCCGGGGCAACGGTTATGTTTCTTTCCGCCAGCGCTTCTGTCGGAAAGCCAGAACAATAGATTACTCGGATGAATGGTTTGATCTGAATTGCGCACTCGGCCAAATCCACGCCGGTAATTTCGCCGGGCATGATGACGTCTGTCAGGAGCAAAGCTATATCGTCGCGCTCCTCGATAAGGTGTTTCGCGCTTGCACCGTCCCCGGCTGTCAGGACGGTGTAGCCCAACTCGCTGAGGTAGGTTGAAGCAATCTCAAGCAGGCCATCCTCATCATCCACGACCAGAATTGTACTGCCTCTCGCATCTTGTGAATGCGCTTCAAGAGTGGGTGTTGAGTGGAGCTCCACAGCATTTTCAACAAGCGGCAGGAAGAACGAAAACGTCGACCCGCGCCCGGGTTTGCTATCAACGCGAACAGTGCCACTGGATTGCTTGATGAATCCATAGACCATCGCAAGTCCAAGACCCGTTCCGTGTGACTTAGTTGTGAAGAATGGCTCGAATACTCTTTGGGCAATCTCCTTCGTCATGCCATGACCGGTATCAGAAACGGCGATTAATGCGTAACTACCTGGTCTTAGCCCACTGTCTCCTCCTAAGGGTTGGCCGGCCTCGACGTTGCGAAGTTCGCTGCTGATGGTTAGCGTGCCACGTTTCTCCATCGCGTCGCGAGCGTTGACGACAAGATTCAGCAACGCGTTCTCCAGTCCGGATGCATCGGCGAAGACGGCTGGAATCGACGGATCCAATCGGGTGACTACCTGAATCTCAGGGCCCAGAGCAGGAGCCGCAAGTTCGAGGACCGTCCCAATGATTGCATTCAGGTCTATCGCCTTCGGTTGCAACGTCTCTTGTCTGGCGAATGCCAGAAGGCGACGAGTCAAATCTGCACCACGCAGCGAGGCATTACGTGCTGTATGAACCCGCTTCACCGCCGGCTCATTGCCGTTAACCTGGTGCCCGAGAAGATCGAGATTTCCGATAATCACTGCAAGGAGATTGTTGAAGTCGTGTGCAATACCGCCCGTAAGTTGGCCGATCGCTTCCATCTTCTGCGCCTGGCGAAATTGGTCCTCGAGTTGACGACGCTCCGTGATGTCGCGAAACGTCCAAATCCTTCCGTAGTAATTGAGTGCCTTATCCATGACAGGATACGAATAACGTTCAAAGATCGATCCGTCGACCAATTCAACCTCATCCCGGCTGACGGCTTCCGGATGGGATGCCAGGAAGATTACTTTCTCGGCAAATTGGTCGGAATCTTTCATTAATCTAGCAACGAATTCAAATTGCGGACCGTCATCGATGTCTTCGGAGATATAACGAGGAATCTTGAACATCTCGTTCATTCGCTTGTTTTGAAGTATCTTCCTTCCGCCGGGACCCACGACCAAAACACCGTCCAGGGCTGAGTCCATCTGCGCTTCGAGAAGTGCAGTTTGCCCGCGCAAGTGTTCTTCCGCCTTTTTCCGATTCTCGTCGTGCCGATTGACTTCAAGCGCGAATGAAATATCGGCGGCCAATTCCTCAAGCAACCAGGTTTCGCCTTCGTCGAAGAACGCAAGTTCTGTGGCATACAGGCTGAAGACTCCAACCAGCTCCCCTTCGCACCGAAGTGGAAATGCCGCCATCGAGCGGTAGCCCTTTTCTATTGCGTCATTCATCCATGACCTTCCTGCGTTGAGGGGGGCACTCGAGTGAAGGGACAAGGCCGCGTCGAAAGGGATCGGTGATAGGAATGTGAGGTTTCGGCTCGTCGTACTTATGGTGCGATTAATCAAAGGAGGGATTGGCTTTGAGAAATTGCTCTGTAGCTAGAGAGGCGTGCTTCTTTATTGCCCCTTCGGTCCATTTCCCACGCATGCCAATCTCAGCCATGGCCGACGGAAAGAACATAACCACGGAAAAGAATTGTTCAGCAGCCGATTCCAAATCCGGTGGTTGCATCGATACATTCATCGTTTGGTGTGATGCGAGCAGGTTGCTCAGTTGCTTGCAACGCTGCGCTACGCCGCCTTCGAAGAAGAGGTTCCCCAAAAACGGCTGTTTTAAGCTCTCCAAGATCACCAGTCGTCTGACTACCCCCATTGAAGTAGAGAGCATGTCTTCGACGAGAGCAATGGCGATCAGTTCCAGCTTGCTACGCAAGCTCCGCAACTTCGCTGTGCTGGCCATCGTTTCGCGGAAACGCTGCTCCTGACTCTGCATTTCACGCATGACGACTCCCATTAACATGGCCTGCTTGTTTGGGAATAGCGCGTAGAGATCGCGCTTGGACATTCGTGAACGGCTTGCGATTTCATCCGTCGTCGAGTCCTCGAATGAAAACGCAGTGAAGACCTCAAGGGAGGCATCGAGGATTCGCCTGATTCGGTCCTCGTTGGTGTTGCCTTGAATTCTTGGCGTCAACGGCAAGACCCGCCCGCCACCAGATTTCGAGGTCTTTCGGCGCCCTTCATTCTCCTGAACCTCGCCAATTGAACGTCTTTCCTGAATATAACAGTCTCGTGAAACTGCGTGGACCTGTAAAGAGAAATCCTCTCAGAGGTTTTTGCAAAACCAATGACCACATCCACTGTGACGTCTTTGCAGTCTCTTCGTTACATCAAGAGCCCTCGTACACAGTTTGTGGTACAGACCAGTACCGTTTTTCCGGTTATGTTCTCTACATAACACTAAAGCAAGTCGAATTTGTTATCCGCAGTCCAATAAAAATGAATATATCTATATTAGTTCGACTGCTCTGCGATGCGGGCTCCCCTCTCCGAGCCCGCATCGCAGGCAGGCAGAAATTCAGTTCAGCTGGTCAAACGATAGCCGCGACAACGAATTCGCCTCAATCGATCTATTTGCCAGATCAAATGTCTAGTGCCCTGACCGGAGTTCATTGTGCAAACCTATTCCGAGGCTTCATGCATATGAACCGTGCAAAAGCGTAACTGAATGCTCACTTTTTCGCTTATCGTTGCCACGCTCGGTCGCACCAGGGAACTGGAGAACCTTTTTGAGTCGCTTGCCTCGCAGGCCTACCCAAATCTCGAATGCATCATCGTTGACCAGAATCCAGACCGCAGGGTCAAAGAAATCGTTGACCTGTGGAAGGACGTGTTGAAACTTCGGGTTATTGATTCCGCACTGGGCCTTTCCCGCGCCAGGAATGTTGGCTTGACGGCTGCTACGGGCGACATTCTCGCGTTTCCTGATGACGACTGTTGGTATAGTCAATCGCTTCTCGCCTGTGTTTCTGGTTGGTTTGAAGATCATGCTGAATACGGCGTGCTGACCCGCCGCGAGCTGCGCGAGCGCGCCCCGAGAATAGTGTTGGGTGGGGCAGCATTTCTGCTGACTCCTCAATTTGGGCGGGAACTAGGCGCGGCAGAAACAGCGATCGATCTCAGACATGCTCTGACGATGCTTTGCGCATAGCCGAAATTTCGGCTCTATTTCATCCAGCCAGGAATGTTGGCGAGTGGCGAAACAGCGGCACCCTGCTGAATGGAGTTCTCGATCTAAGCTGGGCCGATCAGCTGGGCATCCCCCGTCTCTGTTGACCTCAACTTCTCGAACCGCCGGATGCGGACCCGCTTGTCCGGTGGTGTGGCAGGGGAGAGAGCGGTTTACCCGCTCCCCCGATGCCGATCTATCGTTCGGATTTTGCCTTGGAAGCTGAACCGTGTGCCACTGGAACACGAGATTCGTGTGCGCCATTTGTGCTCCGTTTGATCCGTGTACAGAGAGAATATTGAAAAGCCGGTATTCTCGATCGCCAGAAAGAGATGAAGGAAACGCTATGTTCTTTGTTTCCAATAGACTGCCGTCTTCCCAAGCAAAATTTCGCCGGTTCGATCCCGGTTTCCCGCTCCAATTCCTCCCCCCATCCTCTATGCGGATTCCTGGACCTTCACCACAAAATAGGCAACCGTCTTTTCTCCCGCTACCAGCATCTGGTGGGGGAGGCCCGCCGGCACATGCGCCACGTCGCCTGCCTTCAATTCCTGGCGCGTGCCACTCTCGATGGAGTCGCCGCGCATCTCTCCAGGCTCGACCGTCCTTGCACGGATCACTGTTCCGCCGGTCACTAGCGTTGCGGTGCCGGCGAGCACAAAGAATAGATCGGCGAAGTTCTGATGCACCTCGGCGTCGCCGTCCCGGTTCCGGAATGAGAGCATCGCGAAGTGCTGTGGATACTCCCTGAGCGTTTCGCTTGCTGAACCGTCTCCAAACCTGGCTAGCTTCTTCAGATACGCTGCGCGCTCCAGCAAAATGGCCGGCGACCAATGATCTACAGGGCGCTGTTTCGGCGCTTTGGGAGCGATCTCCTCGAGAGCAACGTCCTTCAATATCTCCTTCGCCAGTTTGTCCATTGTTTCTCCTTTCAGGCGTGGACCGGTTGACATAAATTCCTGCTATTGCAAACCCGCCAACTGTCGCGCGCGCTTGAAAACAGAGAGGAACATCGGCCGCGTGAGCTTGCCGGTGTTGGTGTTTTGCAGGGACGGATGATAGCTGGAAATCACAATGAGACCGCTCGGGAGCCTGTACTCGGCGCCATGCGCGAAGACGAAGCCAGACCGCGCCGGCAACTCCCCGGTCCTCTTGGTGTAGCCGAGCAGTCCATCGAAGGCAATTCGGCCCAGACACACGACAACGCGCAGATTCTTAAGCAGGCCAAACTCTTCATCGAGCCAGGGTGCGCAGTTGAGCTGCTCCTCCGGCGTAGGTTTGTTGGCGGGAGGAGCGCAGCGAACCACAGCGCTGATCCACAGGTCAGTGAGTTTCATGCCGTCGTTGCGGGAGATGGCTTTAGGCTCCGACGCAAAGCCAGCTTCATGGAGCACAGGAAACAGAAAATCGCCCGATCCGTCGCCGGTGAAGGGCCGCCCGGTGCGGTTGGATCCGTGTGCTCCCGGCGCCAGGCCCAGCGCTAGCACGCGCGCCCGCTCATCGCCGAACGAGGGCACCGGCTTGCCCCAGTACTCCCAATCGGCATAGGCGCGGCGGCGGACACGAGCCACTTCGGCGCAGTATTCGCGCAACCGCGGACAACGCTCGCACGCAACGATCCGTGCATTCAAAACTTTCAGTGAGACAGCATTGCCGACCATAGGGAAATTCTACGGCGCACCGCCGGGATTTTTTGAGCAGGCTCGAATCCACCGAGCCTGTGCCATACTGAATTTGTCTTTGCGATTCAAGCGACAGACGGAGCAGATTTGCATGCCGGGTAATCCCAATCCGGAATTTTTGCGCCGCGCCATCAGCCTTGCCACGGAGAACGTGGTTACGGGCAGGGGTGGGCCGTTTGCCGCTGTGATCGTGCGCGACGGCAAGATTGTGGGCGAGGCAGCCAACACCGTGACCACCACCAATGACCCCACGGCGCACGGCGAAGTAAACGCCATCCGCGCGGCAGCCAAAGCACTGGGCACGTTTACGCTGGCTGGATGCGAACTCTATACCAGCTGCGAGCCTTGTCCCATGTGCCTGGCAGCGGCGTACTGGGCTCGGATTGACGCTATTTATTACGGCGCCAGCGCAGCCGACGCGGCTCGCTCTGGATTCGACGATGCGTTCCTCTACGAAGAGTTGCGCAAGGACCATGGAGCTCGCTCGCTCCCCTCCACGCAACTGCTCGGCGACGAGGCCTGGTCCAGCTTTGCTGCCTGGATGACCTCGCCAAACAAAATCGATTATTGAGAACGAATACTGAGATCGGCTCGGCACTTTCCGGCACGAGCAATCTTCTGCTTGGAACCTAGAAAGTCAAGCGCATCTCGGTTACCAGGTTGTGATTGTAGTAGTGGAAGTTTGAAGTGGCTATCTGCATCCCGGTGGCGAAGACCACCGAGGCGTGCTCAGGCTTCCACTCCTTGCGCCGAATCATGTAGAACGCCGCGGGAGTAATGAAGTTCTGCGCCTTTCCGTCGAAGGGGCCAGCGTAAAAGAACGTGGCATTGTCTTCAATGTCGACCCAGGCGTACTTTGTGACGTGCATCTGTGCCGTCGAATTCCATTCGATGGCCCGGCCCTGCTGGGCGATCTTGCCGGTGGGCAGGAATCCGCCCAAATTCTGGAGGACAGCAATGCGTCCGAAGGCCTTGCCCGCTGCAATCGATGGAACATAATACGAGGTGAGCATCAGATTCTGGTAAACGCGCGGTTCGAACGCATGGTAGAGAACTGCCGACACCGCATAGTTGCCATGCTGCGAATTGCCTGAGGCGATGCGATATTTTACCTGCGTGCCGACGTTGCCAAATCCGTCCTCCTTCGTGCTGGAGTGATTCTTGAAATACGATGGCGGATCGAGATCGATCTGGAAGCGGCGATCAACGATCATGGCGATGCCTTTACCGTTGCCGTAGTTCGAAGTGTGCGTGCCGCAAAAGTTTGCGTTCGAAACCGACAAGCGCACTGACTGGCCCAGCCGCCCGTCCGATTGAATCAGAGGTCCCATCCAAGTCGGTTGCACAGCAGCCATTGATGCGTTATTCGACCGGAGCCGCTCGTAGAAGGACTGCTGCGCGGAGACGGCGCAGCAGGAGCAGTCAAAGGCCGCAGCCAACGCCCAAAACATAATAGATTGAAGCCGATTCATGGGTTGAATTTATTTTCAAGCACCTGCGATCTGCGGGAAGTGACTCGGCTCACACTTGCGAATCTCTGCGCGGCCAGAGGAGACCCCTACCCCCACCGGTATTCTGAAAATAAGTTCATTATTTTCATGAACTTATAGTGTGGTCTTCGCTTCAAATTCCTCATAGCATTGGACTTATCCGCAGATTCCTCTGCCCAAAGGACTTAGGAGCCAGCCCGGTGCCGGAGGCCGCTCTCATTGAGGGCGTCCATGGAAAAAGGGCACCGCCGAAGCGATCCGAAGATGCACGCTCCCAAGCATCAGAATAGCCGGAATGAGCATGATTCTCTGCAAATCAGCGGTCTTAAGCAAGTTCAAGCGGATCATCGGTTTGCAGGTGGAGGATGAGGAAGGGCGCTTGACTCGGCAGAGATTGAAGACGGCATTTGTGCGGGGGGTCTTGCGTGGGATTTTGAGAGGAGCGCCGGAACCGGCCGTCTAGATGGCTGCGGAAAAAGGCTGATCCTGGCTGGAAATCGGGGAAGCATCCCTCAGGGGCTAAACAGACTGCGGAAAAACACCGATTTCGATGCGAGAATGACGAAAAGCATACCTCAGTGGCTAAAGCCACCGCTCATTCTGTTGGCGTTACACCGGGGATAAATCCCCGGCCTACCGCCCCAATCGAGTTTTTCCGCAGCCTGTAAAACCCCGGCCTACCACCCGATCGAGTTTTTCCGCAGCCTGCTAGAACAGGACCCGCATCTCGGCGATTGTGTTGTGGTTATAAGTGTGGAAGCGTGAGGTCGCGATCTGCATGCCGCCGGCAAACACCAAGTACGGGTGCGTGGGCTTCCATTCCGATCGTTTGAAGACGTAATAGGTTGCAGGAGTGATGAAGTTCTGCATCTTTCCGTCGTGACTCCCGGCGAAGTAGAAGGTCGCGTTGTTTTCGAGTTCAAGCCAGAAGTGCTGCGTCACATGGTCGTGCACCAACGAGTTCCACGCGATGGACCGCCCCTGCGTTGCTATCTTTCCCGTTGGCATGGCGCCGCCCAGCGCCGACTCGACATCGAAGTGTTTGAGAAAACCGATACCGCCGGCCAGAGTCGGGTTCCACGAATCCGTCAGTCCGCCGTTATGGGAACTTGAAGCGAAAGTGTGATTCAGCATGGCCGTCACGATGAAGTTGCCGTGCTCGGCGTTTCCCGATGCGATGCGGTACTTGACCAGCACCGCGGTGTCGCCGAAGCCGTCTTGAGCGGTGGAGTTGTGCTGGATGTAGCTGGGCGGCAGCCAGTCGAATTCGAAACGATTCCAGGCAACGATGCCGCCGCCCCGGCCGTTGCCGTAGTTCACGGTCTGTGTTCCGGCTGCAGTGTACTGGTTGGTGAAAGCGAAGCGGTAATACTGCGTCAGGCGCGGCTCTGCTTCGGCAACCGGCGTGGGCCAGGAAGGCTGCAGCTTGGTCATGACATAGTTGTGCGCAAAGAAGCGGTCTTTGAAGGACTGGTGCGCAGGCACTTGTGGACCGGACGCGGATGTGGACGCGGGTGCGGGCGCCTGCTGTGCTGCTGCAGAAGTTGAGGCGGCAATGAGGGCGGCCGTCAGAGCGAGATATGAGATGAAGCCAAGTCGATTCACGAGTCGACTCTCAATGTATCAGCCCACTCGGACCCGAGGAGTGACCCAAGGCACTCCAATCGATTTCGTACCGGACCTCGGTACGCGTCTATACTTCCAGCCATGCGAAAACATTGGGTTGGTTTGCTCGTTGCTGTTTCGGCGATGGCCGTTGTCCAAGCCGCGCTTCCTGTACAACCTCCCGCGCAAACTGTCTGGCAAATGCAGGATTCCGGCACGACGGCGGGTCTGCGCGGTATTGATTCAGTCGATGGCAAAGTAGCTTGGGCAAGCGGGACGGGCGGCACAGTGCTTAGGACCACCGACGGCGGCGCGCATTGGACGAAGTGCGCTGTGCCGGATGAGGCGACGGACGGCGGGACGCTGGATTTTCGCGGGGTGCAGGCTTGGGATGCGATGGCGGCGATTGTGATGGCTAGCGGGCCGGGGGAGAAGAGTCGGCTGTATAAGACGGTGGACGGGTGCAAAAAGTGGAACTTGCTTTTCACCAATCCCGAAGGAACGGGGTTTTATGATGTAGTGCATTTTATTGATCGGCAATACGGCATCGTACTCGGAGATCCGGGCCATGGAGATTGGCGCAACGATCCGGTAGAAGGTGGCTATTTCGCATTCCGGATACGGGTAACGACCGATGAAGGCAAGACCTGGGCTCCTGTAACCGACGCCGAACTCTATTCCCCGGGCAAAAACATGATGCCGCTGAAAGGGGAGGCATTTTTTGCCGCAAGCAACACGTCGATGTCGGGCCGCGATGGCTGGCTGTGGATGGGCACAAGCCGTGGCCGGGTTTTACGCAGAAAACTCTCTATCTCCGACTTCCGCGTCGCTGGTTGTGCTGGAATGGCCGACCCGTTCTCGGGCTCCTGCGGTATTCCCTGGAGGGATTGGCAGAGTGCGTACGTTCCCGTCGTGAATGGAAATTCAACTTCAGGGATTTTTTCGGTGGCCTTCCGCGACGACCATCACGGCATGGCTGTCGGCGGCGACTATACCAAACCAGACGAAGCTCTAGGAACAGCAGCATGGTCTTCGGATGGTGGCGGACATTGGACCGCCACTGCCAAACAGCCGCACGGCTTTCGCTCCGCTGTTCTATGGTCCGATTCCCTTAAAGCCTGGATCACCGCCGGCACCAACGGATCCGACATAAGCCGTGACGATGGCCGCACCTGGCAACCGCTCGACAACGGAAACTGGAACGCGCTTTCGTTGCCTTTTATCGTCGGGCCGAATGGACGGATTGGGCGGTTGAACGCTGCCGGTCATTCGCAGGCGCCCAGTCGGTAACACTGAGGTGTCGTAAATCACCACATTTGAGGGATACTCGCCCACCCAGCCCATGTAAAATCATGGTTAACCAGATGATGCAAACTCCTCCAGCGGCTGCCGGTCAGGCCTCCCGCTCAACACGGGACTCGGAGTTGCGGGCGCAAGATCAGCCGAAGAACCAGATCGACCCAAATCAAGACCCCATCATCCAGGTCGAGGGCCTCCGCAAGACTTATAAGACAGCCCGCGGTTCCCTGGATCTTTTTGACAACCTCGATCTCAAGATTGTCCCCGGCGAAATGGTGGCCATAGTCGGCCAGTCCGGGGCAGGGAAAAGCACTCTTTTGCACATCTTAGGGGCGCTTGATACGCCTTCGGCGGGAACGGTATACTGCGCCTCAACCAATGTGGCCAGCCTCTCCCCGCGCCAGGCAGCGGCCTTTCGCAATCGGGAAATCGGGTACGTTTGGCAGTTCCATTACCTGCTGCCGGAGTTTACGGCTCTGGAGAACGTTGCAATGCCGCTGCTTGCCCGCGGTGTAACCAAGCGGGAAGCGCTGGCAGTGGCGGCTAACTGGTTGCGGGTGGTGGGTTTGGAAGATCGTGCCGCCCACCGGCCCGGCGAACTATCCGGCGGCGAGCAACAACGCGTGGCGCTGGCTCGTTCACTAGTCAACAATCCCCGGCTGCTGCTGGCCGACGAACCCACAGGCGATCTGGACGAAATAACCGCCGGCATGGTCTTTGACCTTATCGAACGGCTGCACAGGAGCCACGGCCTCACCTCAATCCTGGTGACGCACAACCTTGACCTTGCCGCTCGCTGCACACGAGCGCTGCGGCTTGAACTCGGCCAGCTGATTCCGCTGGCGTCTACTCGGTAGATGGGACTGATTCCTGAGAACTTTTGAAGGAAAAGCACCCAGCCGGGTGGTTTTTGAGTCTTAATAGTAAGCAACTTGGATTAAGTAGAAATTGGGCTCTTCCAGGTTGAAGAGGAGAGGGTGGGAGTCTATCGGCAGTTTGAGCGCCGCGGACTCATCGGGCGGAGGTCGTTCGAGACCATCCAATTTAGCTGTTCGGAGGCATGGCTGGTAATTTCCATGGGAGCCTCCGGCGGCGAAGTCAGAGGAAGGGCGCGCGCAGGTTGGGCCGAGGCCGGGATATAAACCGGACGGCCACTCCAGCCGAAAGCCTGGGGTAAACCCCGAACAGGGGGGGAGTTCATCATGTTCGAACGCTATACGGAGAAGGCACGGCGCGTGATCTTCTTCGCGCGGTATGAGGCCAGCCAGTTTGGCTCGCCCTATATCGAGACCGAGCACCTGCTGCTTGGACTGCTGCGCGAGGACAAGGCATTAACCAACCGCTTCCTGCGCTCCCACGCCTCGGTAGAGTCGATCCGCAAACAGATCGAGGCACACACTACCATTCGCGAGAAGGTCTCCACCTCCGTGGACCTGCCGCTTTCAAATGAGTGCAAGCGGGTGCTGGCCTATGCGGCGGAAGAAGCCGAACGGCTGGGCCACAAGCACATTGGCACCGAACATCTGCTCCTTGGCCTGTTGCGCGAAGAGAAGTGCTTTGCGTCAGAAATTCTGCAAGAGCGCGGATTGAAGCTGGCGCAGATTCGCGAAGAGCTGGCTCGCGTCACGCAGGAGAAGGCTCCGCCGGCGCAACGTCAGCGCGAGTCGAGCCTGCTGGCTGAGTTCAGCCGCGACCTTACGCAGGCGGCGATGGATGGACAGCTCGATCCTCTCGTGGGTCGCGACGGCGAACTCGAACGCGTAGTGCAGATTCTTTGCCGCCGCACCAAAAACAACCCTGTGCTGATCGGTGAGCCCGGCGTAGGCAAGACGGCAATCGTTGAAGGCCTTGCGCAGCGCATCGCTGACGGCGAAGTGCCCAGCTTTCTGGCCGACAAGCGCGTGCTTGGTCTGGATCTTTCGCTCATCGTGGCCGGCACCAAATACCGCGGCCAGTTTGAAGAGCGGCTGAAGACCATCATGAAAGAGCTGATGGAGAATCAGAATTCCATCGTCTTCATCGACGAGCTGCACACGCTGGTGGGTGCGGGCTCGGCTGAGGGCTCGCTCGACGCGGCCAACATCCTCAAGCCGGCGCTCTCGCGCGGCGAGATACAGTGCATCGGCGCGACGACCCCGGCCGAGTACCGCAAGTCCATCGAGAAAGATCGCTCGCTGGAACGGCGCTTCCAGGCGGTCAAGGTTCCGCCGCCAAACGAGGTCGACGCCATCAAGATCATCCACGGCATCAAGGACCGCTACGAGAAGTTCCACGCGGTCAGCTACACCGATGCCGCGATTGAGTTTGCGGTCTCGCATTCGAACCGGTACATTCCAGATCGCTTCCTGCCCGACAAGGCGATCGATCTCATCGACGAAGCCGGCGCGCGCGTAAAGCTCCGCCAGACATCGTTGCCTGCAGAGATCACCGAGGTGCAGAAGCGCATCAAGTTCATTGTGCACCGCATGGACTCGGCCATTGCCAACCACGAGTTCGAGAAGGCGCGCTTCTACTCCGACGAGGAACGCAAGGAGCGCGAAAACCTGCGCGCCCTGCGCGACAAGTATCACCTCGACGATTCCGCGGCCGGCATTGTTGGCCGCGAGGACATTGAGGACGTAGTGAGCCGCTGGACAGGCGTGCCCGTGACCAGCATCAAGGAAGAAGAGACGCAGAAGTTGCTGCGCGTGGAAGAAGAGCTGCACAAGCGCGTCATCTCGCAGGAGAAGGCGATCAGTGCGCTGGCTCGCGCTATCCGCCGCTCGCGTGCCGGTTTAAAGTCACCTAACCGGCCTATCGGCAGCTTCCTGTTCCTCGGGCCCACTGGCGTCGGCAAAACGGAGATGGCCCGCACCCTGGCGCAGTTCCTCTTCGGGTCAGACAAGGCGCTCATCCGCTTCGATATGTCGGAGTTCATGGAGAAGCACTCGGTCTCCAAGCTCATCGGTTCGCCTCCGGGATACGTGGGCTACGAGGAGGGCGGCCAGTTGACCGAGCGCGTCAAGCGTTCGCCATACTCGGTTGTGCTGCTCGACGAAATCGAGAAGGCGCACCCCGATGTGTTCAACATCCTGCTGCAGGTGTTTGAAGATGGCCAGTTGACCGACGGCCTTGGCAACACGGTCGACTTCAAGAACGTCATCCTCATCATGACCTCGAACATTGGCGCGCGACACCTGATGAAAAAGCAGGGTCTCGGCTTCCAGAGCGACCGCGAAGATATCGTCAGCGACAAGGTGGAAGAACTCGTCAAGCAGGAGGTCAAGAAGACCTTCAACCCCGAGTTCCTCAACCGTCTCGACGAGGTCATTCTGTTCCAGTCGTTGTCGGACGGCGACCTGATCCAGATCGTCGAACTGCTGGTGCAGCAATTGAACGCGAACCTGGCGCAGAAGGCCATTACCATCTCGGTGACCGAGGACGCGAAGAAGTGGATTCTCGACAAGACCCTCGCCGATCGCAGCTACGGTGCGCGCCCATTGCGCCGCGCCCTGCAGCGCTACGTGGAGGACCCCTTGTCGGAAGCGCTCATCGCCGGAAAAATCACCGATCGTCCGGCCTTCCTCGAGGTCTATCTGGAAAACAACCAGCTCTTCTATCGCCCTGTAAGCGCGGACGAAACGGCGAGCGAGGAGAAGGCGGCTGGCGTTCTGCTATTCAGCGCCTGAGCCTAAAAGCAGTTGAACCAAGAAGCCCCCGGCCAATCCGCCGGGGGCTTTCTTCTGCATTCTCCGCTTGACAAATATCCTTGCGTCTTTTGAGACTCAATAAGCGATGAATGAAACTCGGCATCAGCGGGTATGGCTCCTGGTTGCGGCAATCGCAATCCTGACAGCCCTTGTGTTTTTGCTGGTTCCGCAGGTTCATTCCGGAAACGCCGGGGCCTGGCTGGCAATCCTGCCGATTCTGTTTGTTGGTGTTATTTCGCCACTCAGCCTGTTTTCGCCTATGGCCTATATGTACCTTGGCCGTACGCCGGATGCGCCAGTACTTCCAGCCTCCTTCCAACGCCCGCCTCCCTTCAGACTCGCCTAAATTTCAGGAAATGTTCATGCTTCGTGCGTAGCCTTTAGAGGCTCTGCGCGCGACTCATTCCTCCGGGAAGTTCTGCCTGCGATCTGTGAGGGTGCTTATGAGCGCTGGTGTCTATTTTTTCTGTTCTCTATTATTTGCCAGTCCATTTCTGGCGATGGTTGCGATTCTTGCGCACTACCAATTGTGCCGGAGTGCGTGGAAGCGCAAGAAACGAAAGGGAAAGCGAATCCTGGGCTTTTGTCCATCCACTGCCGCTCTGGGGGCCACGCTCTTGTTTCTGTCGGTCTTTTACCGACCCAGCGTGGACTTTGCTATTGAAGCGAGCCTTCAGGAGCGAGTTGAGGAAGACGATGAGGGTGATCCGGAAACGCAGGAGAAGCATCTTGGCCGCCAATTGAGGCGGATTCGACGAGGCGAACGGGTGGAAGGGCTTGTTTTGCGGCTTTGAACCTGGGCGACGAAGCGAAAATGCGTTGTTTAGGTTCGCGGTATCCCACTCTTTCGCCAGAAAGAAGGCGAAAGAATGGGGCACGGGGCTGTCGCGGTAAAGCGAGAGTGGGGGAACATCTCTGAAACCAGCAGTTAACCCTCTGCATTTACACTAGTAAACGGAGAAGCCTGTGTTTTTCGATAAGTTACTGACTAAGATTTTTGGCACCTCGAACGAACGTGCCATCAAGCGGCTCATGCCTTTTGTGGCGGAGATCAGCGCCCTCGAGCCGGAAACAAAGCAGCTCACGGATGAGCAGCTACGCTACAAGACAATTGAGTTCCGGGCCCGAATTGCAGCCCAACTCGATGGAATCACGGACGGGGACGCACGTAAAGCAGCCGAAAAGGAAGCGCTGGAAGGTCTGCTTCCTGAAGCATTTGCGGTGGTGCGCGAGGCCGGCTGGCGTGCCGTGCAAATGCGCCACTTTGACGTGCAGTTGATCGGCGCCATGGTGCTGCACCAGGGCAAGATCGCCGAGATGAAAACCGGTGAGGGCAAAACGCTGGTGGCGACCCTCAGCTGCTATCTCAACGCGCTCGCCGGACACGGAGTGCATGTGGTCACGGTGAACGATTATCTGGCCAAGCGCGACGCCGAGTGGATGGGCAAAATATACGAGTTCCTCGGTCTCACGGTCGGCGTAATCGTCCACGACCTCGACGACAATGAGCGGAGAGCCGCCTACGCGTCCGACATCACCTATGGGACAAATAACGAGTTTGGCTTCGACTACCTGCGCGACAACATGAAGTTTGAGATCAAGGATTGCGTGCAGCGCGGCCACTACTATGCCATCGTCGACGAAGTGGACTCGATCCTCATCGACGAGGCACGTACTCCGCTCATCATCTCCGGCCCCACCGACCAGACTACGGACAAGTATGCGCGTGCGCGCAAGATCATTCCGCAACTGGTGATGGGCGAAGAGGTCGAATACCACGACCACAAGCGCCAGCAGGAACTTGGCATTCAGCTTGCCGAGGGCCAAAAGTTTTTCAGTGGCGACTACATTGTGGATGAGAAGCAACGCACCATCGGCGTGACGGACGATGGCTGGGTCACGATTGAAAAGCTGCTGGGTATCGATAACATCGCCGATGCTGAAAACTGGGAACTCAAGCACTATGTTGAAACCGCGATCAAGGCGCATGCGCTTTACAAGCGCGACGTAGAGTACGTGGTCAAGGATGGCGAAGTCATCATCGTCGACACCTTCACCGGCCGCCTGATGCCGGGGCGCCGCTGGTCCGACGGTCTGCACCAGTCCATCGAGGCCAAGGAAGGCGTCAACATCCGCAAGGAAGACCAGACGCTGGCCACGATTACGTTCCAGAACTACTTCCGCCTCTACAAGAAGCTGAGTGGCATGACGGGCACAGCGGAAACCGAAGCAGCCGAATTCGAAAAGATTTACAAGCTCGAGATTGTGGTCATCCCCACTAACATGCTGATGCGCCGGCTTGAAAATCCCGACGTGGTCTTCCGCACCGAGAAAGAAAAGTACAAAGCAGTAGCCGACGACATCGCGATCCTTCACGAGAAGCAGCAGCCGGTGCTGGTCGGTACTACGTCCATCGAAAAGTCTGAACGTCTCTCGGGAATTCTGCAGCGAAAGGGCGTGCGCCACGTGGTGCTCAACGCCAAGTTCCACGAGCGCGAAGCCGAGATCGTGGCGCAGGCAGGCCGCCTCGGCATGGTGACTATCGCCACCAACATGGCAGGCCGTGGAACCGATATTCTGCTCGGCGGCAATCCGGACTTCATGACCCGGCAGGAATTGGTGAAAAAGGGCCATGCCCGCGCAATCAGCGTGGCCGAGGGAGCTATCAATCCCATGGCGCCGGCCGGCTTTCTGCGCTTCTACTATCAGGGCCAGGAATTCGAAGTCAGCGAACCGGACTGGGCTGAGAGCAACAAGGGCCACGCAGAAGCTGCGCTCAAGGATCATGAGCAGGTGATCGAGGCGGGCGGCCTTTTCATCCTTGGCACTGAGCGGCACGAATCACGGCGCATCGACAATCAGCTCCGCGGCCGCGCCGGCCGCCAGGGCGATCCCGGCGAGTCGCGCTTTTACCTCTCGCTTGAAGACGACCTCATGCGCATCTTCGCCAAGCAGTGGGTGAGCACGCTGCTGGAGCGGCTGGGCATGGAAGAGGGCGTGCCCATTGAGTCGAAGATGATCTCCAAGCGCATCGAGGGAGCGCAGAAAGCTGTCGAGGCGCAGAACTTCGAATCGCGTAAGCACCTACTGGAATACGACGACGTGATGAACAAGCAGCGCGAGGCGGTATACGGTCTGCGCCGCCAACTGCTTGAAGGCGTTGAGCAGCGCGAGCTGATTCTCGAGGACTACGTCGGCGGAATACTTAGCGGATTTCTTGACGAATTCGCTGGGGAGCGCATTCGTCCCGACCAATGGAACATCAAGGGTCTCGAAGAAAAACTCGTCGATCAGTTCGGCCTCAATCTTTCCGAATCGGACTTGAAGCCGAAGGAGCTCAGCCGCCACGAACTGGGCGAGGCGATCTTCGAGAAGTTGAAAGAGCATTACGAGGCCAAAGAAAAAATCCTGGGCGCCCCCACCATGCGCTATCACGAGCGGATGGTCATGCTGAGCGTGATTGATGGACTCTGGAAAGAACACCTGCTTTCAATGGACCATCTGAAAGAGGGAATCAGCCTGCGCGGGTATGCGCAGCGGGACCCGCTGGTGGAATACAAACGGGAATCGTTCGATATGTTCGAAGCGATGATGGAGAAGTTCCAGGAGGACACCGCACGCTTTCTTTTCCGGATGCAGATTCTTGGACCCGACGGAGAGCCGGTGGATGCGGCGCCGCGACCGAATCGAGTGGTCCCCAAGGCGCCGCCGGTAGCCTCTGCCGCACAGCCGCTCACGCTGGATGCGGAACCGCGTGAGATCGGCATTCACACCCGCCAGCCCTCAACCACCATCGACGCGCTGGAGAAAGAGTTCCACCGCAAGAAGCAACGCGAACTGGAAGCAGCCAGCCGCTCGGGGAGCGACGACTCTGGCCAGCCCTCGCAGCGCAGGACGGGAGAAAAGGTGGGCCGCAACGACCCATGTCCCTGCGGTAGCGGAAAGAAGTTCAAGAAATGCCACGGAGCTGAGAAGTAACAACGACAGGATTGCAGCCGTAGGGTCGCACAGACCCTCGGCTCGCATTTGCGCCGTTGCTATTGAACCGCGCTCTGTGTGCAAAGAAGCCCGGGCTCTTATTTTCCGAAGAGGCTGAAGCTCCTTTTCCTTCTCTTCTCATCGGGAAGGCCGCATGCCGTTCTGGCCATCTGCTTGATAGCCTGCGAGATTGGCGAGTCTTCTAGCGCAATCGCTGTGGCCGTATTCTGGGTTCTGCGGGCAGTGGAATAATCGTCGGGAATTTTCCAGTGGGCGGGCCGGGTGAGAGCCTTGGCGACCTGGCTATCGTCGAAGAGAAGAGTGTTGGGCGTATAGCGGTTGAGCACGATCTGCAGACTGCGGCCCCGAAGGGCGAAGTACTGAGAGATGAGGCGATTCGAGTTGCGCAGCTCAGTGATGCCGACCTGGGTGATCAGGTAGACGACGGAGGACTCTTCGAAAAGCGAAGAGTCCATCAGGTCAATCCTCGATCCAGCATCGACGACGACGTAGTTGAAGCTCTGGCGCGCGACCGCGATTAGTTTGTCGAAAGCGTCAATGGGCGGTTGATCCTTGGGAAATTCGCTTGGAGCCGGGAGCACAAACAATCCCGAACTGTGCTTGGTCAGCAGCGAATTGAGGAAACTCCCGTCGAGCCGGTTATGATCCCTCAGGGCATTGGCAGTGGAGTAATTGGACGTCATGCCGAGGTTGATCGCAGCGTCTCCAAGGGGCTGGCCGAGGTCGATCAGCAGCGTGCTCTGGCTGGACTCCAAGGCAACCGCCACTGCAAAATTGGCGGCGATCGAAGTAACTCCGCAGCCTCCTTTGGCACCGATGAAGACAAATATCTGACCGGCGGTCTTGGGGACGTGTACAGGAGCCGGCTGTGAGATAGAGGCACGTGTGAGAGCACCGGCTACTTCGGCAGGGACAAGGGGCAGTGTGAAGTACTCGCGGGCGCCCGCACGCATGAAACGGACAGCCTGTCTTACGTCGGCATCTGCCGAATAGACCATTACGCAAGCGGGGCTGCCGGCACAAATCCGCCCGACCAGGTCGAAGACACAATCCGGGTCGCAATCCATGTCGATGATGACGACATCGAATTGATCACCCAGGGTATGGGGCAGGTCGTCCAGGTTGGTCGGGTAGGAAGAGAACTCGCGAATCTCGGTGCTCTGGCGTCCAGAAAGGACGCTCATAAACGCCCTGCGACGATCGTCGTCGGGGCCGATAAGGGCAATGGACAAGACACTTTTGATAGGGCCGTCGGGAGCCTGGCGAGAGTCCGGCTCGCCGCTCTTGCTGTTCCCAGATTCCATCATCATTACCAATCCTATCCTACGTTGGGCAGATTGTTCCTCCCCTTTCTCGGGCACGTTAATGACTAAAGGGCTCCCGTGCCAAAGTCAATAACTGGTTTCTAATGAGAGCGGGCCTGGGATGAGCGCCTCTTGCAGTTTGAGCGTTTGCCGGCCGCCAGAGCAGGGAATAGCACAAAATGGGAAGCGCGGGCAGGTTCGCCAAGGTAAAGGCAATTCATAAGTCTTATGTCTTCCTGGGAATTGGAAAAACTCAATGAGGTTATCGACGGAGAACGGCAGGACCTTGAGTGAATTCCGGTTCTTTGATTACCAAAGGAATGAAAGACGGAGTTGCGGATGAAGTTCTGATACTGCCACGCAACTCGCGCGAATGGGCTCTAGGCTGTCCCGGAGACGGTGGCAAAGGTCAAATCTGTGGCGTCGGAGCGGTGCTGCTCGCGCCACTGGTCAAACAGGCGCCCGTAGCTCAGCGTGATGTAATCTGCCGGTCCGATACCGAGCTTCGCCGCGGCCCTGTCGATCCATTCGGCGGGGCCCTCCAACTCCGCGTAATCGCCGATGGGGGTTTCGTCCACCACGCAATGGCCCTTGCCGTCATGCCACTCCGTGCGCCATTTCTCATAGCGGAAGGCAGCCAGCAGTCCGAGCGACAGAAAGACTTGCTCCAGTGCCGCACCGTCAGCGACCTCGGTTTCGGTCTCCACGCGATGCTTGTGGCTGTCTTCGCCAACGCCGTCGTCCGGCACCCGCTTGTGAGTGACCGTCCAGCGGCCAGCATAGTTGCGGATGCGCAGGATTTCGGTCCGGGCCCGCATCTCGCGGCCCGGGGTGTCATAGAGTACGTTGCTTTCGAAGCTGCGCGGGGTCTGCAGCGTGAATCCTGCGGCCTCAAGCCGCCGTGCGAGGCCGGGCAGGTCAGATACTTTGAATTTGATCTCGGTCTCGATGGCCATCGTAATCAGCGAGTATACGGCACAGCGTATTGTCCGCGCCAAACGCGCCGAGCCAGGAGTCGCGCGGCCATCGTTCATTACACTGTGCAGCGAGGCTCAGGGTTTACCGCCCCACGACGTCGCTTTCCGGCCCGGCATGTAGTTAACCTCGTAGTGGTTTGCCGCTGCCCAGTTGTTGGCGGCATCGTGCAACTTCGTGTTCCCGCTGTTGAGCAGGTCTTGAGCCATTTCCGTGTCGTCCGACCTATTAAGCGCATCGATCAGCGCATTTTCAGTACCCGGATCGCCGCGTTGGACAAAAAAGTCGCAGGCGCCAGCGATTACTTCGGTATTGTGCTCCCTCAGAGCCTTCAGCAGAAAATTCACCGCCTGCGGATCGTTGATCTCTCCCAGGGCGTGGGCCGCGATCTGGTGAACGCGTTCATCCGAGTCCTCCATGGCGGCAATCAGTGGTCCGTCGGCGCGCGGATCTTTTATCTTGCCCAAGGCCCTGGCCGATTGCTCCCGCAGACCGTCCCCTTCAGTCGGGTGCGGCAGCGGAACTCCGTATGCGTCAAGTGGAACCGGTCCCTTCGCCGGCGGCGAATTGTCTTTGAGGGTTGCGATCAGCGGTTCCACGGCGCGTGTGTCCCCGACCTCCCCCAGCAATTCGGCCGCCCGCTCGCGAAGGCCGGGATCGGCGCCTGCATCGGTGTTGTTGAGCATTGCGATCAGAGGATCGACGGCAGGCCTGCCCAACTGCACCAACCCCTCCCCCGCATATCCACTGAGGTCCTTGTCTCTGAGCGCGGCCATCAGTGGTTCAAGCGCCGGAGGCCCCAGATCGCCCAGCGCCTTAGCCACCTCTCGCTCAACCTCATCATTGGCTTTTCCCGTCTTGAGATGGTTCAGGAGCGGCTGCAGCGCGCCCAGGTCCTTGATCTGGCCCAGTGCCTTGGCCGCATCGCCGGCCGTCGCAGTATCTGTATCGTTCAGAGCAGCGATCAGCGGTTCGACCGCACGCGAACTTCTGAATTGGCCCAATTCAAGAGCTGCGTGTTGCCGGACCGCAGCGTCCGAGCTCTTCAGCTTGCCGATCTGAACGCTGACCCGAATGAATTGCCAGCCGCCGACAAGGGCAGCCGTAAACACGCAGACGGAGCCCAGAAATGTAAGTACCTGGTGCCCCGTGAACGCCTGTTCTGTCCGCGTAACAACGGAGCCCCGGTTTCCAGGAGTCCTGGCGGAAAGGCGTTCGCCGATGGATATCTGGTCCGGACACATGCGATCTCCTCAGGGGTAGCGCGAAGGGCCGGGTACGGGGATTTGCCCAGGCGCGATTGCACCGGCTCGAATCGAAGGCAACCAAGTGAGTTCCCACTCTAGAGTCCCAGCGCAGGAGGCGGCAATCGAAAACAGGGAACAAATCAGTTTTTCGAGGTATTAAAGTAACGTGCTGAACCCCGGTTGGCTGTTCCGGGCGGCAACCGGCGACAATAAGAGTGTGAAGACGCTACGGTTAACGGTGAACCCCGCCAATCTTGAAGGCCCCGAGGCCAGTGAGGCGCTTAAGAGTGCGGCGGAGATTCTGCGCAACGGGGGCCTGGTGGCGCTGCCTACCGAGACGGTCTACGGCCTCGGGGCAAACGCCCTGGACAGCGCCGCCGTGGCGCGCGTCTTCGCGGCCAAGCAGCGGCCCGCCTGGGACCCGGTGATCGTCCACGTCTCTGACGAGAAAATGCTCGACGGGCTGGTGGACGGCGTCCCTGAATCGGCGCGGCGGCTGATGAAAGCCTTCTGGCCAGGGCCGCTCACGTTGTTGTTGCCCCGCTCGGCGGCGGTGCCCGATTCCGTCACGGCTGGCCGGCCGCTCGTGGGCATCCGCATGCCGTCTCACCCTGTAGCACTCGAGCTCATCCGGCTGGCCGGGATTCCGGTCGCCGCGCCCAGCGCCAATCTCTTTGGCCACATCAGCCCCACCACAGCCGCGCATGTGCTCCAAGACCTCGACGGCCGCATCGATGCGGTTCTCGATGCCGGTTCAACCGAACACGGCGTCGAATCCACTGTCCTCGATCCCTGCCAAAGTCCAATGGTGATTTACAGGCCGGGAGCAGTGACTAGTCTCCAGATTCGAGACGCTGCCGGGCCCGTGGAGCTCTTCCGCGGCATCGGCGAACTGCTTGAAACCCCGCGTGAGGCGTTGCCCTCGCCGGGAGTCGGCCTGCGCCACTATGCCCCCAGAGCGCGCCTGGTGCTTGTCGAGGCCCCGCTTTCCGATCTGGGGGTGCGGCTTGCCGCAGCAGCCCTGCAGCACGCCCAGGAGCGACTCGGAATCATGCTGCCGGCTGACATTACACTGCCCTCCGGGCTTTTATCTGTGTCTGTGTTTGTTTGGGGCCGGTGGACTGCACCGGAGGAACTTGCGCGGGAACTTTACTCAGGTTTGCGAGCGCTCGATGCCAAGGGATGCACCGTAATTCTGTGCCCACTGCCGCCCGCCACTGGCATTGGAGCCGCCATCCGCGACCGTCTGCGAAAAGCGGCTGCGGAAAAACAGTGAACAGTGGGCAGTGAACAGTGACTCGGGAATTGAAGAAGCCCCTTTGTCCAGGGTTGTGCTTTTCCACCCTTGCGCTAGAAAAAATGCGCAAGGATGGGGCACGGAGCTTTTACTTCCTATTTTCCAGGTTCCTGTTTTTCCCTACTGCCCTACATCCCCCAGCTTGTACATGTACTTGATTGCGGACTTGTACACCAGGGTTTTGGTTCGGCCGCGCACCTTAAGCGTGTTGCGGTCGTACCATTCGATGCAGCCTTCCACCTGCTCACCGTCTTCGAGCACAATCACCATTGGCGTCTGCGACTGAATCTGCTTTTGCAGGTAGAAAAGTTCGGCATGGCGCAGCGGGGCATCCACCTCCGCGATGCGCGCCGGGAAGCGGAAGGGGACCGGCGCAGACGTGTTGCGCCGCATGCGGAGTTGCGACCGGCCAGAATCGGCGCCGTTTTCGCCGCGAGCTTTGGGCGGAATCGGTGAAAGGCTCATGGGGCAACTATCCTTCCTCAGGAAAAAAGTAAAAACCGTACATGTTTTCGAGCTTGAAAGCTTTGAATGGTCGAGCGAGGCGCGTTACAACTCACCTGTTATGAGCGGCTGGCTATAGCTCGCCCAAATACAGAAACTTTGTCTCTCGCTTCTGGATGCCTTGAATACAAGAATGCACTGACAATCGAAAACTGTCGAGTCCCGGCAAATTTGCAATGAGTGGGAGTGCTGTTACTCGACAAGATGCCTGCGGCTGCGCGCGGGTTGCTCCTATTATTTCTGGATTCCTGGGCGAAGCCGGCGTCACGCCCGTTCCAGGCCAACGGCCATGGCGTCCAGAGAGAGCGAACGGAGCAGGTTGCGCCGCATCCCCTGTTCCACCTGAACCAGGGCACGCGCGGCCCCGTCGATCCAGTCGACGGTCAATCCCTGCGCCAAATGCTCCAGATCGGCAGTGAGGTCCAGATTGCGGATCAGCCCCGGCGTTCCCGCCACCACCAACAGCAGATCCTCAACAAGGCTGCCCAGAGCCCGCAGCAGATTGATGGTCTTTTCCTGCCCGTCGGCGCCGGCCCGGTAGCTCTCCGTGGCGTGAAAAAGCAGAGTGTAGTCGGGCTCGCGCAGCGCGGTGCGCAGCAGGACCAGGGCATCCTGGCGGCTGGCCAGAAAAACGCCCAGGTCAATTGTCAGCGCGCGGCCCACCGCGCCCTCGGCCAGCCGGGCGGCCAGCGCGCGATCCTTCGGCTTGAGCTCCGGCCGGCGCTCAGCCAGCAGCGCCTCGAGATCAGCGACCGGGATTGCGCCCAGCCGGTGGACCACGGCGCGGGAGCGGATGGTAGGCAGTAACTCCTGTGGATTCTCGGTCAGCAGGATCAGCGATGTGTGCTCTGGCGGCTCTTCGAGCACTTTCAGCAGGCTGTTGGCCGCTTCCTTCATGAAAGCGGACGAAGTAAAGATGGTGAACGTTCTCTTCGACTCGACCGGGGGCCTATAGTAGGCCACGTGGATTACCTGCCGCACCTGCCCCAGCTTGATCAACAGTTGCGGCGGGTCAGGAGGAACTACCAGCAGATCAGGGTGCGTCTGGATGAGGATGCGGGTTTCCTTCTTGTCGGTCTCACGAAGGTCGTCACGTGCGCTCACGGCCTGGGCCACAAGCTCCTCAAGGTTCGCGGAGTCGCCGATGCGGGCGCAGTTCCTGCACAGGCCGCAGAAGTCCGGTAAACCGTCTGTTTCGGTGGGTTGGAGACAATTTACTGCCTTGGCCAGCATCAGCGCCAGCGTGTATTTGCCCGCTCCGCGCGGCCCCGCCAGAATCAGCGAATGAGGAAACCGCTCCGCGCGCACGGCTTCGCGCAGGTGCGTGACGGTCGCCGCATTGCCGAGAAAATCTCTAAAGCCCACGTGTTGAGTCTAGAGCATTGCTGGGAATCTCTGCCGCGGTTACGGATGGAGGTCAGTATTCGACAGCATCTGGAGGAACTGTTGCTGGGTGCATTGGTCGATACCCTTGCCGACCAGGTTGCCTTTGCGGTCGAACACGAATGTTCTGGGAGTGCCATCGACGTGGAAGAGTCCGTGGACCTTGCTATCCGTGTCGATGAGCACCGGCGGGTGATAGCCCGTTGGCGCGAGGTATGCGTTGACCGCGAAAGGTGCTTCGTCAGTGATCGAGAGGACGACAAGCCCCTGGTCCTGGAAGTGGGTGTAGATCAGGTCGAGGTCGGGCATCTCGTGGCGGCAGGGAGAGCACTTGGTGGTCCAGAAGTTGATCACGACGATCTTTCCGCGCAGCTGAGAGAACGTGTACTTTTTGCCGTGGAGATCCTGGAGCGTGAAGTCCGCCTTTTCAATCTCTGCGTCCTGATCGAACAGAAGCTTGCCGGCCTTGGCGTATTCCGGATCAACCAGGGTTGAGTGCACGCGCTCGTAGCGTACAAGTTTGGCCAGATCAAAGTAGGGCGGGGCAGGTTGCCCGGCCTTCTCGGGCTCGGGCGACTGGGCCAACGCTTGCGAAAGCGCGTCGGCGACTGCCTGGCGCGCTTCATCGCCCTGATCGCCCTTGGTGACCAGATGTGAAAGCTGGTCAGCAAGTTGAAGTTTGGACTGACCTGCGGGCAGGCTTTGGGTGTCAGTGGCAGCCTTGATGATGGCTTTGGGGCGTTCGGTATCGGAGAGGGTGCGCATCTTATCGATTTGCTTGTAAATGGCCGACTCCGAGGCCTGGGAGTGCAAAAGTGGTGCGGCGAAAACGACCGCTAAGGCAAGAAGAGTGCGATGCATGGCTTTCATGGGCTCTCGTTCGATGGAGTGAATTTTGGTGGTGGTGCTTCGGCGGAATTATAAGCTCGGCGACCGAAACGCAGAACATAGTCAAGTAGACTTGACAGTTTTACTTTTATAAGTAAAGTGTAGTTGTCTTAAAGTAAAGGAAGCCAACCATGAATGGCAATTTCAGCAGTCCCGCCAAATATCGATATGAGGATCGAGTGCTCTTCTTAGTTGTGCCTTTGTTCTTCCTGGGCGGAATTCTGGGCTTCTGGGGATTTTTGTTCGTCGTCGTGATGGTGATCTCCCAAGCGGTGAACCGCTGGAGGTACAGGTGAAGAACCGCCTTCGTGTCCTTCGTGCTGAACGGAACTGGTCGCAGGCCGATCTCGCCGAGCGGCTGGAGGTCTCGCGTCAATCGGTCAACGCTATCGAGACCGGCAAGTTCGACCCGAGCCTTCCGCTGGCCTTCAAACTGGCGCGCCTCTTTGACATGACAATCGAAGCGATCTTCTCCGATGAGGCATAGACTCTCCGAGCTCCGTTTCAGGACACACGACGCGCGCAGTGTATGCTCATTGGCGATGAAATAACCGTGCTGAAACCCGCAGCCAGAGTTGATGATTTGGAGACTCTCTCGAATGACGTCGAAACTGCTGATCGCTCTTTTACTTGCCCTTGGAGTTCATGCGCAGCTGCCTTCCGCGCCCGCGTCTTTGCCAGGCAGCGGGCTTGCGCAACACGACTTTCTCTACGCGGGCGAATCGCATGACCGCAACATCTTCATCGTGCGCGGAGGAAAGATCGCGTGGAGTTTCACCGACCCCGCGGGCAAGGGCGAAATCAGCGACGCGGTGATGCTGAAGAACGGAAACATTCTCTTCGCGCATCAATTTGGACTTACGGAAATCACGCCAGACAAGAAAGTTGTGTGGAACTATGAACCACCCGCGGGCCACGAGGTGCATACCGCAGTGCCGATCGGAAATGACCGCGTGCTCTACATTCAGAATGGCGATCCGGCCCTGCTTCGTGTTGTCAATATCGTTACCGGCGTCACGGAGAAAGAGATTCCGCTGAAGACCAAACAGCCGTCGAGCACGCACGCACAGTTTCGTCATGCGCGGCTTACCAGTCAGGGAACGCTGCTGGTAGCGCACATGGACCTGAACAAGGTAGTCGAGTACGACTCGAACGGCAACGAGCTATGGTCGTTTCCGGGGCACGGTATCTGGGGTGTATCGCCGCTCACGAATGGGAATGTGCTGATTACGGACGGCGATGGTGTGCGCGAGGTGACGCGCCGCGGCGACTCAGTGTGGAGCTGGAGCCCGGCCGACACGCCTGGCTACAAATTCTCAAACCTGCAACAGGCCTGGCGGCTGCCCAATGGGAACACCGTCATCAATAACTGGGTGAACGAGTGGAGCACAAAGCCCGAGGATCGGGCGGGGACATTGCAAGCCATTGAAGTGACGCCGGCAAAGCAGGTAGTGTGGGCGCTCGCATCTTGGACCGAGCCCGCAAATCTCGGACCCGCGACGACGTTCCAGTTTCTCGGTGAGCCCTCCGTGCCGGAGGATGCGCACTTCGGGGAGTTCAAATAAACGGCACCGAATCCCTGATCAGGCTTTCTGCGCCATCAGCAGCAGCCGTTCAGCCACAGCTTCCGCAATCTGTTCGTGGATCTCATCGATGCTGAGGTCGCCTGCAATCAGCACCACCCGCTCCGGTTCGCGCGCGGCAATCTCGCGATACTTCTCCCAAACGCGAAAGTGGAAAGCGTCCTGCTCCTGCTCGAAGCGGTTTTCGTTCTTTCCTGTTTGTGCTTCTTCGCGCGTGTTGCGGCGGCGCGCTCGCGCCAAAGATGCATCAAACGATGGCAGGAGCAGGAGTGTGAGATCGGGCTGCAGATTACCGCACACGAGCCGATGCAGTTCAAGCACAGCCTCGGAGCCTAATCCCCGTCCGCCGCCCTGATAGGCCTCAGTGGAGTCGGTAAAGCGGTCGCAGACGACAATCTTTCCCGCCTCAAGCGCCGGCTCAATTACCTCGGCAATCGCCTGGGCGCGATCGGCAAACATCAGCGCCATCTCGGCCATCGGCGCCACGCCTGTGGAGCGCGAGTCCAGCAGTATCTCGCGAATTCGGTCGCCGGTAACTGTTCCGCCAGGCTGGCGGGTGATCAGCGGTTTCAGACCACGTTTTTCCAACCAAATCGCCAAGCGCTTGATTTGGGTGGTTTTGCCCGAACCATCCAGGCCTTCGAGAGTGATAAACAGACCGCGCGGCATGGGGTGAGTCTACCACTGTGACGAAAGGTGGCGACGATGATGGTTCAGTTGTGTTAAAAGAGGTTAATTCCCAAATGCTGCCGGAGGCAGGCCCACTGCGGCGTGCTCTCTATTGGAGTCTAACGTGAAGCCACGTGTGTCCTTGTTATCTCTATTCGCCTTTTTCGCGATTGCCGTGCTGCCCTGCACCCGGCTCAGCGCCCAACACCTGACCCTGGAGGGGCAAACCGGTGGATTCCTGACCCCCACCGCATATGTCGTGTATTCAGGCGACGGGAAGGTCTTTTCGCACCCGGCCGTCGGCTACCACTTTATCAACACCTCAGCGGTGATTGGCAACGTGCAGACCTTCAGCGTTGTAGAGGGCTTCGCCAACCGCGCCGAGGTAGGATACACGCGCAGTTACCACACGCTCGGCAACAGCAACGATGCCTCACAGGGTGCGTTCAGCCAACTCTGGAATTACAACGGCATGAACATCTTCAGTGGCAAGGTTGTGGGAATCAAGGATGGGCAGTTCCGCCCGTGGGTGCCGGGTCTTGCGGTCGGCGGCATTATCCGCACCGGTGATCATTTTGTGTCAGGCCATCTGCATCATGCACTCGGCCTCGGCGCAGACACGGCGTATACCAACGGTGACGTATATGTGGCGGCCACCAAGACCTGGGCCAAGCCGCCGGTTCCGTTCCTGATCAACTTTGGTTTGAAGATGACCAACGCCACAATCTTCGGCATCGGCGGCCAGAGTACGCGCTTTGGCGGACGCCTGTTTGGGGGGATTGGCATTCCGCTGCCGGGTCCGTGGAAGACGGCCATCGTGCCCTCGGCAGGCTTTACGCAGGAGCCGAAAACAGCAAAGTACCTGGGCAACATCATGCCTGGCGGAGTCCATCTGCCCACCACTCTCGACTACGCCGTACGGGTGACGCAGAGGGAGAAGCCGCACTTCAGCTTCGATATCGGCATTGGACAGGTGGCAGGAAACATTGGAACCGCCGTGCTTCCAACCGGCTTGCCGACTCCGTATCCGCCCTACATTTCGGTGCCGGTAAACCTGCAGGCGCGCAAGGTTGTTGGCATAGGCCTGAGCTATCGCTACTAACCTGGCGCTCTAAATCAAACAAAGGCCCACAGTCCCCGTGGGCCTTCAGCAGTCTTAACGGCCGGCAGCAATGCCGGCTGTTCTGCGTCAGGTAGCATTATCTAAATCATGTTCCGCCGGAAGTCGAACTGCGCAAAGGGCAACTTATGAGCCGGGAACGGGTTCGAATGGGAGTAGCCTGACTGGGATATCGGTTTTGACCATCGCCGCAGTTGGTTACGAAACGTCTTCACCGGTGGCCGGCAGTTCTGGAGGGCCCTTTTTCCTCCGGGTAAATTCTCACTTGACTGAGCACGGATTTGGAATATAGCTTTTCCCGAATTCGTGGCAACCTAGCCAGCTCCTCCCTGCTCAGGGATGGTCGATCCCCTTGGCGGATCTGGCAAGAAAGAAATGGAGGCTATTGTAATGAAACTCTCCCGCTCTTTACGCCTAATGCTCCTGACGTTGATCGTTGCTCTCGTTCCCGCATCATCGTTTGCAGGGGTATTCATCAGTGTCGGATTCGCTCCGCCCATCCTGCCGGTCTATGACCAGCCGCCCTGCCCGGAGCCCGGGCTGATGTGGACCCCCGGCTACTGGGCCTACGGTGAAGACGGCTACTACTGGGTACCAGGCACGTGGGTGCCTGTTCCCTATGAAGGTGCTTTGTGGACGCCTCCGTATTGGGGCTGGTCCGGCGGCCTCTATGCATTCCATCCCGGCTATTGGGGACCCCACGTTGGTTACTATGGCGGAGTCAACTACGGCTTCGGCTACATGGGCATCGGCTTTGTAGGCGGCATGTGGCGTGGTCACGACTTTGTCTATAACACTGCTGTCGTGCACGTGAATGAAAGATTCGTTCACACCACCTACGTCGACCGCACCATCGTGGAGCGAAACACGATTGTCAACGACAGGCATGTTGCTTACAGCGGTGGCCCTGGTGGCATTCGCCACGACCCGATGCCTGAGGAGCGGTTTGCCGAGCGGGATCGGCATGTAGATGCAACCTCATTCCAGCACTCCCACGAATCCACGGCCATGTCTGACAGGTCAATGTATAGCCACAACAATGGCGGACACCCGAGCAACGCGGCCGTTGCAAGGCCCCTGGGGATGCAAGGGACGCCAGCGAACAGGGGCGGCGCAGGGTACCAAGGCGGCGGCAACTACAGCGCTCCGCGGCCAAATAACGGCAATTCCGACGTCCGCGGCAATTACAACAACCCGCACTCCAACAGTGCGAACCCTGGAGCAGGGAGCTTCAACAATCCGCATTCCAACAATACGACCTCTGGAGCCGGCGGCTACAACAACCCCCATCCGAATAATGCCAATCCTGATACCCGCGGCTACAGCAACCCGCATTCAAATGCGGGAAATGCTGCACCCCGTCCTGCGCCTCAGCAACAATCGCGTCCGGCGCCGCAGCAACACGGCGAACAACAGCCACATTCCGATTCAAAAGAGAAGCAGCACTAAGGTCCAATCTCCTGGTTTCATGCAACCGGGCCCACGGTCAGCTGTGGGCCTGGTTGTGTCAGGCCTCAGCGATCTCCATGCCGGCTATCTCCACTTCCAGACCGCCGAACTCCGGATGATCGTTTTCGCGGATGCGGTAAACAACATCGATCAGGCTGCCGGTCACGAGCGCCAGTTCAGCAGCGCGTCCCGCCAGGTCCCAGCCTACCGCTCGAATCGCGCCACTGGCTCCCGAATGCACTGTGGCCTCGGCTCTTTCCTGTGCCAGTTCCAGTCGAATGTGGCGCTCTTTCATGACGCGAGGCGCAGCCAGCAGCCGCGCCCTTCGCGCCACAAACATTGGCTCTGGATTCCCATGCCCCAGCGGTTCCAGCTTGCGCAGCCAGCCCGCCAGCACAGGCGTAATGCGATCCAGCGGCAACTCGGCGTGAATGCGAAGCAGGCGCTCCGGCTCCCTTGCCGCCAGGTGTTCATTTGAGTAGAGGCGCAGCCGCAGTTTCAACTCCGGCAACGCATCGGCAGGCATCGCAAAACCGATTGCAAAGGCATGGCCGCCGAATCTTGTAAATAGATCGGCGCAGCTCTCAATGGCGTTGAGCAATTGGAATCCGTCTACCGAGCGGCCCGAACCGTGAGCCACGCCATCTTCCACGCTCACCACAATCGCCGGCTTGGCCGTGCGCTCCACAACACGCGAAGCCAGAATACCGATAACGCCGCGGTGCCAACCTTCGCCGTCAATCACCAGCAGCCGGTCAGAAGCAAGATCGTCATCGCTCGCCAAACGCTGCTCAATCACGCGCAGAGCGCCAGCCTCTGCATCGCGCCGTTCGCGGTTCAACCGTTCCAGCTTCGAGGCCAGCTCGGTTGCACGGTGCGAGTCGCGCGTTGAGAAAAGCTCAATCACTTCCGACGCAACATCCATGCGTCCAGCAGCGTTGATTCTTGGTGCAAGCCGAAATGCCACATCGAACCCGGTTAGCTCTTTTGTGGCCGGGTCGAGAGCAGCCGCCGCGAATAGCGCGCGCAGTCCAGCACCAGCCGGCCTGCGCAGCTCACGTAAACCCAGCGATGCAATCACGCGATTCTCGCCGCGCAGCGGAACAGCATCCGCAATCGTCGCAATCGCCGCCATCTTCAAAAAGCTGGGCAGCGTCTTCTCGCGCGTTCGCGCCAGGTCGCGCCGTTCCAGCACTGCCTGCGCCAGCTTGAGCGCAATCGCCGCACCGCAAAGCGACTTCTCCGGATAGCCGCACCCTTGCTGATTGGGATTCAGAATCGCGAGTGCCACTGGCACAGCATCATCGGCCTTCGGCAGATGGTGATCGGTCACAATCAGATCCAGACCCAGCCTCTGCGCAGTCTCTGCTTCGGTAAAGGCTCTCATGCCGGTATCTACCGTAATCACCAGCCGCACACCTTCAGCGTGCGCCGCTTCCAGCACGCTCGATTGCAGTCCGTAGCCCTCGCGCAATCGATGCGGAACATGGAACCGCGCCTCTCCGCCAAGCATCTCGATGGCTGCCTTCAGCAACACCACCGCCGTGGTGCCGTCCACGTCATAGTCGCCGTAAAGCAGCACAGGCTCTTTGGCTGCAATCGCCCGCTCCAGCCGCTCGACGGCTGGCTGCATGCCAAGCATGAGAAAAGGATCGTTGAGGTGAGCAATGTCGGGATTCAGGAAGGCATAAGCTTCGCCGGCCTGCGTGATGCCGCGTGCCAAAAGCAGCTCAGCCAATACCTGGGGCAGGCGAGCCTCTTTAGCCAGCGCCTCCGCTGCGGCATGATCTGTTTCAGTCAGCACCCAGCGCTGGCGCGGGAGACTGCGCTTCAATACGATGCGTTGTTCGGGAGTGCCGGGGGCAACAGCTGGGCCAGCCACAGAGGCTTACTCGTCCTCGTCGTCTTCGTGCGTATGCGTGTCGTCGATCACGATGTCCTGAAAGCTCTCGATGTCCTCAAGCAGCGTCTGGAAACGCTCATACCACTCGGTCGTGGTCTCGTGCAAAAACACCAGCCCCTGGTAAACAAAGCCGAGTTGAATGTAGCCCAGCATTCCAGCGTACTTGCGCAGCCACTTGGCCTCCACAAGTTCGGTGGCCTCTTCATCGGGGAAGTTCATCTCGCCGGCTTCCTCGATCAGCGCGTCCAGCTCCTCGCGCTCCAGCGTCATCTCGCTGAAGGTCACAAAGGGAGCGCCCACGTGCTTGGCCATCTCCACAAAATCTTTCCATGCATCTGGATTGCCTTGCCCCTCCCACACGATCGAGGGAATGTCCTCGGTGACGTATCCGGGCAGGCGGTGCAGACCGTGGCCTTCAATAAAGGCCACCATGTCATCTTTCAGCGAGAGCAGGTTGTCAGAACTCATAGTCAAGCATCTATTCTCTCAGATTCAGCCGGGTGGGCACTGAGGATTGTGGAAACTCAAGCGTCTGCACAGGAAGATGGAGCCCGAGGCTTTAGTCTGAGATCAGCACAAATGTTCCATGCCCCATCCGCTACGCAATTTTCGCGGAACGAGTGGGAACCCACGAAGTCCTACCTTTGCATCGTTTACCAGGAGGCCCGTCGCTTGCCCGCATTCGAACACCACGTCTTTGTATGCCACAACTCTCGCCTCGCCGATGCGCCTCGTCCTTCCTGCACCACCGATGGAAAGAGTGATCTGCACACACGGCTGCAGCAATTGTCAAAAGAAGCAGGCCTTGGCGGCCGGGTCCGCATCAACAAGTCCGGTTGCCTGGACCAGTGCGAGCACGGACCCACGGTGGTGGTCTACCCTGAGGCTGTCTGGTACGGTAATGTGCGCCCTGAAGACGCGGCCGCCATCGTTACAGAACACCTTATTGGCGGCCGGCCCGTGGAACGGCTGCGCATAGCCGACGAGTGCCTGAATTCAAAGACCTGCCCGCATCGGAGTTGAGAAGCACTGCACGGAGCCGGACTGTCGAAGCAGCCCGGTCCCTGCGATGCGAGGGCGTTACTGTGGCTTGTTCGACGTCGTATGCACGATGGCGATCTGCGTCTTGCCCTCGTACTCCGACGAACCTTTGGTGATCGTCACCACGACGGATTCCTGCTGGCCCTTGTTGAGCGTGAGCACTGTGCCGTCCGGGCTGTCGAACACAGAAGCCTGGCTGCCAAACCTGGTCTTGTAAAAGCTCAGAACCTGGTCTTTCGAGTCCGATGTAACATACACAGCCGTCACCATTGAACCGGTGGGCAATGTCATCCGCATGCTCCCCCTGCCGGTAGTTGCGCCGGGGTAGATGTCCGTGCCAAGGTCGGCTGCACTGTATGTTTCGGTCGTGTTCGCGCTGAAATTGCCGCCAGGCGTATGCAACGTCACCTGGCCGCCGGAGCCGGAGACGTGGACCGCGTGTGCAACCCGCCACACGAAAAACCCGAAGGCTCCCGCCCCGAGAATTCCCAGTCCAACAAAAACGGCGACGATAATCAGGATGATCTTGAGCGCGTTGCCTCCGGACTGGGCCGGTGGGGCGACTGGTTGAGAGGGCACTACAACTGCCGCGGCTGCGGCCACGGATGCGCCGCACGCGGCACAGAATTGCGTGTTGGGAGACAGTTCAGCTCCACATTTCGAACAGAAGCTAGCCACGATGATCTCCTTGTCTTTTTGAAGTTTTGAACCGGAATCCCTTCCGGCTCGGGGGATAGGCCAATATACCTCAACATGATCTGCTAAGTCCCTCTATTTCATTCGTTTTCATCGCAAATAATCGGGTTGAACGGCCGCGGAGCTCCGCAGGGCACAAACAGCGGGTTTCGCTTCGGTTTTGGGCGAGTTTTCTCGTGCCTTTCTAACAACTCGCCACCGGCCTTCTGGGAATGCTCGGCAGACGCTCGCGGCCGGCCTGACGCGTAACCTATTTGCCCCGCTTTCCGAACCTTTTCGCCTCATTGCGTCGTGCATTACGACAACGGTGTACAGCCTGCGGTCCAATGCGTTATCCTGAGCCTTAACCCATGATTTTTTCTCGCGATTACATAGGGTATCTGGCCCGCCGCACGGTCAAGCACCTCATCGACGCCAAGATGATCACCACCAGCGACATGAAGGTGACCGAGGCGCGCGTCAACGAGGGTCTGCTCGACGAACTGTCCCTCGAAGACCGCATCAACGAGGAAGTACGCGTCATTCTTGAGGCTTACTCCGAAGAGATGCGCAAGTCCGGCGCGCAATATGCCGAGATGTTCAAAAAGGTCAAGACCGAGCTGGCCAAAAAGTACAAGGCGGTGCTATGAGGATCAGCCCCGACAAGCTCAACAAGCTGGCCCACACCGTGGCTGACACCCTGGCCGAAATCGACCAGGTTGGATTCCTCGAAGATCGCAACACCATCCGCCAGGAGGCGCGCAAGGCGCTCACAGCCCTGCTCACCGACGAGGCCCGCATCGACACAGCCGCGCGGTTGAAGATCGCCAACCAGCGAAAGATCATTCTTGAAGGCTCCCAGGAGTGGGAGATTCTTTATCGTAAGTACTACAACGACGAAGTCCGCAAGCTGGGCATTTGAGAGGGCCGGTTCGCCGTACTTACCTTTGGCTTCGTACCGTTTTTTTGTTAAATTAGGAGAGTGGCCGGAGACGGCTAACCCTCAAAGTGTGTGGCGCTATCGTCTAGGGGTTAGGACGTGAGATTCTCAATCTTAAAACCCGGGTTCAATTCCCGGTAGCGCTACCAGCCATCTTCCGCTAGAGCTCTCTATTTCAGCGGGCTTTGGCTTTGCGCGGGAAGTCTGCTCATGTT
>OBLW0100000371.1_pt1 | contig 38440 bp, 27 predicted proteins | sample 1520161 | NCBI WGS metagenome assembly OBLW01 (sample SAMEA3539309, study PRJEB22396) | soil metagenome | biome: tundra; feature: field; material: soil | place: USA | collected 2010-05 | depth 0.15 m
TTGCTTCCGGCTTCCATTTCGCGGATGCGCTGCTCTAGCTGATCTATGGCGATCCGATGGGCCTGCTCCCGTTCGCCGGCATATGCCGCAAGCTCGTCATTCCGCTGCGACGCCTGTTGCAGTTGTTCCTCGAGTTCCCTTGTGCGCTGCTGAAGCCCGGAGAGATTGGCGTCGCTTCCGGCTTCCATTTCGCGGATGCGGTGCTCGAGCTGTTCAACGGCGATCCGGTGGGCCTGCTCCTGGTCGCCGGCGTGCGCCGCGATCTCGTCATTCCGCAGCGACGCCTGCTGCAGTTGCTCCTCGAGTTCCCTCGAGCGCTGCTGAACGGCGGAGAGATTGGCATCGCTTCCGGCTTCCATTTCGCGGATGCGCTGCTCTAGCTGTTCAACGGCGATCCGATGGGCATGCTCCTGTTCGCCGGCCTGTGCCGCGAACTCGTCATTCCGGTGCGACTCCTGCTGCAGTTGCTCCTCGAGTTCCCTTGAACGCTGCAGAAGCCCGGAGAGATTATCGTTGCTCTCGGCTTCCATTTCGCGGATGCGCTGTTCTAGCTGTTCGACGGCGATCCGGTGGGCCTGCCCCTGTTCGCCGGCATGTGCCGCGAGCTCATTATTCCGATGCGACGCCTGCTGTAGCTGATCTTCGAGTTCATTAAAGCGCTGCCGAAGAGCAGTCAGATTGGCGATGCCCTCGGCTTCCATCTCGCGCGCACGCTCTTCGAACAGTTCGACGGCCGCCTGATGCGCCCGCTCCTGCTCGCCTGCCTGCGCCAGGAGCTCTCCATGCTGAAGGGACGCCTGTTGCAGTTGGTCCTCAAACTCCTTCGAACGCTGTTCAACCGTGTTCAAATAGGCACTGCCTTCGGTCTCCATTTGGCGCATGCGTTGTTCGACTTGCTCCACAGCTATCCGATGGGCCTGCGCCTGTTCGCCGGCCTGCTCCGTGAGCCTCTCGTTCTGAATGGATGCCTGCTGCAGCAGGCCTTCAAGTTCCTTCGAGCGCCGCTGAAGCATGGACAGATCGGCATCCTTGCGCTCTCCATCGGCCTCTAACTCTCCAACGCGTATTGCCTGCTGCTCAATCTTCACTTCTTTGCCGCGCAGGAGGATATCCTTTCCGATTTCCTCGTGAAGGATCTCCAATCCATCTCCGTATGGAGGGTCGTAGCCGAGGCGCTCCCCGAACTGATGAATGACTTGTCTTGCGCTCCGTAGCTTTACAAGCGAATACAGCAAAACAAGAGCGAGCACCAGGACGATCACCAATGCGATTGTTGCAATGCTGTTTGGTGGAAGACCAAACCGGCCTTCGAGAAGCTGAAAGAGAGCATTGATTTTATCGGACATGGATTGTAGCCTCGCGCGATAAGTTCAAAAGCTGACCTATGGGAAAGCTAACATGAGGGAATGGGCGCGCACCATCGCGGTATTCGAGGCTGCGCGGAAACGTTCGGCACCTGGCAACTTGAAGCCGGTTCGTTTTCCCTTGGTGGTTAACGAACCGGCGCAGTGAAACAATTGCGTTAGATTATGCCTTGGCGGAGGTCAGCGCGCCAAGGTCGGCGGCCAGCTTTTCTGTGGAGAAGGCTTCGATCAGGTCGCCTTCCTTCAGATCGCTGAATCCGGCGAGGCCTATGCCGCACTCCATGCCGTTGGTCACTTCGCGGGCATCATCTTTAAAGCGCTTGAGTGAAGCGATCTTGCCCTTGAAGACCTGTTCTTCTCCCCGCATGACCTTGACCTCGGCGTCGCGCCGGATGACTCCGTCCTGGACACGGCAGCCGGCAATGGTACCGACCTTGGGTATGCGGAAGATGTTGAGTACTTCGGCGCGGCCGAGGTAGTTTTCCTTGAAGGTTGGATCGAGCAGGCCTAGCATGGCAAGACGCATCTCGTCCTGCAACTCATAGATGATGGAGTGCAGGCGGATCTCGATGCCTTCCTGCTGCGCCAGTTCGGCGGCCTTTCGCTCGGGGCGGACGTTGAAGCCGATGATGATGGTGTTCGAGGCCGTGGCCAGCAGAACGTCGCTCTCTGTAATCGATCCGACGCCCGAGTGGATGACCTTGACGCGTACCTTCTCAGTCGACATGCGGACCAGTGAGTCGGCCAGCACTTCGACGGAACCGGTAACGTCGCCCTTGATGATGAGGGGCAAGTCCTTGACGCCGGCCTGACGAATCTGCTCTGCAAGACCTTCAAGCGAAACGCGCGAACTCTTGGCGAGCTGGGCGTCGCGCTCCTTCATCTTGCGGTATTGGGCGATGCCCTTGGCCTTGTCGCGATCGGATACGACGAGAAAGGTGTCACCGGAATCAGGCATGGATTCCAAACCGAGAACTTCGACCGGTGTGGACGGGCCCGCTTCTTCAAGTGCCCGGCCGCGATCGTCGAACATGGCGCGGACCTTGCCGAAGGTGTTGCCGACAATGTAGCTGTCATTCAAACGCAGAGTGCCGTCCTGCACCAGGACCGTAGCTACAGCGCCGCGGCCGCGATCCAGCTTGGCTTCAATGACGGAGCCGACGGCTTTGCGGCCCGGAGTTGCCTTTGGGGCGCGTATGTCGGAGACTAGGCAGATCATTTCAAGCAGCAGGTCGAGGTGAATGCGCTTCTTGGCCGAGACTTCGACGAATACAGTGCCTTCCTGACCCGCACCGGCCCACTCTTCTGGGATGAGGCCACGGTCGGCAAGCTGTTTCTTGACGCGATCGGGGTTGGCTTCCGGCTTGTCGATCTTGTTGACGGCCACAATAATGGGAACCCCAGCTGCCTTCGCGTGGTCAATGGCCTCAAGGGTCTGGGGCATGACGCCGTCGTCGGCGGCGACCACGATGACCACAATGTCGGTCACCTTGGCTCCGCGGGCACGCATACGGGTAAAGGCTTCGTGGCCCGGGGTGTCGAGGAAGACGATCTCGCGGCCGGATGCAGGGGAGCCTTCCTTTGCGAACTTAACTTTGTACGCGCCGATGTGCTGGGTGATGCCTCCAGCTTCGCCGGCGGCAACGTCGGTCTCGCGGATGGCGTCGAGCAGGGATGTCTTTCCGTGATCGACGTGGCCCATGACGGTAACGACCGGTGAACGCGGAACTTCGAGCTCGCCCGTGTTTTCGGCTTCGAGAACCTCTTCGATGGCCTGGTTGGCAATCTCTTCTTCGTAGCTTATGACAGAGGCGGCGGCGCCGAACTTGGCGGCAACTTCCTTGACCATTTCGGCGTCGAGGGACTGGTTGACGGTGACGAATACGCCGCTCATGAGAAGCGTAGCGATCAGGTCCTTGGCGCGAACTTCGAGCTTTTCGGCCAGGTCCTTGACGCTGATGCCTTCAGTGACCGTGATTTCACGAGTGATGGGAAGGGGCTCACCGCCGTATTGCACGCCGCTATAGCGAGGCGGCGGCACAAAGCCCTTCATTGGGCCTTCCTTGGTCTTGGGGTACTGCGGGCGCCCGCCGCGTCCACGAGAAGGAGCGCGCTGCGGACGAGGTGCTTCGCCGGTTGGCGGAGCTCCGCCTGCGCCAGGACGAGCGCCGAAGCCGGGACGCGGTGGACCACCAAATCCGGGACGGGCTCCAAAACCGGGCCGTGCGCCAGGGGCGCCTGGGCCGGCAGAGCCGCCCATGGGGGTGCGCGTTGGATGCTTGGGGCGCGGTCCGCCAGGGAACTGGCCGGGAGCTGAAAAGCCACCGGGGGTACGTTGCGCATAGCTGCCGGGGCCACCCGAGGGGCGGCGGTCGAAGATCGGCTTGCCACGCTGGATTCCAACCCCGGGAGCAAGGTTGCCCGTACCCGGTTCAACGGGTGGCAGGATGGGTGCCTTATAAACCGGTCGAGGGCCGGTCTGCGGCATGACCATGCGGCGAGCCGGTGGCGCAGGAGCGGGCGGCGGCGTCTTGCTGCGAGCAGCTTGAGCGGGGGCAGCAGTGGACTCGGCTGAAATGGAAGGAATAGCGGCTTCAGTTTCCGGCGCTTCCACGGGGGCTGAAGGTACTTCAGGAGCGGCAATAGGAGCGGCCTCAACGACGGGCACGCTTGCGATTGGCTCTTCTGCCACGGGCGCAGATGCGATCGGAGCTGGGGCTTCCGGCACGGCAACTGTGGCTTTCGCCGGCGGCTTAACGGCGACGAAAGGCTTTTCGGCCTCTTTTATCGGGGCCGCGGGTGGCTTGACGACAACGGTGCCCGGAGGCGGCGCGACCACAACGACGGGACGCGTGGCGGCAGCGCCCGCAGGAGCCTTGGCAACCACCGCACCGACCGGCGGGCGCGAAGCAATCGCTGGGGTAGCTGATGGCTGGACGATGTTAGGCGCGGAGCGCGGCAAAGGAACTATCTTCCGCGGGGCCGGGGGCGGCACGGCGACAACTGGCGCGGGCGGCGTCGCACGGGCAACAGGCGGGCCAGGAGGCTTCACGGCCGACACAGCTGTCGGCTTTGTCTGCGCATGGGGGTGGCGCGCCTCTTCCTCGTCTTCCTTTTTCTTGGCCAGAATGGCCTTCAGCACGTCTCCGGGCTTGGAGATATGCGAGAGGTCGATTTTGGGAGTTATGCCTTGAGGAGCGCGCGAGGACCCAGCGCCTGCGTGACTGCCAGAGCGCGTTCCGCGCTCAATGTGTGCGCGGACTTTCTCTGCCTCGTCCGACTCTAGGGAACTAGAGTGAGTCTTGCCGGCGCCCAGGCCGATTTCCGCCAAAACGTCAAGAATCTGCCTGCTCTTGACTTCCATCTCGCGCGCGAGATCGTTGATACGAACCTTACTCATCCGCCTCTTTTCAATTTCCGATTCCCAAAGCACTTAGTCGCTCATAGCTACCTCGTGGCAATGGATGTGTTTCAAACTTCCATTATCATTGGATTGGCTTTGGAGGCAGAGGCGCATACTACGCGCCGTCCTCTTCAGCCGCCTGCTCTTCACTGGTTGCGCTTTCGGTTTCTGTCTCTTCCGGTGCATCGCCGGCTTCGGGCACGTTTTCAATTGCCGTTTCAATGGTGCTGACAGGCTCTTCTCCCGCTTCAACAGCGGCGACACTTTCAGCTTCTTCAACGACCACCGCTGAGTTTTCCGCCTCGGCTTCTGCGTCGGCCACAGCGGCGGGCGCGTTTTCAACCTCAGCTTCGCCCGTAGTTGTTTCCGCGGCTTCAGGCACGTGGCCTGCTTCGCCTTCCTCAAAGTGGCCAAAGTAGTGACGAACGGCAACGCTGATCTTTTCCAGGGTCTTTTCGCCGATGCCGGGAATCTCCTCGAGCTGCTCTGGAGTCATGTCCGCAAGGGCCTCGACGGTGGTGATGCCGGCGGCGACCAGCTTCTGTATGATGCTGTCGCCCAACTCGGCAACCTGCTCGATCGGCGTCGAAGGTCCGGTGCCGAAGGAGCCCATCTGCTGCTCGACCTCCTGGCGCTTCTCCTCTTCGCTCTTGATATCGATCTTCCAGCCAAGCAGCTTTGCAGCAAGGCGGACGTTCTGGCCCTTCTTGCCGATTGCAAGCGAAAGCTGCGTATCGTCGACGATCACTTCCAACTGCTTCTCGGTAAGGTCAGTAATGGAAACGCGGCTGACCTTGGCCGGCTGCAGTGCCTTTTCAGCGAAGGTGGTGATCTCGTCGCTGAATTCGATGATGTCGATTTTCTCTCCGCGCAGTTCGCGGATGATGGACTGAACGCGCATTCCCTTCATGCCAACGCAGGCGCCGACCGGGTCCACGTCCTTGTCGCGGCTCTGAACGGCGATCTTGGTGCGCTCCCCGGCTTCGCGGGCAATGGCGCGAATTACGACCGTGTTGTCGTAGATCTCGGGAACTTCCGACTGAAACAGATTCGATACCAACTCAGGTGCGGCGCGGGAGACGATAACCTGCGGTCCCTTAGCGGCGCGGTCTACCTTGAGCAGCACCACGCGAACGCGCTCGCCGATCGAGAACTGCTCGAGGCGCGACTGTTCGCGCTTGGGGCAGCGGGCTTCTGCCTTGCCCAGGTCATAGATGACATCCTGACCTTCAATGCGCTTGACGGTGGCGTTCAGGACTTCCTTTTCGCGGTGCGCGTATTCCTGGAAGACGGTGTCACGCTCGGCTTCGCGGACCTTTTGGAAGATGACCTGCTTGGCGAGCTGCGCGGCGATGCGGCCCAATGGACTGGTATCGCGATACATGCGGATTTCAGAGCCAACTTCGGCGCCGGGAGCCAACTCATTGGCCTCCGCCAGCGTGATCTGGTTGAGGGGGTCTTCAACCTGCTCCGCGTCCGCGACCACAGTCTTGTAGATGTAAGCCGTGATTTCGCCGGTCTCTTTGTTGAGCTCCCCGCGCATGTTTTCCTGGGTCTTGTAGAACTTGCGGGTGGCCAGGGCAATGGCCTCCTCGACCGCGCCGACAACGATGGCGGGGTCAATGCCCTTTTCCTGGCTGAGGAGCTCGATGCTTTGGTACAAAACACTGCTGGCCATACTTTGCTTACTCTCTCAATTGTTGCCCGGTGTTAGGATTCGGAGTGCGAATCCCAGGGTCGGTTCAGTTGGGTTTTGGAGGAGGGATGAAGCTCGTCACCTTCTCCTGTTTCAGACTTCCGGACAATTGCGGCGTCCGGATAAGCTCTCAGATTTCAGGCACCAGTTGCGCCTTCTCGACATTGGCGAAGGCGATTTCGACGGTACTGACGCCAGTCTTCCGGCTCTTGCTGTTCTGCTTGACCGCGTTCAGGTCGAGCGTGATGATCTTTCCTGCACTGCCATCCGGGCCGGTAACCAGGCGCCCCTGCCAGTGGCGGTTGTTGCGGATTGCCTCGAAGGTCTGCACCTTGACCAGGCACCCTTGAAACCGTTCAAAATCCTCGGGCCGGCTAAGCTTGCGGTCCAAACCCGGCGAACTGGCCTCAAGCGTATATTCTGCCCCTGGAACCAGGTCTTCCACATCCAGCAGCACGCCAAAATCGCGACTGAAAGCGGTGCAATCCTCGTGCGTAACGCCGGACAACTGCTCCACACTCAACCTGCCCTCGACGAGCCGTTCCGGAAGCCCCTCGATGCCTGCCGCGATAGCTGCCTTGAGCTGCGCGCGTCCCACGGCGTCTTTCTCGAGATAAATCCGCAAGGTGCGCTCCTTCGCAGGGCCAATGAACTCGAGGTCCACCACGTCCAACCCATGCGAGGCGGCCACCCGTGCCGCCGCCGATCGAATTTCGTCCAGCTTGACTGCCATCGTTCCTTCGCCCTGACGAGCAAAAAGCCGCTCGTCGGGAAACCGTACCTAATCCGCCCTTAAGCGGCTGTTTTTCGGGGGTTTACCCCGGTGAATTTGCCGCAAATAAAAAGTGGGCTATGAGCCCACTCATCTCTCCGCCAGCCGGTGCGCACACGGTAGAACTCTGGCGAACAAATTCGTCTGCATCCTTAGCATAGGCGAAATTGCCGGGAAGTTCAATGGGGAAGAGACGGGAAAAGGGTCGAAACACGGTCCTCCGGCTGGTTTTGAGTGCATACCCAATCTCAAAAATGTTCCAGTTTTGCACCGCATAGTCCGAGGAACGACAATAGCGGAATGAAATTGCTCCGATTGATTGCCTTGGTCATGCTGGCAACCTCAACGGCAGTGCTTGCAGTGCGTGCGCTTGAAAAGCAGCCTGCCAGTGCGTACCACGCGCGGCGTATGGCGCTGGCGGCGAGGCTGCATGGCGGTGTTGCGGTGCTCTTTGCGGCAGAAGAGCCGTTACTCGACCTGACGCCTTATCGGCAGGATGAGGATTTCTATTACCTGACAGGGTGGACTGAGCCGGGCGCGGCGCTGCTAGTGGTGAGCGATGCACCGCAGGCAGCTACGCCGCGCGCGTACAGGGAGATTCTGTTTTTGCCCACGCGCGACCTGCACATGGAAAAGTACACAGGGGCAAAACTGGATGCGGCTTCGCCGGGAGTGGCGCAGGCAACAGGAGTGGATGCCGTGCAGCAAATGACGGAGTTGCCGGCAATGCTGAATGGCCTGATCGACAAAGACCGCAGGCTTGCATACAACATCTGGACACAGCCAACAGCTCCGCAGGCGAGGGCGCTCGTAGACTTTACTGCGGCTACGCTGGGGATGTCGACGGCCGACGCGCACGACGTAATCGATCTCACCGCAGCGCTTCGGGTAGTGAAAGACGCTGGCGAGATCGAGTTGATCAAGAAGGCTTCAGCGGCGTCGATTGCAGGGCAGCGCGTGATGATGCATGCGGTGAAGCCGGGAGAGACGGAGCGCGCCATTGCCGGTAAGATGACGGCGTCGTGGATGGAGAACGGGTGCGAGCGGGCGAGCTATGCGGCAATTGTTGGCTCCGGCATCAACTCGACGACGCTGCACTATGCGGGGAACTCGCGCACTGTTGAAAATGGGGACGTCGTGGTGGTGGATGCCGCTTGCGAGTACTCAATGTACGCCGCCGATATTACGCGCACTGTCCCGGCGAACGGCCACTTCACTCCGCGGCAAAGAGATATCTACAATATTGTGCTGGGCGCGCAGCGCGCGGCGGTTGACGCGTTTGTTGCCGGCAAGTCGAGCATCAACGACCGCGAACGCAATGACCCGAACTCACTCGACACAGCGGCATACAACTACATCAACACGCACGGAAAAGATCTACATGGGCAACCACTGGGCCTGTACTGGCTGCACGGGCTGGGCCATATGGTGGGGATCGACGTGCACGATCCTGTTGAACACTATCCGACGGTGCTGAAGCCGGGGATGGTGTTCACGATCGAGCCTGGCATCTACATTCCCGAAGAGAAGCTGGGAGTGCGGATCGAGTGCACCTTCCTTGTTGGCGCTGATGGAAAGCTCATTGATTTGGACAACGACCTTCCGCACACGGCCGACGAAGTTGAAGCGGCGATGCGCAGCAAGTAGAGAAACGGCGGCAGACGAATGGTAATGGATCCGCGTGACGAAGTTGATCCCAACGGGTTGGAGATGCTGGCGAGAGCGTTCAGCGAGCAGTTGCTGGCGTGCCTGGATGAGTGTGCGCGTGGGCGCAGGGGGCTCTTCTCTGAATACGTCCGCGATGAAGATGAAGGCGGAAGCTGGCCTGAGGCAGAGCGGCTGAGAGAACTGGCGATTGCATTGCAAGGGGTCTTTGCGCAGCAGGAAGATCGGAATGCGCTGTGCGACGAATTTCTCGACCTGTGTACGATTCACGGAGAGAGCCATCCCGGCGAACGCAAATTGGCGCGAGCGTTTCTTGAACGGATTGAGCGGGGCGATGTAGGGACGCCGACACAGGAGGAGAGAAAGTTGTGGTAACGCTGCATGCATTTTTGGCGCTCGCGGCAGGCTTTTTGACCATGGCCATTCTGGTGGCTGTCCTGACGGCACTGCTGGTGCGGCTGACGCCGAGTTGGGTGAGCGAAGAGGGAAAACCGCAGCCGGGCTACATCTTCGTGAACCTGGGCTATTCATTTCTGGCCGCGGCGGCAGGCGGATACGTGACTGCATGGCTGGCAGTCGCGAATCCGCTGTTTCACGTGCTGGCGCTTGCGATTATCGTGCTGGCGCTGGCGGCCTTGAGCGCTCTGCAAGCGAAGGGAAAGCAGCCAGTCTGGTACCAGTTAACGCTGGTGGCGATGACGCCGATTGGAGTGCTGGCCGGAGGACTCGTTCGGCTCAGGGTGATGGGAATTCTTTGAATTCTCCGAATTGGCCAATCAGAATTTGTCGTTTTCCACCCTTGCACCGAAATGACTCGAGATCCCAGGTTTCAAGGGCAAGTGTCAAGCCCCGAGACAATGTGTAAAGAATGTCATGAGACTGGCCAAGGCGAAACCTGGGGCACTCAGAGTTCTTGTTGATTCTGCCTTTACCAACGTATGCCTACGGATACTGGAATCACCTTTGTGCCAGCGGCAACGGTTGTCACTCCAAGGCCGCTCGGGGTGATACCGTTGACCGCGGGCGTGAGCACATCCAAATACCGGGCTTCGACGAATAACTTCATCTTGCTGTCGCCGTACATGCCTCCCATGCGGTGCTGATAGCCACCGCCAATGTTGAAGCCGCCCTGGTTCGATGAGAAGTGGCCGACGACCGCGTTCACGGTGCCGACGCCGCAATATCCGTAGTAGTAGTCGCAGAAAATTGCCTGCTGTGGGTCGGTAAAGCTGGTTACCTTGCGATAGAAGCCTCCTCCGCCGGTGACATAGACGTCATTCTGCGAGTTAGGAAAGAGGCTGATGACCGGATCGAGCGTCAGCGACCAGATGTGCGCGTAGCCGCCGTTGGCGCCAGTCTGAGCGATCAGCTTGCCAGGCAGCTTATCGTGGATGAATTGGTACTCGGCGAGTAGAGCAAAACGCCTGGAGAAGTTGATTCCGCCACCCGCGGTAAACTGTGCGCCCCAGGTAATGTAGTCCTTGTCGACCGGGGCATTGAAGCCGCCGCCAAACTCAAGGGCGTATTTGCTGGCCATGCTTTGCTTCCAGCCTCCTCCTCCCCTGCCGTTTTCCTGGCCTGCGGCCGAGGCTGCCGGCTTGGGTGCGGAGGGCAGTGCAGCCATGCCCCCGGGTTCGGAGAACTCGGCAAGCTGGGGCAAGCTGGAATCGTTGCTGGAGGAGAAGCCAGCCGAATTGGACTGGTTACCGGGAGCAGCAGACTGAGCAACGGCCAAACCGGCGGCAAAGATGACCATCGATCCAAGAAAACTGACACGCCGCATTGGCGGCATTGAGCTAAGGAATGACATGTCTCAACCTCAATGAACAGATTGTCTTGAGTGCGACCGGACAAACCATGCCCGGCAATGGTTTAGACACGGATTGAAGCAGGAAGTTGCCTGCGTGCGGGACAAAGGGAAAGGCCGGAGCGTTGCCCCGGCCTCTCTTGTTTGCAGTGGCTTACCCGCTCAGCCCTGGACATCGAACTGCTCGGGGTGGAGGGTGGCGTCGCTCTTGACCAAAATATTCTTGCCGGTCAACTCCTCGAATTCGACGAGCCAGCTTGCGTTATTGGATTTGAGCACCTTTACGGTTTCCGGGTGGACGCGGAGCAGGATATCGGCACCCTCGAAGTGCCTCTTCATCTTGCGCAGTTCGGTATAGATCTCGTTGCACACCGTGGTCGGGCTCTTGACCATTCCGGTAGCCTGGCAGGTTGGGCAGGGCACGCTCAGGGTCCGCTCCAGCGATTGCTTGACGCGCTTGCGGGTGATGGCGACCAGGCCGAAGTCATTGAACTGCAGCACCTTGGTTGGGGCGCGGTCGGCCTTGAGGGCTTCCTCAAGGGCGGCCAGAACCTTGAAGCGGTTCTTGCGTTCGTCCATGTCGATGAAGTCGATAACGATGATGCCGCCCAGGTCGCGGAGCCGAATCTGTCGGACAATCTCCGGGACGGCGTCGAGGTTCGTCTTGACGATGGTGTCCTCGAGCCGCGCCGACTTGCCGACATATTTGCCGGTGTTGATATCGATGGCGACCAGGGCTTCAGTCTGGTTAATGACGATGGAGCCACCGCTCTTGAGCCAGACCTTGGAGCGCAGCGCCTTCGATATCTCGTCTTGGATGCCGAAATGCTCAAAGAGAGGCGTCTCCTTGGTGTAGAGCTTGACGCGGCGGACCAGAGTTGGCGAGAAGCGATTGAGGAAACGCACGATGCGTTCGTAATCGGCTTCCGAGTCGACCCAGATGTTTGAGAAGTTCGAGCTCACCTGGTCGCGCAGAATGCGCTCGATCAGCGACAGGTCATGATAAATGAGCGCTGGAGACTTCGAGGAGTCCGACCGCTGCTTGATGTCATTCCAGAGATTCATCAGGAACCGCAAGTCAGCGCGAAGGTCTTCTTCCGAGGCGCCCTCGGCAGCAGTGCGCACGATGAATCCGCCGGAGGCCTCACCGCGCTCGTTCACCAGTACCCTCTTGAGGCGCTGGCGCTCTTCGTCGGAGGCAATCTTGCGGCTGACGCCGATGTGCGTGACAGTGGGCATGAAAACCAGAAAGCGTCCGGGCAGCGCGATGTGAGAGGTGATGCGCGCGCCCTTCTTGGCGATTGGCTCCTTGGCGATCTGGACCAGGATCTCCTGTCCAGGCTTCAGCAAATCGCTGATGACTGGAAGGTCCGTAGTCTGCATGGAGCGGCGCGATGGGCCCCCGCGACGGTTTCCGCGGTCCGGAGCTCCTCCCGGTGCGCCACGGCCACGGCGTCCTCCACGGGCGCCGCGATCGCGACGCTGTTGGCCGGAATCTGTGCTTGTTGCCGCGCCGTTGGTCGGTTGACCGTCGGCCGTAGCTTCATCTTCATCTTCCTCTTCGTCGAAGGATTCCTCTTCACCGTTCTTCTCGTCGAAGTTTAACTGGATGCGGTGATCGAGATGGGCTTCCTGGAGCATTTCGCCGAGGTCACCTGAGCGAATTTGGGTGGGAAGGGTTTCTTCTTCGTAGACGTCGAGATCATGGTCGTCGGTCTTTTGGCGGCGATGATGGGGGACGGCTTCGAACTCCTCGCCATCAATGACTTCTTCTTCGATAAGGCCGGTGCCGGGGGCATAAGACGAGATCGCGGGCACTGAACCGGCGGCCGTTTTAGCCTCAGCTTCCTCATCCTTCTTCTTGCCAAAGCCGAAGAGGCGGAATCCGGTGGGAGGCACGGGGTCAACACGGTGCGAAGCAGAGGCGTCGGATTCGGTCGACTCCTCGCTGGTCATCGGGACAGGCGGCTGCACATCCACTACTTCTTCAAAGTCCGTTTCGGTCTCGAAGAACGGTGTCTGGACAGAGGATGTCTCTTCAGATTCAGGAGAGTCAAGCTGGACGGCTTCTTCTTCAACCTGGCCGGCTTCGAACTCCGGAGCGGATCCATGTGGCTCGGGGTCGAATTCCTCAGTCTCTTCGACGAACTCGTATTCCTCAACCTGGTCTGGAGCGGTTCCGGAAGCTCCGGTCAGCTGCTCGGGTTCCGCATCCTCTTCAGGCTGGCGGGAACGATGAAGGGAGAGCGACTCGCCGGGGAGCAGTCCGCTGCCGTCCCACTCGATCGGCGTTTCAATCAGCGTGGAAGGCTTGGAGAAGCCCGATGGGCGTACATGTGCAGCTGGCTCCGGGGCGGATCTAGGGGCATCGTCGACCGGCGCGCCGCCGTACTTTGAGAGCGACTCGCCGGGCAGAACAAAGGGAACAGGGACGTGGGATGACGGCCGGGGCGCATGGGGGGCAGAGCCGAATGACGGCCGCTCGGCGGATTGGAATGCCGACGCCTGAATGTCAAGAGCTACCTCGGGTTCGGCTGATGGCTCCGGCGTGATCTCCAGCGTTTGCCCGGATTCCGAGCGGCCCTCAGAGGAGCCGGCTTGACCCCGAGCGCCGCGACGATGACGGCGTCCACGCCAGCGGCGTGCACCCTGTCCGCCCGAGTCTTCCTGGGCTTCGATACCTTGCTCGGAGATTACGAATGATTCGGCAGCGGGTGCGGCTACTGCAGGTGGTTCCTGTGCCGCTTCTTCAACGGGACGGCGCTCTTTTGGCGGACGATCCTGCCGCTGTTCCTGCTTCTGGCCTGAGCGCGCCTGGCGATCGTCCTGCCGTCCGCCGTTTCTGTCTTGTGGGGCGGAGTGCCGGACTTCGCGTGGAGCCTGGTTGGCCCCGGTGGCCGCGGCCTTTTCCAACTCGTCGGTCTCTTCCGAGTCCTCGAGTTCCATGAAGTCGGTTACATAGAGGAAGGCGTCGCGCTCTAGACCAAGGTCTACAAAAGCGGACTGCATGCCGGGCAGGACACGGGTGACGCGCCCATTGTAAATGGACCCTGCCAGGGTGTACTCGTTTTCGCGCTCGTAATAAATCTCCGCGAGCTGATCGTCTTCAAGAATTGCAAGCCGCGTTTCATGCGGCGTGCTGGAGATGCAAATCTCTTTTGCCATCGTACCTTTCCGTCCGGCTGTTCATGACAGCCAGTACCCGCGGCAAGGATGGATGGAGACGCGCAAGACCGGAAGAAGAGGGGATGTGCAGAGAGGATGATCCGAAAGACTTTAACGTGACGGCTGCCGCGCGGTGATTGCCCCCTGGGGGCGGAAAACCAAGGCGGATGTTCAACGGAACAAGCCGAACGATTTGAGTGTTGCGGTAATCCGATTGCAGAGAGATTGTGGCCAACCAAGCCGGAAAATCCGGCGGGGCCGTTCCACCGCTAGCGTGTGCAAGGAAGTACAGCGCGAAAGAAGCGAGGCCCGAAAGCCGGTAGCTTCCCGCGCATTCCATGCAACCTGTTGGCCGCCAACGGTTTTCCCGTCTCTGCGTGCTCATGAACCCTTGTCCTGCCGGGCGCGCGATCCATCCGGACCGGGCCGGCGAAATGCTTGAAAATACTACTCTTGCGGCCCGGACGGTTCCGGGGCGCGACAAGAGGCAAACTTGATAACCAGCGTCCGGATTTTCAAGCCGGAACGCATCAGTTAACGAACCGGCGCATGCGGACATTCATCGCCGCACCCAGCGCCAGGAACGTAAACAACACCGAAGATCCGCCGTAACTCATTAACGGTAAAGGAATTCCGGTGACGGGCATAAAGCCGATGACCATGCCAACGTTGACTAGAATCTGAAAGGTCAACACTGCCACTATTCCCATGATAATCAGGGAACCGGACAGGTCCGCGGCCGTTTGAGCGTTCTGAATCAAACGCATCAATATGGAGAAGTATAGCAGCAGCACGAAAACCGCGCCGACGAAGCCGTGTTCTTCGCTGAAAGCGGCAAAGATGAAGTCGGCGTGGGGGATAGGGAGGAAGTCGCCCTGGGTTTGAGAGCCCTTGGCGGCACCCTGCCCCAAGACACCTCCGGCCCCGACGGCGATCTTGGACTGCAGGAGCTGATAGCCGGCCCCACGGGGGTCGTTGTCAGGGTTCACAAAGCTGGTGAGGCGGGCTTTCTGGTATGGCTTTAGGATCTTCCCGCTCGACCATGCACCCACCGCGAAAAGAGCTGCAGCGGCGACGAGGATCATCGACTGGCGAAAATTGATGCCGCCGAAGAACAGGCCGGCAATCAGGATTGGCGTATAGGTGAGCGTGGTTCCCAGGTCGGGTTCCTTGATCACCAGCAGCATCGGGATGCCTACTAGGATGAAGGCCTTGAAGACATCCTGCTTCACCAGGCCGCGTCCGCCCAAGTTGGCAAAGAAGCGTGCCACCACCAGGATGAGCACCAGCTTGACCCACTCCGAAGGCTGAAAGAGCATGGGGCCCGCCTTGATCCACCGTCTTGCGCCCAGGGCCTTGTGACCAATTCCCGGCATCAGCACCGCCGCGAGCGCAAAAAGGCAAACTCCGTAGGCCCAGGGCGCCCAGTCGAGCAGCCTGTGGTAGTCGATCTTGGCAAACAGAAACATGGCCGCGAGGCCGCCGGCGATCCAGAACATCTGTTTGGTGTAGAAGCCGACATACTTTGTATGCAGGGTGGCCGAGTAGATTTCAAACACCGAAAGCGTGCAGAGCAGCAACACCATAGCTAGAAGCGCCCAGTCGAATTCGCGGAAACTGAGGATGCGGCGCATGGCGGTCATTGTGGCTTCACCGGACTCACGACTCGAGTTTTTACGAGCTGAGCCACCGCCTGATGGGTAGGGGTTTCGGCGGACTTCGTTCTGCCTCCGGACTCCGTTCCTGACTTGCGTGCGGCCTGTGCGGCGGAGTGCGTGTCAGATGTGGTGCGCGCAACAATCTGGCCGTTCTGAACAAGAAAGCTGCCGCCTTGCATCCGGGGCGGGCTATCGTTCTGCTTGCCGGGACCGCCGCTGGGATTCGGGCCAGTCCATACAGCGCTCATCACCACCGGCGCGGCTGTCTTGACCGGCATAAGGTTGTGCGCCAGGCGGCGTTGCTTCTCCACGTAAGCTGAGACAATCTTGGCGCCAATGCGGGCAGGATAATAGCTGAACTCGCCATTCTGCCAGAGCACCGCAACCACCAACTCGGGATTGCGGCGTGGAGTGACGCCGACAAACCACACATTGGGATTGTTGTTTTTGCTCTTGCCAAGGCGGCTCAACGCATCGTGGCTCATTGTCTGCGCGGTTCCTGTCTTGCCGCCGAAGTCGATGCCCTCAAGATGGGCCGAGCCGGCAGTGTGGAAGTAGGCGGGCTGGGTCACCTGATACATACCGTCAGTGATAATGGTCCAGTTGTCGGGATCAATGGGAATATCCACATTGCCACTTCCCGGAAAGGTCTCCGGCAGAGCCTTGCGAAAATCCTCGGGAAGTTGATCGGGAAAAACGACGTGGGGCCTGACTAGGTGCCCTCCAGAGGCGATGCCGCCAATAATGCGAGCCAATTGCAACGGTGTAGCCGCAACAGCCCCCTGACCGATGGCAACGTCAAGCGTCTCGTCGGGATACCAGCGGGCGCGGTAGTTCTTCAACTTCCATTGTGCGGATGGCATCAGCCCGGCCTGTTCACCAGGCAAATCAATGCCCGTCTTTTGTCCATAGCCAAATTCAGTGGCGTATTTTGAGATTCTGTCGATGCCCAGCCTATCGCCGAGCATATAAAAAAAGGTGTCGCAGGAATAGGGAATCGCTGTATGGATGTCAACGGCGCCGTGGTGCATGTCGCAGTGGTGGAAATATCCATAGGGGCCCCAGCCGCCCGGGCAGTTGATCTTCATGTCCTGCGCAATCCCCTCTTGCAGTCCGGCAACGGACATGAGGATCTTGAAGGTTGACCCTGGTGCCAACTGTGCCTGGATGGCCTTGTTCATCAGTGGATGATCGGGGTCGGTGATGAGCTTGTTCCAGTCGGTGCGGTTGATGCGAACGGCGAATGCGTTGGGATCGAAGCTGGGCCGCGAGACCATGGCGAGAATCTCGCCGTTTCGGGGGTCCATGGCCACGACGGCGCCGTTGCGGTCGCCGAGCGCCAGTTCCGCAGCGTGCTGCAGGTCTTCGTCAATGGTCAGTCTCAGGTCCTGCCCTGGGGTGGCGTGCTGGGTGCGCAGGTAGCCAACCTCACGGCCGCGGCTGTCGACTATGACATCGCGGGATCCGTCCTGGCCGCGCAGCAACTGGTCGTAGGTCTCCTCTATGCCGCCCTTGCCCACCACGTCGCCGGGCATGTAATAGGCAAAGCGCGGATTGTTCAGATCCTCTTCACTTACTTCACCCACATAGCCGATCAGGTGAGATGCAAAGCCGTCGCGGGGATAAAGCCTGCGCTCCTCATCGATGGTTTCAAGCTCGGGCAACTCGTTGCGGTGCGACTGGATGAAGGCCTGCTCGTCGGCGGTGATGTCCTGCTTGATGGGGATGGGTTGATAACCAGGAGCAGCACGATAGTGGCGCAATGTGGCTTGCAACTGCTCCAGGTCAATGTCAAGTCCGCGGGCGATCAAGGGAAGATCGGCGTCCACATTGCGATTCTGCTCGCGGACCAGAAAGCAGGACACTGAAGGGTAGTTGTCTACAAGCAGCCGATTCTCACGGTCGAACAGCTTGCCGCGCGGGGCAAGAATCGGCACCTTGCGGATGCGGTTCTGCTCGGCAAGCATGCGGAAGTTCTCCGCGCCAAGTACCTGCAGGCGCCACAGCTGCCCAGCGAGGGCGAGCATCATGAACAGAATGCCGTACTGCACCACCGTCAACTTGAGGGTGGAAAGCTTTTCGCCGCGGCTGCTGATGGATTCCATGTTTCTGCGCCTTAGAATTCTGTGAGCTTCGCTGCCTTACATATTTCCTGGCCTTTGGTTCTTTACTCTCTGATCTGGAGACGATCGAGCAAGGGAAACAGCACCATGGCGATCAGCGAGTTGCCTATGGCGCGGAAAACTTCAGTGAACCACAGCCACTTCAGATCGAGGCCGAGCATTACGCGGAAAACGAAAACATAGATGGCGCTCGACAACAGGGACAACAGGAAGTTGAGAATCAGCCGTATGGTGTGGTTCTCGACGTCGATGCGGACGCCAAAGGACGCGGCCAGAAAGCCGACCGTGGTTTTGGCGATGCCGTTGATACCGATCGCGTGGTGGGAGAGCGCGTCTTCAAACAAACCCATGGCGGCGCCCATTAGGGTGCCCTGGATAGGGCTGCGCCTGCCCAGTGCGAAGTAGACGGTGACTACCAGCGGCAGATCGAACCAGGCATAGGGCCCGAGGACGCGTGGCAACCAGGCCTGCAGCACCAGCGCGGTCAGCGGCACCAGGACGTAGAGCAGCAGCGGATAGCGTCGAATCTCCAGGTCGCGACGGAAGTTGGCTCCCAGAACAGACATGGCTATGGATTCCTCTCAGGCTTGGCTGTCTGGGGCTTGGCGGGCTGAAGCGCGGCCGGAGCTGCTGGTTTTGAGCCGCCGCTGGCCACAGGGATGGGACCTGTTGTCGCTGGTGGCGTAAACCGGTCGGGATGCAGGGCCTGCGGTGGATGGGCCACGGGAACCGGGTTAGAGGTGTCCAGCAGGGGCTGCTGGTCCGGTGGAAGGTTGGGATCGATAAGACCGGGGAGGCGTTCGGCCATGATCTGCGAGGCCTTCAACTGGTCCTTGATTGCTTCGACCTCAGCCCCCTTAACCGCCTCACTGGTGGCCAGGTCCTGCTGCTGCTCGGACGAGAAGCGAGGTTGGGTGTTGGTGATGACCAACACTTCGTCGAGTCGGTCAAGATGAGCGGCCGGTTTCACAATAATGTCGATGAACGCGTCGCGGTCGGGATCGCGCACCACCTTTTCGACCGTGCCCACCGGTAGCCCACGCGGGAAGATGAGGTCGCCACCGGCAGTGAAGACATTTTCGCCGGGCTTGATGCGATCGTCGGCCAGGATGCCGACAATCTCCAGCAAGCCAGAGGCGTTGCCGGTGAGGATGCCGCGAGTGCGCGTGGTCTCGAGAATCACGCCCGCACCGCTGGTCTGGTCGTTGATCACGAGTACCTGGGCAGTGTGCGAAAAGACATCGCGTACCTTGCCCACAATTCCATCGGCAGTGATGACCGCCATGTCGGGCTTGAGGCCGTCGCTTGAGCCCTTGTCAAGATAGAAAACTCGCGACTGGTCGCTGCCGCTGGAACCGATGGCCTGTGCAGGCACGGTGGAATATATATACCTTTGCTGGAACTGAAGGAGGGCTTGAAGACGCTCGCCCTGGCGGGCATCTTCGAGCAGGGAAGCTTGTTCCAAGCGCAGCCGGTCAATGGTTTCCTGCAAATTCTGGTTCTGCTGGCGAACGTGACGGAGGTCAAAATAATTCTGCCAGAAGCCCGATGCGCCCATCTTCGAGCCGTGGATTAACCGCTCTGGTGGAGCGACCATCGCTTCAGCCCAGAGCCGGATCAGGCGCACGCCTGGCGCATCCCGGGGATCGACGGTGCTTCGCCCTTCATCGGTCCGCCGCACTTGCACGGCAAGCCCGACGATCTGCGCCATCAGCATGGCCAGCAGTACGAGTAGGTTCCGGTAGCGGGTGAAGAAGGAGTCCATAAGAGGGTCCGTGGGTTTGGGCCCGCCACGTCAGTCGATTTTGATTTTGCGCAGGAGCCGGAAGTCGGAGAGCATTTTTCCGGTACCAAGCACTACAGACGCGAGCGGGTCGTCGGCCACAGAGACGGGCAATCCGGTTTCCTCCCGAATGCGCTTGTCAAGATTCTTGATGAGTGCGCCTCCGCCGGTGAGCACGATGCCGCGGTCCGAAATATCTGCCGACAGCTCAGGTGGGGTGCGCTCCAGGGCAACGCGAATGGCGTTCATGATGACGGCGATGCATTCGCCCAAGGCTTCACGAATCTCGCTGTCGTCTACGGAGATGGTTTTGGGCACGCCTTCAATCAGGTTGCGTCCCTTGATCTCCATCGATAAAGGCTTATCCAGCGGGAACGCCGACCCGATCTCGATTTTGATATGCTCGGCAGTGCGTTCGCCGATCAGCAGGTTGTATTTGCGCTTAAGGTAATTGGTAATGGCCTCGTCCATCTGGTTTCCGGCCATGCGCACTGACCGTGAGTAGACGATGCCCGACAGAGAAATCACCGCAATATCGGTTGTTCCGCCGCCGATGTCGACCACCATGTTTCCCGAAGGCTCTGTAATAGGCAGGCCGGCGCCAATTGCCGCCACCATGGCCTGTTCCACGAGATAGACTTCGCTTGCCTTGGCCCGGTATGCGGAGTCTTCAACGGCGCGCTTTTCTACCTGCGTTATCTCTGAAGGCACGCCGATCACGATGCGGGGGTGGACCAGCATCTTGCGGTTGTGTGCCTTCTGGATGAAGTAATTGAGCATCTTTTCGGTGACTTTGAAGTCCGCGATGACGCCGTCTTTCATGGGCTTGATGGCCACGATGTTGCCGGGTGTCCGGCCCAGCATTTCCTTGGCTTCCTTGCCCACGGCTTCCACTTCGCCAGTGTTCTTGTTGATGGCCACAATGGAGGGCTCGTTGACAACGATACCCTTACCGGCCGCGTAGACCAGGGTGTTTGCCGTGCCTAGATCGATAGCCAGGTCGCTGGAGAACATGCTGAAGAGCGAACGCAGGCCGTGCGAGCGCGAAGAGCGCGAAGGATAACCATTTAATGACATTGGGAAACTGGCTGTACCTCAAGGCTTATTGTACGGCCAACGGGCCGATGCCGCACCGGAGAGCTCAAAACGGGCCAAATAGAGCGCCTTAGAGGTAAACACACGATAGAATCAGGTGATTCCCCCGAACGCGGGATGGACAGATCAACCTCCGCGGGTGGGTTTTAGAGTACTATTTCAGCCGGGCTCCGAAGGCTGCGGCCGGGGGGATTGATTTCGGTGCTGAGCTCTGGGACTGGATTCTGAAGTCTGCCCCTGTTTTTACGAGGTTCTTATGACATATCCCACATATCACAATCTGATCGGCGGCCAATGGCTGCCAGCAGTGAACGGCAAAACGATTCTGAACCTGAACCCGGCAGATCACTCCGACGTGGTGGGAGCCTTTCCCTCCTCGCACGCCGAGGACGTCGACCTTGCCGTGGCGGCGGCAAAGAAAGCCTTCGCATCGTGGCGGCTGGTTCCGGCGCCCAAACGCGCTGAGATTCTCTATCGCGCCGGCTACCAGTTGTCTATCCGCAAGGAGGAGTTCGCCCGTGACATGACCCGCGAGATGGGAAAGGTGCTGGCCGAGACGCGAGGCGACGTGCAGGAGGCGATCGACGAGGCCTTCTATGTTGCCGGCGAAGGCCGGCGATTGTTTGGTCAGACAACCCCAAGCGAGTTAAGAAATAAATTTGCAATGAGCCTGCGTGTCCCGATGGGCGTGGTTGGCCTGATAACTCCGTGGAACTTTCCCATGGCCATTCCCAGCTGGAAGTTATTCCCGGCGCTGGTTTCAGGCAATACCTGTGTCATCAAACCAGCCACCGATACACCGCTCTCGACTTACAACCTGGTGCAGGCACTTATTGATGCTGGATTGCCGCCCGGTGTGGTCAACATTGTCGGAGGAACTGGTCCGGCGGTCGGTGCGGCGTTGGTGGATCACCCGGATGTGCGTGCCATCAGCTTTACCGGATCGAGCGTCGTAGGTTCGATGGTGGCACAGCACGCGGCGGCCACGTTCAAGCCGATCTCACTGGAAATGGGTGGTAAAAACGCGCAGATCGTAATGGACGATGCAAACCTCGATCTGGCGCTGGACGGCGCGCTATGGGGGGCCTTCGGCACCACGGGGCAGCGCTGCACGGCCACCAGTCGCATTTTGTTGCAGAGAGGGATTGCTGCAGGGTTTACGGAAAGGTTTGTGGAACGGACAAAAAAGCTGAAGGTAGGGAACGGACTCGATGAGTCGGTCGAGGTAGGTCCGCAGGTTAATCCCAACCAGATTGAGACTTCGGCTAAGTATGTAGTGATAGCCCTGGATGAAGGTGCGCAGTTACTCACAGGCGGCCGCGTGCTGACGAATGGCGAATATGCGCACGGCACTTACTTTGAGCCGACCGTACTCGGCGGAGTCACTCCCAACATGCGCATCGCTCGTGAAGAAGTCTTCGGCCCGGTAGTAAGCCTGATCGAATTTGAGACCTTCGAGGAGGCCATCGAGATTGCCAACTCCATTGAATACGGGCTCTCTGCATCCCTCTACACAAAGGACGTAAATCGCGCCTTCACCGCAATCCGAGACCTTGAAGCCGGCATCACCTACATCAACGCCCCCACCATCGGCGCGGAAGTGCATCTGCCCTTCGGCGGCGTCAAACACACAGGGAATGGGCATCGCGAAGGCAATGGAGCCATCGACTTCTTTACGACATGGAAGGCGGTGTATGTCGATTACTCAGATAAGTTGCAGAGGGCGCAGATTGATAATGTTGAGTAGCTTATTTGCGAGGTACCCGGCTCTATTGTTTTAGCCTTGCGCGCTGAACGCCCGCGCTTATGCCTGCAACCGTGCAGGCTCCCCTTTGGTCGCATACGTAATGGATCGCGACCGGAAGCTCCCTTCCTTTGAGCGCATTGGCGATCGCGTCTTTCCTGTCGATGAGGAAGGCTTTGCCGGTGCGGCTTTCGATAGTTCCCGTGGATGCGTCGTATCCCACAAGTGCGTCATCCCCTTCGATCGAGAAAAATGAGACTGCTGACGCAGGTTTCCGTTTTGCTTTTCCGGAGGGAGGCGAGTCGAGAGCATCCGAACCTTTGCCGGCTGATCCGGGCCCAGACAATGGTTGCCCGTTTGCGTTCAAGCCCATCTCACGATTCAGTAATTCGGTCTGCTGCCCTGTGGTAAGAAAATTGGGCGTGAAGGTCCACGAAACCGTGTCAACAAATTGTCCTTTTGAACACGGCATACTTCCCAGTGCGTTTATCGATGTAACCTGCCCGTCAGGCCCAACGACGTCCAGGAAGACGTCTTTACCGTGCTCACGGGTGAGTTCCTGGCTCTCAAGCCGCGCAAGCTTCACGCTTTGCGCGATCTGGTCCCGCATTTCATCGACTTCACTCGTCTTTCTGGCTTTGGGCTCCGAATCGGCCGCAGCATTTCTGGGGGCTTTCCGAGGATCGAACTTCAAAACAATGGCATTGCCGCACAGCACCTGGCCGAGGGCACTCTTCAGTTGGATTTCGACAGAAAGTGGACGCGGTGAATTGGCCACCACATATGAGAACGCCGCACGCTGCGCAGGATCGGCAGGCTCGACGCTCAGTTGGTATTCGAGCCTGTCAGTCCATTTTGCAACCAGATGCCCCTTCAACCCGAATGGGCTGGAGGTGACATAGCCTAAGTCGGTTGACCCGTCAGACCCGCTTTGGTGTACGAAGTAAGCTACGACAGCCAATGCAGCCAGCAGTCCGAGTCCCACGCCTAACGCAGCATAAAGCTTTGTTTGGTTTGGTGTGGGCTTCCAGTCCTGCTCTTTCTTCGCCTCACCGGACCTCGGGTTGATAATTGAAGATCCATTAGTGCCATATTGCCCTTGCGAGTGCGCGCCTTCCGCGGACGAAAGAATCGGTTCCGCAGGGGTGAAAACCGGTTCGGATATCTCGCGATCCGATTTGACGACCGCGTAGCTTGAGCGCGGTCCTTCCCATTCTTCGCTTTTGCCCTTGGGATCGTGCGTGTCCGAGTCCGTCATCAGGCCTCCCCTTCTCCCAGTCCCCCGCAATCCCAGTCTTTCAAATCAATAACATTGGACCACGCATCGCGGCCCGTGAAAACCCCCAAAAGTGTCAGATCGGACACTTTCGGTGAATTCCAGGTAGGTGAGACAGCATCCGATTCCTCCGCCGATGCCCTGTGTGACATACTTTTTGCGACGGCCGCAACGGTGCAACCGGAGTTTAGGCGTGCCTCCATGCGAGCAAAAGGAGATCTATGCAAATCAGTTATATGCCGGATGCAAAACGTTATGATGGGGCTCAATTCAGGCGGTGCGGACGGTCCGGGATCGTGTTGCCGCCGGTGTCGCTTGGGTTGTGGCAGAACTTTGGCGGAACGGATGTCTTTGAAACCGGCCGCGCGGTGATCCGGCGGGCCTTCGACCGCGGCGTGACCCACTTTGACCTGGCGAACAACTATGGCCCACCCTATGGTTCGGCAGAGGAGAACTTTGGCGAGATCCTGCGCAAGGATTTCGGCGGCCTGCGCAATGAACTGGTGATCTCGACCAAGGCCGGATGGGATATGTGGCCGGGGCCGTACGGCATCGGCGGGTCGCGCAAATATCTGCTGACGTCGCTGGACGACAGCCTGAAGCGCATGGGTCTCGATTATGTCGACATCTTCTATGCCCACCGGCCATGGATGGATTGCCCACTCGAGGAGACAATGGGCGCGCTCGTGTCTGCTGTTCACCAGGGCAAGGCTTTGTATGTGGGCATTTCGAGTTACAGTCCTGAGCGTACGCGGGAAGCGGCGGCCCTTTTGAAGAGCATGGGCGTTCCGCTGCTGATTCATCAGCCGTCATACTCATTGCTGAACCGCTGGGTGGAGAAGGGCTTGCTGGCGACTCTCGAGGAACTTGGTGTGGGCTGCATTGCATTTTCTCCTCTGGCGCAGGGGCTGCTCACAAACAAATATCTAAAGGGAGTTCCGGATAACTCGAGGGCCAGTGTGGAAGGGTCTTTTTTGAAGGAGTTTCTGAGCGAGGCAAACCTGAATCGCGTACAAGCGCTGAACGAGATTGCGAAGGGGCGCGGACAGACGCTGGCGCAAATGGCGATTGCGTGGGTGTTGCGCGACAATCGCGTAACGACAGCGCTGATCGGCGCTCGGAATGTGGAGCAACTGGATAACTCGCTCGATGCGGTGAAGAAACTCGAGTTTACAGATGCGGAGTTAAAGGAGATCGATAGTCATGCGCTGGACGGCGGAATCGATCTCTGGAAGAGCGCGCGGGAAAAGATGGCTTAGGACCACCAAGATAATTAAAGACAGAATGCAACAACCGGGCGCGGCCTGCACAGCGATGCGGCCGCGCTCTTTTGTCTGCCGCTATGGTTTCGGACCTTCCAGGACATCCCTCAGTGCAAAGCTGGTCTCGAGTCTCGTCACGCCCGGCAGTCGCGAGAGTTCGTTCTGATGAAGGCGGCCGTAATCGTCGATATCGGCGACACGGACCACTAACATGTAGTCGTACTGGCCGGCCATCAGATGGCAACTATGGATGCCCTTGCATTTGCGGATGGCGGCTTCAAACGCGGCCAGCACCGGCGCCGACTGGCGCTCCACCGAGACGCGAATGTACACCGTCATCCGCTTGCCCAGCAGGCGGTCGTCGATCCGGGCGCGGTAGCCTCGGATGGCCCCTGATGTCTCCAGTGTCTGGATGCGCCGCGAGGCCGCCGAAGCAGATAGCCCCACTGCTTCGCCTACCTCGTAGTTCGTGGCCCTGCCGTTTCGCTGCAGATGGCGCAGAATCGCTTCGTCCAACTCGTCAAGCTCTGCTGCCGGATTTCCCGCTCCGTCTGGCAGGCGAGATGCGCCATATTCTTGCGCAAGATCGGCATTTTTCACACGTTTTGTGCTCATTTAGTACTCTTACCACAAAGATTGCACACATTGGAAGCGGTTTGCGCAGTACTATTCTCTCCAGTGCCAGTAGATGCAAGCCCGGCGCCATGACGTGACTCCTCCGAAGAGATATGCGGCGCCGGGACACTTTAAATACTTAGCCCTTCCCCTTCTGCATCCAACCGTACCGGACTGAACTCAGACAGGAGAAAGCAATGATTATCGGCGTTCCCAAAGAGATCAAGGATAGCGAGGCGCGCGTAGGCGTAACTCCGGCGGGCGTTAAGGCGCTCACCGAGGCCGGCCACAAGGTTTTGGTTGAGACCCAGGCGGGCGCACTGTCCGGCTTTCCCGACGAGGATTACCAGGATGCCGGCGCCGAGATGGTTGGCGAGGCCGGCCAGGTCTGGGGCAAGTCGGAGATGGTGGTCAAGGTCAAAGAGCCGATCGAGCGAGAGTATGTCTTCTTCCGCGAGGGGCTCGTCCTGTTTACGTATCTCCACCTGGCTCCACTTCCAGCTTTGACTGACAAATTGCTGGAGACCAAAATCATCGGCATTGCCTACGAGACGGTGCGCGACTGCCAGGGTACACTCCCGCTGCTGACGCCAATGAGCGAGGTGGCAGGGCGAATGAGCGTGCAGGTCGGGGCGACCTATCTTGAGAAAGAACACGGCGGCCGTGGCATTCTGCTGGGCGGCGTTCCGGGCGTTCCGCCGGCGCACGTCACCATTCTCGGGGGCGGCGTGGTGGGTACCAACGCAGCCAAGATCGCATTAGGCTTCGGCGCCAAAGTTACTTTGGTAGATGTAAACCTGAACCGGCTCCGTGAGCTGGACGATATCTTTAACGGGCGGCTATACACGCTTGCCTCGAACAGCTACAACGTGGCCCATGCCACAAAAGAGGCAGATCTCGTAATCGGCGGAGTGCTGATTCCCGGTGCGACAGCACCGAGGATCGTGACCCGCGCCATGGTGGCCGACATGAAGAAGGGCGCGGTCATTGTGGACGTGGCCATCGACCAGGGCGGTTGCGCGGAAACAGCGCGGCCTACGTCGCATTCCAATCCAAGTTACGTGGTGGACGGCGTAGTGCACTACTGCGTGACCAACATGCCGGGCGCGGTGCCCCACACTTCAACGCTGGCCCTCACCAACTCAACCTTTCCGTACCTTTTGCGGATCGCGAACCTCGGCGCACGCGAAGCGCTCAAGCAGGACGCGGGATTGGCCGAAGGGCTGAATACGTGGATGGGCACGCTGACGTATCGTGGTGTGGCCGAGAGCCAGCAGCGGGCTTGGACTGCGGCGGCGAGTCTGATTGCTTGATCTGGAGTTTGAGCCCTCTGACGTAGAATGGTTCTTCGTTCGGAGGAGACCATGGAACGCCGTCATTTTCTTACTGCATCTCTTGCCGCCTCAGCCGCTGCCATAGCAGGTAGCGCTTCTGCCGAGGCGCCTGCGCCCAGCACCCGCGAATTCTACCAGTTGCGCCGTTACAACCTGATGAGCGGTCAGCAACTGAAGCTGACCGAGAACTATTTTGGCGATGCACTGATTCCTGCGCTCGCGCGCATGGGAATGGGGCCGGTGGGAGCGTTTAAACTCGACTTCGGCCAGGACACGCCGGCATATTACGTTCTGATTCCCGGACCCTCGACCACCACGCTTGCTGAACTGGATCTGCATCTCGGCAAGGACGAGAATTTCCTGAAGATTGCCGCTCCGTTCTGGAATGCAATTGCGACCGCGCCTGCATTTCAACGCGTTGAGACTTCGTTGCTGGCGGCCTTTGAAGGCTGGCCGAAGCTTACCCCGCCTGCGTCATCCGCAACCAAGGGCAAGCGCATATTCCAACTGCGCACCTACGAGAGCCCTAGTAATGGCGACCACGTGCGCAAGGTGGAGATGTTCCACTCCGGCGAGTTTGAGATCTTCCTCAAAGCCGGCTTCCATCCGGTATTCTTCGGCGACACGCTTTTTGGTTCGCGGCTACCGAACCTGAACTACATGCTGGCTTTTGAAAACACGGCGGAACTCGAGGCAAAGTGGGAGTTATTCCGCAGCGATCCGGAATGGAAGAAGCTGTCGACCAGCCCTCGGTTCGCTTTCGACCAGATCGTGACCAACATCTCGAACCTGATGCTGAGCCCGTTGGCCTGCTCGCAGATTTGACCCGCGATAGCTGAGCGATTGCGCTATTCCGTCCCTACGCCACAAGATAAGCGCAAGGATGGAGCGCGGCGTTCTGATGCGGAATCAGGAGTGCTCCAGCCTTGGAGCTTCCCCGGTTACTAACCACCGACAACTGATAACTGACTTCTGACAACTGTCCGCACTATAATCGCGGCATGCAATTCCTCGGCGATCCTCGACGGCGTTCGGTGGTTCTGCTCGCGTGCGGGGTACTTTTGTTCTTTGCTTTGCTGGGCACCCTTCAGGCATTCAACATCCGCGTCCTGAATCCGGTAACAGCCGGCGAGACGCTCGTCTTTACCGGGCTTACCGTCGTGGTGTTCCTGCTGCTGATGGTGCTGCTGATGCTGCTGCTCAGGAACATCCTGAAGCTGTATGCGGACCAAAGTAGCAGTGCGCTGGGGGCGCGGCTGCGCACGCGTATGGTGCTGGGCGCCACGCTGATTGCGCTTACGCCCGCGGTTTTCATGTTTCTTTTCAGCTTTTTGTTGATGAACCGGTCGATTGACCGATGGTTTTCGCAGCCCACAACGGAATTGCGCGAAGACTCGACGCGAGTGGTGCTGGAACTGGCGCAGTACGTGACCAGTAATGCGCGCGGTGAAGCGGAGTCGATCGCTGCCTCGGGTGCGCCGGACCGTGACATACAGGCGCTGCAGGACGTACTTGCCGCTCATCGCATCACGCTGCAGGGTGGATTCGTGGTGATCTACGACCGGGACCGCAAAGAGTTGGCAAATTTCTCGGCTCCGCCAGAGTCGAGCGAGGCCACCGTGGTCGCTTGGCAGGACGAAGGAACCCGCTCCGGTACCGCTATTCATGGTCCGCTGTCGTCGCTGTTGCTACCCGCCGCGCAACGCAGCGATATGTCGGTGGTGAAAGTGGCGGGGCAGGAGTATGCAATCGGCATGTCGGCAACGGCATCGGGCAAGATGGTGATAGCAGCCCTGCCCATGCCGCAGGGGCTGAGCCAGACCACGGCGCGTATTCGCTCGGGTGCAGCCGCTTATTGGCAGCTCTTTCGCACACGCAACAGCATTCGCACGATTTTCTTCCTCATGCAGTTGCTGATCACAGTGTTTATCTTCTTTTCGAGCCTGTGGCTGGCCATGTTCCTGTCCAAGCAGATTACGCGGCCGGTGGAAGCGCTGGGCATGGCGATGGACGAGATCGCCGCCGGCAAATACGACCACCGAGTTGCTGCGATTGCAACCGGAGAAATGGGCGACCTGGTGCGGGCCTTCAATCATATGGCCGCCGACCTCGAGGCCAGCAGGCAACTTGCCGAGAGCTCGTCTGCGCAACTCACTGCGGCTAACCAGGCCATCGAGGAGCGGCGGCGCGAACTGGAGACCATTGTTGAGACGATTCCCAGCGGTGTTGTAACGCTGGATGGCTCGGGCGCGGTGCTGCAATCGAATCGCGCCTTTGCCGCGCTGATGGGTCTGAGAGAGGATGTTCCCCTGGCGGGGGAGAAGATCGACACGCTGCTCCCGGTGGAGTTAGCGGAGGATCTGGCCGGCTTGATCCGGCGCGGTCACCGCATGGGTGCCGCATCCACCGAGATTGATTTCCATTCTCGAGGACGCACCATTCATCTGGCCATTACCAGCGCGCGTCTTGAGTTGATGCGCGGACAAACTGGAAACGTGCTGGTAGTGGAAGACACGACCGAACTCTTGCGCGCACAGCGGCAGGTGGCGTGGAAAGAGGTTGCGCAGCGAGTGGCGCACGAGATCAAGAATCCGCTTACGCCTATTGCACTTTCGGCCGAGCGAATTGGCAAGCATCTTGACCGCGGGCAGCCGGACTCACCAAACGTGATTCGCAAATGCAGCGAAGTGATCCTGGCCTGCGTGGGAACCTTGCGTACTCTCGTTGACCAGTTTTCGGCACTGGCGCAGTTTCCCGCGCCACAGCCGCGCGCCTGCGACATGAATAAAGTCGCGGAAGAAGCGCTTGCGATGTTCGCAGGCCGCCTCGAAGGAATTACTGTACAACGCGATCTTGAGCCCGGATTGCCGACTGTGTTGGCCGATCCTGAGGCCTTGCGGAGGGCGCTGGCGAACTTGATCGACAATGCCGCCGAGGCGATGCAAGGCAGCCTGCTGAGGGTGCTCGCGATTCACAGTGCTCTCAGCGAAGATGGCGGAGCGGTCGAAGTGACCGTCTCCGATACCGGCCACGGGCTGACCGATGAGATACGCGAGCGGCTTTTCTTGCCCTTCTATTCCACCAAGCATCGCGGTACCGGCCTTGGCCTGTCGATTGCCGCCAAGATCGTGCAGGAGCATGGCGGCTCAATTCGCGCCGAGGCCAACAGCCCCAAGGGCGCGCGCTTTCTGCTGCGCCTGCCGCTGATGGATGCCGAAATGCAATCGGGTCCACCTGTACTTCAAGGAAGCACAGAGACGGCGTTGAAGGGACTGCAATCGTGAATCACATCCTGGTGGTGGACGACGAAGCGGAGATACGCACCTCGCTGGAAGAAATTCTGCGCGAAGAGGGTTACGGCGTGGCCGGCGCCGCGACAGCCGCCGAAGCATTGGTATTGTTGCAGGACGCCCCGTATGATGTGGTGCTGCTCGATATCTGGCTTCCCGACCGCGATGGGCTTGAGGTACTCGGCGACGTGCGCCAGCAGGCACCGGAGACGAGGCCAGAGGTAGTAATCATCAGCGGCCACGGCACCATCGAAACAGCCGTCAAGGCCACCAAGCTGGGCGCATACGACTTTCTTGAGAAGCCTCTGTCACTCGATCGCACGCTGATTGTGGTCAAGAATGCAGTGGAGGCGCGACGGTTGCGTACGGAGAACCAGGAGTTCAAGCGCCAGTTTAGCGTGGGCTCTATTCTTACCGGTGCGAGCGTGCCGGTAAAGGCGCTGCGCCAGCAGATTCGCCTAATGGCGCCGACCAATGGGCGCGTCCTCATCTACGGCGAATCGGGCACGGGCAAGGAGCTGATCGCTCGCGCCATTCACGCCGAGAGCCTGCGCCGCGACCGCGTATTTGTGGAGCTGAACTGCGCGGCCATTCCCGAGGCGCACATCGAGGCGGAGCTCTTTGGTTATCGGCACGGCGTTCAACCAGGCGGCCCGCCGGAGCAGCGTGGCACCCTTGAGCGCGCGGACGGCGGCTCGCTGTTTCTGGACGAAGTGGGCGACATGAGCCTGAAGACCCAAGCCAAGGTGCTCAGTGCTCTGGACGACCAGATGTTTACGCCAGTGGGTGGCACACAGCCGTTGCGGGTGGACGTAAGGCTGATCGCGAGCACGAACAAAGATCTCGAAGAGGAGATCGCCAAGGGCAACTTCCGTGAGGACCTGTTCTACAGGCTCAACGTGGTTCCGTTCTTTGTGCCGCCGCTGCGCGAGCGCAAGCAGGATATACCGCTGCTCGCGCACGAATTTCTGACCGATTTTGGCCGCCAGTACGGGCGTCCGCGTATGGAGATCGGCGAAGAAGCCCTTGCTACGCTGGCCCTATACCACTGGCCGGGCAACGTGCGCGAACTGAAGAATGTGATCGAGCGGGTGATGATTCTGAATCCGCGCGTACTGCGTATTGAGCGGAAGCACCTGCCTCCGCTGACACATAAAGCGGGTTCGCGATCGACCGAAGAGTTTTCAAGCCTGCAGCAGGCGCGCGATGCCTACGAGCGCGAATACATACTCAAAAAAGTTGAAGAAGCACGAAATAATATCAGTCACGCCGCAGAACTGCTTGGCCTCGAACGCAGCCATCTTTACCGCAAGATGAAGGCGCTTGGCATCAGCGTCCGAGAGTAGCCGCCGACTCTGTCCGGAAATGAACGTAAAGTCGCGATTTTGGACAGCCCGCAGCCAGAAGCGCTGCAATGGGGTTCTAACTATCGCCTTGCCGATGAACTACTTGACGCATTCGCGGTCGGGTGAAAACATGGCCGTGAAATTGCTTTCATATCCTCTGATCGAACAATGCGTGGAGGCCTGTCATGGCGTACTTCGAGCGGATCAAGGATGTAGTTTCCTCCCCCTTCAGCCCCGAAATCATCCGGCAGCGGACTGCGGCCGGCTGGCAGATGGTCTCAATCGAATGGAGGCGCGAACTTCCCGATGGTGAAGCGCCTGCTGAAGGCGTCTTCGGCGAAGACATTCCCTATGGTCTGCGCATCTCCGACGACTGCAATCGGTTGGAGGTCGATCCCACCGAGTACCAGGTCCTGATGGAGATCATGGAATTGCTGGTGCAGGACTTTTCCTATTCAAGCATCGTCAGCAACCTGAACGAGAAGGGCTTTCGTCAGCGCAACGGCAAGCCATGGAGCCGCGTTTCGGTCTTCAATATGATTCCGCGCCTCATCGAGGTTGGCCCCAAGTTCTTTTCGTCCCAGGAATGGGAGAAGCGGCGGCAGCGGTTTGCGCGGGCGGCTGCGCCTGAGGAAAGCTGACAGATTCCTCGCATCGTCGCCACAACTTCAGCTAGGACTTTGCACAAACAGGTTATCGTGCTCATCTCCGTCGATCGAAGGACCAGCTGCCCGCACCGAGGCATGCAATTGCAATGAGCCCTAACAGCATGCAGAGGTCTGTGCGTCCCTCATGCATCGCTGCCCAGAATCCCTGCTTGTGAAACATGGGCACCTTGGTGGTTGCAATGGCGACCCCAATGTCGATGAGCAGCGGAACGACCGCATAAATAGTTGCAATTCCAAGAATCAGCATTGCGCCGCACAGAATCTCAACCACCCCGACAAACGGCCCGGTGAACTGTGGAGACGGGATGCCGATCTTTTCGAACCGGCCCGCGCCCAGCGCCGAGGGGAAGAGAAACTTCTGAATTCCCTCGGAGAGGAAAACCCAGCCCACGAGCAGCCGTAGCAGAAGCAGTCCAAATCCGTTCCGTGCCCCCGATGATGTAGCTGCCATATGTCCTCCGGCTCGGATGTACGTTTATTTCGTGGGAGCCTTGCTCGCCGATTAACCGGAATTTTAGCACTAGCGGGATGAAGGAGTTAGGTGTGGTAGATCTCGAGTATCCGATCATTGACCGTCTGCCGGCCCTTCGCATTCGCTCGCCGATCCCTCGTGTCTTTGCGCCTCTCCACTTTAGTGACGCGGAGATCGGGTGCACCTACGCGCCGGTCGGCTTTGTCGGGCCGCCGATCCACTTGAGCTTTTCCGGGCGAAGGCAGAACAATAGGCGCAGAAACGCGAGCCGGTCGCATGTCGACTGGTGGCATTTCCGGCGCGTAAATAGCAGCCTCTTCGCACGCTTGCGCGACATCCTGGGCCGACGGTTCCGAGTTGCTGGCAAGCAGGCCATTCAGAATCGGGAGTGCCACTCGCTCCTTCTCCACAAAGTCCACGCCATCGGCCGTGAGCGAGTAGGTTGCATTGTCCGATCTGGCTATATATCTCTTCTTGTCCAGATACCAAAGCGTAAAGTCCAGGTAATCGCGGGGGAATCCCATCCGCTCTTCGATCTCGGCAAGAGAGACATTTGGGAGGTTCGAATTTGTGCGCCGGCGATAGTAGAGAACCGCCAGGACTGCCATTCGCCGGTTCAACTCGCCCTCGAGCTGATCCATGAAGTCGATTGATGTCGAAAGCGGCTGGGGTGGTTCCCGCAAGCACTTTTTATCGTATTCGGCGCGGCGAGTCGGATTAGACAGGACGTCGTAGGCAGTCTTTACCAGTTGAAACTTCATGGCATCGCCGGTTTTGAGGTTGTCCGGGTGGAGACGCGCCGCCAGAAACAGATAGACACGATGGATCGTTTCGTTATCGGCGTTGGGGCTTATTTGAAGAAGCTCAAAGTAATCAATCATCTCGGTTTCCGCATTCCACATCAAGTTCGTCGGATTGTAGCGTACCCCGGAATGGGCATGGAATCCCACTTTCGATACCAACTTGCCTGAAGTAGCCTGGCGGAATGCCGACCCAATGGTACGCTAGGCCTCATGCAGCCGGCTGATCTCGAGGTCGCCGAACACGAAATCCCGTCCGCATCGCGCGAGCGCCCCTGGCTCTTCAACTTCCTCATTGCGCCCATGGCGGTCATGTCTATTGGTCTGGTCGGCGGTGCGCTTTCCTATTTGCTCAGGCGCGAGGGCGTCGATCCCGCGCACGGAGCAAGCGTTGTTGCGCTTGTCAGCCTCCCGCACGCGATCTATTTTCTGTGGGGCCCGATAACGGACTTCTGGTTGCGTCGGCGAACCTGGCTCATGCTGGCGGCCGCTGCGGCCGCGGCTGCGCAGTTAGTTGCATTCCACCAGCCCCATCTTGCGTCGTCGCGGGCAGTCGGCTTCATGTTCCTGGGTTTGTGCTTCGGAGGGCTGGTCGTGGCCGCCTGTGGCGGCATGATGGGCACACTGCGCAGCGAAAAGAGCCGCCGTCTTGCCGCCAGTTTTTACCAAAGCGGTTCGCTGGCCTTCGGCGGGCTCGCAGTCTTCTTGCTCGTATCGCTTGCGGACCTTCTTCGGCTTGGCTCGCTTGGTTGGATTGTTGCGGCCATGATCGCTTTGCCATCGCTCTTCGCCTTGGCCGCGCCAAGCCAATCGGTACTCGGCGAGCACTCCGCGCGGGAAGCAACTTCGCGCTTCTGGCAGGAGTTTCGCTCCACTTTTCTGCGCTGGGAAGCGATTCCTTACACGCTGCTTATTACGTTTCCCATGTGCAGTGGCGCCATGATCGGTTTGCTGCCGGGCCTCGCGGCCGATTACGGGGTCAGCGGCCGCCAGGTTGCCTGGATGAATGGCGTGGCCGGGGCGCTGCTGATGGCCGCGGGTGCAATGTCGGCGTCGTTGATTCCCATCCGGATTCGTGCCCCGATCGCGTTCCTGCTGGCAGGCTTTGTAAATGCGGCCGCCCTGGCTGTGCTCGCTCTCGGAGCGCTACGGCCTTCGGTCTACTTCACGAGCACGGTTCTCTACCTCTTTACCATCGGAGCCTGCTATGCCTTGTTCACAGGAGTGGCGCTCGAGTTTCTGGGCGGCTCCGGCAAGAGTGGCAGTTCGCGCTACGCCATTATCAACTCGCTGGGCAACCTGCCTGTCGCTTATATGGCATATCTCGATGGCAGAAGCTATGCGCATTGGGGACCACGCGCTATGCCTGGCGCTGATGCTGTGCTGAGCGCTGTTGGAGCCACTCTGCTGCTTGCACATTTTGTAGTAAGCCGGCGCCGAAAACAGTCAACGGAGAAACCGAACGGCAGCGTCTAGTTCAGGAGCCACATTACCGCTCACTCGCCTGCTTCAGAATCGGGCCCAGCGAGCCTGGGTTGTCGCCAAGCTGCGGATTGACGCGGAAGTCCCAGACCGAGGGATTGATGTCAGAGGCGGACAGAATCTCCACCAGCGCATATTCGCCGATGGTGAGTTGCTGCTCGGGCTGGATGCGCAGCCAGTGCTTGCCGGGCACCACTTCCACTTTAGTAGGAATTACGTTTTCGTCCTGAGTCACCTTTCCAGTGGGGCCAACGCTGATGGCGCCGACTATGCGCACAGCCTTGCGCTCGTCCACGCGGACAATGGCGAAGCCCGATTTGTCTGAGTGTGCGCCGTGCTTGCTGTTGCTGGCAGATCTTGCGTGGCTTGTGTCGATGGTTACGGCGTGAGAGAGGACCGGCTCAGATTCGTCGCTGACATTGAGCGAGAGATAGATTGCCGGATCGTTGACATGCAGGTGGACCTTGGCATGTGCCCCCTCCAACTCAAGGTTGGCCTTGGAGGCGGCAAGCGGGTTCAGTGTACTTATCCCGTGACGCGTCTTCGCGTTTACGTCCAGATCGATGGGTGTCAGCTCAACCAACTCCGGCGTGCCCTGAAAAGTGTCGAGGGCAAAGACGCCGTCTTCATCCGGCAGCTCGAGCCCGGGAGAAACCTCCGGCATGCGAGCCTTCTGCAGGTTGCGTTCATCAGTCTCTTCCTTGTCCACGTCCTCGGCCTCTTTCATGGCCGGTGAAGGCGCTTCCCCGGTTGGGGTTGCATGATCACGCTCCCACCTGCGCGTGGCATCCCAGTCCACCAGGTCGACCGGCATTTCCTCCCAGTCGCTGCGCTCCAGCGAAAGGTAGCGCACACGGTCGCCCGCGATCGTGTATTGACGGACCAGCTGGTAGGATCCGTCCTTGAGAATCAGGCGATGGTTTCTAGTCAGGCCGGGCGCATCGGGTTTCAATACCAGCGGCGTCTGTTTCTTCTCGCTCTGAGACGACTGCGCCGAGACGGCGACCGAGGCCAACAGCAGCAATGCCAGCGAAGCAGGCAACAAACAGCGAAGATTTGGGAATTGGTTCATCGCACACAGTTTAGACGAACCAGGCTGGCCGGGGTATGCGGTTTCTAAGCGACGAGATGCCGGAAAACGACGAAACCCTTTAATGTGTTTTTGCGTCCAATCTTTAGTACTCTTGAGGCAACGGCTAGTTATTTGACAGGATTCCAGCGACAAATCCGCACTGAACGACGCGCAAAGTCTGGTACTTTGCCGATCGCGGCGATTTTGTGTCTTGTCCTGCTAGCGCTGATGGCTGTTGTCCAGGTAGCGCACTTCCATTCTGACGTAACGGCTGCCGATCATTGCCCGCTGTGCGTTTCAATGCACTCCGTGGTGCCGGTTGTGGTGGCTGCCGCTGCAGTTGCGCTGGTTCAGGTCGGAGCTCCAACCCCAGTCACTGAAGCGCGCGCAGCGGTCCGGAACTGGACCCCCAAGCTCTTCACGCGCCCTCCTCCCGCAGGCCGCTAGGGCATCTTTCCGATCTTCCAATTCTGTATGGCTCGCGAACCGTCTCGTCCTCCCAATAGGGCGTCCGAAGCTGTCCCGGCCCACAGCCTGCAGGCTTATTGGAGCTTCAGAGGATGCCCCCAATGCACTGAAGATGCTGCCGTGGCGTAAGCCGCGGTCTTCCTTCCGCATTTTTCAGCCAATATCAGGAGGCTTCCCATGCCCATCATTCGCGGCACGATTCTTCGCATTTTTCCCTTTGTCGTATTGATCTTCGCGACTCTTTCCGCGCCCGCGCAAAGTGGCAACGCGGGCACCGTGCGCGGCACCGTAACCGACCCGAGCGGTGCCGTGATTCCTAACGCCACGGTCCACCTGAGCAACCAGGTGAGCGGGTTCGACCGCACCGCCGCTGCCAACTCACTTGGTGAATTCGAATTCTCAAACGTCCCCTTCAACAACTACCGCATCAGAATTTCTGCCGATGGCTTTGCGCCGCTGAGCCAGACGCTCGGTATTCAATCAGTTGTCGGAACCAGTCTCAAACTCGTGCTCCAAATTGCCGGCGCGTCCCAGACTGTGACGGTGGAGTCAACAGGCGAACTGGTCGAAACCGACCCCACGTTCCACACCGATGTTGACCGCGATATGTTCATTAAAGTTCCGATGGAGAGCCAGTCATCCACACTGAGCTCGTTGGTCACCGAGACCACGCCCGGTGTCGCAGCCGACTCGAACGGCCTTTTTCATGGCCTTGGAGACCACGCCTCCAATTCGTTTTCCGTCGATGGCCAATCGATCACCGACCAGCAGAGCAAGGTCTTCTCCAACCAGCTGCCCTCCAACTCGATTCAATCGATTCAAGTCATCTCGGGCGCGCCTCCGGCCGAGTACGGGGACAAGACCAGCCTCGTGATTGTAGCCACCACGCGCTCGGGTCAGGGAGTCACTAAGCCCACCGGCAGCATCAGCAGTTCGTATGGCGCATTCGGGTCGGCAACGGGCGCAGTCGATCTGTCCTATGGCGGTAAGAAATGGGGAAACTTTATCGAGGTTGACGGCCTCAACACAGGGCGCTTTCTCGATCCGCCGGAGTTCACGGTCTTTCACGACAAGGGCAACGAGCAGAATGTATTTGACCGCGTGGACTACAACTTCACGCCGATGGACTCGATTCACCTTGATCTGAACTACAGCCGCTCCTGGTTTCAGACCCCAAACACTTACGACAACCTGAACGTGCAGAACGTGATCAGTGGCGGCACCTCTGCGAACCCCGCCTTTGGGACCATCGGCAACACCGACCAGCACTCCAAGATCGGGACCTTCAATATCTCACCGACCTACACGCGGATCATCGGCAACTACATGGTCTTAAACTTTGGCGCGTTCGTCAGGCAGGACAACTACAACTACTTTCCTAGCCGCAATCCGCTAGCCGACTTGGGGCCGATCCAAACCTCTTCCATCTCCCAAAACCGCACCCTCACGAATACCGCGGTCCACTCCGATTTCTCCTATGTCAAGGGAATCCACAACATCAAGATCGGCGCGCAATACGGACAGACCTTCCTGCGCGAGCACGATAACCTGGGCGTCGTGGATGCCACGTATAACTCGCCCTGCGTGGACTTGAGCGGTAACCCCTTGCCCGGCTACGCGAATCAGTCTCAGTGCCCTGGCGGCGCGGCTGCCCAGAATCCCAATTACCTCACCGTCCTGGCGTCCTACGACTTTACGCGTGGCGGCAGTTACTACAATTATTTCGGCCACACGGATATAAAGCAACTCGCGCTTTACGCCGAAGACGAGATCAAGGCCGGCAACTGGGAGTTCAACCTCGGCGTGCGCGAGGACCTATACAACGGCCTCACGGGTGCTAACCAGGCAGAGCCGCGAGTTGGCATTTCCTATAACGTGAAGCCATCCAAAACTGTGCTCCGGGTTTCCTACGCTCGTACCCTCGAAACACCATTCAATGAGAACCTCGTCCTCTCCAGCACCGGATGCTCTAACAACGTGCTGTCGCCACTGCTCAATTGCACACCGGGCTCATCGGGCACGCTCGACCCCGGCTATCGCAACGAGTTCCATGCCGGTCTTCAGCAGGCCATCGGCAAGT